>Ga0208716_1000091_pt1 | contig 32428 bp, 30 predicted proteins | sample NGESurdeep092012_8_FD_184482 | JGI IMG/M metagenome (GOLD analysis project Ga0208716, IMG submission 184482) | Arctic peat soil microbial communities from Barrow, Alaska - NGEE Surface sample 415-3 deep-092012 (SPAdes) | ecosystem: Environmental > Terrestrial > Soil > Wetlands > Peat ...
GATCTCGCAGGGGTCCCCCCTCATCTCCCAGCAGATCGGCAACACCCTCAGCTCAGAGGTGATCCTGGGTCAGGAGAACATCGGCAAGGCCATGGCGCTGGGCATGGTCGCCATCGTCGCCGTGGTCATGACCCTTTACGTCGTTCTCGAGCGACGTACGACCAAGTGGCTCGGCTCATGAGCCTGCACGCCACCCGCCGGCGCAGGCAGGCCAGCTTCCGGTGGACTGTTGTCGGGCTGATCGGCCTCTTCTTCGCCCTCCCGATCTTCAGCATGGTCGAGTTCACGACCCGAGCCCCCGGCGGTGGCCGGACGCTGGATACCTGGGCCAAGCTGTTCGACCTCGGCGTCATCGATGCGGACTACCCCGAGCTGAAGACGGGCGTCCTGGCCTCTGCCGGTCTGGTCCTGCTCACCGTGGCGATCATGCTCATCATGCTGGTCCCGACGATGACCTGGGTCCGGCTCCGGCTGCCGGGGTTACGGCGCACGGTGGAGTTCATCTGCCTGCTGCCGCTGACCATCCCCGCGATCGTGCTGGTGGTCGGCCTCGCCCCGGTCTATGCCTGGGTGTCGTACTTCCTGGGCGAGTCCTCGCTGTGGCTGGCCTTCGCCTACGTGGTACTCGTCCTGCCCTACGCCTACCGGGCGCTGGACGCCGGGCTGAGCGCGATCGACGTCAAGACCCTTGCGGAGGCAGCCCGCTCGCTCGGCGCAGGGTGGCCGACAGTCATGTGGCGCATCATCCTGCCCAACGTGCGGACCGCTGTGCTCTCCGCGTCATTCCTGTCCGTGGCCCTTGTCCTCGGCGAGTTCACCATCGCCTCGTTGTTCAGCCGGGACAACCTGCAGGTCGCCATCAACCAGCTCGGCAAGCGCGATGCCTCGCTCGCAATCGCCGCCGCCTTTGCGTTCATGGTCATTGCCTTCCTAGTGCTGTTCGCGATGTCGTTCGTCGGCACCGGTCGTCGATCAAGTCGCCCAGAGGAGAACTGATGTCCCCCACTCAGCTGCCGGTTTCGGACACCGTGCCCGGAAGCGGATCAGGCCAGGGGGTGGCCGTGACGCTGTCCGACCTGCACCGCTCCTATGGTTCGATTCACGCACTGGATGGGCTCACCCTGGACATCGCGCCCGGCGAGTTCGTCGCACTCCTCGGCCCCTCCGGCTGCGGCAAGACCACGGCCCTTCGGGTGCTGGCCGGGCTGGAAGATGCCGACTCCGGACGGGTTGAGGTCGGGGGCAAGGACATCACCTCCGTGCCGACCAGCGCCCGTGACATGGGGATGGTGTTCCAGGCCTACAGCCTGTTCCCCCACATGACAACACGCCAGAACGTGGAGTTCGGACTCCAGCTCCGCCGTATTCCGTCCGCCCGCCGCCGTGCGCGCGCCTCCGAGATGCTGGACCTCGTCGAGCTCTCGGACCATGCAGACCGCTATGCCCACCAGCTGTCCGGCGGGCAGCAGCAACGAGTCGCCCTGGCCCGCGCGCTGGCCATCGAGCCCCAGGTCCTGCTGCTCGACGAGCCGCTGTCTGCTCTGGACGCCAAGGTGCGGGTGCAGCTCCGGGATGAGATCCGCCGCATCCAGCTCGAGGTCGGCACCACCACATTGTTTGTCACCCATGACCAGGAGGAGGCCCTGGCTGTTGCCGACCGGGTTGGCGTCATGCAGGCCGGCAACCTCGAGCAGCTGGCCTCACCCCACGACCTCTACGCCAGGCCTGCGACGCCGTTCGTGGCCGACTTCGTCGGTCTCACGAACCGTCTGCGGGCCACCGTCCAGGACGAGCGAGCCAACCTTCTCGGGACCTCGATTCCTCTGCTGCCAGGCTCGGTGCAGCGTGGAGACGCGTTGGTGCTGATTCGTCCCGAATCCATTGCCGTCACAGCCGATCCCGCCGGTCGCGCCACGGTCATCTCGGCAAGCTTCCTTGGCTCGACGGGAAGTCTGCATGCGGTGACGGAGTCCGGCGAGAAGGTCGTGGCACAGATCGACAATGACGCGGTGGCCACGTTCAACCCGGGAGACTTGGTCACCCTCGTCCCGCGACCCAACCCAGCCTTGGCCATCTCTGCCATGCCAGCCGGAGCAGTCGCCAGCCCGGCTGCCCCGGGCTGATACCCGGGCACCGGACGCACTGGTAGCTCTACGGAGCGATGGCCAAACCCGGGATGCGCGTCCGGAAGCCTGACAAGGTTCCGCCAACCAAACAGGGCGAGGCGACCCGAAGGTCACCCCGCCCTGGAGACGCCTGCGCGAGGGGCGGCTGTGGACCCGCGCACGACGCGGAAGCCTGGGTTACTTGATGAAACCCTCGGTCCGCATCCACTCCTCGGCCACCGCGCGGGGCTTCTTCCCATCCACGCTGACCTCTTTGTTCAGAGCCAGGAGCGTCTCGGTGGTGAGCTTGGCGGAGATCGGCTTGAAGAGCGCTTCCAGGCCCGGGTACTTCTTGGCAACGTCGCTTCGAACGGAGAGCGCCGGGTTGTAGATCGGGAAAAACTTCTTGTCGTCCTGGATCACGTTGAGCTTCAGGGAAGCCACCCGACCATCAGTCGTGTAGACCTCGCCGAAGTTGCAGGTGCCACCCTTGCTGAGCTCCGTGTAGACCACCGCGGTGTCCAGCAGGTGCTCGGATGTGCTTGGGAGGTTGAAGGCGTAGGTCTTCTCCACCCCCGGGAAACCATCGTCCCGACTCTGGAACTCGCTCTCAACACACATCGAAGCAGCCGCAGGGTTCTTCTTGGCGAGGGCCGCGTAGTCGGAAAGCGTCTTGACGCCGTACTTGTCCAGCGTCGCCTTCGTCTGCGCCAACGCGTACGTGTTGTTGGCCGGGGCGCGATCCCACCACGTGACACCCTGCGCCGCATCGGCCTTCACGACCGCGTCGTACTGCTTCTGTGAGTCCTGGATCGGCTTGGTCTGCTTCAGATAGCTGATCCAGGCGGTGCCGGTGTACTCCCAGTACAGATCGACCGCCCCGCCGGTCAACGCCTTACGCGTGTTGTTCGACCCCTGGATGTTCGTCTTGTCGACCGGTGCTGCACCGGCGGCCTGCAGAGCGACCATCGCGACCTGCCCGAGCATGAGCTGCTCATCAAAGTCCTTCGAGCCGACCTTGATGGTGGCACCCTTGAGCGCGGCAACCTTCTGGATCGACCCGCTCTTCACATCTTCGCCACCACTGGCCTTGCTTACCGTGCAGCCGGACACCGCAACAGTGGCCACCGCGAGGACTGCGGTCAAAGGGGCAAGTCGATGAATCGTTGTGCGCATGTTTTCTCTCTTCCGTGGTTCTTCGGGATCTATCCAGAAACGTCTGCAGCTCGGCAGGGCGAGAATCGGCCTGCTCGAGATGGTCTTGGTCTTACCGGCGGTCAGATGCCCCGAGGTCGAAGTACTTCCTCGGCGATGCCGCCGATCCAGTCGGCGAAGAGCGCCAGCACGCCGGCGATGACTCCGAAAGTCAGGCTCAGACTCGGACGGTTCAGCTTGATGCCGGCCACCAGCCCGCCGCCGAGGCCACCGGCGTCGATGAACGTGGCCAGGGCGGCAGTGGCGACGGTGAGCACGAGCGCAGTGCGAACGCCCGCCAGAATCACCGGCACCGCCAGCGGCAGCTCCACCCGGCGCAGGACGGCCAGGCGGGACATGCCCATTCCTCGCGCGGCCTCCTTCAGGGCAGGGTCGACGCCGTCCAGGCCGACGATCGTGTTACGAAGGATCGGAAGGGTTGCGTAGGCAACGAGCCCGATCACCGCCGTCCAGAAGCCGGTGCCGAGCCACAGTGCGAGCAGGACGATCAGCCCGATCGACGGGATCGCCTGGCCAAAGTTGCCAAGCCCCAGCCCGATCGGCTTGATCCATCGGGCGAAGGGCCGGGTCAGCAGGACTCCGAGGGGCACCGCGATGGCGATCGTGAGCGCGGTGGCGACTAGCGAGAGCTGCACGTGTTGCCACAGTGCAATCCTGATCTGTTGCGGATCGAGCGCTCGACTCTCGATCGAGTCAAGCGTCTGGGCATGCACCCACAGGTAGAGCAGGAGCAGGACGGCACCAAGCACGATGGGACGCATCGCCATGCCCGCCCAGCGCCGCAACAGACCGCTGCCGCGGGTCGCGTGCTGACGGATACCGATACGCGGTTCAGCCGCCGCGACCGTTGCTGCTGCCATCAGGAGGCCACGGACGCGTCAGCCTTGGCGTCCTGGTCGTCGTTGGATTCGTCGGAGATAGCGGTCATCAGGTCGTCCATACGGATCGAGCCCAGGACCTGTCCGGCACCGGACTCGCCTTCGGCCACCAGAACCTTGTCGCGTCCGTTCTCCAGCATCACGTCGAGCGCGTCATGCAGGGTGGCCTCGACCGTGATCACCGGTAGATCCTTGTGCGCAGGAGCCGGGCGCAGCTCGGCGTCACGCAGCGGCATCAGGCCAAGCCGCTTGAGCTGCCCGCCTGAACCGATGAAGCTGCTCACGTAGTCGTTGGCTGGGGCGGCCAGGATTGCCTCAGGCGTGTCGTACTGGGCGATGACGGACTGCGGGCCGAGCACGGCGATACGATCCCCCATCTTCAGCGCCTCGTCGAAGTCGTGGGTGACGAACACGATGGTCTTGCCCATCTCGCTCTGCAGTCTCAGGAACTCGTTCTGCAGTCGGTCACGGGTGATCGGGTCGGTTGCCCCGAAGGGCTCATCCATCAGCATCACCGGCGGGTCGGCTGCCAGGGCACGAGCAACGCCAACCCGCTGCTGCTGGCCGCCGGAGAGCTCGCGGGGGTAGCGCCGCGCGTACTCGCCCGGGGGCAGCCCGACGACCTCGAGCAGCTCCTCGACCCGCTCGGCGGTCTTGCGACGGCTCCAGCCCAGCATGCGTGGCACCAGGCCGATGTTCTCGGCGATCCGCATGTGCGGGAACAGGCCGATCTGCTGGATGACGTACCCAACATTGCGGCGGTGCTCGTCGGCGTCGAGCTTGAGGACGTCCGTGCCCCCGATGAGGATCTTCCCGGACGTGGGCTCGATGAGTCGGTTGATCATCTTCATCGTGGTCGTCTTGCCGCAGCCCGACGGACCAACGAACACCACGATCTCGCCGGCCGGGATCTCCAGCGTGATGTGGTCGACCGCGGGCGCGACCGTTCCCGGGTAGGTCTTGGTAACGTCCAGGAGCTGGATGGTGGCGCCGCCGCTCCTTGCGGGCGCAGCGGCAAGGGTCTGCGACTGCGCCGGCACACCGGCCGCATTCTGCGAAGTCTTCGAGTCAAGTGCAATGTCAAGCACGGATACCCCTTGAGGTCGTCAGTCGGTCGATTGCTACATAGGCCAGGTCGAACAGCAGGGCAATGATCACGATCGCCCCGGTCCCGATCAGCACCTGGTTCAGCGAGTTCACCGCGCCGAAGCGCGCCAGACCATGAAAGATCTCGTTGCCCAGTCCGGGCCCGGAGACATAGGCGCCGATCGCAGCGATGCCGATGATCATCTGGGTGGAGACGCGAATGCCCGAGAGGATCACCGGCCATGCCAGCGGGACACGAACCCGCCACAACAGTCGCGTGCGGCTCATGCCCATGCCGCGCCCCGCGTTCACGAGGGAGCTGTCAACGCCGGCAAGCCCGACGATCGTGTTCCGGGTGATCGGGAGCAGCGCGTACAGGACGAGAGCAAACAAGACGTTGGCCGTGCCCAGGCCCAGGGGGCCGATCAAGATGCCGAGCAGGGCTATGGACGGTATCGTCAGGAATGCCGAGGTTGTCGTCGTTGCCAGGCTCGACAGGAGGGAATGCCGATAGGTCAGCATGCCCAGGCCGACGCCGATGATGACTGCGATGGCCATGGCTGCCGCGGTGATATCGATGTGCTGGATCGCGTCATTCAGGACGTCGATCCAGTTCTCCGAAAGATAGTCGCCCAGGCTCAGTGTCCTACTCCGTCTCGTCGTGGTCGTGAATGACCAGACGAAAGCGAGTCACGACCACTGGATCGCGACTGCGATGCACCAAGGCCATGTGCACCATCTTTGATGCACTGGTTGCAACAGGTTAACAGCAGAAGACCCGACCGGCTGACAACACGTGACCCGCTGACCAGGCGACCCCTCGCCGTACGTCGGCTCGAGAGGCTGCGGCACGATGGCTGTCGGACGAGCCGCTCGAGGCTCGCGTGACACGACAAATCACACGACAAATCACACGACGAATCGGAGACCCCAGTGACCTCGCCAGCCCCCGATGGCGCGCCGCCTTCAGCCGGACTGCGACGGGACATGGAGGTGCTCCGGGAGCTGGCGAGCGACGAATGCCTGCGCCGAAACGGTCTCGGTGTGGTGCGCATCGCCGTGCGGCTCGGGCGGGAGAAAAGTCAGGTCTCGCGCGCACTGCGTGCGCTCGAAGGCGAGGGACTGGTGAAACGCGACCCCCGTACTCGCAGCTACCAGTTGGGCTGGGGCCTATACATATTGGCCGCCCGCGGTGTCGAGGCGCGCCTGGTGCTCGCCGCCTCTGGACACCTGAACCGGCTGGCCGAGGAACAGCACGGAGAGGTTCGGCTCTGCGTGCTGATCGGGGGGCAGGTGCTGACGCTGATCTCGTTGCCGCCTGTGAAGGCCGATGGAACCGAAGCGCCCTCCCAGACCCCGTGCGGACCGGTGCTTGCGATGGACTGGCCGGATGCTGCACTCCGCCGGCTGGTGGCCGAGGGCGCCCCCGACCACCACAACCTGATCGCCAGCTGCCACGAAGCGCGAGCAAGAGGGTACGTGCACGCCCCCGAGAACGACGCGGAACCTGCGCGGTACGCGGCGCCCATCCGTGACTTCCGGGGCATCGTGCTCGCCGCGATACAGCTCTCGCAGCGACCTGGCGACGAGTCGGCGGCGACCGGCATCGCTCCCGGGAAAGCGGTCGTGGCCGCGGCCAAGGCTCTGTCTGCCGACCTGGGATTCGAGGGATGAGCTTTGCTCCCGGGCCCTTGTTGCGGAGACGGCCCTTGTTGCGGAGACCCTGTGCGCTTCGGCGGCAGCAAGCAGGCTGCCTGGGATGCCGCGGAGCTAGGCTGCCCGCGTGACCTACTCCAGCACCGACTCCCTGGATCTGCGCGACCCGTCCGTGGACCCCTTCGCGGTGGCGGCGGCCGCCGCCGAGGTCATCGCGGCGCGCGCCGGGACCTCGCATCATGACGTGGCACTCGTGCTGGGATCCGGCTGGGGACAGACCGGTGACCTGATCGGTCAGACGGTCGCCACCATTGACAATGCGGACGTTCCCGGGTTCGCCAGGGCCGCGGTTGCCGGGCATGCGGGGGTCATCCGATCGGTGGAGATCGCCGGCACCGACCGCCGGGCACTGGTCTTTGGCACCCGCACCCACTTCTACGAGGGCCGCGGCGTCCGTTCGGTGGTGCACGCGGTGCGCACTGCGGCCGCAACCGGATGCAGCACCATCGTGCTGACCAATGGCTGCGGCGGCCTCAACCCGGCATGGACGCCCGGGACACCCGTCCTGATCCGGGACCATCTCAACCTCACGGCAGCCTCCCCCATCGAGGGAGCCAACTTCGTGGATCTGACCGATCTCTACTCGCCCCGACTTCGCCAGCTGGCCCGCCAGGTCGATCCCGGTCTGGACGAAGGCGTCTACGTGCAGTTCCGGGGACCGCACTACGAGACGCCGGCCGAGGTCCAGATGGCGAAGATCCTGGGCGGCGACCTGGTCGGGATGTCCACGGCGCTCGAGGCCATCGCCGCTCGCCAATGCGGCATGGAAGTGCTCGGGATCTCACTGGTGACCAACCTGGCGGCTGGCATCGGCGACCAGCCGCTCTCCCACGACGACGTCCTCGAGGCCGGGCACGCGGCAGCCGAGCGCTGCGGGCGCCTGCTCGCTGCCGTCGTCGCACGGATCGATCGTCCTTGATGAGCGCGAGCGGAACCACGGCAAGCTCTCCGGCGTATGCCGCCCCGCCTGACCTGATCGAGCGGGCGACCTCCTGGCGCGATGACGATCCGGACGAGGTCACCCGTGCAGAGCTCGACGGCCTGCTGGAGGCTGCGGCATCGGGCGACGCCGAGGCTGGAGCCGACCTGGCCGAAAGGTTCACCGGCATGCTCGAGTTCGGCACCGCCGGGCTTCGGGGCGCCATGGGGGCGGGTCCGAACCGGATGAACCGCTCCATGGTGATCCGTGCGGCGGCCGGGCTCACGGCATACCTGCGGGAGTCCTCGCCGGAACCCCTGGTGGTCGTCGGATTTGACGCCAGGCACAGCTCGGACGTCTTCGCACGTGACACGGCTGCCGTGGTCGTCGCCGCCGGGGGCCGGGCGATGGTGCTGCCACGCCCCTTGCCAACTCCGTTGCTGGCCTTCGCGATCCGTCACCTCGGGGCCGATGCCGGCGTCATGGTGACAGCAAGCCACAACCCTGCCCAGGACAACGGGTACAAGGTCTATCTCGGCGACGGCAGCCAGATCGTGCCGCCCTCCGACGCCGACATCGCAGCGCACATCGCGCAGGTGGAGCTCGTCGCTGACGTACCGCGAGCAGGCTCTGGCTGGGTCACGCTGGACGACGACGTGCTGGAGGCCTACCTCGATGCGGCGACGGCGGTCGTCGCTCCGGACAGCCCTCGCGGGCTGAGCGTCGTCCACACCGCCCTGCACGGAGTCGGCAGTGACGTCGTGGTCGCGGCATTCACCCGTGCCGGTTTCGGCGCCCCCCTCGTGGTTCCCAGCCAGTCGGAACCAGATCCCGACTTCCCGACGGTGAGCTTCCCCAACCCCGAGGAGCCGGGTGCGATCGATGCCGCCCTGGCACTCGCGACCCGGGTGCATCCCGACATCGTCCTGGCCAATGACCCGGATGCCGACAGGTGCGCGGTCGCCGTGCCCGACCCGGCCCGAGCCACTGCCGACAACCCCGCGGGATGGCGGATGCTGCACGGCGACGAGGTCGGCGCCCTGCTCGGGGCCCATATCCTGTCTCGCGGGGTCCCTGCCGATGCCGTCTTCGCCAACTCGATCGTGTCCTCCCGGCTGTTGGCGGCCATGGCTGCCGAAGCCGGGATCAGGCACGAAGAGACGCTCACCGGGTTCAAGTGGATCTCAAGGGTGGCCGGGCTGTGGTACGGCTACGAGGAGGCCATCGGGTACTGCGTGGACCCCCGGCAGGTTCGCGACAAGGACGGCATCAGTGCAGCGCTGATGCTGGCCGAGATGGCAGCGGGTCTGCGGGCCCAGGGTCGCTCACTGCTCGACGTCCTGGACGACCTCGCGGTCAGGCACAGAGTCCACGCCACCGATGCCTTTGCCGTCCGGGTCGAGGACCTGAGCCTCATCGACACCCTCATGTCCCGGCTCCGGAAGAAGCCGCCCACCGACCTGGGCGGGGTCCCGGTAGCCCGGATCGACGACCTGGCGCACGGCTCGGAGCGGCTGCCGCCAACGGAAGGGCTGCGCTACCTCCTCGAGGACGAAAGCCGGGTGATCGTGCGACCGAGCGGGACCGAGCCCAAGCTCAAGGTCTATCTCGAGGCTATCGTCGCGGTCGAGGAGTCTTCGGGGCTGGTTGCCGCCCGCACCGAGGCCGCGGACCGCCTGGTTCGGATGGGTGCCTCGATGCGACGGCTGACGACACCAGCCTGAAACCGGTCAGGCCAGGTCAGATCAGGTAGGTCAGATCAGGTCAACGACAGCGCAATGACGGCAATGGCTGGCAGCAGCAGAACGGCCATGACCAGCGGCACCCAGGTGAGCCGCACTGTCTCATCGGGCGCCGCGGGGATCTCTCCCTGCTCGACGGCGTCGTCATACTCCTGCTTGGCCGCCCTGATCAAGAGCGCGACGCTCTGCGCCGTGATCTTCGGTTGAGTCGCGGACGGCCCGGCGTCGGCGCGGGCCACCCTGTTCAGCCGTCCTGGCAAGGGGATTCCGAAGATCCCTCCCTGAGCACCCTTGGGACGTTCGACCTGGGAAGAGATGGCCCAGGCGTTGTAGCCCCGGTCCCCCACCAGAACTCTGAGGTTCCAGCGGGCCGTCACACCGGTCACCCGGCTCCACGGGATGTGAACGTCCCGCACGACGTTCCGGAGGGTCACGCCCCCGATATCCACCAGGACCACGGGCCGGACGAATATCGCCCAGGCGACCGCCAGCCCGAAGACCACCCACGCGGCGAACGACGGCCGCGGGTAGTCAGCCCAGTTCCGGGCCAGGGACAGGAGCAGGAGCAGGCCCGTGACCCCGCACACCGCAGCCAGCCCCAGCGACGAACGCTGGCGGAACACGTGCTGCATCGTCGGGGTCTCGGTAGCCATTGGAAATATCCTTGCATTGTTACCGGTCGGACGTGACCGATCGCCTGCGATCCACCACACCTCATCATCTGAGGGTGGGCCGATAGACTCCGACGGTGAGCTCAACCACGGCTGCAGCCAGTGCACGCGAACTGCTCGGAGTGGGCGCGCTGACCAACGCCTCGTTGACGAGATGGTTGCACGGGCTGCCAGGGGTCGACCATGTCGGCGCAGACGCGCGGGCAGCCGGACTGGCCACCCGTTCCGTCAAGACCACCTCCAAAGCCTGGGCCATCGACACCGCGATCAGCATGATCGACCTGACGACGCTGGAGGGTGCCGACACCGAGCGCAAGGTGCGTTCGCTGTGCGCCAAGGCGATGGCCCCTGACCCGGGTGACCCGACAACTCCGCAGGTCGCGGCGGTCTGCATCTACGCCGACATGGCGACGGTGGCGGTGGACGCACTCAAGGACAGCAATATCCATGTTGCGGCCGTGACCTCAGCCTTCCCATCCGGTCGCGCCACCATGGCGGTCAAGCTCACCGACACCCGCGACGCGCTGCGGGCCGGCGCGCACGAGATCGACATGGTCATCGACCGCGGGGCATTCCTGTCCGGGCGGTACCTCCAGGTGTTCAACGAGATCGCGGCCATCAAGGAGGCGTGCGAGCAAGAGGGGACCCGCCGCGCGCCGGCACATCTGAAGGTCATTTTCGAGACCGGCGAGCTGGTCACCTATGACAACGTGCGCCGCGCCTCGTGGCTGGCCATACTGGCCGGCGCGAACTTCATCAAGACCTCGACGGGCAAGGTATCGCCTGCCGCCACGCTGCCGGTGACGCTGATCATGCTCGAGGCCGTCCGCGACTGGCGCGACCTGACCGGCACCCAGATCGGGGTGAAACCGGCTGGTGGCATCAGGACCACCAAGGACGCGATGAAGTACCTGGTGATGGTGAACGAGGTCGCCGGTGATGACTGGCTCGACCCCGCCTGGTTCCGTTTCGGAGCCTCCGGCCTGCTCAACGACCTTCTCCTGCAACGCCAGAAGCTGGCCACTGGCCATTACTCCGGCGCCGACTACGTGACGATCGACTGAGCGGAGAGCAGAGACACCATGGCCAAGTTCGAGTACGCCCCAGCGCCCGAGTCACGCGCCGTCGTCACCCTTCGTCCGTCATACGGACTGTTCATCGGTGGTGAGTTCGTCGAGGCCACCGACGGGTCTACCTTCAAGACCATCAACCCGGCCTCCGAGGAGGTCCTGGCCGAGGTTACCGAGGCAGGCGAGGCCGACATCGACAACGCAGTCAGGGCGGCCCGAAAGGCCTTCGACGGACCGTGGGGCCGACTGTCCGGCGCCGAGCGCGGAAAATACCTCTTCCGTATCGCGCGCATCCTGCAGGAGCGCGCGCGGGAGTTCGCCGTCCTGGAGACCCTGGACAACGGCAAGCCGATCAAGGAGTCGCGCGACGTCGACATCCCGCTGGCCGCGGCGCACTTCTTCTACCACGCGGGCTGGGCGGACAAGCTCGAGCACGCGGGGCTCTCAGGCGGCAGCGGGCAACCCCCGAGGCCTCTCGGCGTCGTGGGCCAGGTCATCCCGTGGAACTTCCCGCTGCTCATGCTTTCGTGGAAGATCGCACCCGCCCTTGCTGCCGGAAACACCGTCGTCCTCAAACCGTCCAAGAGCACCCCGCTGACCGCTCTGCTGTTCGCCGAGGTCTGCCAGCAGGCCGACCTGCCGGCCGGGGTGGTCAACATCCTCACCGGCACAAGCCGGACCGGGGCCCACCTGATCCGCCATCCCGGCGTCGACAAGATCGCCTTCACCGGATCGACCGAAGTGGGCAAGGACATCGCCCGTGCCATCGCCGGGACCCGGAAACGGGCCACTCTCGAGCTCGGCGGCAAGGCCGCCAACATCGTCTTCGACGACGCCGCCATCGACGAGGCCGTCGAGGGGATCGTCAACGGAATCTTCTTCAACCAGGGCCACGTCTGCTGCGCAGGGTCCCGTCTCCTCGTGCAGGAGAACGTCGCCGATGACGTGATCATGCGGCTCAAGCGCCGTCTGCTGACCCTGCGGGTGGGTGACCCGCTGGACAAGAACACGGACGTGGGAGCCATCAACTCTGCTGCGCAGCTCTCCCGGATCCGCGAGCTGACGGACATCGGGGAGGCTGAGGGGGCCACCCGCTGGACCGCGCCATGTGTGCTGCCTGAGCGCGGGTTCTGGTTTGCCCCCACGGTTTTCACAGAGGTTTCGCAGTCCCACCGGATCGCCCAGGAAGAGGTCTTCGGGCCGGTGCTGTCGGTGCTGACGTTCCGCACTCCGCAGGAGGCGGTCGCCAAAGCCAACAACACGCCATACGGGCTCTCAGCGGGTATCTGGACCGAGAAGGGCTCCCGCATCCTGTGGATGGCTGACCAGCTGCGGGCAGGTGTGGTCTGGGCAAACACCTTCAACCGTTTCGACCCGACCTCTCCGTTCGGCGGCTACAAGGAGTCCGGCTACGGCCGTGAGGGTGGCCGCCATGGCCTCGAGGGCTATGTCACGACAGGAGCGACCCGATGAGCCCCGCCCCAGCCCGAGGCAAGGCAACCCAGACGAATGCCGCTGCACCGAATGCTGCTGGCGCTCAACGCATCGAGGTGCGCAAGACCTACAAGCTCTATATCGGTGGCGCGTTCCCGCGCAGCGAGTCCGGACGCACCTACGAGGTGCGCGACAGCCACGACAGGTTTCTCGCCAACGCCGCGATGGGCTCCCGCAAGGACGCCCGGGACGCCGTCGTGGCCGCCCGGGGAGCCTTCGGGAAGTGGTCTGGAGCCACGGCCTACAACCGTGGCCAGGTGCTCTATCGGGTGGCTGAGCTGATGGAGGGCCGACGCGCACAGTTCGCCACTGAGGTCGCCGCCGCCGAGGGGCTCACCCCGCCGCGCGCCGACAAGGTCGTCTCCCAGGCCATCGACCGATGGGTCTGGTATGCCGGGTGGGCGGACAAGATCGCCCAGGTCCTGGGTGGAGTCAACCCGGTCGCCGGGCCATATTTCAACATCTCCGCGCCCGAGCCCACCGGAGTGGTCGCAGCCCTGGCGCCGCAACGCTCTTCGCTGCTCGGCCTGGTCTCTGTCCTGGCTCCGATCGTTGTCAGTGGCAACACGGCGGTGGTGCTCACCAGCGAGCACCGGCCGCTACCCGCAGTGACGCTCTCCGAGGTCCTGGCAACCTCCGATGTGCCAGCGGGTGTCATCAACCTGATCACCGGACGCACCGGGGAGGTCGCGCCCTGGCTGGCCGCCCACCAGGACGTCAACGCCATTGACCTGGCCGGTGCCGCCGACGCCGACGGCCTGGTTTGGGCAGAGCTCGAGCGTGCGAGCGCCGACAACCTCAAGCGCGTCCTGCGCCCGGCCGGCGACGACATCGACGCCGTCGAGCCGGACTGGTCGCGCACCCCGGACCTGACCCGGATCAAGGCCTTCCTGGAGACCAAGACCGTCTGGCACCCCAAGGGTCGTTAGCATCTGGGGGCATGACTGGCGTCAAGGCCGACAGGCGTACTGGACGAAGAATGGCAGCGCGGCGATTGCCAAGGTGGCCGCAGGCAAGTACATCTTGGTCCCGGCCGGGTCCGCGGCAAACATGAGTGACAGCAATGTCGGCAAGCTGCTGACCCAGATCTACGCATCCGCTGCCGGCCAGCTGAGCACCAAGGTCGTCAAGACCGAGGTGAATGGGGTCCCCGCCTACGTCAGGACGACCAATACCGACGACACCAAGCCCTACGTCTCGGCTGACGGCCAGGCCCGCCTGCTGCGGGTCGAAGGTTCCAAAGGCCAGCTGAGCGCGTGGGACTTCACCGAATGGAACGCCGTGCCGCCTGTGACCGCGCCAGCGGCGGACCAAATCACGACGATCCCTACCAAGTAGCCTCTCTGCTACAGACCGTCAGCGGCGGGCCCCGCCTGCAAGGCCGCCCCGCCGGTCGCCGGTCTGGGACATCATGCGCCGATACCGGATTGAACAGGGAGACAGATGACGGCGACCGGCGGATTCCCCGCCCCTGGACCGCAGGACCGCGAGCCCGCGACCAGCTGGTCGCCCGCCGGGCTGCCACCCAGCACCCCCCCGCCGACCGGCCCCCCCATGCAACCGCCGTCGTACTCGCGACAAGCCCCCCTGCCGCAGATCCCGATGCTGACCGCGCACAAACCGGGCATCGTGGCACTTCGACCACTTCAGCTCGGGGACATCCTGGACGGCGCGGTCAGGTCCGTTCGCTTCAACCCCAAGTCGATGGTCGGGCTGTCGGCAATAGTGCTGGCCGCGTTCCTGGTTCCGTCAGCCGCGATCGGAGTCGGCGCGACCCATCTCGTGGTCAGGGCCCTGAGCAGGGTCGGACCCGAATTCCAGTCCTTGGTCGGGATTCCGTCCTCGCTGATCCAGATGTTCTTCACCGAGCTGGCGACCACCCTCCTCAGCGGAGTCCTCGTGTATGTCGTGGGCCAGGCAGTCCTGGGTCGCAAACCGGATGTCGGTCAGACGTGGCAAGCCACCCGCGGCCGGGTGCCGGCTTTGCTCGGGTTGATCCTGCTGACCCTGATGTTCAGCCTGCTGGCCACGGCGTTGCTGATCGGGCCAGGTGTGGCACTGCTGATCAACAATGACATCGCCGCGGGACTGCTCCTGCTTCTTCTCGGCATTGCTGGCCTCGTTGCCGTCAGCCTCTTCGTCACCACGAAGATCTCCCTGGCCGGGCCGGCGATCGTGCTCGAGGGTCACGGCGTGCTCGCCGGGCTGCGTCGCTCTTTCGGGCTCACCAAGGGCGCCTTCTGGCGCATTCTGGGCATCACGCTGCTGGCCGGCTTGCTCGCAGGAGTCGCCGCGTACCTGCTCGAGCTGCCGTTCCAGGTCGCCGGCTTGGCCATCATGGCCATAGCCGGACAGGACACCGAGTCGGGGCAGATCGGTGTCACCCTCGTCTCGCACCTGTCGGCGTTGCTCGCGGGGGCGATAACGACACCATTCCTGGCGGCTGTCACAGGCCTTCTCTACATTGACCGGCGGATGCGCCTCGAGGCGCTCGACGTCGTGCTGCTCCGCGAGGCCCAGACCAACCCCGCCCCGAAGGTCTGACCGAGAACCCATGACGTCGGCGAGCTGGTCACTTGTTCACGGCCTGAACCCCACGCCCCCGGAGGCACGCAGGTGGCTGGAGCAAGAGCTCCATGGCTCCGACTACCAGAACCCCTGGCTTGACTCGTTGGGCCGGTGGATCGCCGACCAGCTCAACAAGATCCTCGAGGGCGCAGGCCATCTGGCCGGACTTTCTCCCGGCATCACGGTGTTGATCGCTGTTCTGGTGATCGCTCTCCTCGCCTGGGTCCTGCCCAGGGTGCGCCGCGAACGGATCGTCGCAGCTGCGGGCGGGGCGGTGCTCGATGATGTAACGATCACGGCACGCCACTACCGCGAGCTGGCTGCCCAGGCATTGCGAGACGGGCGCCATGACGACGCCGTTCTGGACGGATTCCGTGCCATCGCCAAGGACATGAGCGATCGCAGGGTGCTCAATGACGCCCCCGGCCGCACCGCCCACGAGGTCAGCCTGTCGCTGGCATCGCCCTTCGCTGACCACGCTGACCGGCTCGCACGGGCAGCGGACCTGTTCGACTCCGTGCGTTATGGACATCGCCGCGCGAGCGCGTACCAAGCCGCTGAGATCCGGGACCTCGACGCGGACCTGGTCAAAACCCGCCCCGCGCTCCTCACCTCATCGCACGAGGGGTTGCCGGTATGACGACAACCGCCACTGCCGCGCATCCCTCGACCCGCACGCGGCCCCGATGGCTCGGCCCCTTGATCGTGTTGGCGCTGCTGATTGCGAGCGCACTGGCAGTCACGGTGCTGGCCCGCGGCCCGCAGCGCAACACCGACGACCTCGATCCGGCCAACCCCGGCTTCACCGGAGCCCAGGGCCTGGCCCACGTGCTGGCCGAGCACGGCGTCAAAGTGAGCGTCGTCCGCAGCCAACGCCAGCTTCTGGACCAGAGCATCGACGGCGCCACGACGGTCGCGATCAGCGGCACGACGAGCCTGTCCGGGCGAACCGCACATACGGCGCTGGCGCACGCCACCTCTGCCGCCAGTGTCGTCCTGCTCGACCCGGACCCCGAAGTCACCAAGGGCATGGGCCTTCCAGTCGACTCCCACCTCACAGATCTGACGGACGTGGCTGCCGGGTGCCGAGGCACAGACCTGGGCGAGGCCTACCGTCTCGCCCAGGCCGACCGCGCTTACCTTCCGACGGCCAAAGGCTCCGCCGCGACGACCTGCTTCCGCGACAGGAGCAACGGGGGCGGTGCGATGGTCAGCCTGCCGGCAACCACTGGACGTCCGCCAGTGATCCTGATCGGGGACGAAGGCCTGATCACCAACGGCTCCATCCTCGACTCCGACAACGCTGCGATCGCCCTGCGCCTGTTCGGGCACACCAACCGCCTGGTCTGGTACGTCCCCTCCAGTGCCGACATCGCGGCATCCGACAGCACGTCCCGATCCATCGCGCCCTCGTGGTTCCAGCCCGGCCTGGTGCTGGGGACCTCCGCTGTCGTGTTGCTGTGCCTCTGGCGGGGACGCCGTCTTGGGCGTCTGGTCCCCGAACCGCTGCCGGTCATCGTCAGGGCGGTGGAGACGACCGAGAGCCGCGGACGGATGTACCGAAAGTCCCGTGACCGCAGCCGTGCCCTTGCCGTTCTGCAGCAGGCGACGCGAAAGCGCCTGGCGTCATACCTCGGCCTGTCCGTCTCGACTTCGGTCAGCAGTCTGGCGGCGGCCTCTGCCGCGGTCAGCGGGCGGAACTACCAAGATGTGCTTCATCTTCTGGAATCGCCTGCGGCGCATGACGATGCGTCCCTCCTGGAACTAGCCAACACCCTCCAAGCACTCGAGAAAGAAGTACGCGGGACATGACGGACGTCAGCCAGCCAGCCCAGGATCACCCCTCCCCCGCCCAGGCCCGTGCCTCCTCGGACCAGTCGCGGGTGGCGCTTCTCGCCGTCCGCCATGAGGTCGCCAAGGCGGTCGTGGGGCAGGACGCCGCCGTGTCAGGCATCATCATCGCGCTGTTGAGCCGTGGCCACATCCTGCTCGAGGGAGTCCCGGGCGTGGCCAAGACCCTGCTCATTCGCGCGGTCGCTGCCGCACTCGACATCGAGACCAAGCGGGTCCAGTTCACGCCGGATCTGATGCCCGGCGACATCACCGGCTCGTTGATCTACGACCCGCACAGCGCCGAGTTCTCCTTTCGGGAGGGGCCCGTGTTCACCAACCTGCTGCTCGCCGACGAGATCAACCGGACTCCGCCCAAGACCCAGTCCGCACTGCTGGAGTCCATGGAGGAGCGTCAGGTCTCCGTCGACGGCATGCCCAGGCCCCTGCCCTGGCCCTTCATGGTCGCTGCGACCCAGAACCCTGTCGAGTACGAGGGCACCTACCCGTTGCCCGAGGCCCAGCTGGACCGGTTCCTGCTCAAGGTCGAGCTACCTCTTCCCCCCCGCGAGGACGAGATCCTCGTGGTTCACCGGCACGCCTCCGGCTTCGACCCCCGCAACCTGGCTGCGGCCGGCCTGCGCGCGGTCGCCGGGCCGGCCGACCTCGATGCGGCGACGGCGGCAGTCCGCACCGTGACTGTCTCGCCAGAGGTCACCGGGTACATCGTCGACATCGCCCGGGCGACCCGGCACTCTCCGTCGCTGTCGCTGGGCGCCAGCCCACGTGGCGCCACCGCGCTGATGGCCACCAGCCGGGTCTGGGCCTGGTTGAGCGGCCGGGAGTTCGTGACCCCCGATGACGTCAAGGCCCTCGCGCACGCGACGCTTGCCCACCGACTCGCCCTGCGTCCGGAGGCCGAGCTCGAGGGCGTCAGTGTCGGGTCGGTGCTGGCCAGCGCCTTGTCCTCCGTACCGGTCCCCCGCTGACTCCTGCCATGCACTCATCGATCTGTGTTCCGTGCCTGTCCCGGCATCGCACCCCAACGCCCGGCCCCTCAACGGCAGGGATGTGGTCATCGTGGCGTTGACCGGGCGCGCGCCGGCGCTCCTGGTGCTGGGGATGATCGCCGTGGTTCTCCAGCCGACCATGACCACCGTCCGGATCTGGTGGCTGGTCACTGCGTGCGCCATCGGGCTCGACCTGCTGCTGGCGCTGAGCCCCCGCAAAATCGTCATCAGTCGCGAACGTGTCCACCAGGTCCGGCTCGGCGTGAGTGGCTCCACGACGTTGTGGCTGACCAACCCGACGCCGCGACGGCTGCATGGCATCGTTCGCGACGCCTGGCAGCCTTCCGCGGGGGCTGCGGATGACCGGCATACAGTCACTGTCCGCGGCGGTGAGCGGATTGCGGTGCGGACCCCCTTGGCTCCCACCCGGCGCGGCGACCGCCGAGCCGACCGGGTCACGCTGCGCAGTGTCGGGCCACTCGGGCTGGCCGCCCGCCAGCGCTCATTCCCAATCGAGGGAGCCATCCGTGCACTGCCGCCGTTCACCTCGCGCAAGCACCTGCCCAGCCGGCTCGCCGTCCTGCGACAGCTCGACGGCCGCTCGGCGGTTCGCGTGCGTGGGGCCGGCACGGAGTTCGACTCCCTGCGCGACTACGTGATCGGTGACGACGTTCGAAGCATCGACTGGCGGGCGACCGCCCGACGCAGCGCAGTCGTCGTGCGCACCTGGCAGCCCGAACGCGACCGACGTCTCATCCTGGTCCTGGACACCTCACGAACCTCGGCCGGGCGGGTGGGAGACACGCCCCGGCTGGACGCGGCGATGGACGCCTCGCTGCTGTTGGCGGCATTGGCCTCTCGTGCGGGTGACCGGGTGGACTTCCTGGCCGGCGACCGGCAGGTACGCGCACGGCTGAGCGGCTCAAGTCGCACGACGTTGTTGAACGACCTCGTCACGGCGATGGCCCCGCTGGAGCCGGCCCTGCTCGAGGCGGACTGGTCGCTGATGGCAGGGGCAATCGCCGGCCTGAGCCGACGCAGATCACTGGTCGTGCTCTTGACTCCGCTCGAGCCTGCGGCCATCGAGGAGAGCCTGCTACCGACACTCGCCACGCTCACCCGTCACCATCGGGTGGTGCTGGCCTCGGTCGCCGATCCGGCCCTCGCCGCGATGGCCGCAGATGTCAGCAGCACTTCGCTCGTGTATGACGCCGCCGCGGCCGAACGCACCATCGGCCTTCGCGAACGAACCGCCGAGGTCCTGGGCCGCCTTGGGGTCCACGTGATCGACGCCGAGCCCGAGCAGCTACCGATGGCCCTGACCGATCACTACCTGCTGCTCAAGAGCCGGGGCCTGCTGTAGTCACCAGGGTCCTCAAACCGGCCCCTGGTTAGGAGAAATCACCACACCGTCCCTAGGTTTGCGGATGATCGTCAGCCGACGACGGGTGCAGTATCGCCCGCGTCGCGCGCTGAGACATCTCCGGTGGCGCCGCGTTGACACGCCCAGCGACCGACCGTGAATACATAGGTGAGAAAGGCTGCCTCGACCAGCACACCGATGCTGATCCGCGCCCAGGTGGGCAGTGGCGACGGCGTCACGAACGCCTCGACTACTCCCGAGACGGCCAGCACGACCACGAGTCCGAGGGCCACAGCCATGGCTGAGCGGCCCTCTTCGGCGAGGGCCCGGGACCGGGTTCGCGGGCCGGGGTCGATCCATGACCAGAAGAGGCGCAGGCCGGTCGCACCGGCCACGAAGACTGCCGTCAGCTCCAGCAGCCCATGCGGCAGGATCAGTCCGAAGAACAGGGAACCCCGGTCGTGGTTGATCATGATCGCGCCGACGACCCCTAGGTTGAGGACGTTCTCGAAGAGCAGATAGACCACCGGAACGCCAAGGACGCCGAGCGCTATACAGATGGCAGTCAGCCAGGCATTGTGCGTCCAGACCTGCGCGGCAAAGTGCGATGCCGCGAACTCGCTGTAGTAGTGCTGGAAATCGGTGTTGACAAGCTTGTCGATCTCGGCCCGGGACATCAGCGACGACTCGAACTGCGGGTGCGACAGAAACCACCACCCAACAACCAGCGCAACTGCGACATTGACGACAGCAGTGACGATCCACCACCGTCGCGTCCGGTACAGCGCCGCGGGAAAGGTCTCGATGAAGAAGCCCCCGAGATCCGCCCATGCCACCGATCTCGTTCCCGCGGAACGCGTCCGGGCGCGCGCAAGCAATGACGACAGATAGGTCACCAGGCTCGGATCCGGAGCCGACGAACGCACCACCGAAAGGTGGGTGGCCACCCGTTGATAGAGGTCGAGGATCTCATCGGCCTCGGCCCCGCTGGGCGATCCGTGGCGCGTCAAATACTCAAGACGACTCCACTCGCCATGGTGCGCTGCAACAAAAGCGTCCAGATCCACGCCCACACTGTATTCGCGGCCACCCCCGGCCGCAGCGGCTGGCCGGATACGCTGCATCTGTCACGAAGGGCAGCCCGAGTATGAACAGAAGCAGAGCATGAGCAGCAGCACAGTTGGCGTCGGCGTCGATGACCTCGTCACCGGCGAGGCCGTCGCTCTCGAGCTGCCCCCCGCCGGCATCGCCATGCACGCACTGTCCGGCTTCCTGGACGTAGCGATCACGCTTCTGACCCTGATGGTCGGCCTGTTCATCGTCGGCCTGACGACACAGGGCGCCGACGCCGCCATCGCCAGCGTCGCGGTGACAGTGCTCCTGGTTCTGGTCTTCGTCGTCCTGCCGACCTCGCTGGAGACCCTGACCCGCGGTCGTTCTGTGGGCAAGTTCGCCACCGGTCTACGGACCGTCCGCGACGATGCCGGGCCGATCGGGTTCCGCCAGGCCTTGACCCGCGCGCTCGTCGGATTCGTGGAGATCTGGATGCTTTTCGGGGTGCCTGCCCTGATCAGCGGGCTGGTGAGCAGCAAAGGCAAACGGCTCGGCGACCATGCGGCAGGAACCTACGTGGTACGAGAGCGGGTCCACCTGATCCTGCCACCGCCACCGATGATGCCGCCCCACCTGGCTTCGTGGGCGGCCGGCGCGGACATCGCGCGACTACCTGACGGCACGGCCATGGCCGTCCGGCAGTTCCTCATGCGCGCGTCCGTGCTGAGTCCTCAGTCGCGAGCGACCCTCGGCGTCCAGCTGCGCGACGAGGTGGTCAGCTATGTCGCTCCGCAACCCCCGGCGGACACCCATCCCGAGCTCGTGCTCGCCGCGGTCATCGCCGACCGGCGACGACGCGACGCGATCCGGCTGCAGCGCGACGCCGCCCTGCGGAGTCGTCTCATCCCGGCGGACCCGATCGACAAGCTGCACCCTTAGTCCACCAGATCGGCCAGCGAGTTCCATGACCTCCATCGCGCGTGACGTCGCGCCAGGTTCGGTTTGGGTCGCCGGCTTCATGCGTTGTCAAGGACCCAGCCGGCCCCAGCCCGGGCCAGGCGGGCGAAGTCTGTCAGGCCTCGATCAGCGCTTCGAACCCCGGCTTGACGACGTCATCAATGATCGCCAGTCGTTGATCGAACGGGATGAACGCAGACTTCATCGCATTGATCGTCACCCAGCGCAGATCCTCCAGCGTCCAGCCTGCCTCGTTGACCAGCAGCGACATCTCGCGGGTCAAAGACGTGCCGCTCATCAGCCGGTTGTCGGTGTTGACGGTGACCCTGAACTTGAGCCGCTTCAACAGCGAGATCGGGTGCAACGCAACGGATTCGGCGGCGCCGGTCTGAAGATTGCTGCTCGGGCACATCTCGAGCGGAATACGCCGGTCGCGCACGTATCCCGCAAGGCCCCCGAGAGTCACCTCGGACAGGTCCGCCGTGGCCGCGTGAGCGACATCCACGGAGTATGGCCTGCCGGCAACCATAACGTCGTCGACAATGCGTACGCCGTGACCGAGCCGGTCGGCGCCGCACCACTGGATCGCCTCCCAGATGCTGGGGAGCCCGAACCCCTCGCCAGCGTGAATGGTGAAGTGCGCGTTCTCACGGCGGAGGTACTCGAACGCGTCCAGGTGCCGGGTGGGCGGGAAGCCTGCCTCAGCACCGGCGATGTCGAAGCCCACAACGCCCTCCTCGCGATAACGCACAACCAGCTGCGCGATCTCCGTCCCCTTGGCGGCGTGGCGCATCGCCGTGAGCAGCGCGGTGACCCGGATCCGCCGGCCCGACCCGGCCGCGATCCGCTCGCCGTCGCGGAAGCCGGCATTCACTGCCTCGACCACGTCCTCGAGCGTCAACCCGTCGACCAGATGCAGCTCCGGGGCATATCGCACCTCCGCATAGACCACGCCGTCGGCGGCGAGGTCCTGCACGCACTCGCTGGCCACCCGGTGGAGTCCGTCAACGGTCTGCATGACGACCAGCGTCTGGGAAAACGTCTCGAGGTAGCGCTCGAGCGACCCCGAGTTGGCGCTGTCGCGGAACCAGGCACCGAGTGCATTTGCCTCTTGCGCCGGAAGTCCTTGGTAGCCAATGGACTCGGCGAGCTCAACGATCGTCTGAGGTCGCAGCCCGCCGTCGAGGTGGTCGTGCAGGAGCGCCTTCGGGGCACGCAGCAGGATGTCGTCGGTGAGCACTCAGTCCTCGCGGTTGACAATGTCGGGGCCGAACGCCGGGAGGCAGACGGCGACGTACTCGGCGCCGTCCGGCCCAACGGAGTATCGGACGCGCTCACCAGCGCCCGTGAGGATCGACTGCCCGGCGTGGGCGGTCGTGGGTCCGCCCACGTGATCGACAATGACCGAGCCGGCCAAGACCAAGGTGATCTCGTCGAACTCCGGTGTCTGGAAAGGCTCTGCCCAGTTGGCGGGCGCGATCATGTGGGCGACCGAAACGGCCTCGCTGCCGGTGTTGACCCGGCCCACGTGCTCGTTGATGATCTTGCCGCCAGGGACGGAGATGCGCGTAGGTTCGGTGATGAGTCGAGGCACGCGTTCACAGTAGCGGCAAGTGAGCGCAGGAAGCCTCGGGACGTTGCGCCGTTCAGCTGATCCGTTCAATCACCAGCGGCAACAGATCCGGGCGAGAGCCCTCGGGCGCAATGAAGCAAGCGCCAACCAGCGCCTCGATCGCCCGGGCGAACCGCTCAGGGGTGTCGGTATGCAGCGTCATCAGCGGGTCGCCAGTTCGCAGGACGGCGCCGGGCTTGGCGTGCATCTCGATACCTGCACCGGCCTGGACCATGTCCTCCTTGCGGGCCCGACCAGCACCCAGCCGCCACGCGGCGATGCCGACCTTCAGCGCGTCCAGCTGTGTCAGGACACCCGAGCCGGTCGCCAGGATCTGGTGGGTCTCCCTGGCAACCGGCAGGGTCGCGAACGGGTCGCCGCCCTGGGCCACGATCATGCGACGCCATACGTCCATGGCTCGTCCATCCTTGAGCGCATCGGCCGGGTCGACGTCGCCGCGCCCGGCGCCGGCCAGCATCTCGCGGGCCAGCACCAGAGTCAGCTCCACCACGTCCTGCGGGCCACCGCCGGCCAGTACCTCGACCGACTCGCGAACCTCCAGGGCGTTGCCGGCCGTCAGCCCGAGCGGGGTCTGCATGTTGGTCAGCAGCGCGATGGTGTTCACCCCGGCGTCCTTGCCGAGATCGACCATCGTGCGCGCCAGCTCCCGGGCGGTGTCGACGTCCTTCATGAACGCGCCGGACCCCACCTTGACGTCGAGCACCAGCGCGCCCGTGCCCTCGGCGATCTTCTTACTCATGATCGAGCTCGCGATCAGCGGAATGGCCTCGACGGTGCCCGTGACGTCGCGCAGGGCATAAAGCTTCTTGTCGGCAGGCGCAAGACTGTCGCCGGCCGCACAGATCACCGCGCCGACGTCCTCGAGCTGTTGCATCATCTCGGACTGGGAGAGCTCCGCGCGCCAGCCCGGGATCGACTCGAGCTTGTCGAGCGTCCCTCCCGTGTGACCCAGGCCGCGACCCGAAAGCTGAGGAACCGCAACGCCGCACGCTGCCACCAGCGGCGCCAGTGGGAGGGTGATCTTGTCGCCGACCCCACCGGTCGAGTGCTTGTCCGCGGTCGGACGTGACAAGGCGGCGAAGTCCATCCGTTCGCCGGACGCGATCATGGCGGCTGTCCAGCGGGAGATCTCGCGCCGGGTCATCCCGTTGAGCAGGATCGCCATGGCCAGGGACGACATCTGCTCGTCGGCCACCAGCCCACGCGTATAAGCATCGATCACCCAGTCGATCTGTGGATCGGACAGCTCCTGCCTGCCGCGCTTGGCGATGATGACGTCAACCGCATCAAACACAGCGGCGTCCAAAACTTCAGCCACGTCACTGACCGCCTCTCATGCTTTATGCCGAAACTCAGAATGCGGTATGCCGACTTCAGCTCCGGGAACGGCCGAAGTCAGTCTTCGGTCGCCTCGAAGTCTTCCAGATCGTCGCCACCGAAGGCATCCGGTAGCACCTCGGTCATGGTGCGCGCGCCCGCGGAGGTCATGACCTGGCAGCCGGGTCCGCCGTTCTCCCACAGAAGCTGCCGGCAGCGTCCGCACGGCATCAGCGGGTCGCCGTTGCCGTTGACGCAGGACACCGCCACCAGCCGGCCGCCGCCGGTCAGATGCAGCTGCGAGACCATCCCGCACTCGGCGCACAACGCCACGCCGTACGCAGCGTTCTCGACGTTGCAGCCGGAGACGATGCGCCCGTCGTCGACCAGGCCGGCCACCCCGACCGGAAACCTGCTGTATGGCGCGTAGGCACGCCCCATCGCCTCGACGGCTCTGGCGTGCAACAGATCCCACTCAATGGACGCAGTCTGGGACACTAGCCCGCCTCACCCTTTCGGTACGGCAGGCCATCTGCCGCCGGCATACGAAGTCGTTGGGAGGAAAGGGCGAGCACGAGCAGCGTGGCGACGTAGGGCGTCATGCCGGTGAACTCGTCCGGCACGGTGTCCGAGACGAAGTACAAACCGGCCACCAGGGCGCCCGCGGCAATCGCCACGACTCCCTGAAGCACACGATGTTTGCGGACCTGCCAGATGCCGACACCGATGGTGAGGACAGCAAGCAGAAGCAACATGGCGTGGACCGTGCTGCCACCGCCTCGAAGCTGCACGGCGTCGGTGTAGCCGAACAAGGCCGCACCACCGACCAGGCCGCCCGGACGCCAGTTGCCGAAGATCATGGCGGCCAGGCCGATATAGCCGCGTCCTCCGGTCTGTCCGTCACGATAGATGCTGGCGGCGACCAGAGCGAGATACCCGCCACCCAGACCTGCCATGGCCCCGGAGACCAGCACCGCGATGAACTTGTACTTGTACACGTTGACGCCCAGCGTCTCGGCTGCGACCGGGCTCTCACCGCACGAGCGAAGTCGCAGACCGAACGTCGTTCGCCACAGCACCCACCAGGTCAGCAAGACCAAACCCAGGGCGATCAGCGTCACGATCGACAGGTTCGTGACGAGCGAGCGCAGGATGGCGGCAGCATCGGAGACGAAGAAGATCTGTTTCTTCTCCAGGGTTCCCAACCCGGATGAGACCCCCGGGATGCTGACAGTCGGCAGGGCACCCAGGGAAGGTGACTGGGTCGGCCCACCGCCAGGGGTCCCGGTGAAGGTCCGGGCCGCGAGGTACTTCGCCGCGCCGTAGCCGATGATGTTGATGGCCACACCGGACACGATGTGGTCCACGCCGAAGACGACCGTGGCCACAGCGTGGATGGCACCCCCGAGCATGCCGCAGAACATGGCACCGAGCAGTCCGGCCCACGGACCGTAGTGGTAGCCGAAGAACCCGGCGCCCCAGGTGCCGAGGATCATCATGCCCTCGAGCCCGATGTTGACGACCCCTGCCCGCTCGCTCCACAAGCCGCCCAGACCCGCCAGACCGATCGGCACCGCGAGCCCGATCGCGGCCGCGAGAGCTCCCGAGGAGGCGAGGTCACTGGCGCCGGTCACCACCCGCAGTACCGCGATCAGGAACACCGCAATCACGGCGATGAGGGCGATCCGTGCCGGGCTCAGGCGCGGACGCCGCATAGCGCCGGCGATGACCTGCGCCCCGGCCTTCAGCCCCGCGGTGCTCATACCGGAAGTCCTTCCGCGGTCGGGAAGTCGGGCTGGTCGCTGAGCTGTCTGGCCACGCTGTGCTGCTCCATCCGCAGCCCGGCGCGTCGGACGACCTCGTAGGCGATGACCACAGCCAGGACGATGACACCCTGGATGATGAAGACGAGCTCCGAGCTGACGCCCACAGTGATCTGCAGGCCGTTGCTCTGTTGCTCCAGGTAGGACCAGAGCAGGGCGCCGAAGGCGATGCCGATCGGGTTGTTCCGCCCCAGAAGCGCGATGGCGATACCTGCGAAGCCGAGACCCGGCTGGAAGGTCGTGCCGTAGCTGAAGTCCTGGCCGAACAGCAGCGGCATGCCGACAAGACCGGCTGTTGCCCCGGATAACAACATCGCGATCAGGACCATGCGTTTGACGTCGACACCGCTGGCCACGGCCGCCGTCTCGGAGCGACCGGTGGCACGCAGGTCGAACCCGAACCGAGTCTTGTTCAGGACGACCCAGTACGCGACACCAACCAGCATGGACAGCAGGACGAAACCGTAGACCTTGTTCGGGGTCCCGGGGATCAGGGCGAAGCCGGGCACTCGCGATGCGGTGGGCAGGAGCTTGGTGTTGGTCACGTTGCTGCCGGTGGTCGAGTCCGCGACCTGGAACAGGAAGTAGGACACGAGACCGGTGGCAATGGCGTTGAGCATGATCGTGGAGATCACCTCGGAGACGCCGCGGGTGACCTTGAGCCAGCCCGCGATGCCCGCCCACAACCCGCCAGCCAGCATGGCGATCAGCAGCGACACGAAGATGTTGAGCCAGCCGGGCAACCAACCCTGGCCGGCGAAGACCGCCGCCGCGAACGCGGCAACGCGATACTGCCCGTCGACCCCGATGTTGAAGAGGTTCATCCGGAAGCCGATCGCGACCGCGATCGCGGACAGGTAGTAGACCGAGGCGCCGTTGATGATCGCAACGACCAGCCGGGGCCGTGGAGCAGTCAGCAGCTGCGTCCACACCGCGACAACCGGGTCGCCCGCCAGCAGCAGCACGATCGAGGTGACCACGAACGCCACGAGGATGGCCAGGACGGGCCCGGCCAGTGCCAGTCCAAGCTTGCGCAGACTCGTTCCCTTCATCATCCGGCTCCCGTCATCGCCGCGCCGAGATCCTCCGCAGTCACCACATCCGGGTCGAACTCGCCGGAAAGCTGACCGCGCAGGATCACCCGGATGGTGTCGGACAAGCCGACGAGCTCGTCGAGGTCTGCTGAGATGAGCAGAACCGCGAGGCCCTCGCGGCGGGCCTTCTTGATCTGTTCCCAGATCGCCGCCTGGGCGCCGACGTCCACGCCGCGCGTCGGATGGGCTGCGATAAGGACCCTTGGGCTGTGGCTCATCTCGCGGCCGACGATCAGCTTCTGCTGGTTGCCGCCGGACAGCGAGTGGGCAGTGACCAGGATGGAGGGCGTGCGCACGTCGTACTCAGCGGCGATCCGCTCCGTTGCAGCCTTGGCGCCTGCAGCGTCGACCCAGATCCCCCTGACGTTCGGCTTCTGCGTCTGGTGGCCCAGCATGACGTTCTCCCACAGCGGAGCGCCGAGCAACAGGGCGTGCCGCTGACGGTCCTCGGGGATGTAGCCGACGCCGGCCTCACGGATCTCGCGGGTGTGCCAGTCGCTGATGTCTGTGTCCTCCAGCAGGATTCGCCCGGCAGAGGGATCACGCATGCCCATGATGGCCTCAACCAGCTCGGCCTGGCCGTTGCCCTCGACCCCGGCGATGCCCAGCACCTCGCCGGCCCGGATCGTCAACGAGACATCCTTCACGACGTCAGGTCCCCCGGCGCCGGCGAGGGTCAGGTCGCTGATGGTCAGCACCGGTCGGTCGGTGACCGTGGACTCCTCAGTACTTGGGGAGGGCAGCTCGGAACCAACCATCAGCTCGGCGAGCTGACGGGCGGTGACCGACTTCGGGTCAACGGTGGAGACGGTGATGCCGCGCCTCATGACGGTGATGGAGTCCGCGAGCGACAGCACCTCGTCGAGCTTGTGGGAGATGAAGATGACGGTCAGTCCCTCGCTCTTGAGCTCGCGCAGGTTGTCGAAGAGCTCGTCGACCTCCTGGGGCACCAGCACGGCCGTGGGCTCGTCGAGGATCAGGATCTTGGCCCCGCGATAAAGAACCTTGAGGATTTCGACGCGCTGGCGTATGCCGACGCCAAGGTCAGCCACCAGGTCATCGGGATGGACGTTGAGACCGTACTCGGCAGAGATCCGCTCGATCTCGGCTCGCGCCCGATCGGCGATGCCGTGACGCTTCTCGGCGCCCAGCACGACGTTCTCCAGGACCGTCAGGTTGTCGGCAAGCATGAAGTGCTGAAAGACCATGCCGATGCCCGCATCGATCGCGTCCGACGGGCTGTGCAAGGAGAGCACCGCACCGTCCACGCTGATGGTGCCCTCGTCTGCTCGCTGTGCGCCATACAGGATCTTCATCAGGGTGGACTTGCCGGCACCGTTCTCGCCCACGATGGCGTGCACGGTGCCCCGGCGAGCCGAGAAGGTCACGTCCTTGTTGGCCACAACCCCGGGGTATCGCTTGGTGATCCCCCGAAGCTCGACAGCTGGCGCCGCAGTCGATCCCGCTTCCACAGCGCTCTGGGCAGAGTCGGTGATTGCGCACACTCCTTGCACGAGGCCCGCAACGTTGCGGACGTTGATCCATGAACCGCAGCACAATACGGAGGGGACCCGAGTGGCACGTTACCGCGCCAGCCCGGGCCCCGCGTCTAGCAGGTCACACACACTGGGGAAATCACCTACGGCTTGGTTGGAACCACGATCTTGCCGTCGATGATCTGCTGCTTGTAGGCATCGAGCTTGGCCTTGATGTCGTCGATCTTGCCGCCGGTGGTGCTGTAGCCAACGCCACCCACCTTCAGGTCGTAGACCTTGGTGCCGGCCACGAACTTGCCTTCGGTCAGCGCCTTGATGAAGTCGAACGTCGCGACGTCGACCTTCTTGAGCATCGAGGTGATGATGACGTCCCTGACTGCGGCTGGCGCGGTCAGCGCCTGGTCGGAGTCGACACCGATCGCCATCTTGCCCGCAGAGGAGGCTGCGGTGAACACTCCGCCACCAGAGCCACCAGCAGCGGCGTATACCACGTCTGCGCCTTGCTGGTACATGCCCTCGGCGGCGGTCTTGCCCTTGGCCGGGTCACCGAAGCCCGAGAAGTCCGGCGGCTGGGTGAGGTACTTAACCTGGACCTTGATGGCGGGGTTGACCGCCTTGGCGCCCGCGACGTAGCCGGCCTCGAACTTCTTGATGAGGTCAGTGTTGACGCCACCGATGAACCCGATATTGCCTGTTTTGGACTTCAGCGCGGCGGCCGCACCCACGAGGAACGACCCCTCGTTCTCGGCGAATGTGAGGTTCTCGATGTTGGGTCCGGTCGCATCGGTGGAGTCGATGAGGGCGATCTTCGCGTCCGGGTTTGCCGCGGCGACCTTCTTGACCGACGGTGCGTAGGCGAAGCCGACGGCAACGACATCCTTGTAGCCGGCGTCGATCAGCTGTTGCAGACGCTCCTCGCGCGCGGACTCGGCCTCACCGTTGACCGCAGTGGCCTCCTTCGTGACAACACCGAGCTCGGCCTTGGCCTTGTCGAGGCCGGCAGCGGCGGCGTCGTTGAACGACTGGTCTCCGCGCCCACCCACGTCATAGGCCATGCCGACCTTCAGGCCTTTGGCCGCACTGGTCGAACGGCTGGCACCCGACGTGCTGTCCGTGCTGCTCCCGCACCCGGCCAGCGCCATAGCGACCAGCGAGGCGACGGCAACAATCTTCATCGATGTTCTCAAGGCGCTCTCCCTCGGTATATGCACCCCATCCGCGAAATGCACCGAACGGCGCACTTTTTGTGACTCTACCCGCCACCCAGCGACTCTGCGCGTCGGCTTACCGGGCAGCCCCCGAACGTCTTTTCAGCACCCCTGAGGGGACTTCATCTCACGGTGTCATCCGGGGCGGTGTGCCGTTACGACGCCCAGCAGAAGCCGTGCTCCGATGGCGACCGCCCGCTCGTCGACGACCAGATCCCCCTGGTGCAGGTCGTAGGTCGTACCCCCCGGGGTTCGCGTGCCCAGCCGCGCCATGGCCCCGGGCACAGCCTGCACATACCAGGCGAAGTCCTCACCGCCCAGCGACTGCGCAGTGGGCGTTGGGGCCGCAGGCCCCAGCACCAGCTCCGCGGCGGCGCGCAGCCTCGCCACCAGCGCCGGGTCGTTGACCACCGGAGGCGCCCCTCGCCGGTGCTCGATCGTGGCGGAAACGGCATACGGGCGGACCACTGAATGGACGAGCTCCTCGAGCAGGGGGCCGATCTCCTTCCACAGCTGCGCGTCGAGCATCCGCAGGGTGCCGCTGACGGTGCCCGTCGAAGGAATGACATTCTCCGCACTGCCGGACCGAATGGTCCCCCACACGAGAGCGACGCCGGACCGCGGGTCCACCCGGCGCGAGAGCGCCGCCGGCACGTCGGTGACGACCTTGCCCAGCGCATAGACGAGGTCCTGGGTCAGGTGCGGACGCGATGTGTGGCCGCCACGGCCGCTCAGCGTGATGGTGACCGAGTCGGTGGCCGAGGTGATCGGGCCGTCGCGCAGCCCCACCCGACCCACGTCAAGGGTGGGGTCGCAGTGAATGCTGAAGATGGCGTCAACGCCCTCGATGCCGCCCTGCTCGATCACCGACAGGGATCCCCCGGGCGTGACCTCCTCGGCCGGCTGGAAGATCAGACGCACGCCAAGCCCCTGTGCCGCCAGGGAGTCGGCCTGTTGCTGCAGGGCCAGTCCCGCACCCAGGACCGCCGCGACGTGGACGTCATGACCGCAGGCGTGGCAGACCCCGTCGGACTGCGAGGCGAAGGGCAGGCCGGTCCGCTCAGCCAGCGGCAGCGCGTCCATGTCCGCGCGCAGCCCCACCCGGTATGACGGGTCGACCGGCCCGATATCGGCGATCAGACCGGTGCCGGTCAGGAGCCGCAGCCGAACTCCCGAGGCAGTCAGCCGGGCTGCCAAGCGGTCGGTGGTGCGTCTCTCGGCGTGCGCGAGCTCGGGGTGTGCGTGCAGCTCACGGCGGAACGCCGTGAGCTCGCCCTCCAGCGCGGCCACCGTCTCGCCCGTGTCCGACAGGGCCATCACCCGACAGGCCTCAGAAGGCGTCGTTGGGCACGTAGGTGCCCCAGACCTCTCGCAGCGCGTGAGCCACCTCACCGCCGGTGGCCCGAGCGGCCAGCGCCTCCTTCATGGGCAGGAGAATGTTGTCCGTGCCGCCGGCGGCAGTGCGCATGGAGTCCAGCGCCCGCGATACCGCGTCGTTGTCGCGCTCCCTGCGCAGCACAGCGAGGCGCTCACACTGGTCGGCCTCGATCTGGGGGTCAGCGCGCAGCAGCTCGAAGGGCTCTTCCTCGTCGAGGGTGAACTTGTTGAGGCCGACCACGGTGCGCTCGCCCCCGTCGATCTCCAGCTGGACGCGGTAGGCCGACCGTTCGATCTCGGCCTTCTGGAAGCCCTGCTCGATGGCGGCCACAGCGCCGCCCTTGTCCTCGACCAGCTCCATGAGCTGCAGAACAGCGGCTTCAACGTCATCGGTCATGGACTCCATGACGTAGGACCCGGCGAACGGGTCGACGGTCTTGCAGACGTCGGTCTCATAGGCGATGACCTGCTGGGTGCGAAGCGCGAGGCGCGCAGCCTTCTGGCTCGGCAGCGCAAGGGCCTCGTCGAACGAGTTGGTGTGCAGCGACTGGGTGCCTCCCAGAACCGCACCCAGGCCCTGCAGGGCGACCCGCACCATGTTGACCTCGGGCTGCTGTGCGGTCAGCTGCACGCCGGCCGTCTGGGTGTGGAAACGCAGCATCTGGGACTTGGGGTTCTTGGCGCCGAACTCGTCCTTCATGATATGCGCCCAGATCCGGCGGGCGGCGCGGAACTTGGCGATCTCCTCCAGCAGGGTCGTTCGGGCCACGAAGAAGAAGGAGAGCCGCGGGGCGAAGTCGTCG
>Ga0208716_1000092_pt1 | contig 32383 bp, 35 predicted proteins | sample NGESurdeep092012_8_FD_184482 | JGI IMG/M metagenome (GOLD analysis project Ga0208716, IMG submission 184482) | Arctic peat soil microbial communities from Barrow, Alaska - NGEE Surface sample 415-3 deep-092012 (SPAdes) | ecosystem: Environmental > Terrestrial > Soil > Wetlands > Peat ...
GACTTCGTGGTTCGCCGCGTCCGCGCGGATCGGATCGATGTCGATGATTTCGCCGCTGAAATTCCTGCGGAACGCGTCGGCGAGCCCGCGGCCGTAGTTGTCGTTCTCGTAGAGGATCGCGGCGCGCTTGTGTCCGGTGCGCACCGCGAACCTGGCCATGTCGGCGCCGTTGGCCGAGTCGCTCGAGATGACCCGGAAGGCCCACTTCGAAATGCCGGTGAGATCGGGAGAGCTCGCGGAGGTCGCGACAGCAGCGAGATGGCCGTCGTATACCTGCACCGCCGCGACCATTGCGCCCGAGGTGACGTGTCCGACGACGGCAGAGACCGTCCTGTCGTCGACGAACTTCTGCGCGATCTGCGCGGCGGTCGCGCCGTCTGCCCTGTCGTCCGCTTCCTTGACCTGGAGCTTGTGCCCGTTCACGCCGCCCGCGTCGTTGATCTCCTTCAGCGCGAGCTCGATCCCCAGTCGCGTGTTTCGTCCGTGACTCAACTGCCACGGCCCCGCCGCCGCGATCGTGTACGGCGCGCCGCCGCCGCCGCCGCCGCCCGGCGAGCAGGCCGAGGCCAGAAGCAGTAGAATATGCGGGATTCGTGCGCGCGTCCGAGCCATGTTTGAATGTGCACAGCGGACGCACTTCGCGGAACCGATTGCGCCATGTTGGTCGACTTCCACTCGTCCCCAGGACCCACCAGGAGCCATGGACGAACGCGAACTGCACCTGATCCTGAACCACATTCCCGTGATTCTTTCCGCGGTGGCGTTTTTTTCGTCACTGCTCGCGCTCGCGACAAAATCGCGCGCGGCGTGGCTCTACGCGGCCGCGTCACTCACCATTGCGGGGCTGTTCAGCTACCCGACATTCATCACCGGTCACGGCGCGCACGAGGCGATCGAGGATTTCTGGTACGTCAAGGCGGACTCGTGGCACGAGCATCAGGAGGCTGCGGGGTTTGCGAACATCGCGCTTCTCGTTGGCGGTGCCTTCGCCGCGTTCACGTGGTGGAAACTCACGCGCTCGAAGGACGCGGTGATCGCGAGGTGGATGCAGCTGGTGCTGATCCTCGCGAGCGCGTTGGGCGCATCAACGGTTGGGCGCGCGGCGTGGCTGGGAGGGAAGGTGATACGGGAGCAGGAGGCGCTGAAGGTGCCGCCGAAGGGGTGGGTCGCTCCGCCGAAATCCGAGCACGAACACTAGATGTGAGATGGGAGTTCTGAGAGAAGTGGCGAGAGACGCGACCTGCTCAGAAGTGGCGAGAGCTCCCCACTGCCCACTCGCCACTCGGTTCTCCCCACTCCCCACTCACCCTTGCCACTTCCCCCTGGTCTCGCCACTCGCCACTGAACTCGCCACTGAACTCGCCACTGAACTCGCCACTCAAGTCTGGAGCGCCGCCGGTTGCTGCTGCGTGAGACAGTGCAGCGTGCCGAGCCCCCATACCAGATCGACCGAATGGATTCCGACGATCTCCCGCCCCGGGAATAGCGCGGCGAGAGTGTCCAGCGCGACCCGGTCGTTCGCATCATTGAACGTCGGCACGATCACCACTCCATTCGCGACGTAGAAATTCGCATAGCTCGCCGGCAGCCGCTGCCCTTCCATCATCACCGCGCGTGGATATGGAAGCGTTACCACGCGCAGCTCCTCACCCGTCGCCCCCCGCGCACCCTTGAGCCGCTTCAGATTGTCGAGCGATCGACGGTGATTTTCGTCGGCGGGGTCTTCTTCGTGTGCGAGCACCATCGTGCCGGGCGCGACGAAGCGCGCGATATCGTCCACGTGGCCGTGGGTGTCGTCTCCCACACAGCCTTCACCGAGCCAGATCGTCTTCGAGATGCCGAGCGCATCGGCGAACACGCGCTCGTACTCCGGGCGGCCGAGTCCGGGGTTTCGCACCTGCGCATCGGACAGCAGCCACTCCTCCGTCACGAGCATCGTGCCGAGCCCGTCGGTCTCGATGCCGCCGCCCTCGAGGATCACCCGGCCCTTTCCGTCAGGTCGTCGCGGCTCGCGCAGCGCGAGTCCCGTGTGCCGCGACACCGCCGCGCCGACGTTCTCGTCGTGCGCGTAGTTGTCGTACTTCGCCCACGCGTTGAATCCCCAGCGCACCAGCTCCACCGCGCCCGCGCCGTTCAGCACCGCGGTCGGCGCGGAGTCGCGGAGCCACACACGATCGGTCGGGCAGAGATGCAGGCGATAGCGGGCCGAATCCACGCCGTGCGCATCGAGGCAGTGCTTGGCATTGTCGCGAACCGCCCCGGTATTACACAGGACTTCGACGCGCTCGTGCCGGTGCAGCGTGCGCACGATCTCCGCGTACACCCACGGAATCGGCTCGAACTTCCCCGGCCAGTCGGGCTCGTGGTGCGGCCACGCAATCCACGTCGCGTCGTGCCGTTCCCATTCGGCGGGCCAGCGCAATCCCGTCGCTGTCATCCCATCCAGCGGTTCAGGATCGGCCCGTACGCGTCGATCCGCCGGTCGCGCAGGAACGGCCAATTGCGCCGCGTCGACTCGATCAGCGAGAGATCGCACGATGCGACGATGATCGCCGGATCGGTGCCGGCCTCGGCGATCATCCGTCCGAACGGATCGCACACGAACGAGTGCCCGAAGAACTCGAGTCCCTGCGTGAGCGGCTCCGGCTCGAAGCCCGCGCGGTTCGTCGCGGCCACGAACACGCCGTTGGCGATCGCATGCGCGCGCTGCGCCGTGCGCCATGCCTCCAGTTGCGCGTCGCCCCATTCCGCCTTTTCTGCGGGATGCCAGCCGATCGCCGTCGGATAGAACAGGATCTCCGCGCCGAGCAGCGACGTGATGCGCGCTGCCTCCGGATACCACTGGTCCCAGCAGATGAGCACGCCGATGGTTCCATAGCGCGTCTTCCAGACCTTGAATCCGCTCGCCGACTGCGGCCCATCCGATTCCGCATCGCCGGGCGCGAAATAGTACTTCTCCTCGAACATCGGATCGTGCGGGATGTGCATCTTGCGGTAGACACCGAGCAGGGAGCCGTCGGCGTCGATCACGGCGGCGGAGTTGCGGTAGATGCCCGGCCCCTGGCGCTCATACATCGGCACGATCAACACGACCTGCAGTTCCGCAGCGAGCGCGCGCAGCACTTCGGTGGTGGCGCCGGGAATCGGCTCGGCGAAGTTGAAGTACTCCTGCTTGAGCGACTTGCAGAAGTACGGCGCGTTGAAGAGTTCCTTGAGGCAGATGATCTGCGCGCCGCGGCCGGCGGCATCGCGGATGCGCGCGATGGTCGCCGTGAGGGTCTGCGTCTGGTCGCCGGTGACGGCGTCCTGGATGAGCCCGATCGTGACGTGCGTTCTGGGAGTCATGACGCGCGAAATCTAGATGAAAAGTGAGGCCGGTGCGCTATGCACCGGCCTGACTTTGTCGTTCTTCGGTCCCTCCGTCTTCGGTCTTCTCTCCTCTACGGCTTCCCGGCGTTCCCCTTCATCGCGGCGGCGACCGCGCTCCCGAGCTCGGTGTACGAATCCCCCACGAGTTCCTTGAACTCGTCCATCACGTGCGCGATCCTCCCGTCAGGACCGACGACGAACAGGACGCGCCTGGCCGCGTTGAACAGCGGGTACTTCACGTCGTACAGCTTCACTACCTTTGCGTCGGGATCGCTCGCGAAGTACACCGGGAATCGCGAGTCGCGCGCCCAGTTGAATTGCACGGTGTCGTCATCGGTGCTGATGCCGATCACCGCGACGCCCTTGCCGTTGTTGAAGATCGTGGCGTACTGATCACGGTACGCCTCCATTTGAACCGTTCAGCCTTTTGTCCGCGCCTTTGGAAAGAAGGCGAGCACGACGGTCTGGCCGCGGAAATCGGCGAGGTGGATCGGCTTCGGGAGGAGGCCGTCCTTGGTGGAGCCCTTCAGCGTGAAGTCGGGAGCCATCTCACCGACTTTGGGGCTCTGCGCGCGTAGACGCCCGGCCGCCACCGCGACGAGCGCGGTGACGGCGAGGGCGACGGCTGCGGCGCGCGAAATCACTTTGCACCCGAGGCTTTCTTGACGGCGCTGCCGAGATCGGTGTAGGCGTCCTCGACCATCGGATTGAACGGCTTCGCGGTGTAGGCGATGCGTCCGTCCGGACCGACGACGTACAACAGACGGTTCTCGACCGGTCGCCCCTCGACGTACGCGCCGTAAAGCTTGCCGGCATCACCCTTCATGTCGCTCGCGAACATCATTGGCAGATTCGCCTCTTTCGCCCACGCGGCCGTGGTCGTATCGGCGTCCATGCTGATCCCGATCACCGTGATGCCCTTGCCCCCGTTGAAGAGGGTGGCCCACTGGTCGCGATACGTGGTCATCTGCGCCGTGCAGCCCTTGGTGCGGGCCTTCGGAAAGAAGGCCACGACGACGGTCTGACCCTTCAGCTTGGACAGCGTGATGGGTGCCTTCATAACCCCATCGATGGTGGCGCCGGGGAGGGTGAAATCCGGCGCCATCTCGCCAACCTTCGGCCCGACTTCCGGCTGTGTCGCCGGCACTTGGGCATGGGCCATGGTGACGGACGTAACGAGCGCGGACGCGAGAACTGTCGCGTTTCGATGCAGCATGGAACTACCTCGGTTTGGTGGTGAACGACTCTACAGAAATTTGCGCGTCGCCGTCGTGCACACAACCTTAAATATACCTTTGAAACTCGACGGAGCGTCACAATGGCATCCGACATCGATCAAATACTCGAGAAGCTCGCGAAGGACGTCGAAGCTGCGGTGCACTCACTCTATCGCGGCGAGATGCGGCAGAACACGGCCGAGGCGTCCACCGGACACCTCGTGCAGGACGCTCGCACGAAGGTCGCGGAAGCCCTGGGCGCCGCCGCCGCGGCGGTTTCCGGCGAGCCCGTCCAGCGTCCGATGCCCGTCGCGATGTCACCGCGGCCCAGCGTCTCCGCGCCGGCGCTCGCCGGCGCACAGTTCGGCTGGACAAAGGAAGACTCGGACGCCGTGATGAAGTGCATCAACGCCTGGCTCCCGATAAGCGGCCCGCAGTCGACCGCCCCGGACACGCGGTGCATCGCGCCTGGGAAGATGCTGATTCCCACATGGGGCGAGCGCGAGCGGGCGCGAGAGGCGGTGAAGGCGATTACGCAGTAACGACTCCGGTCATCCGCCGTCTGCCGTCCGAGACGGAACGCTACTTCGCGAGGTTCCGCAGCACGTAGGGCAGGATCCCGCCGTGCTTGAAGTAGTTCAGCTCTTCGGGCGTGTCGATCCTGCTGCGCGCGGTGAACGATTTCACCGTGCCGTCCGCGCCAACGGCCTTCACGGTCAGCACCGCGCGCGGTGCCATCGCGTCGCTCAATCCGTCGATCGTGATCGTCTCGAATCCGGTGAGGCCGAGCGACGTTCGCGTGGCGTCGTCGGTGAACTCGAGCGGAAGCACGCCCATGCCCACGAGGTTCGAACGATGGATGCGCTCGAAGCTCTCCGCGATCACCGCGCGCACGCCGAGCAGCATCGTGCCCTTCGCCGCCCAGTCGCGCGACGAGCCCGTGCCGTATTCCTTGCCGGCGATGACCACGAGCGCCGTCCCGCTCTTGCGAAACGATTCGGATGCTTCGAAGAACGACGTCGGATCCGCGTTCGGTGCCGTGCGCGTCCACCACCCTTCCATGCCCGGCGTGAGCTCGTTCTTCAGCCGGATGTTCGAGAATGTGCCGCGCATCATGACTTCATGGTTGCCGCGGCGCGCGCCGTACGAGTTGAAATCCTTCCTGGTCACGCCCTGTGCGATCAGCCACTGGCCCGCCGGGCTCTTCTCCGCGATCGATCCGGCCGGTGATATATGGTCCGTCGTGATCGAGTCGCCGAACATGCCGAGCACTCGCGCGTTCGTCACTGGCTGCACGCCCGGCGGCGTCATCGTCATCCCCTCGAAGTACGGCGGGTGCTTCACGTAGGTGGACGTGTCGCTCCACGCGAAGCGGTCGCCCTCGGCCACGCTGATCGCGCGCCACTGCTCGCCGCCGTCGAACACGTTCGCGTACTGCTTCTCGAACTGTTCGCGGAGCACGCTCGTCAGAACGGTGTCCGCGACTTCCTTCGGGCTCGGCCAGATGTCGCGCAGGAAGACGGGGCCGTCGGTGCCGACGCCCAGCGGCTCCGTGTCGAGGTCGATGTCCATCCGCCCCGCGATCGCGTACGCGACGACCAGCGGCGGCGACATCAGGTAGTTGAATCGCGTCTGCGGGTTCACGCGGCCCTCGAAGTTGCGGTTCCCCGAGAGCACCGCGGCAACGACGAGCTTGCCGCGGTCGATCGCCTCGGAGATCGTCTGCGGGAGCGGGCCCGAGTTGCCGATGCACGTTGTGCAGCCGTATCCGACGAGATCGAATCCGAGCGCGTCGAGCGCCGGCTGCACGCCGGCCTTCGCGTAGTAGTCGGTCACGACCTTCGAGCCCGGCGCCAGCGACGTCTTCACCCACGGGCGCGTGCGTAATCCTTTCGCGACGGCCTTCTTCGCCAGGAGACCGGCGGCGAGCATGACGCTCGGGTTGCTCGTGTTCGTGCAGCTCGTGATCGCGGCGATCACGATCGCGCCGTGTTTCAGAGTGAACTTCTCGCCGTTGTGTTCGCACGGAATGCCGGGTTCTTCCGTGTGCACGGGCGCCTCGCCTTCCATCACGGCGACGGCCTTGTCCGTCGGAGCGGCTGCCGCGGTTCCTGCCATCTGCGCCGCGAACGCCTCGGCATACATCTTCTTCGACGCCGACAGCGGGATGCGATCTTGCGGGCGTTTCGGCCCTGCGAGGCTCGGCACGACCGTCGCCAGGTCGAGTTCGAGCGTGTCGGAGAAGACCGGGTCGGGCGTCGCGTCCGTGCGGAAGAGCCCCTGCGCCTTGGTGTACGCCTCGACGAGCTTCACCTGGTGCTCGCTGCGTCCGGAGAGGCGCAGGTACTTGAGCGTCTCGTCGTCGCAGGGGAAGAAGCCCATCGTCGCGCCGTACTCGGGGCTCATGTTCGCGATCGTCGCGCGATCGGCGAGCGCGAGCGACGAGAGGCCGCTTCCGTAGTACTCGACGAATTTTCCGACGACTTTCTTCTTGCGAAGCATCTCGGTGCACGTGAGCACGAGATCGGTTGCGGTCGCGCCGGCGGGCAGTTTTCCGTGAAACTTGAATCCGACGACCTCCGGGATGAGCATCGAAACCGGCTGTCCGAGCATCGCCGCTTCTGCTTCGATGCCGCCCACGCCCCACCCGAGCACGGCGAGGCCGTTGATCATCGTGGTGTGCGAGTCCGTCCCGACCAATGAATCGCAGTACGCCGCCTTCTGCCGTCTGCCGTCTGCCGTCTGCCGTCCGCTCTCGTCGCTCTCTGGCGATTCTTCGCCAACGAATACGACCTGGCCGAGGTATTCCAGATTCACCTGATGGCAGATGCCGGTGCCCGGCGGCACCACGCGGAAATTCTCGAACGCCTTCTGTCCCCAGCGCAGGAACTGGTAGCGCTCGAGATTCCGCTCGTACTCGAGGTTGGTGTTGATGAGCAGCGCTGCGTCCGTCCCGTATTCGTCGACCTGCACAGAGTGATCGATCACGAGGTCCACGGGCTGCAGCGGATTGATCTTCGACGGCTTGCCACCGAGTTTCGCGAGCGCGTCGCGCATCGCGGCGAGATCCACCACGCACGGCACGCCGGTGAAGTCCTGCAGCAGCACTCTCGCGGTGCGGAACGCGATCTCCTTGTCGACGCGCGCGCGGACGTTCCAGGTCGCCATCGCGAGCACGTCCGCGGCCTTCACGAACGCGCCGTCTTCGTTTCGCAGGAGATTCTCGAGGAGGATCTTCAGCGAGAACGGGAGCGAGGCGACCGTGTTGCCCGGGACGGCGTTGAGCGCGTCGAGGCGGTAGACGACGTACGATTCGCCGTCGACGGGGAGCGACGCGCGGGACTTGAAGCTGTTTCTGGTTGTCATGGCTCAGGTTCCTGAGGGTATTTCGCGTTGTTCGGTCTTCGGTCTTCGGTCTTCTTATTCCGGCTCGATCTTTCGTTCCATCGTCAGCGTACGGACGTTCCCTTCGACCACCGTCACCTGAATCGCGTCGGTGGGGCACTGGTGGATGAAATCGCCGTCCGCGCGCGACCACTCGAGCGGCGATTCGAGCACACGCGCTTTGTCCTCGGCGTCCATCGCCATGAGATCCGGCGCGAGCGTGACGCAAAGCGTGCAGCCGATGCATTTCTCGCGGATGACCGTGAGTTCGATCGTGCGCCGCGGATAGACGCCGCCGGCGGACGACAGCGCCTCGCCGGCGCGGTCGAGCGCGTCGTGCGCAGCCGCGTACCCCGCGTCGATCATCTTTCGGGTGGAGGCGAAGCTGAACCAGTTATAGTGCCACACCGGTGGACGCACGAGCAGCAGCGGTGGGCCGGCCCACGTCGCGAGCTGCGAGACCTGCAGCGACTTCATCATGGTCTGCGCGGCGCGCATGTAGATCGCCGCGAACCCCTTGTCCTTGATGCGGCGCGCGGCGGCCATGCTCGAAGTGCCCACGTCGGCGCCGATCACGGCGTCCATGCCCTGCACGGCGATCGCGTTCGGCAGGTTGTCCATCACGCCGCCGTCCACGCAGGTGCGGCCGGCGATCACGCGAGGCGGAAAGAAACCCGGCAGGGCGCACGACGCGTACACCGCGTCGGCCACCAGGACGTCCTGCAGTCCCGGCAATCCCCAAATGACCTGGGCGCCGCGCTCGAGGTCAACGGTGTTCACGAGCAGCGGAACCTTCAAAGAGCGAAACGTCACCGGCGGCACGATGTCGCGCACCACCGCGTCGAGCGGGCCGGCGAGGTACAGCGACGGCGAGAGCATCCGCTTCGTGACCATGTGCAGGCGGTCGATGCGGAAGAGATCCCGCTTCGTGAGCGCGAGTGCGCGGCGCTCCATCTCATCCACCGGCATCCCGCTAGCATGCGCCGCGGCGATCAGCGCGCCGATGCTGGTGCCAGCCACCAGCGCGGGACGGATTCCCCGCTCCTCGAAGGCACGCAACAGCCCGATGTGCGCGAACCCCTTCAGTCCACCGCCTCCAAGGACGAGCGCCAAGCGCTCGGGAAAGGCTGTCTTGACGTAGGCGGCGGGCGAGGTGGCTGCGGGAGACATCAGAACTGCAGTCTAGCCGATTACAGCACCCGCGAACAGCGGGTAATCGGTCGTTGGTTCTTGGTCATTGGCGATGCCAAGAACCAAGAACCAACGACCAACGACTGATTACCCGCTGTCTATCTACTGCAGGTAGCGGTACAGCCCAATGATGCCGATGACACCGCCGCCTACCATGATGATCGTTCCGGATGTTCCGCCGACGATGGCGCCGACGATCAGCACGGCGCCCCCCACGATCATCAACGCAACGTTGCTACCCACTTTTTCGCGACGCGGTGGCGCGAACGGCACGGGGCCGCTCGGTGACAGCTGGCGGACACCCACGCTCGCCTTGTCGGCGAGCGGAGCGAGCGACGTCGTCTGCTCGGCGGCTGGTGCGGCGACCGGCGCCTGCGTCGCCGCCGGCGCGGCAACGGCGGGAGCCTGCGGATCGCTGACGGTGGCGTTCTGCGCGGCGCCCTGCGCGGCGAGCGTGCCGGCGGCGGCGAACAGCACGGCGACAGCGGTGATGAAGCGGCGTGAAATAGTCATCTGGATTCTCCTGGTTGTCGTGTCCGAACCCTCTGTTCTATACAACCAACGTACCGGCACGATACCTTGTCGTCTCTCGCCAGAATGGACTAGTCCGAATGAGTGACGATCCCCTCCTCGCCTTCCGCGGGGAGTTCCCGATACTCGAGCACGCCACGTACCTCGTGTCGAACTCGCTCGGCGCGATGCCGCGCTCGGTCCCGGCACGGCTCGCGGAGTATGCTGAGCAGTGGGCGTCGCTTGGCGTGCGCGCCTGGGCCAAGGGGTGGTGGGAAATGCCGCTCGCCCTCGGCGACGAAATCGCGCCGCTCATCGGCGCCGCGCCGGACACCGTGGCGATGGTGCCGACTGTCACATTCGCGCAGGCGGTGGTCCTCTCCTCCCTGACATTTTCGCCGCACCGCGACACGATCGTGATGAGCGCGCTCGATTTTCCGAGCGTGCGCTACATGTACGACGAGCTCGCGCCGAAGCTCGGCGCGCGCGTGGTCGTCGTGCCGAGCGACGACGGCATCTCGATCGACGAGCAGCGGCTCTGCGCCGCGATCGATGAACGCACGGCGCTGGTGGCCATTTCGCACGTGCTCTTCAAGTCCGCGTACATCGTGGATGCCGCGCGCATTGCCGCGCACGCCCACCGCATGGGCGCGCTCGTCTCGCTCGACGCGTACCACTCCGTGGGCGTGGTACCGGTGGACGTGCAGGCGATCGGCGCGGACTTCCTCACCGGCGGAGTGCTGAAGTGGCTGTGCGGCGGACCGGGCGGATGCTTCCTCTACGCGTCGCCGGACATGTCGGCGCATCACGCGCCCGCGCTCACGGGATGGCAGGCGCACGCGCATCCGTTCGCGTTCGAGGGCGACATGGAGTACGCCGCCGGCGCGGCGCGCTGGCTCGGCGGCACGCCCGTGATCCCGGCGCTCTACGCCAACGCCGAGGGCCCGCGGATCGTGAAGCGCGCCGGGATCGCCGCCATTCGCGCGAAGTCGATGCGGCAGACCGCGCGTCTCGTGGAGCTCGCCGGCGTTCACGGCTATCCTGTGAGCGCGCCCCGTGACCCTTCGCGGCGCGGCGGCACCGTGGCGTTCGACGTGCCGCACGGCGCGGAGGTGGCGCAGGCATTGCTCGCGCGCGACGTGATCATCGATTACCGCCCTGGCGCGGGCATTCGCGTCGCGCCGCACTTCTATACGACGGACGACGAAGTCGAGCGCGCCGTCGCCGAGACCGCGGCCATCCTCGAATCCGGTGCCTGGAAGCAGTTCGAAGGTTCACGGCCGACGGTGACGTAGCGCGGATCGCGGTTGCACCTGCATCTTTCGAAGGCTACTTTCGCCTCGACTCCCACCACCATCCGAATGCCGACCTCTCCGCAGAAACTCCGCAAGCAATACGTCAACACCGAGTATCCCAACGTCGTGCTTCGCTTCGAGGACGGTCACGAGATCGTCGTGAAGCGCGGTGTCGGCAAGACGTTCGACATCTTCGCCGGCGAGACCGTGCGCGTGCTCGCGGTGTACGACCCCGACGCACGTGAGCGCGAACTGGTGATGACGAAGAAGGCGGAGGAGTTCGACAACGCCTAGCGGGTTGCTGAAGGCCGTCCATCTCCATCCCGAGGTCGCCGCGGCCCTGCGTGACGGGCGCGCGGTGGTGGCGCTCGAAAGCTCGGTCCTCGCCCAGGGACTGCCCGAACCATCGAATCGCGAAGCCGACCGTCGCATGCGCGCCGCGATTCGCGCCCGCGGCGCCGTTCCGGCCATCACGGCCGTCGTTCGTGGCGTCCCGGCGGCAGGGCTCGATGATGCCGACCTCGAGCGGTTTCTCGCGCGCTCCGGAATTGCGAAGGTTTCCGCGCGCGACATTCCGTGGTCGATGGTGCGCGGCTCCGATGGCGCCACCACGGTCGCGGCGGCGCTCTGTCTCTGCGGCCGGGCCGGCCTTCCGGTGCTCGCTACCGGCGGCATCGGCGGCGTGCATCGTGTGTCTCCCGGTGTGGCCTTCGACGAATCGGCCGACCTGCTCGAACTCTCGCGGTCGAGCGTCGTCACCGTCTGTGCCGGCGCGAAATCCATTCTCGACCTGCGCGCCACGGTCGAACGCCTCGAGACGCTCGGTGTAACGGTCGTCGGGTTCCGCACGGACGAGTTTCCCGGGTTCTTCACGGCTCACACGGGTCTGCCCGTGAGTGCCGTCGCCGACTCGGCTGGCGACATCGCGGCCGCCTTTCTCGCCAATCGCGCGCTCGGCCGGCCCGGCGCGCTGCTGGTGGTGCAGCCTCCGCCCGCGGCAATGGCTCTCGACACCCGCCTCGTGGAAGAGGCGGTCTCGCAGGCGCTCGCGGCGGCCTCGTCGGCCGGAATCTCCGGTGCCCGCCTGACCCCATTCCTGCTCACCGAGGTGGAGCGCGCGACCGGCGGCCGCTCGCTGGCCGCCAATATCGCCATGCTCGAAGCCAATGCCGCCCTGGCCGCCGAAATTGCCGTGGCGTTGACGGATTCCCGCTGATATCGTTCCGGAAACGTCCCCGAGCTGGAGGTCACCCGAGCGATGCCCTCTCCGTTCCTGAGTTCCGAGGAGTACGACGAACGCGCTCACCAGCTCTACAACGAGGGCAACTACGACGACGCTCTCGCCACGCTGCGTGAAGGGCTCGGCCTGTATCCCAACGCGACGGAACTGCACGTCGGCGTCGGCTATGCGAGGGTCGCCAGGGACGAATTCGCGTGGGCGCGCCGCAGCTTCGAGGAAGCGCTCGTCCTCGACCCCGATCACGAAGACGCGCTCGCGGGCCTTGGCGAGACGCTCCTGAAATTCGGCCAGACGTCCGGTGCGCTGAAGTCTTTTCACCGGATCCTCGAGCTCGGCTATCAGGACGACATCGAGCTCATGCTCCAGGTCGGCCGCGCGCTCTTCCGCGACGGCCTCATGGACGAGGCAAAAGAGTACTTCGACACGGCCGTCCAGCAGGTGCCCGACAACGCCGAGGCGGTGGCGATGGTCGGCTACACCGAGCACCGGCTTGGCCGCGACGACGCCGCGATCGCGACGCTGCGCCGCGCGCTGCAGCTCGATCCCGAGTACGTCGAAGCGCGCATCTATCTCGGCAACGTTCTGTACGACCGCGGCGAATACGAGGCGACGCTCTATCACCTCGACCGCACGAGCCCCGACGACCACTGGGACGAACTCGGCATCTGGCGCCTCATCGAGCTGAAGAAGAGCACGTACCGGCTCGCCGACGACGATCCGGTGCTGCGGCCGTGGGACGACCGCCTCAACGAACTCGCGGGCGAGCCCGATACCATCGACGAGATGCTCGGCGAAATCGAGCAGGCGGTGAACGGCGACGCCGAGCAGGAGGCCAAGGGTCAGCTCGAACTCTTCGATGCGCTGCTGGCGGACCTGAGCGAGCAGAAGCAGGCCGAGGCGGCACACCAGGTGACCGGCCGCGACGGACGAAGCTACGAAGGGACGTGGGACGAAATCGTCGCCCAGATGCGGGACGCCTGCGCGCAGCCGGCGAAGTCGGTACAGGACTTCATGCAGAGCGAAGCCCGCCGGGGCCTCTCGCTCACGGGTATACTCATCTCCACCGCCGACGCGGAAAGCTTCGTGCGCGGGAGTGCGGACGCCGGCCTGCTGCGCATTCTGCTCTGATCCGCTTCATCGACAACTGATTTCACCCTCGACCCGAGGACGGGGCCCTGATCGCATTGCGTGGCGTGTCCAAGACGTACCGTTCGCTGCTGGGGCGCGAGGTGCGTGCGGTGGAGGACGTGACGCTCGACGTCGCGCCGGGTGAGGTGCTCGGCATCGCCGGCCCGAACGGGGCGGGCAAGAGCACGATCATCTCGCTGCTGCTCGGATTCCTCCGGCCGACGAGCGGCACGCTCTCGATCGACGGCATGGAGCCGCGTGCCTTCGTCGAGAAGTTCGGCGTCGCGTACGTGCCCGAACTGATGGCGCTTCCCACGCACTGGACCACGGAGGGCGCGCTGCGGCGGCTCGCGGTGCTCGCGGGTGTGCCCGGGGAACGGCTCACGGCCGAAGTGGACCGCGTGATCGAGGCGCTCGCGATCGGCGAACATCGCAAGAAACGCCTCAAGACGCTTTCGAAGGGAAACTTCCAGCGCGTGGGCCTCGCGCAGGCGCTGCTGATGGAAACGCGCGTGGTGATCTTCGACGAGCCCACGCACGGGCTCGATCCGGTATGGACGCTGAAGTTCCGCGAAATCGTCGCATCGCTGAAGCGCGCCGATCGCGCGATCATCATCGCGTCGCACAATCTCGACGAGCTCGAGCGGCTCACGGATCGCGTGGCGATCATCGACCGCGGCCGCATCCAGCGCGTGGTGACGATGAGCGGCGCGTCGGTGACCGCGCTCATGGCGTATCGCGTCCGCGTCGTGGCGGGCGGCGATGCGCTCGTCGCGTGTTTTCCAGGCTCGGTGCTCGGCGCGAACGGCGATCTCGAGATTCCTCCCGTCGATGTGCCGACGCTCAACGCCGGGCTGGCGGCGGCCATCGGAACGGGCGCGCTGATCTCGGCGGTGATCCCGCGCGAAAGCGCGCTCGAACAGGCGTTCCACGCGTCGGTCGGGGCGGGACCGCAGTGAACACGCGCCTGCTGCGGTACGCGCGGTTTCAGGTGCCTGATTTCCTGCTGCAGCGCCTCGCATTGCCGCTGGTCCTGCTCACGTTCGCGGCCGGGCTGCCGACGTACCTGATGACCAAGAACACGACCCCCGGCTTCATGCAGTCGCCGCAGGGGATCCTTCTCGCGAAGCAGATGTTCGCGCAGGCGATCACGCTCTACCTGCCGCTCGGCGCGTTCGTCGGCGCCGTCGGCGTGATTTCGGCGGACCGCCAGCAGGGCTACTTCCGGTTCCTGTTCTCGAAGCCGGTAAACGTCCTCGCGTACTACGCGCAGACGTACCTGCTGCACGCGATGGTGTTCGTCGCGGTGTTCGGCCTGATCGTCTGGGGATTCAGCTCGTACACGATTCACTTCTCCGTGCACCGCTCGATGGAAGCCGCGGCGCTCACGTTCGTCCTGATCGGCGGGCTCGGACTGCTCCTGGGAGCGCTCACGAGGTACGATGGCGCCGGGCTCATCGCGTTCTACGTCCTGGCGCTGATCCTGCAGCAGCTGGTGGCTGCGCCGAACGGGCTGAAGAACGGCGGACTCCCCGGGTGGCTGGTGGTCATCGCGAAGGGGCTGCCTCCGGTCATGAAGCTCGACGTGCTGCGCAACCATCTGTACGCCGGCGAGGCGCTCGACGTGGCGCAGCTCTGGCACGTACTCGGTTACGGAAGCGGCGCCGCGCTCCTCGGGTTCGTGCTGCTGCGCCGGCTCCCGCTCGCCCGATGAGTGCGGCTCGAAGCTTGTTCCTGACGCCGTCGCGGCTCGTCGTGCACACGCGATACGTGCTGCAGGATTACCTGCTGCTGCGCGCCGCGCTGCCGGTGGCGCTCATATCGTTCTTCGCCTGGATGATCGCGCGTCAGACGCTGAGGTTCGCCGGGCCCAAGCAGTGGGCCGATCCCCGCTTTCTCGCAGGGATACATTCGGCGTACGGAAGCTTCTCCGCGGTCTTGCTGTACTTCACCATGTTCCTCGCCGTGATCGCGGTCATGACGGTTGATCGCACCACGGGCTACTACCGGTTCTTCTTCTCGAAGCCGGTCAACGTCGTCTCGTACTACCTGCACACGTTCTGCGTGCACGGCGCGGCGGTCTGCGTTCTCCTCGCTCTCCTCGCGCTCGCGTGGGGAACGTGGCTGCCGCATGAATCGCTGCATCGCGCGTCGTATGTGGGCATGATCGCGTTTGCGCTCATCGGGGGTCTCGGCTTCGGCTTCGGAGCCCTCACGAATGCCGACGCGGCGCTCACGCCGCTCTCCTTCATATTCGCGATCTCGGCGCAATTCACCCTGGTCGACTACACGGCGCCGCCGCGGTGGCTCGTGATTGCGGCGAAGGTCCTTCCACCCGCCGCCGACTTCGAGAAGACGCGCCACCTGCTGAGCGACGCGCATCCGTTCTTGGGCGCCCCGCTCGGGCACGTGCTCGCGTACGGCGCCGGAGGATGGATTCTCGGCCTGATATTCCTCCGCCGGCGCCCGCTCGCGCGATGACCAGGTTGGTTCAGGTACCGTACGCGGGGTTGCTCGACTCCGTGCTCCCGCCGGAATCGGTGGTACGCACGACGCTCGCCAACGGGCTGCGCCTGCTCGTGCGGCGCGACACGAGCGCGCCGGTCGTCGCGATCGTCACCTACGTCGGAGCCGGCTATTTCGACGAGACCGACGACGAGATCGGCATCGCGCACGTGCTCGAGCACATGTACTTCAAGGGCACGCCCACCCGCGGCCCGGGTGAGATAGCGCGCGACACGAAGGCGAGCGGCGGCTATCTCAATGCCGGCACGATCTATGACCACACGTACTACTACACGGTGCTGCCATCGAGCGGGTTCGCGGCAGGGCTGGCGATCCAGGCCGACGCGTACGCGAACTCGCTGATCGACGGCGGCGAACTGTCCCGCGAACTCGAAGTCATCATCGAAGAGGCCAAGCGCAAGACCGACAGCGCCGGCGCGCTTGCCACCGAAACACTTTTCGAGCTGCTGCACGACAGGCATCGCATCCGGCGCTGGCGCATCGGTCACGAGGCGGGGCTGCGCACCTTCACGCGCGAGATGGTCGACGGGTTCTACCGCCGGTTCTATCGTCCCTCGAACACCGTCGTCGCGATCGTCGGCGACGTCGATCCGGCAGAGGCGCGCGCGCTCGTCGAGCGGCACTATGGCTCGATTCCGGGCGGGACCGTCCATCGCGTGCCGGGTCCCGCGGAACCGCCGCACGTCGATCCGTCGTTCCGCTACTCCGAGTTTGCGGGCGACATCCAGCAGGCGGAGCTCGTCTTCGGCTGGCGCAGCCCGGCACTGCTGCACGACGACACGCCGCCGCTAGACCTGCTCGCGGCCGTACTCGGGTCCGGCCGCGCCTCGCGCCTGTACCGCGCGGTGCGCGAGCGTCGGCTCGCGTCGTCGATCGTGGCGTACGACTACACTCCCGGCGAGATCGGCGTGTTCGTCGTGCACGCGACCGCGCGGCCCGAGCGCGGACGAAGTGCCGCGCACGCCGCGTGGGATCAGATCCGGCGCGCGCGCGACGGCGAAATCACCTCTGCCGAGGTCGAGCGCGCCCGGCGCGTGCTCGAGGCCCAGTGGCTCCGCCGGTTCGAGTCCATGGGAGGGCAGGCGAACCACCTCGCGAGCTGGGAGCTCGCCGGCAACTGGATGCTCGGCGGCGCGTACCTCAATCGCCTGCTGACGTCCGATGCCGACCGCCTGACGGACGTGGCGCGCCGCTGGCTCGCGCCGGAGCGCGCCGGGCTCGTCGCGTATCGTCCCTCGGGCGCGCCGCCGTTCGCGACGAACGCGGCAGAGATGCGCGACGCCCTGGAAGGCGAGCGCCTCGAGCCTCTTTCTCCGCTCACGCACCCGGTCCCGCCGACGCCCGTCCATGGTTCGCGGGCGTGGGTCTTCGAGCGCGAGGAGGCCGAGGTGCGCGTGTTCCGCATGTCCGGGGGCGTTCCCGTGCTGGTGCACCGCCGTCCCGGCGCGCTCGTGCACCTGGGATGGTTCGTGCGCGGCGGCGCGGTGCACGAGGCCGCGAACGCGACCGGTCTGACATCGCTCATGACGCGTGTGTCGCTCAAGGGAACGGAGCGCCGCAGCGCGCAGCGCATCGCCGAGGACGCGGAGTTTCTGGGTGGCGTGCTGTCGACCGCTGCCGCCGCCGACGGATTCCAGTGGACGATCTCGGTGCCGAGGCGCCGTCTCGACGAGGCCGCCGAGCTGCTCGCCGACGTCGTGCAGCGCCCGTCGTTCAGCGAGGAAGGGCTCGAATCCGAGCGCGCCGTCGCGCTCGCGAGCCTCGCGGCGTTGCGTGACGACATGTATCGCTGGCCGCTCCGCCTCGCGACGCAAGCGGCGTGGGGTTCGCATCCATACGGCCGGTCGGTGCTCGGCACGGAGGAATCGCTCGCGGCGATGGATTCCGCTGCGCTGCGCCGCTGGCACGCAAAGGTGGCCGTCGAGGCGCCGGGCGTTCTGGTGTGCGTCGGCGACGTCGGGCCGGACGAGGGCGCATCGCTCGCGACGCGCTTCTTCAGCGGACTGCGCGCCGCCGACGGTGAAGCCGTGCCGGCACCCGCTTGGCCGACCGGCGTCCTGCAGAACGAAGACCGGCGCGACAAGGCGCAGAGCGCGCTCGCCATGCTGTTCGAGGGTCCGGCTCGCGATGACGACGCGCGCTTCACCGCCGGCATGATCGCGGGCGTCGCGAGCGGGCTCGGCGGGCGTTTCTTCGATGAGCTGCGCGATCGCCAGTCGCTCGCGTACACAGTCATGGCGGCACCGCTCGTGCGTCACCGCGCGGGGGCGTTCAGCGCCTACATCGCCATGTCGCCCGAAAAGGAAGAGGCGGCCCGCAGCGGCCTGCTCCGCGAGTTCGCCCGCCTGCGCGAGTCGCCCGTCACGGAGCGCGAACTCACGCAGGCCAAGACGTACGCGCTCGGCACATGGGCGATCCGTCGGGAGAGCGCGGCGGCCGTGATGGGCGACATCGCCGACGCGTGGCTGTTCGGCCGGTCGCTCTCCGAACTTACGGAGTATGAGTCTCGAGTTCGCGCGGTGTCAGCGGCGCAGATGCTCCAGCTGGCGCGTGCTTATTTCGATCCGGAGCGACGCGTGGAAGGAATCGTGCGCGCGATTCGGTGATGAGAATCGAGTTCCGAGACGGTTGCGGGATGCGGGATTTCCAGCAATTGCAGGGTGCAGGTGAGGAATGCTCCCGAATTGCAGGTTGCAGGTGAGGAATGCGGGATGCGGGGTAAGATGAGAGTGGCGAGTTTGGATACGGGATGCGGGGAAAGGCTTGTGTTTTGAGGCCATCAGGGTTGCATCGTTGACGCATGACCAACTCTTCGGTGCAAGCTTTCAGCGAGTGGGAGAAGGGCGCGGACAAATCGCGCGTCGGTGATCCGCTTTGGAGTGTGCAAGCCTATCGACTCAGTCTCTTTGCGATCGAGAGCCATACCTTCGATCGGCGCATCAACGCACAGTTCGGTATGGCTGCCGCCCTCGACCAACTCACGCGGGCAATCGGATCCATCTCCGCGAACCTCGCGGAGGGCTACTCTCGTTCGTCGGTAGCGGATCGCACGCGATTCTACGGGTACGCCCTCGGATCGACTCGCGAGGCCATCGCGTGGTACGACACGCTGCAGTTTGAGTTGGGTGACGTCGCCGCAGAGCGTCAGTGCACGCTGATTCAGATTCGCCGACTGCTCCTGACCATGCTCAAGAGGACGCGCCCGGACGGTCCCGCGCACTCGATGCGCGACTTTCCGAAGCGAACGCCCGACTCTGACAGCTGAACGCCGCGTCTCGCTTCTTCCCGCATCCCGCATCCGATCTCACTTCTCATCACTTACCCCAGTACCCGCATTCCTCACCTGCAACCTGCAATTTCGGGAGATTCCGAATCCCCCTAACGACTCTTCGCTGGTAGGTACCCTAGCGCGCGATTCAGCCAGCGGCACATGGGCACCAGCCGCGCGAAATCTTTCATCGCCTTGTCCGCAAGCTTCGGCGAGAGCATGTCGGCGTCGCTGTATATGCGGTGCATCGTGAACGAATTGAATCGCAGCCAGCGTTCCGCCGGATGTCCCTCCTCGAACCCGCGCGGCAGCCGCTTGAGCAGGACTCCATCCTCGTCGTCCACGAGGCCGCCGAATCGCTTCAACACCGCGGGCGCCGTGACCGCGCGCTTCCATCCGGCGAGATCCTCACTGAAGTGCTCGCGAACCTTCGCGAGCGAGGGACGCGGCGGCATCCAGAGCCCCGCCGCGACCAGCGACGCGTTCGGTTCGAGGTGAACGTAGAATCCCGCGCCGCCGTCGATCTCCCTGGCCACGCCGCGGCCCGGCGCGCGATGATAGATCCAGAGCGCCACGTGCGCCTTGTACGGCGACTTGTCGTTCGAGAAGCGCACGTCGCGGTAGATCCTGAACATCGAGCGCTTCGGGTCGCCGACGAACTCCGGCGCGAGACCGGCAAAGCGCACGTCGAGTTCCTCGATGAGCGCCTTCATCGGATCGGAGACCTCGCGCACGAACTCCTCGCGCCGCGCCTCGAACCACTCGCGGCGGTTGTTCTTCTTCAGTCCGCGCAGGTACGCGAGCGCCTCGGGTCTGAATCCGCGGAACGATTGCATCGTGATCGGGAGGGATTAGCGTTTTCTTCGGTCTTCGGTCTCAGCCCCGGTCGAACCGTCCGCTCCGCGCTTCGCCCGCGCCGAGCTTCCGTGTGAATACGTCAACCGCCTTCTGCGGATCGCGTCCGGCGGGCACGAGCAGGTCGAGCAGCAGCGTCTCGCGCGCGGGAATCGTGTGCACGATGACGTGGCCGAGGTCGAGCAGCAGGAGCACGGCGAGTCCGTCGCGCGGAAGCTCGCGCACCATCGGCGGTTCGGCGGTGGAGAGGCCCGCGGCGCCCGCCGCGGAAAGGAGCAATCCCGAGAGTGCGGCGCCGTCCCGGAGGATCGGCGACGTCACGCCGCGAAAATCCGCGGTGCGGTGCACGAGCGGCGGCGGCCCATGCGCCTCGACGGCCATCGGCTCAGCGCGCCGGCGGCGGCGTGGCGCCGGCGGGCCGCCGCGCAGGCTGCTGGAACACGCGCGTGAGCGAGCGCGCCCCGGTCGGGCCGACGGAACGAACCGCCGCGATGGCGTCGTCGAGTTCCTCGTCCAGCCGGAACGAGGTGCCCTGCACGGGAATGACGCGAATGTACGTCGGCTGCGCCGTCGAGCGCACGAGCACCTCGTACGCCGCCGCGCCCGGAACGGCCGGCCACGTGAGGTCCCAGTCCTGCCCGCCGCTCACGGTGTCCCGGCGCTGCCGCGCGCTGTCGGGCGGCGCCGGCGCGGCGGCAAGCGCGGCGACCGTGGCGAGGTTGAGCCTGGCGATATTGGCCGCGTATCCGAAGTTCACGAACCTGAATTCGTCGGTCGGGAGGTGCTGCCGCTTGTAGTTCTCGAGGCGCTCGGTGAATCGCAGCGCGGGCGCGCCGATCCGCTGGAACGGCCCGTGATCGCCGCCGCGTCCGAGACGGTCGAGACGGAAGGTCGGCCTGACCTCGAACTTCGGGAGGTAGACCTGGCCGAGGCCCCACACGTACCGCGCCAGTTCGCCGCTCAGGCCCGGCACGGAATCCACCGCGTAGATGCGCACGCTCGTCGAGTCCGTCTTTCCGTTCTCCGCGACCACATTCCCGATGATGTCGTCGGTCATTCCGGCGACGATCGTCAACCCTGCGTCCTTGAGGCGCTGCGCGAGGTGCGCGGATCCGAGCGTACCCTGTTCCTCGGCGGCATAGAGCGCAAAGACGATCGTTGCGTCGAGCCCCTTCGGATACCGCTTCGACATCACGCGGGCGAGCTCCATCACCGCCGACGTTCCGCTCCCGTCATCGTCCGCGCCGGGAGCGGTGGAGGTCGAATCGTTGGTGCTGGTCCTGCACACGCACGAGTCGTAGTGCCCGCCCATCACGATCACGCGCGTGGTGTCGCGCCCGGGCAGCCACGCGAGCACGTTCACGACGTTCATCGTCACGCGCTGCGGATGTCGCGCGTTCACGATCATCGCGGGGTCGTACTCGACGCGCAGGCAGCCGCTGCACTCGCGGCTGTACGCGCGAAGCTCGCGATAGAGATACCGCCGCGCCGCGCCGATGCCGCGCGATTCGGAGGCCGTGTCGCTCATCGTGTTCCGCGTGCCGAACGAAACGAGCGCGGAGTCGGTCTGGCGAATGCGCGCCGGCGAGACCTCGGCGAGCGCGGCGGACAGCGCGGCATCGCGCTTGAGGCCGATGCTGACGTCCGGCGCTTTTTGCGCGGATACCGGCGCGATCGCGGCCCACGCCATGGCGAACGCGAGAACCCTGCCTGTCATCTGCCGTCCGCCGTCTGTCATCTGTCGTCTTCTAAAACATGCTCATCGCGAGGAACGATCGCAGCGAGTCGTTGGTCGAGCGCAGCCGCATGGAGAGCACGTGCACGCAGCTCCAGAGGACCTTGTAGGCGAGCTCGCGATTGAAGTCGAGCAGGAGCTCGAAGTCCGAGCGCGCGATCGTGAGGACCTTGGTGCCGCCGTTCGAGATGGCGTCGGTCGAGCGCTCGCTGCGGTCGAACACCGACATCTCGCCGAACAGCGCGCCGGGCTTGAGCACGGCGAGCGCTTCCTCGCCGCTGCCGGGAATCGTGCGGCTGATGCGCACTTCGCCCTCGACGATCAGGAAGAGCCGGTTCCCCGGCTCGCCCTCCCGGAACACGTATTCGCCCGACACGAACTCCTGGTTGCGGCAGACTTCCGCAACGCGCGCGAGCTCGCCGTCGTCGAGATCCTTGAAGATGGCGACCTTCCGCAGCAGGTCGATCACGTTCGCCATGGGAACCGTTCGGTCGAAGGAATTGGTGCGTCTCGCGAAGCTAGATGGCACCGTGCGCGCTGGCAAGCACCGGAGGCTCCGTTAGCTTACGGCCATATGAAGCGCGAAACGCTGGCGACCCTGCCGAACCTGATCTCGCTCTCTCGGCTGGGCCTCGCCGCCGCCTTCGTGGTGCTCAAGGGGACGAACGCGCGGCTGCTCGTCATCGCCGCGGCGGGCGCGACCGATTTTCTCGACGGTTATCTCGCGCGCCGGGGCGGCAGCGCCTCGAAGTGGGGCGCGCTCATCGACCCGATCGCCGACCGGTTCTTCGTCTTCGCCGCCGTCTGCGCGCTGCTGTTCGACGACATGATCGGCACCTGGCAGTACGCGATCCTGATTTCGCGCGACTTCATGACGGCAATCGGGTTTCTCACCGCGCGCGTCATTCCATGGCTGCGCAGTGTGCGCTTCAAGTCGCGCATGAGCGGCAAGGTGGTGACGGTGTTCCAGCTCGCCACACTTGTGCTGGTCTTCGTCATGCCGGATCTCGTGAACCCCGCGCTTTGGTTCGTGGGAATTGCGTCGCTCTATTCGATCGGAGACTACACGCTCGCGCTCTGGCATGCACGCTCACGCGCGTAGCGACGGCATTCGCCGGGCCATGCGTCTGACGGTGTGCACTGCGGCATTCCTTGCGGCACCGGCTCCCGCGCTCGCGCAGCCGGATGCGTTCAAGACGGCCGTGCAGTTCGAGGCGCGCCTCGATGCACTCGGCGGCCCGCCCGCCGGAGCGCAGGTGGGCGTCGGCCTGAATGTCGCCGCGGGCTACTACCTCAGGATCGGCGCGGACGCGGCGGCCGGCGCGTCGTCACGCGACGGCGCCGCGGTCGCGAGCGGACGCGTCGACGTCGTGACGCGATACCTGCTGGATCCTTTCCATGAGTTCCGGTGGGGTCCGTACGCGGGCGGGGGAGTCACCGCGCAGTGGGACCGGCGCGCGAACTGGCGGGGGAACCTGTTGCTGCTCGTCGGCGTCGAGGGGCCCGCCCGTGCGGGTTGGCGCACGTCGGTGGAACTCGGGCTGGGCGGAGGCGCGCGGCTCGGTGTGGTGCTCCGCCGCGCGCGCTCGAACGGTCGCTAGCGCCGACGTGGCGCGTAGCCTCCAGCCAGCTAAGCGCTGACTGCCTGCTGCGCCGTCTTCGCCGGCTGCGCGAACCGCTCACCCAGCGTCCGCAGGTCCGCGAGTTCCACCGCTGAGAGCTCGTGGTAGCGCTCCGCCATGTAGGCGAGCGTCTCGTCGAACCATTCCTTCTGGTGATCGGGGTGCGAGCCAGCGACCTCGCATCGCATGATATGCTGGAACAGTTCGTCGCGCGCCTGGTCGAACGGCTTGGGTTTAACCGCGACTCGGCGGGGCTTCGTCTTCTTAATATTCATTTATTCGCGTTTGAGGGTGAAGCACGTCACTGAAAGCTAAACGGTCGATGCGGCGGTTCCTATGGGTCACCGGTGGGTCAACCGGCCTGCGTCTCGGGGCCGATCCACTCTCGCAGCAGCGCCGCGAGCGCGGCCGGTGCATCCTCGGGCACGAGCCTCGCCACTCCGGCCATCCGGCGGTGCTCCGCGCGCGGAAGCCGCGAGGCAAGCATCGCCGGGACGTCCGGCGCCACCCACGAATCGGCGTCGCCTCGCACCACCAGCACGGGCGCGGCGATCTTCTCCCACGATACGTCCGCCAGCGCCTGATCGTTGATCGCGCGCTCGACCCGCATCAGGTGCCGCACGCCATCGCGGCCGACGAACGGCGCGGCGTATCGCCCCACCAGCGCCGGCGGCATCGCCTCGGGGCGAGCCACGCTCTTCTCCAGTATCGGCCCGAGCAGCGTCGCCGCGCCGAGCATACCGCGCGAGGCGTCGAGGAGGTGGCGCGCGGCGAGCCGCTTGAGCTCGCCGAAGTCGTCGCCCCGGAGCGCGGATGGGTCGCTGGGATTGACGAGCACCATCGAGCGCACGCGCGCCGGGCGGCGCGCCGCCAGCGCAAGCGCCACGGCGCAGCCGAGATCCACCGCGACGACGTCGGCCCGGGCCACGCGCAGCACCGTGAGCGCGCGATCGAGATAGTCGGCCTGCGCGCCGACCCCGTAATCCGCCTCGAGCGACCGGTCCGACTCGCCCCACCCGAACAGGTCCGCCGCGAACGCCGTGACGCGGCCGAGCGGCAGGGCAGGCGCGACGTTGCGCCAGAGAAATCCCGAAGTGCCGAACCCGTGCAGGAGCACCACGGGCCGGTCTCCGAATCCGTATCGCTCGACGTGAACCGCGCCCGGTCCGATCGGAATCCGCACGCGTGCAACCTGTCCTCGTGTGCAGTGTACCGCTAGTTTCCAGCGAACGAGAAACTCCCAGAAACGCGCCGGCGAAAGCCCACCCCGTACGCGGCGCACGATCATCGAGAGGAACGCCCATGGCGAAAAAGCCCGTTAAGAAGGCCAACAACAGACAGTTCGCCGGCGCGCTCGTCGCCGTGGCGCTCGTCGGCGTCGCCGCGCTGGGTTACGTGCTCACGCATCGCGGCCCGACGGTGATCATCGTCGACCCGAAGATCCCGGCCGGCGCCGCCGAAGGCCACCTCATGGGCAACCCGAACGCGCCGGTGCAGGTGCTCGAGTTCGGCGACTTCGAGTGCCCCGGCTGCGGCACCTTCGCGACGCTCACCGAGCCCGACGTTCGCTCGCGGCTCATCAACACCGGCGTCGTGGGCTTCCGCTTCTACGATTTTCCGCTCACGCAGCACAAGAACACGTTCACCGCGCACCTCGCCGCGGCGTGTGCCGACGATCAGCAGAAGTTCTGGGAGATGCACGATCGCATCTACGCGGGCCAGGACGAGTGGAGCGACCTGGTCTCGCCCAGCATGACGGACCCCCTGTCGATCTTCAAGCGATACGCGAAAGAACTCGGCCTCGACGTGAAGTCGTGGGAGAGCTGCGTCACCACGCAGAAGTACACGGCGAAGATCATGGGCAACCAGGCCGAGGGCGTGCGCCGCAACGTGCAGACGACCCCCACGCTCATCATCGGCAACAAGCAGGTGAACGGCGTGACGTACGATCAGTTCAAACAGCTCGTCGACGACGCCCTCGCCGACATCAAGAAGTCGACGCCAGATTCCGCCAGGAAGCCCGCCGCGGGAAAGAAGGGCGCGGCGAAGTGACGCGCCGCATGACCATCGCCGTGCTGTCGCTGGTCGGCGTTTTTCTCGCGACGTACCTCACGCTCTACAAGCTCGGGTACGTCGAGGCGCTGGCCTGCGGCACAGGCAGCTGCGAGGTCGTGCAGGCGAGCCGATGGTCGAGGCTCTGGGGTCAGCCGGTCGCGCTCTGGGGCGCGGGTTTCTACCTCGCGATGTTTGCGCTGTCGCTCGCGGGCTCGGTCGGCCGGCTCGCCGGGTCGAGGCTGGTCGGCATCGGCCTGGCGCTGATGAGCGCATGCGGCGTGCTGTTCTCAGGATGGCTGACGTTCGTGGAGATCGCCTGGCTGCACGCGATCTGCCGCTACTGCGTGGCCAGCGCGGGGATCGTGGTCGTGCTGTTCATCCTGAGTGTCGTTGACTTGAAGAGCGATGAGCGGCGGGTGAGGGGCGATCTGGAAAAGAGCGACGAGTGAGCGGCGAGGAGACGGTCACCTCGCCCCTCACCCGTCGCTCTTCACCAAGTCGCCCCTCACCCGTCGCTCGTCCCTGTTTTCAAGCTCTCCGCGGCAGCTTCGACCGATCCGACGCATCCGCCAGCCTGAGCCGCGGACGCATTTCGTCCGGTACCGGCTCCGTCACGCGCTTCGCCGGGAGCAGGTCCTGCCCCAGCACCACGAGCACGCGCGTGACGATGATGCTCGCGAGTGGCTCCGGAACGCCCATCACCCGGATGTAGGAGTCGATCGCCCGGTCGAACGGCAGCTCCTCCGCGAGCGCGTCGACGAACGTGAGCGCACTCTCGACGTGCGCGCGAACGATCGCCTCCTCCGCGCGCGCCTGCGCGAGCCGCATCCGGCGCTCGGTGGCCGGTTGCAGCTTTCTGGAGAAGAGGGACTCGGGAAGGAAGTTGTTGAACATGGCTTAAATCTGACGAGCAAGGGCTGCCGTTCGTCAGCCCTTGCTCGCGAGTTTGACGGCGAGGCCAAGGGCGATGATGGTCGCGGCTCCGGCGATCGCCCACGGCACCCAGGCCGGAATACGCCACGTGCCGCCGCCGGGCATCACGACCCGCGTGCCCTCCATGGGCGTGACGGCCGCCATCCGCGCGATTTCCATCGCGCTCGCAGGCCGGTCGGCGGGGCGCTTCTCGAGACAGCGCATGACGACCGCGGCGAGTTCGTTCGGCGTGTCGTGCCGCCTCCGGCTGATGGGCTCCGGCTTCTGCGTCGCGTGCGCCGCCATCACCTGCTGCGGCGAGCGCCCCGAGAACGGAGGATGGCCGCACAGCATTTCGTACGTCACGACGCCGAGCGCGTAGATGTCCGCGCGGTGGTCGAGATCGGGATCGCCCGCCGCCTGCTCCGGCGCGATGTACATGGGCGTGCCAAGGCTCATCCCGCGCTGCGTGATGCGTCCGGCCGCCTCGTCGTTCGTGGCCGACGCGCTCACCGCCTTCGCGATTCCGAAGTCGAGCACCACGGCCTGCCCGTGGAAGAAGAGCACATTTTCCGGCTTCATGTCCCGGTGTACCACGCCCTGTTCGTGCGCGTACCCGAGCGCGCTCGCCACTTCCTCGAGGATGCGCGACACGTCCGTGATGTTCATCTGTCGTTCGCGGCTCATGCGGTCGCGAAGCGATTCGCCGTCCACGAAGGGCATCGTATAGTAGAGCGATCCGCCCGCCTGACCCGCATGGAGCAGCGGCACGATGTGAGGATGCTGCAGCCGCGCGGCGAGCATGATCTCCCGTTTGAAGCGCTCCGAGCTCAACGTGGCCGCGAGTTCCGGCGCGAGGACCTTGATGACGACCTTGCGGCCCAGGGCATTCTCGTTCGCGAGGAACACGCGCGACATGCCGCCGCGCGGAAGTTCGCGTTCGATCGTGTACGCCGCACCGAGCGCCCCCTGCAGTTCCTGCTCCAGGAGTGGCTGCATCGTCGTCCGCCGTCAGAGGTGTATCAGCCCTCTTTATCCTCGTACTGCTCCTTCAATAACGCCACCACGCCGGGGTCCGCCAGTGTCGTCGTGTCGCCCAGCGCGCGTCCCTCCGCGATGTCCCGCAGCAGCCGCCGCATGATCTTCCCCGACCGAGTCTTCGGCAGGTCCGCGCTGAAGATGATGTCGTCCGGCCGGGCCAGTGCGCCGATCTTGTTCGCGACGAACTCGCGCAGGTCGTCGCGAAGCGAGATCGAGGGCTTGATCCCCTCGCGCACCGTGACGAACGCGGCGATCGCCTGCCCCTTGATGTCGTGTGACTTCCCGACCACCGCCGCCTCGGCGACCGCGGGGTGCTCCACGAGCGCGCTCTCGACTTCCATCGTGCCGATGCGGTGTCCCGCCACGTTCAGCACGTCGTCCACGCGACCGAGGATCCAGAAGAAGCCGTCGTCGTCGCGCTTCGCGCCGTCGCCGGGGAAATAGAGATCCGGGCGGTCCTTCCACTTCGTGAAATACGTCTCGACGTAGCGCGCGTCGTCGCCCCAGATCGTGCGCAGCATCGACGGCCACGGCTTGGTGAGCGCGAGCAGGCCGCCACCTACATCGATACGCTTTCCAAATGAGTCGAGCAGGTCGGCCGTGAATCCCGGCAGCGGCTTCGTGGCGCTTCCGGGTTTCGTGGACGTCAGACCGGGCAGCGGCGAGATCACGATCGCACCTGTTTCAGTCTGCCACCATGTGTCCACGATCGGACAGCGCTTGCCGCCGATGTGCTCGTGATACCACATCCACGCCTCGGGATTGATCGGCTCGCCGACGCTCCCGAGCAGTCGCAGCCGCGAGAGGTCGTGCTTCGCCGGATGCGCCGCGCCCCACTTCATGAACGCGCGGATCGCTGTCGGCGCCGTGTAGAGGATCGTCACGCCGTGGTGTTCGCACAGATCCCAGAAACGGTCCTTCTCGGGCCAGTCGGGTGCGCCCTCGTACATCAGGCACGTCGCGCCGTTCGAGAGCGGACCGTACACGAGATATGAATGGCCGGTGATCCATCCCACATCCGCCGTGCACCAGAAGACGTCGTCGTCCTTGAGGTCGAACACTTCCTTCGTCGTCGCGGTCGTGCCGGTGAGGTAGCCGCCGGTCGTGTGCACGATTCCCTTCGGTTTTCCGGTCGTGCCCGAAGTGTAGAGAATGAACAGCACGTCCTCCGCGTCCATCTTCTCGCACTCGCACACGGCACTCGCGGCGTGCAAGAGCCGGTGGTACCAGTGATCGCGCCCTTCCTGCATCTCGACATATGCCTCGCCGATCGGGCCGCCCGCGCGCCGCTGTACCACCACGGCGTGCTTCACGCTCGGCGCCTCCTCGAGCGCCTTGTCGGCGTTGCGCTTGAGCGGAACGACCTGGCCGCGGCGGTATCCGCCGTCCGAGGTCACCAGCACCTTCGCCTGCGCGTCGTTCATCCGGTCGCGCAGAGACTCCGGCGAGAAGCCGCCGAAAACGACTGAATGAATCGCGCCGATCCGCGCGCACGCGAGCATGGCGATCGCGGCCTCGGGGATCAGCGGGAGGTAGATACCCACGCGATCGCCCTTGCCGACGCCGAGCGACTTGAGGACGTTCGCGAACTGCTGCACCTCGCGGTACAGATCCCAGTACGTGAGCGTGCGCCGGTCGCCCGGCTCGCCCTCCCATATGATGGCGGCCTTGTTTCGCGCGCCGCCGCGGGCGTGACGGTCAACGCAGTTCGCCGCGACGTTGAGCTTGCCGCCGACGAACCACTCCGCGTGCGGCGGTTTCCAGTCGAGCACCTTCTTCCAAGGCGCGATCCACTCGAGAGCGCCGGCCATCCTGGCCCAGTACGCCTCGGGGTCGCGATCGGCTTCGGCGGCGACGCGTGGGCTGTTGATGAACGCCTGGGCGCGAAACGCGTCCGAGGGCGGGAAGGATCTGTTTTCCGTCAGCAGGACATCAATGTCAGACATAACCAGACGGCGGAGGGCAGAGGACAGATGGCAGCAAACACGTTTCCATAAGATGGCACGCGCGGCGCCGCATGATGAGTGGGTGCTGCGGTCTGCCGTCTGCCTTGTGTTGTCTTGTGATAGTTCCGTCACACGTTGAAATACTGCGAAAAAGTGACACTGACCGCAGAGTGCACTTCGAGTCGCGCAAACCAGCGGCATTTTTCTTCGTCACACTGTGATAGTCGCATAAGTCGATGCATATCAATCAGTTACGAGGCTCGCCGGTTTGGCACGGTTCTCGCTTATCTCTGGGGCAGGATCACAGGTCGCTTCACCACGAAAAGGGCACACCCATCGCGAGGTGGGGCCGCAAAGCCAGGAATCTCGAAAGTTCTTCACGAGATCGTCCGGTTGCCAAAGGAAGAAAGAGCGGAGCGATGCACGCTCCGATCGGCGAACCGAATTCCAGGCAGCGCGGTGTGCTCTCGCCCCAAGCGGAGGAAGGCATACCATGTCGAGTGCGGAGAACTACAGCGAAGTCCTCATTGCACCGGAGCATCTCGATGCTGGATCGCGACTGGACTTCCGGCGAGCGGCACTCGAACATCTCGAGCGCGCCGCGCAGCGCAACGAGACGTGGATGGTGATCGACCTGCAGCACACGATCGCCATCGACGCCAGTGGCCTCGGTGTGCTGGTGCTGGTGCAGAAGCGGGCGCGAGAGCGGATGATGGCGACGAAGCTGTTGCACGCTCCAGCGTCCGTGAAGCAGATGATTGCCCTGACGAAGCTCGAGTACCTGTTCGAACTCGAGCACTGACCCCCGCGCGTCCGATCTCGATCTCGGACATCACGAGGCTCGCCGGAGTACCAACGCGGCATTGATGCCGCCGAACCCGAACGAGTTGGACATCACGTGTTCCACGCGCGCCGCGCGTCCCGCGCGCGGTACGAAGTCGAGATCGCACTCCGGATCAGGCGTGTCCAGGTTCACCGTCGGCGGAATCCATTCATCGCCGAGTGACAGCGAGCAGATGGCCGCCTCGAACGCACCGCTCGCGCCGAGCGCGTGGCCGTAGTAGCCCTTCGTGCCGCTCACCGGGATGCGGCGCGCGTGCTCGCCGAAGACCTGCTTGATGGCGAGCGTCTCGCTCAGGTCGTTCAGCGGCGTCGAGCTGCCGTGGGCGTTGATGTATCCGATCTCCGCGGGCGAGAGGTGCGCGTCGTCCAGCGCGAGCCGCATCGCGCGCGCCGCCTGCGCTCCGGTGGGAAGCGGAGCGGTCATGTGATGCGCGTCGTTCGTCGTGCCGTAGCCGCAGAGTTCGGCGTAGATCTTCGCGCCGCGCGCCTCCGCGCGGCCCCACTCCTCGAGCGTGAGCACCACCGATCCCTCACCCATCACGAACCCGTCGCGGTCCCTGTCGAATGGCCGGGATGCCCGCTCCGGCTCGTCGTTGCGCGTGCTCATCGCGCGGATCAACGCGAACGCGCCGAAGCACAGTGGGGAGAGCGGCGCTTCGGCGCCGCCCGCGAGAATCACATCCGCGTAGCCATGGCGGATCTGACGGAACGCCTCGCCGATCGCCATCGTGCCGCTCGCGCAACTCATCGCGTTCGTGGAGTTCGGCCCGCTCACGCCGAACTCGATCGCGATGTTGCAGCTTGCCGCGCCGCCGAACACCGCGAGCGCGAGCGTCGCGTCCACCGCGCGCAGCCCCGCCGAGAGAAAACGCCCGAGCTGCTCCTCGGCGTAGCCGATGCCGCCGAGCGCCGTGCCCATCATCGCGCCGATGCGCTCGCGATCCTCGCGTTCGAGGCGTATTCCCGAGTCCTCGAGCGACATGCGGGCCGCCGCGACCGAGAACTGTCCGAACCGGTCGAGACGTTTGACGCGCTTCGCCTCGATGTGATCGTTCGGCCGGAAGTCGTCCACCTCCGCGGCGTTGTGCGAGCGAAAGATCGACGGGTCGAACCGCGTCATCGATCGCACGGCCGAGCGCTCGGCGCGAATGCCCTTCCAGAAGTTCACGCGGCCCGTGCCGACCGGCGTGATCGCACCGATGCCGGTGATCGCGACGCGACGCGTCGTCATGTGCGTGCTCCGCCGGGCGCCGCGCCCATCGCCGCGTCACGCTCCGCGATGCGCGCGAGTCCCGCGAGCGTGCGGGTGGCAATGCCGTGCACGAACACCGGCCCGATCACGATCGTTGCCGCGAGCACGCCGATCAGGGGCCAGCGCGGACCGTCCCATGCATGCACCAGTTCCATCCGAGTCCCTCCGTCAGATTGCTCGAACCTCCACTCCACATCCATACCCTTCGTGATGCCCCCGATGTGACGGAAGCGAACCGCGGGCGTTGCTCCCGTCGTTCCTGCCGCACCCAGCACCTGCATTTCCGAAAGCCACCAGGTGGGCCAGTTGAACAGTCCGAACGGACGGTTCGCAGCCATCTCGACGATCCCGCCGCCGTCGCTCGCACGCTCGCGGAATCGCACGAAGCGGTAGTGCGCGAGGTGTGCGGGCCACTGCTCCACGTCGCGCACGATCTGGAACACGAGCTGGACCGGCGCGCGCACGAATCCCTCGTCCAGCGTGCGCATGGCACGGCCGAGCGGCATCGGGCCGAGATCGTACGCGGCGCGCATGGCGACGTCGCTCATGCCGGAGTCCAGCTCGCGGTGACCCGAAACCCGCGCCGATTGCGAACGCACGGCAGGCATCCCGTGGCGGCGACTACGGCGGCGGATAGTTCCGCGGCGCGAAAGCCGCGCAGCACCGATACGACGCCGTCGTGCCGGCTCACCGGATGAAATCCCAGTGCCCAGCTCCCCACCCAAAGACCGGCCGCCGCCGCCCATGCGCGCCGGATGTCGGCGACGATCACGCGCACGCGAGCCACGCGGTTCATCTCCGCGAGAAGTCGCGCACCGTCCGCCGCCTCGAAGTGATGCAGCACCTGCGAGCACGTGACGATGTCCACGCTGCGATCCGCGAACGGCAGCGCCAGCGCGTCGCCGGCAATCGCGTCGCCGCATCGGGGACGGCTCGCGGCCGCGAGCGCCGGCGTGACCTCGAGTCCCATCGTGAGCAGGTGCACGCCGCCTCG
>Ga0208716_1000093_pt1 | contig 32383 bp, 25 predicted proteins | sample NGESurdeep092012_8_FD_184482 | JGI IMG/M metagenome (GOLD analysis project Ga0208716, IMG submission 184482) | Arctic peat soil microbial communities from Barrow, Alaska - NGEE Surface sample 415-3 deep-092012 (SPAdes) | ecosystem: Environmental > Terrestrial > Soil > Wetlands > Peat ...
GGGACTAGTCCCGCCGGCCGGAGCCCCCACACCCAAGGCGACCACGACACGGCTCGTCGGGCTGGGGCAAAGCCCCGTTAGGGTTGGGCGGGTGACCACCCTCGCCAGCGTCCACGCCGTTCTGCCGCCGTACCGCTACACGCAGGCGGAGCTCACCGCGGCCTTCACCGAAGTGTGCCTCGGGCCGGATGGCAACCAGGCCCTGCTGGGCCGGCTGCATGCCAATTCACACGTCAGCAGCAGACACCTGGTCCTGCCGTTGGAGCAGTACGCCTCACTCCCCGGTTTCAGAGAGTCCAATGACCTGTTCGTCGCTCACGCGGTCGAGCTGGGCGCGGCGGCGTTGACCGGTGCGCTGCAGCGCGCCGGCATTCGTGCGGATGAGGTCGACCTGGTCATCTCGACCACCATCACCGGCATCGCAGTGCCCTCGATCGAGGCACGCATCGCCCAGCTCGTCGGGCTGCGCCCCGACGTGAAGCGGGTGCCGCTCTTCGGGCTGGGATGCGTGGCCGGCGCGGCGGGGATCGCCCGCCTGCATGACTACCTGATCGGTCACCCGAACGAGGTCGGGGCGCTGGTCTCTGTCGAGCTCTGCTCGCTGACGGTTCAGAGAGATGACCGCTCGATGGCCAATCTGGTGGCCAGCGGCTTGTTCGGCGACGGCGCGGCGGCGGTGGTGGCCGTGGGCGCGGACCGGCCCGAACCGGGCCCGTGCGTCGTTGACTCCCGTAGCCACCTCTACCCGGACACCGAGCGCACCATGGGATGGGACGTCGGAGGCGGCGGGCTGAAGATCGTGCTCGACGCGCAGGTGCCCGCCATCGTGCAGCAGTATCTCGGCGAGGACGTCCGATCGTTTCTGGCCGCCCACTCACTGCGGGTCGAGGACGTCGGCGCCTGGGTGTCCCACCCGGGCGGCCCGAAGGTGATTGAGGCGATCGAGGGCGAGCTGGGACTGCCCGGTGACCCGCTGGAGCTCACCTGGAGCTCGCTCGACCAGATCGGCAACCTCTCGTCATCCTCGGTCCTGCACGTGCTGCGGGACACCCTGGACAAACGTTCGCTCACCCCGGGGACTCCCGGGATGCTGATGGCGATGGGTCCCGGCTTCTGCTCCGAGCTCGTCCTTCTCGAGTGGTGAGCAGCTGATGGCGCTCTACGTCGCGTTGATCGTCGCGGTCGCAGTGGAGCGGCTGGCCGAGCTGGTCGTCGCGAGGCGCAACCTGGTCTGGGCGCGGAGACGCGGTGGGCGAGAGTACGGCTTCGGTCACTACCCGTTCATGGTCGTCCTGCACACCGGCCTGCTTCTCGCCTGCCTGGTCGAGGCCGCGCAGCGTCCGTTCATCCCGGCGCTGGGCTGGTCGATGCTTGCCGTGGTGGTCCTGGCCCAAGCCCTTCGCTGGTGGTGCATCACCACCCTCGGCCCCCGGTGGAACACCCGGATCATCGTGGTTCCCGGGCTGCCGCTGGTCGACGGCGGGCCGTACCGCTGGCTGCGTCACCCGAACTACGCCGCAGTGGTGCTGGAGGGCATCGCGCTGCCGCTGGTGCACAGCGCGTGGATCACCGCGGTCGTCTTCACCGTCGCCAACGCAGGGCTCCTGCGGGTGCGGATCTCCTGCGAGAACGCGGCGATGTCGTTGGCGCTGGCCGACTCCCCGCCGCCGACGACCCCTGCTATGACCCCGTCGCCCGCCCCGCCCTCAAAGGCACCGGCAGAGTGATCGACGCTGATCTCATCGTCGTCGGAGCCGGGCCGGCCGGGCTGGCCACCGCCTTGTACGCGGCGCGCGCCGGGTTGCGCACCGTGGTGCTCGAAGCCCGTCCCAGCCCCGTCGACAAAGCCTGTGGCGAGGGCCTGATGCCCGGAGCAGCCCGCGGGCTGCACGAGCTCGGGGTCCACCCGCAGGGGCAGTCGATCCGCGGCATCCGCTATACGGACGGCCGCCGGGTCGTCGAGGCCGCCTTCCGGCACGGTCCCGGCCTGGGCGTGCGCCGGACGACCCTGCAGGGATCGCTGATGGACGCCGCCCGGGTGGCAGGGGTCAAGGTGGTGGATTCCCGCGCTGTCGACGTCCGCCCGGACGCCGATGGCGTGAGCGTCGACGGGCGACGGGCGCGCTACCTGGCCGTGGCCGACGGGTTGCATTCCCCGATCCGCCGCCAGCTCGGCCTGGAACGAGCCGCGTCCGCCACCCCACCGCGGTGGGGGACTCGTCAGCACTTCGCCGTGGCCCCGTGGACCGATCTGGTCGAGGTGCACTGGGGGGCCCGGTCGGAGGCCTACGTGACCCCGGTCGGTCCTGAGCTGGTCGGGGTCGCCGTCCTCTCAGGGGTTCAGGCGCCGTTCGCCGAGCAGCTGGCAGCCTTCCCTGAGTTGCGCGACCGGCTGCCCGAGGTGGGTGTCACGTCCGTCCGCGGGGCGGGCCCCTTCCTGCAGCGGACGTCGGCCCGGGTGGCCGGACGGGTGCTGCTGGTCGGAGACGCCGCCGGATACGTCGATGCCCTGACCGGCGAAGGTATAGCGGTCGCGCTGGCCTGCGCTCGCGCCCTCGTGGACTGTGTCGCAGCCGACGACCCCGGCGCCTACGAACGGCGCTGGCTCGCGGCGTCACGGCGCTATCGCACCATCACCTCGTCGTTGCTCTGGGCCCGGCGCCAGCCGCTCCTGGCTTCGCGGATAGTCCCGCTGTCCGCCAGGCTGCCGCGGGTGTTCGGAGCGGTCGTGCAGCAGCTGGCGCACTGAGCTGACGGAATACCGAGATGCTGGAGCGATGAGATGACTGGAGCGATGAGATGACTGAGGGTTCCGGGATGACCGAGGAGGAGCTCGTGGTGCTCTGCGCCCCGGACGGCTCCGCCGCAGGGACGGCGCCGAAGTCGACGGTGCACCACCGCGACACCCCGCTGCATCTTGCCTTCTCCTGCTACGTGTTCGACCCGGCCGGCCGGGTCCTGGTGACTCGCCGGGCATACGGCAAACAGACGTTTCCGGGCGTTCGGACCAATACCTGCTGCGGTCATCCTGCACCCGGGGAGAGGATGCGCATCGCGGTCCTGCGCCGTCTGTGGCAGGAGCTCGGGATCGTGCCGTCGGCGCTGGAGCTGATCCTGCCCGCGTTCCGTTACCGGGCGACTGCGGCCGACGGGACCGTCGAGAACGAGTTGTGTCCGGTCTACCGGGCGGTGATCACCAGCGAGGTGCAGGTGGCCGTGCACCTGCCCGAGGTTCACGAAGCCTGGTGGGTGCCCTGGGTCGAGTTCGCCGGCCAGGTCGACGGATCGGACCCGTTGTCCTCGTGGTGCGTCCAGCAGGTGGAGGAGCTGAGCGTCCTCGGTCCCGACCCGCTGGCCTGGCCTGCCGGCGACCTGGCCCTGCTCCCGGCGGCGGCCACACCGTGAGGATGCCGCCGGCGACGTGGTGAGCAACACGATCCGCCTGGACTCCGGGCCGCCAGTCCCGTCCGACACGTGGGCCGGCCACTCACACGGCAGCGCAGAGTACCGGCGCCTGCTCGCTGGCCTGTTCTTCGCCGGGGTCGCCACCTTTGCGCAGCTGTACTCGCCGCAGGCCGCGCTTCCGCTGATCGCGGCAGACCTCAAGATCGGGGCTGCGGACGCCGCGCTGGTTGTCTCGGCAGCCACCGTCGGACTGGCCATCGGTGTCATTCCCTGGTCTGTGGTCGCCGACCGGATAGGTCGCGTTCGCGCCATGTCGATCGCCGTCACCGCCGCGACCGTCTTCGGCCTGCTGGTGCCGTTTGCCACCAGCTTTCCGCTCCTGCTGACGGGACGGCTGTTCGAGGGGGCAATGGTCGGCGGCGTGCCGGCGATCGCCATCGCCTACCTCAGCGAGGAGATCGAGCCGCGGCATGCCGCAAGGGCCGCCGGGACGTACGTTGCGGGCACGTCCATCGGCGGTCTGGTCGGCCGGCTCGTGGCCGGTCCGGTCGCTGAGCTGGCGAGCTGGCGGATCGGCGTCTTCGCGGTGGCAGTGCTCTGTGCGGTTGCGGCCGCGCTGTTCATCGGCCTCGTGCCCAAACCGCAGGGGTTCGTGGCGCGCCCTTCGCGCGGACCCGGAACCGAGCGTGTGCTGTCTGGTCGGCTGGCGGTCAACCTGCGCTCTCCGCGGTTGCTCGCCCTGTATGCCCAGGGAATGCTGCTCATGGGCGGGTTCGTCGCCCTCTACAACTACCTGGGCTTCCGGCTCTCCGCGGCGCCCTTCCACTTGCCACAGACCCTGATCAGTCTCCTGTTCGTCGCGTATCTGGCAGGTACCTGGTCGGCGGCGCAGGCCGGAGTCCTCGCGGCCCGCTTCGGACGGCGGCCCGTGCTGCTGATCGCGATCGCCGGCATGGTCGCCGGCGTGCTGCTCACCCTCTCGACGACTCTGGTGGTCGTGCTGATCGGGTTGCTCGTCGCAACGGCAGGCTTCTTCGCTGGGCATGCGGTCGCCTCAGGCTGGACGGGTGCCGAGGCGATCACCGGCCGCGCCCAGGCGTCGTCGTTGTACAACCTCTTCTACTACGCGGGTTCGAGCCTGTTCGGATGGCTCGGAGGCGTGTTCTTCGTGAGCTGGGGCTGGGCCGGGACAGCCGTCATGATCGCGTTCCTGGCCCTCGTCGCGGCTGTGTCTGCTGTGCTGCTCCTGAACGGCCCGGACGGTTCCGGCGGAAGACCGGCGGTTCTCGGACCTGCCGGAACGTGACCCCCTCCAGCGCAGTCGTGAGGCGCTCATCGCAGTCTGATGAACGCCTCACGATCGGCCACCTCGGGTGTCGGGCTACTTCTGTGGGCTGCCGTCGATGATCCCGGTCGCGGCGTCAGGCAGGGTCTGGGTGGCCGAGTCGACCGCAGTCGTCGCGGTCTCGGTCACGCCCGCAATGCCGCCCGTCACCGCCTCGACAGCGGGGGCAGCGCCGTCGATGACGCCGGTGGCCGACTCGGTGACAGATTGCACGGCGGTCGTTGCCGACTCACCGAGTGACCCCAGGTCGGCGGGCAGCCCGGGGACCTCGATCCCGGCAGCGTCCTTCACGCTCATGAGAGCGTTCTTGATTGCGTCCCACATGGGAGCCTCCTCCTGTTGAGTTGAGCGGCAGACGACTGGATGTGTTGAGGCGGTGGACGACTACAGGGGTTCAGCGGTTCCGGTGGCTCCTGACCGCGACTGCGAGGCCGGCGGCCGTGATGAGCACCGAGAGTGCGGCATTGATACGGGTACCAATGCCGCCGGGGTCGAACGGGCCCGGGCGGACCGCGGTCGGGGTGATGGCGAGGATCGGGAATGCCACTGCGAGCACGTCCACCTCGGCGTCACTCTTGCCGCGGGTGTGGTGAGCAGCGGGCCACCACCGGCGCGGATCACGGGAGCGGCCACCCAGCGGTTGAGAACCCTGAACGCCTTGCGCAGCGGGGTGAGCAAGGCCGTCACGGCCGGGCCGTAGGGCAGGGGATCGGTCACCTGACGACTCTAGGCCGCTCAATGGCGGGCGCGCGGGATGACGCTATGAGTCGTTGCCGGCGGGGAGGGAGATGCGGAACTCTGTGCCGCCCTTGTCGCTGATCAACGTCAGCGAACCGCCGTGTGCCTTCACCACGGCGTGGGCGATGGCCAGGCCGAGACCAGTGCTGCCGCTGGCCCTCGAACGTGAGTCGTCGGCGCGCACGAAGCGTTCGAAGACAGTGGACTGCAGCTCTGCGGGAATGCCCGGGCCGTCGTCGCTGACCGTCAACAGGACGTGGTGGTCCTCCTGCGGGTCGGCGCTGAGTCTGACCACGACCGAGGTCCCGGCCGGGGTATGGATGCGCGCGTTGGTGAGCAGGTTGCCCACCACCTGGTGGAGACGGTGCTCGTCACCGCGCACGACGAGCGGCTCGTCGGGCAGGTCGAGCGACCAGCGGTGCTCGGGGCCGGCCACCCGCGCATCGTTGGTGACTTCGATGACCAGCCGGGACAGGTCGACATCCTCCTGCTCCAACGGGCGGCCGGCGTCGAGCCTGGCCAGCAGCAGGAGGTCGTCCACGAGCAGGCCCATCCGCACGGCCTCCGACTCGACCCGGCCCATGGCATGGCTCACCTCGTCGGGGACGGCCTCGGTGCTGCGCCGGGCCAGCTCCGCATAGCTGCGTATGCCGGCCAGGGGGGTGCGCAGCTCGTGGCTAGCATCCGCCACGAAGCGGCGCAGCCGGGCCTCGCTTCCTTCGCGTTGCTCGAGTGCGGTCTCCACGTGTCCGAGCATCTGGTTGAATGCTGCGCTCAGCTGGCCGACTTCCGTGCGTGGATACGTCTCGGGCACCCGGTGGGGGAGGTCGACGGCGCCACTTCCCAGGGGCAACGAGGTGACCTGACGGGCGGTTATGGTGACCCGGCGCAGCGGACGCAGCGACAGGGTGACCCAGCCCGCCCCGGCCAGCCCGGTCAGCAGCAGCGCAATGGCAAATACGACGAGCTCGACGGCCTGGAGCCGGTGCACCGTCGACTCGATGTCCTGCAACGGAAGGCCGGTGATGTGAGTTTCTTCGTCCTGGCCCCGGGTGGCCTGCAGCCGGTAGTCGCCGAGCGACGACAGATGGGCGGTCGTCGGCTGTCCGTCAGGAACCACGTGCAGGAGTACCGAGCGGTCCGCGGGGGTCAGGGCCACATTGGCGAGGCTGACCTCGCCGGCGTTGTCATGGACGACGACGGCCAGGGTGATCGCTCCGTTGGTAGTGCGGGCGGCCAGTGTTCCCACCGCCTGCCCCTGGATGCCGGGGTCGCCACCGGAAGGGGCGGGCCCGGGGCCACCAGGGTTGCCAGGGTGCTCCTGGCTGACGTCGAGGCGGCTGCCGGCTTCCCTGAGCTGCTGGTCCAGTCGGGTGACCAGGAAGCCCTGCAGGGTGATGCTCGTGGCAATCCCGATTCCCGCACAGGACACGACGAGCAGGACGAGTACGCCGGCGGTGAGCCGGGTCCGTAAGGTCCGGGCGGCCAGCCAGCCACGTATGTTCACGTCGCGGTCTTGAGGACGTACCCCACGCCGCGCACGGTATGGATGATCGGCTCACGTCCCGCGTCGACCTTCTTGCGCAGGTAGCTGATGTAGAGCTCGACGACGTGGGCCTGGCCGCCGAAGTCGTAGTTCCAGACGCGGTCGAGGATCTGTGCCTTGCTCAGCACCCTGCGCGGGTTGCGCATCAAGAAGCGCAGCAGCTCGAACTCGGTGGCGGTCAGGTCGAGCAGGTCACCGGCCCGGCGTACCTCGCGGGCCTCCTCGTCCATCGTCAGGTCGGCGAAAGCAAGCTGGGTGTACCCCTTGTTCTGGCTCATGCCGGCGCGGCGCAGCATCCCACGCAGCCGGGCCAGCACCTCCTCGAGGCTGAACGGTTTGGTGACATAATCGTCGCCGCCTGCCGTGATGCCGGCGATCCGGTCCTCGACCGAGTCGCGGGCGGTGAGGAACAGCACGGCCACCCGGGGGTTGTCCTCGCGCAACCGGCGCATCACCTCGAGGCCGTCGAAGTCCGGCAGCATCATGTCGAGCACGACGGCGTCCGGCCGGAACTCGCGACCAGCCCGGACGGCGCTGATCCCGGTGCCCGCGCTCTGGACGTCCCATCCCTCGTGCCGCAGCACGCTCGAGAGGACCTCGGCGAGGTTCGGTTCGTCGTCGACGACCAGGACACGCACCGGCGTACCGTCCGGGCGGCTCAGGACGCCTGACTGGGCGATGGGCTCGACTCCGTTCTCGGTCATCACGCTCAACGGCCCCGGACGAGCATCAGGGCAAGCACCGGGCAGTCGTTCACCGCGCGGCGGGCCAGCGGGCGCAGCTTCTTGGGGACCGGCTCGTCGGACAGCAGGGGGTAGCCCCATTCGTCCAGGTCGATCTGCTCAGGGAGCAGCTCGGCGCACAGGCCATGGCCGGAGCAGAGGATCGCGTTGACGCGCAGTCGCTCGTCCACGGTCAGCTCCAGTCGTCTTTGTGGTCCGGTGATCCGGCCGGGATGGGCAGGAACGGCTCGTAGCTGCCGGCGCTGCACCGTCCGGCTTCGTGCAACGCCACCTCGCCGGCGAAGGCGGTCAACGCGCTGCGCAGGAAGCGCACGGTGCCGTCAGGGTGGTGGCAGGCGCCGCGGCGCTCGACCAGCTTCGACCAGCGCTGCAGGTCTCCCCGGGCTGACGGGGCGGACCGGTGGTTGGCAAGCTGCACGAGGGTGTCCGCGATGAGGGGCAAGCCGTTCAGACATGGCCCGCACTGCCCGGCTGACTCCAGGGCCAGGTACCGGACGACCCGGGCCGACTCGACGATGCCGCAACGATCGGCGGGCAGTGCGGCCAGCACCCCGGCGCCGACGGCAGCACCGATCGGGCGCAGGTCGGCGTTGCTGAGGGTGAGCCGACTGGCTTGTTCGGGGGTGAGCCAGGCACCGTGGTACCCACCGACCAGAACTGCCTGCGCGGGGTACTCAGCCAGTCTGAGCAGCCTGGCGAGCGGGGTGCCGAGCGGGGTCTCTGCGACTCCGCCGCCGCCGTTGGCCAGCCGCACGGTGGTGAGCATGCTGCCGGGCTCAGCCTCGGTGCCGACGGCGCGGAACCAGGCCGGGCCGTATCGCGAGATCAGCGCCAGCTGGGCGAGGGTCTCGACGTTCTGGACCAGGGTTGGCGCCCCATTGACCCCGCGTTCGAAGATCCTTGGCGGGGTGAAGCGGGGCAAGGCCGCGCCGCCCTCGACCCGGTTGGCCAGCGCCGACTCCTCACCGGCCAGGAAGCGGGCCGGGGCGGTGACCAGACCCACCTTGATGCGATCGAGGCCGGCGGTGGCCCGTTCGGCGAGCGCCAGCTCCAGACGCCGAACCAGCCGGGGTTCGCGGTGGACATAGAGGTGGACCTTGCGGGCGCCGACTGCCTCGGCTGCGAGCTGGAGTCCGTCCAGAACCAGATGCGGCGAGGACCAGAGCAGCGTCTGGTCCTTGCTGCTGGCCGGTTCGCCCTCGGCGCCGTTGCCGACGACGACCGCGGTGCCTTTCTGATCGGCGACGGCGGTGAGCTTTCGGTGGGTTGGGAAGGCTGCTCCGCCGCGTCCGGTCAGGCCGGCCGACTCGATGGTGTGGATGAGCATCCGGGCGCCACCACGGTAGGGCGTTGGGCCGTGCACCCGCAGGTGGGCCGCGAGATCCATCGGCTGACTGTCGGCGGGGAGTAGCCGGGGCAACCCGCTGGGTCCCTGGTTGCCCGTGTCCGACCTGGCGGACGCGGCGTCTCGTGTTGCGGCATCTTGTATGGCGGCGGTCATCGCACGCTTCCCGTCCGGTCTGCCCGGATCCGGTCTGTCCGGATCCGGTCTGTCCGAATCTGGTCTGTCTGCTGGAATTGCTCGGGAACCCGACCCGGGCGCGGAACGGCCGCGAACGCGTCGAGGACCCGATAGCCGATGGCCGATATCACCGCGAACACCGTTGCCATGGTGAGGGCGAGCAGCCAGCCGGACCGAAGGTCCTTGGAGGCGCCCAGGCTGTGAACCACGATCACCGGGTAGGAAACGTAGGCGAGCCAGTGCACCGCCCGCCATACCGACGGCTTGAGCCGGTCGCGGAGCAGGCTGGTGACGATGAGCGCGGCAAACAGGTCGACTGCCACCGTGCCGAGCCCGATCCAGAAGCGCTCGTACCCTGAGCTGAACGGCACCACTGTAGACATCCACGGGATGTGCGCGTACCCGTCCACGATCGCCGTGACGATGTGGGTGCCGAGGAAGGCCACCGTGAGCAGTGACAGGTTGCGGTGCAGCCCTGTCACCGCAAACCGGGGGAGTCCCGGCAGGCGGCCCTGGCGGTTGACCAGAATGCCCAGGATCGCGACGAGTGAGAACAGGATGAGGCTGATCACGCCGGTGGCGCGGCTGGCGTACCAGAATGCGGTTCCCGTCATGGCGAGACCTCCGGCCAGCCGGCGAGCGTGGTCACTGACCCATCAAGGGCGACCAGGCGAGCGGGCAGACCCAGCTTGGCCAACCAGCCGGTGGCGCTTCGCCCGCGGATGATGGAGGCGGTGCTGGCGATGTTGGCGTCAAGCGCTGAGCCGGCCGCGACCGAGACCGTGCGCCAGTCGCTGTCGGCAGGCCGGCCGGTCCGCGGGTCGAGGATGTGATGCATCAGGTCGCCGCCACGCTGCCACCTGCGAGCGCTGGTGCTGGACGTGGCCAGCCCACCCTCGCGGATGGTGATCACGGCAGAAGGTCCTTCGGCCGGGGTGGATGGATCGCCGGTGACGTCCTGGACCCGGATCGACCATCCGCCGGGTGGAACGTCCCCGGCAACGGCGATGTCGCCGCCGAGGCTGACCAGTACGCCGCAGCGCAGCACCCGGGCGATGCCCTCTGCGGACCGGTCGGCAGCCCAGGCCTTGGCCGTGGCCCCGAGGTCGAGCCGCGCACCGGCCGGCACTGTGAGCAGGTTGGCCGAGTCGTCGAGCTTGATCTGCCGCCACTGTGGGACGTGGCGGACGGTGACCCTCAGCGGCCCACCTTGCGCCGGCACCGAGGCGAAGTCGCTGTCATACCCGATCGCCTCCATCGCCTGGCCGACCGTCGGGTCGACGAGGCCGTCGGTGAGCACTGCCCCTCGTAGCGCGGCGCGAACCGCCGCGGCGAGCAGAGCGCTGACCGTGGTCGGCTGGCCGGTTCTGGCCTCGAGCTTCATCAGCTCGGAGTCAGCGCGGAACCGGCTGCAGGCCAGGTCGAGAGCGGCCAGGTCATCGGTGAGCATCGCGCGGGCGGAGTCGAGCTTGGTCGCGTCGGTGACGACGATTCGGATCGTCGTTCCGATGGCATTCCAGTCGGCCGAGGGTAAGTGCTCTGACATCGTTGGCCCCAAGGTCGAGGTGGCACTGGTGGAGGTAGTGCTCATCACGATGCTCCCGTGGTGGCGACGGGCGGGATGTTGGAGGTCGCCGGCGCCGGGGCCGCCTGCAGGGTCGAGCCTGAGTCGTCTTCGCTGGTGTTTGCTGACGCGCTCGCTGTCAGAGCCCCGGAGCTGGCGCTCGTTGCGGTGGTCGGGCTGGGCAGGGAGACAGCTATGGCAGCGGCGCCGAGGGCACTGGCTGCACCGGCGCCGAGCGTGATGGCTGACACCCAGGCAAGCCCTTTGTTGCGGGCAAGCTGTCGGGCCGAGGCCGAGGTGGGTGAACTCGTCATGGTGCTCCAATCCCGGATCGGGGGGCGCGGGTTGCTGCGCTGTGCTTGGTCCATGCGTCTACGTTCCAACACTCGCCTGTGCGGCCATTGGGTGCTTCCTCTGAATTGCCTATGAGAGGCTGCCCCCTGGTTTCTATCGCAGAGCGAGTAGCCACGCAATCCAGAAGGGAATCTCAGTTTCGGTCGGCATCGTCTCAGATATGGACCTGCCACCCCGGCAGGCGATGACGAGGAGAACCGCATGACTGACAACGACACGATGGATCATGAGATGAACGGCCAGGACAGCAACGCGCACCAGCCGGTCACGACGAGCCGGCGCGGGCGGGTGCGGACGGGGACTTGTCGACGTATGGCGGCAGAGGCACCCGGCGGCCAAGCGTGGTTTGCTGGAATCTCACACTGGAATCTCAGACACGTGAGGTCTTGGGGCATGAGCAGAATCATGGTTCGCCGAAAAGTCATCCGGGTGACGGTGGGCGAGTCCTCAACCGCCCAGGAAGATGTTCTTGCGGTTGAGGAACCGCTGGAGATTCGGGTTGGAGGCCGCGCGCTCGTGGTGACGATGCGCACGCCTGGCCACGACTTCGATCTGGCGGCCGGCTTTCTCGTGTCAGAGGGCGTCATCACCCGGGGCGAGCATTTCAACACGGCGCGATACTGCGCAGGAGTCAATGACGAGGGCCAGAACACGTACAACATTCTGGATGTCACCCTGGCGCCCGGTGTGGCGGCGCCTCAACCCAGCTTGGAGCGGTCCTTCTACACGACCAGTTCCTGCGGGCTGTGTGGCAAGGCGAGCATCGATGCGGTGCGTACCCAGTCGGCCTACGACGTGCGAGATGACGCGCTGCGGATCGACGCCGAGCTGCTTTGCACCTTTCCCGCGAAGCTGCGTTCCGGGCAAGAGGTGTTCGAGAAGACCGGCGGGCTGCACGCGGCAGCGCTCTTTGATGGCGTGAGCGGGAAGGTGCTCGTGCTCCGCGAGGACGTCGGGCGTCACAACGCTGTTGACAAGGTCGTCGGCTGGGCGATCAAGGAGGACCGCCTGCCGCTGCGGGGCACCGTCCTGATGGTCTCCGGGCGGGCGAGCTTCGAGCTGACCCAGAAGGCCATGATGGCCGGCATCCCCGCACTGGCGGCCATTTCCGCCCCCTCTTCCCTGGCCGCAGAGCTGGCCACGGAGCTGGGGATGACCCTGGTGGGCTTTATGCGTGGGAGCTCGATGGTCGTCTATGCCGGTGACCAGCGCGTTGTTGCGGCTCGCAGCTCCTCGGCGGCTGCGGCAGCGAGCGGCGTCAGGTCGAGCCCACCACCATCGAGGTAGGCGAACAGCTCGGCGCGCATGGCCGGCGCCCAGGACGACCGCAGGTGAGCGGCGATCTCGGCAACCGCCTGGTCGTGAGGGTGGTGAGCCACGTTGGCAGCGATCTGGTTGAGCATCCGCACCAGGCCCGCCGGATCGCTCATCGCTCTACCGCCCCGATCGGCGCCGCTGACGTCTGAGCCGCTCACGTCTGAACCAGGCCCAGCTGCACCGGCGCCGATTCCTGGAGCGACTGGTCGCTGGCGGGTGCTTGCGAGGTGGGCATCACCTGAACCGCGGTGACCTTGTACTCGGGGCAGTTGGTCGCCCAGTCCGAGTTGTCGGTGGTCACGATGTTCGCGCCGCTGCCGGGGTAGTGGAACGTGGTGTAGACGACTCCCTGTGGCATCCGGTCGGCAATCCGGGCCCGCAGCACGGTCTGGCCCACCCGGCTGGTGATCGCTACCGTGGCCCCATCGAGGATGCCGCGTTCCTCGGCGTCGTGCGGGTGGATCTCCAGGACGTCCTCGTTGTGCCACTGCACGTTCGGCGTGCGGCGGGTCTGCGCGCCCACGTTGTACTGGCTGAGAATGCGCCCCGTGGTGAGGATCAGCGGGAACTTGCGGCTGGTGCGCTCGTCGGTCGGCACGAACGGCGTGTCCACGAAATGCCCCTTGCCGCGCACGAACCCGTCCACGTGCATGGTCGGCGTGCCGTCAGGCGCCGCGGCGTTGCACGGCCACTGCAGGCTGCCCATCTCGTCCAGCCTGGCGAACGAGACCCCGGCGAACGTGGGGGTCGTGGCGGCGATCTCGTCCATGATCTGGCTGCCGTCGTCATAGTGCATCGGGTACCCCATGGCGCTCGCGAGATCGCAGGCCACCTGCCATTCCTGCTTGCCGCACCTCGGTTCCATGACCGGACGGACCCGGTTGATTCGCCGCTCGGCGTTGGTGAACGTCCCGTCCTTCTCCAGGAACGATGTCCCGGGCAGGAAGACGTGGGCGAACGCTGCGGTCTCGTTCAGGAACAGGTCCTGGACGACGAGCAGGTCCAGGGCTGCCAGGGCCGCTTTCACGTGCTTGACGTTCGGGTCGGACTGGGCGATGTCCTCGCCCTGGATGAACATGCCGCGGTATGTGCCGCCGATGGCCGCATCGAGCATGTTCGGGATCCGCAGCCCGGGCTCGGGGTCGAGGGTGCGCGCCCACTTCTGCTCGAAGATCTGGCGCGCGGCGTCGTTGCTCACATGGCGGTACCCCGGCAGCTCATGGGGGAACGAGCCGAGGTCGCAGGAACCCTGCACGTTGTTCTGCCCACGCAGCGGGTTGATGCCCACGCCCGCCCGGCCGATGTTGCCGGTGGCCATCGCGAGGTTCGCCATGCCCATCACCGTGGTCGAGCCCTGGCTGTGCTCTGTCACCCCGAGGCCGTAGTAGATCGCCGCGTTGGGCGCCGTTGCGTACAGCCGTGCCGCAGTCCGCACCTGCTCGGCGGGCACGCCGGTGATCTGCTCGGTGGACTCAGGGCTGTTCTCCGGGCGCGCGATGAACTGCTCCCACCGGGCGAACGAGTCCGCCTCGCAACGCTGCTCGACGAAGGCCCGGTCAACCAGTCCCTCGGTGACCACGACGTGCCCGAGGGCGTTGACCATGGCGACATTCGAGCCCGGGCTCAGCTGCAGGTGTTGGGCCGCCTCGACGTGCGGGCTGCGCACCAGGTCGATGCGGCGGGGGTCGACGACCACCAGCGCGGCACCCTTGCGCAGTCGCTGCTTCAGCCGTGAGGCGAACACAGGGTGACCGTCGGTGGGGTTGGCGCCGATCAGCAGGATGACGTCAGCCTGCTGCACCGACTTGAAGTCCTGGGTGCCGGCCGACGTGCCGAAGGTCTGGCTCAACCCGTAGCCGGTCGGGGCGTGGCACACCCGGGCACAGGTGTCGACGTTGTTGTTGCCGAATGCCGCCCGGATCATCTTCTGCACCACGAAGACCTCTTCGTTCGTGCAGCGTGAGGACGTGATCCCGCCGATGGACCGCACGCCGTGCTCGGCCTGGATCGCGGTGAGCCGTGACGCGGCGTAGCTGATCGCCTCGTCCCACGACACGTTGCGCCACGGGTCGGTGATCGACTCGCGCACCATGGGGGAGAGCTGGCGGTCACGGTGGGAGGCGTACCCCCAGGCGAACCGGCCCTTGACGCAGGAGTGGCCCTCGTTGGCACCGCCGGCCTTCTGCGGCACCATCCGGACGACCTCTTCGCCACGGAGCTCGGCCTTGAACGAGCAGCCGACACCGCAGTAGGCGCAGGTGGTCAGAACGGTGCGCTCCGGCGGGCCCAGCGCGATGACCGCCTTCTCCTGGAGCGCCGAGGTGGGGCAGGCCTGCACGCAGGCACCGCACGACACGCACTCGGACTCCATGAACGGCTCACCCGCGGACGCCGACACCGTCGAGCCGAAACCCCGACCGGCGATGGTCAGCGCAAACGTGCCCTGCACCTCGTCACAGGCACGGACACAGCGCGAGCAGGCGATGCACTCGGTGGGGTCGAAGGTGAAGTAGGGGTTGCTCTCGTCCTTGGCCGCGTCGAGGTGGTTCTTGCCCCCGGTGCCGTACCGGACGTCGGTCAGACCCACCGTTTTCGCCAATGCCCTGAGCTCGCACTCACGGTGGGTGTCGCTGGTCAGGCAGTCGCGTGGGTGATCGGACGCGTAGAGCTCGGTCACCCCGCGGCGCAGCCGCTGCAGGCGAGGCGACTGGGTCGTGACGATCATGTCCGGGCCGCACGGGGTGGTGCACGAGGCGGGGGTGCCTTTGCGGCCCTCGATCTCGACCAGGCAGAGCCGACAGGAGCCGAACGGCTCGAGCGAGTCGGTCGCGCACAGTCTCGGGATCTCGACGCCGGCCAGCCCGGCCGCTCGCATGACCGACGTCCCGGCGGGCACGGTCACCGCCGTACCGTCGATCTCCACTGTGACCGACCTGGCCTCCACCGCACCGGTGCGGTCAGGAGTGCCGTGGTCCGGTTCCCTGAGCAGAGTCATCGCCGGGCACCTCCTGTTCGGTCTTGTTGGTCTGTTCGGGCTGCTGATCCATCCATGGACTCGGGGAAGTGCTGGAGCACGCTTCGCACGGGCATCGGGGTGAGCCCACCCATGGCGCACAGTGAGCCGTCCGCCATCAGCTCGCACAGATCCTGCAACAGGACGACGTTGGCTGCGGCGTCCTGGCCCGCGACGATCCGGTCGATCACCTCGACACCCCGGACAGCGCCGACGCGGCAGGGGGTGCACTTGCCGCAGGACTCTGCTGCGCAGAACTCCATGGCGGAGCGGGCCTGGGCTGCCATGTCCACGGTGTCGTCGAAGACCACGACACCGCCGTGCCCGATCATCGCCCCCGCCTCGGCGAAGGCCTCGTAGTCCAGCGGCAGGTCGAACTCCGTGGGCGGCAGGTAGGCCCCCAGAGGACCCCCGACCTGGACGGCCCGGATCGGTCGGCCAGAGGCGGTGCCCCCCGCGAACTGCTCGAGCATCTGCCCCAGGGTGATCCCGAAGGCGGTCTCGACGATCCCGCCGCGGGCGACGTTGCCTGCCAGCTGGAAGACCTGGGTGCCGCGTGAGCTGCCGACGCCGAAGTCGCGGTAGAAGTCGGCCCCGTGGGCGAGGACCACCAGGACACTGGCCAGTGACAGCACGTTGTTGACAACCGTCGGCTTGCCGAACAGCCCCTCGATCGCGGGCAGCGGCGGTTTGGCGCGAACCACGCCTCGCTTGCCCTCCAGGCTCTCCAGCATCGCGGTCTCCTCACCGCAGATGTAGGCGCCCGCGCCGACCCTGATCTCCAGGTCGAACCCGTGGTCGCTGCCCAGGACCCGCGGGCCGAGCCAGCCAGTCTTGTATGCCGTCCGGATGGCGGCCTGCATCGTGGCGACCGCGTCGGGATACTCCGAGCGGACATAGATGAAGCCCTCATGGGCGCCCACCGCGAGGCCGGCGATGACCATCCCCTCGATCAGCATGAAGGGGTCGCCCTCCATGAGCATCCGGTCCGCGAAGGTCCCGCTGTCGCCCTCGTCGGCGTTGCAGGTGACGAACTTCGGCCAGGCCGGTGCGTCCAGAACCGTGCGCCACTTCAACCCCACCGGGAAACCTGCACCGCCGCGTCCACGTAGACCGGACGCGGTGACCTCGTCGCAGATCTGCTCGGGTGTCATCGCCAGGGCCCGGCGCAGCGCGATCAGGCCGCCGTGTGCCTGGTAGTCCTGGACGGACAGCGGGTCGATGATGCCGACCCGGCTGAAGGTCAGGCGGTTCTGCAGTGCGAGCCAGGACCAGCCGGTCGAGCTCGGCGGTGTGCACCCGGCCGTGCAGGCGACCGTTGACGGTCACCGTCGGCCCGAGCGCGCAGTTCCCGAGGCAGAAGACCTCATCGAGGGTGACCGACCCGTCTGCCGCGGTGTGGCCGAAGTCGACGTGCAGGGAGCTGGCGGCGTGGTCAGCCAGGGCGCGGCCACCCACGGACTGGCACGCCTCGCCCCGGCAGATCTGGACCCGCAGCTTCCCCGGAGGGGTCGAGCGCAGGTCCGAATAGAAGGTCAGCACCCCGTGAACGTCGGCGCGGGAGAGGTTCAGCGCCTTCGCCACGAGCGGAACCGCACGCGCGTCGACATACCCGAAGGTCTGCTGGAGGGCGTGCAGCACGGGCAACAGCGGTCCGCGCTGCGCGGCGTGGGCACCGATCGTCTCCAGGGCCACCTCATGGGAGAACGGGGTATGTCGCTCGTCGTTGAGCATGGGTGGGGTACCCCTTCGGCTGGGTGGATCTCCCCGCGAATTTACACCCCGACGGTTGGCTGATCAGCCACCGGATCACCCCGTCCACCTCCTTGCCGCGGGGGATCGCGACGCGGACGGATCCTGCGCAAGCTCACCCCATACGGGTGACGACCGATCGGGTGCGGGACCGCAAGCATCGGACCAGTTCCATCCGATCAAGGAGATGCTGACCATGCCACTGCACGATCGTGACGCTGTTCGTCCACGGCTGGCGGACTCGGTGTTCGCCGGGCACACCCTGACCAGTCCTGTTCCCAAGTACCGTTTCCCCCGGGAAGAGACCCTGCCCAGGGAGGCGTACCAGCTGGTGGCGGACGAGCTGATGCTCGATGGCAACGCCCGCCAGAACCTGGCCACCTTCTGCCAGACGTGGGCTGAGCCCGAGGTCTACGGGCTCATGGCGTTGGCGATGAACAAGAACCTGATCGACGCTGACGAGTACCCGCAGACCGCTGAGCTGGAACGTCGATGCGTCCACATGCTGGCCGACCTGTGGCATGCGCCCGAGGCGGCCAACACGGCGGGCTGCTCGGCCATCGGATCCTCGGAGGCCTGCATGCTGGCGGGCATGGCGGCCAAGTGGCGGTGGCGGGCCAGGCGGCAGGCAGAAGGCAAACCGGCTGACAAGCCGAACATGGTGTGCGGACCGGTGCAGGTGGTGTGGCACAAGTTCGCCCGCTACTGGGACATCGAGATGCGCGAGGTCCCGATGTCGCATGGCAGCTACGCCATGGATCCAGCCTCGATGCTCGAACGGGTGGACGAGAACACGATCATGGTCGTGCCCACTTTCGGCGTCACCTATACCGGGGCCTACGAGCCGGTGGAGGCTATAGCCAAGGCCCTCGACCAGCTGCAGGCCGACACCGGCCTCGACATCGACATCCACGTTGATGGGGCCAGCGGTGCCTTCCTCGCTCCGTTCTGCGCGCCTGACGTGTTGTTCGACTTCCGCCTCCCGCGGGTCAAGTCGATCAGCACCTCGGGGCACAAGTTCGGGCTGGCGCCGCTGGGCGTCGGCTGGGTCATCTGGCGGGACCGCGAGGAGCTCCCTGAGGACCTGATCTTCCATGTGAACTACCTCGGTGGAGACATGCCGGTATTCCAGATCAACTTCTCGCGTCCGGCCGGGCAGGTGGTCGCTCAGTACTACAACTTCCTCAGGCTCGGTTTTGAGGGATACAAGGGGATCCACGACGCGTCCTATGAGGTTGGTCAGTACCTCGCGTCCGAGATCGTCAGGCTGGGCCCGTTCGAGCTGCTCTGCGACAGCAACCCGGCAACCGGGATCCCGACCGTCACGTGGCGGATCCGTCAGGGAGAGGAACCTGGCTACACCCTGTTCGACATGGCTGACCGGCTCCGCGAACGAGGGTGGCAGGTGCCTGCCTACACCCTCACCGGAACCGCTTCCGACATACCGGTGCAACGCATTCTGGTCCGTCTGGGGGTGAGTCGGGATCTGGCTTCCCTGCTCCTTGAGGACTTCCGTCATGCGGTGGCACACTTCACCAAGCACCCGGTCACGGTGTCCATGTCGAAGGAGGAGTCGGGCGGGTTCAGCCACCTGTAGGCAGGTTCAGAGATGTCGAACACAGGGGACTCCGGAGGCGCCGGCGGCACTGAGCGCGCCGGGGGTGCCGAGCACGCCGGCGGCGCCGGGCACGCCGGCGGCTCGGCGGGCCACGTCGGCCCTTTCGTGACCTTCGTCGAGCACCGGCGCCCGGACGGTCACGTCGCTCGCTGGGAGTCGCGCCGCCACCGGAAGCAGCTCGGCGGCGCGGCGACCGCCGGTTCGATATGGTGGGCGCCCACGGCGCGGGGATGGTGGATTGCCGTCCTGTTCGCCGTGGGGTCTTCGCTCTTCGCCCTCGGTACGGTCCCCGCCTACGTTGACGCCGTCGGAGCCAGATGGGACGCGGTGACCTACTTCGTCGGGTCTCTAGTTCTTCACGTCTGCCGGCTTTCTCACGTATCGGGAGGCGGTGGACGCCGGACCTTCGGTGCCGGGGCGACCCGTCGACGCTTCTTCGTCTTTCAGCCTCACCGGATCGACTGGTGGGCGACCGCGGTGCAGCTTCTGGGAACCCTCTTCTTCAACCTCAGCTGCGGCAACGCACTGCGGGCGAACCTCACGGCTCAGGCCGCACACCAGCATGTGTGGCGACCAGACGCCTTTGGCTCGATCTGCTTTCTGGTTGCCAGCACCCTCGCCTGGTTCGAGGTCTGCCACGGCTGGGTCGCCTGGCGCCCCCGGTCGTGGGCGTGGTGGATCACGTTGGCCAACCTGACCGGGTCTGTTGCCTTCGGCATCTCCGCTGTCGCCGCCTACATCAACCCGGTGACCGGCGAGGTGACCAACGCCGACCGTTCGGCGTTGGTCACCTCGCCGGCGCGGTGTGCTTCTTCGTCGGTGCCCTGCTCCTCCTGCCTGAGCGAACGGAGCCCGAACAGACGGAGCCCGAGCAGACAGAAGGAGTCTGAGACGCCAGACAGGAGCCTCAGGTGTCAGGCGTCGATGATGACGGGGATGATCAACGGGCTGCGGCGGTAGGTGCGGTAGGCCCACGTTGCCACGGCCTGGCTGACCAGCTCCTCGGTCTTCTCGATGTCGATGTCTTCCTTGGAAGCCTTGGTCAGGACTCTCTGGATCACCGGCACCGCAGCGTCGAAGGTGGACTCCTGCTGCTCGAAGCCGTGCGCGAGGAAGTCGGGCTTCTCGACCATCTTGCCCGTGTCGGGGTTCACGATGGCAACGATCGTCACGACCCCCTCCTCGGCCATGTTCCGGCGCACCTTCAGGGAGTGCTCGGTGGCGCCCCCGACGGTCATCCCGTCCACGTACACCAGGCGCGCGGGGACGTTGGCGGTGATGGATGCCCGGCCATTGACCAGATCGATGACGGACCCGTCCTCGGCGATGATCACCCGGTCCGGACGGACTCCGGTGCGGATCGCCAGGTCGGCGTTCGCGCGCAGGTGCCGCCATTCCCCGTGGATGGGCAGGACGTTGGAGGGCTTCACGATGTTGTAGCAGTACGCCAGCTCCCCGGCGCTTGCGTGCCCGGAGACGTGAACCTTGGCGTTGCCCTTGTGGATCACGTTGGCGCCCCAGCGGGTCAGCTCGTTGATCACCCCGTAGATGGCGTTCTCGTTACCGGGGATCAGTGAGCTGGCAAGCAGGACGGTGTCGCCATCGGTGATCCGGATGGGGTGGTCGCGGTTGGCCATCCGGGAGAGCGCAGCCATCGGCTCACCCTGGGAACCCGTGCAGATGAGGGTGACCTTGTTGGCCGGCAGGTTGTCCAGGGCCTTGAGATCGACCACCAGGCCCTTCGGGATGGTGAGGTAGCCCAGATCGCGGGCGATGCCCATGTTGCGGACCATTGAGCGGCCCACGAAAGCGACCTTGCGGTGATGTTGGTGCGCGGCATCCAGCACCTGCTGGATCCGGTGAACGTGACTGGCGAAGCTGGAGACGATGACGCGCCCCGGACAGGTGCGGAATACCGTCTCGATGGCGGGGGAGAGCTCGCGCTCGGAGGTGATGAACCCGGGGACCTCGGCATTGGTGGAGTCGACCATGAACAGGTCGACGCCTTCTTCGGCCAGTCTCGCGAACGCACCCAGATCGGTGAGGCGTCCATCCAGCGGGAACTGGTCCATCTTGAAGTCACCCGTATGCAGCACCAGCCCGGCCGGGGTGCGGATCGCCACGGCCAGTCCGTCGGGGATCGAGTGGTTGACCGCGATGAACTCGCAGTCGAACGGTCCGAGCTTCTGCCGTTGTCCTTCGCGGACCTCAACGGTCCTGGGCGTGATGTGGTGTTCCTTGAGCTTGGCCTTGATGAAGGCCAGGGTGAGCTTCGATCCGACCAGCGGGATGTCCGGCCGCTCGTTCAGCAGGTAGGGAACGCCGCCGATGTGATCTTCGTGCCCGTGCGTGAGCACGATGGCGTCGATCAGGTCCAGACGGTCCCGGATCCAGGTGAAGTCGGGCAGGATCACGTCGACACCGGGCTGGTGCTCTTCGGGGAACAGGACCCCGCAGTCAACGACCAGGAGCCGGCCGGCGTGTTCGAAGACGGTCATGTTGCGACCGATCTCACCGATTCCGCCCAGAGGCACCACGCGCAGGCCCCCTGGCGGCAGGGCGGGCAGTGTGTCCTTGCGCTTGGACCCGCGCCGACTCATCGCGTCACCCTTGATGCGTGCGTCGGAGCTGTCGTCGGAGTCGTCGTGCTGTCGCTGTGGGCGGTGTCGCTGTGGGCGGTGCGAGTTCTTCTGTTCACGGTCAGCTTTCGTCGGTGTCGGGTTGGTCTGGAGGCGATGGTCCAACGGATGCCAAGCTCTATGGTCGCGCACTTTTCCGTGGCGCGGGCACGAACGGTCTTCCGGGTTGGCTCGCGCGTTCTTCACCCAGCTGAAACTGAACGCTCGCTGCCGGCCTCTTGGCCTGTCGCTCAGCCGGCCGTTGCGGTGCGCCGGATCGTGAAGCTCGGCCGCTCTGCCAGGCTCTGCGCCACGACGCAGTAGCGCTCCGTCATCGTCGCAAAGCGTGCGAGGGCCTTGTCGTCCGCATCGGTGTCCAGCTCGACGTTCAGCTGGATGCCGTGTGCTCCGACGGGGGCGTCGCGGGAGACCCCGAGGGTGCCGCGAGCGTCGAACTGGCCCAGCGCGCGGAGGGTGGCGCTGCGGATTTCGATGCCCAGCGCGGTGGCCACGCTTCTCAGGGTGACGCCCGCGCAGGCCAGCAGCGCCTGCAACAGCATGTCGCCCGAGCATGCGTCGCTGCCGTCGCCGCCGGTGGCTGGATGCAGCCCCGCCCGGATGGGGCCGGCCCAGGTCTGCACGGTGCAGGTGATGCCGGCGTCATCGAATGCTGCGGTTGCCTGCAGCGGTGTGAGCGCGCTGGCTGGCTCATCGCGATATCGCTGTTTGAGGGGTGCCTGTATCTCGCGCAGGGTGGTGGTATCCATGCTGATCTCCACAGAGTTGCGGTTGGACGGGTTCTGACTGGCCGTGCTGTGACTCGACGGGTTCTGACTAGACGGCTGACAGCTCGGGAAAGGTGACGCCGAAGGCCCGGTCGATCTCTTCCGGTGAGAGCGGCTGGCCGAAGAGCCATCCCTGGGCCGAGTCGCAACCCTGCTCGCGCAGGAGGGCGGCTTGAGCCGGCCGGGCGACTCCTTCGGCGACGAGGGTCAGTCCCAGGGCATGGCCCAACGTGATGATTGCACTCACGATGGCCGCCGAGGACCCGTCCTGATCCATTTGCGAGATGAACGACTGGTCGATCTTCAGGATGTCGACATCGGTCTGCTGGAGCTGTGAGAGCGACGAGTGCCCTGTACCGAAGTCGTCGATGGACAGCTGCACGCCGAGTTCTCGAAGGCGGTCGAGGTTGTGGTTCATGACGCCCACGCCATCCAGCAGAGTGGTCTCGGTGATCTCCAGGGTGAGCTGCCCCGGCGAGATGGCGCTCCGATTCAGGGCCTGGCTCAGCGCGCGGACCACATCCTCCTGCTGGAGTGTGCGCGCCGACAGGTTGACCGCGAGCAAGCCACCCGCGTCGCACCACTGCGCCCCCCTGCGAACGGCCTCCTGCAGGACCCAGCAGTCCAAAGCGGAGATGAGGGAACCCTCCTCGGCGATCGGGACGAACTCGGCGGGCGAGAGCAGCCCGAATCCTGGGCGCTCCCATCGGACCAGGGCCTCGGCGCCGATCACCCGCTCGTCGTCCAGCGACACGATCGGCTGGTACAGAACGCGAAGCTCGTGGCCGGCGATGGCCCGGCCCAGGGCGTTGCGCACCGAGAACTTGGTGTCCACCGCCTCCTGCATCGAGTTGTCGAAGACCGCGGCACGGGCCTTCCCGCTGGCCTTGGCCTCGTACATGGCAAGGTCTGCCTGCCCCAGCAGGTGCTCGGCGGTCGTGGCGGCGTCGGCTGTCGTCACGAGGCCGATGCTGGCGCTGACGACGGCCTCGTGATGCCCGATCGGGAAGGGCGCTGAGAGCTGGCTGCCTATCCGGGCCGCGATAGAGGGGGCGATCGCGCTGTCGGACACGTTGGGGCAGACCACGACGAACTCGTCACTTCCCAGACGGGCGAGCACGTCATCCGGGCGTATGCATGCACGGATGCGTTGGCTGGCCAGCACAAGGAGCTCGTCGCCGACTGCGTGTCCCAGACTGTCGTTGACCCGCTTGAAGCCGTCAAGGTCGATGTACAGAACGGCCAGGCCCTCTCCGGCGCGGGCGCATGCCTCAAGTGACTGGTCGAGGTGCCGGATCAGGGCGGCACGGTTGGGCAGCCCTGTCAACGTGTCCTGCAAGGTCTGTCGGCTCAGATCCTCGTGCAGAAAGTGCATCTCGCGGGTGGACACGTCGGCTGAGCGCCTGAGCGTGAAGCGCTCGTCGTCGGCCTCCGTGTACGTGGTGCTGACAGCGTCCAGCAGGGAGCGCCAGGCGGCCTGTGACGGGCTCGACTCACGACCCAGGTCGAGCTGCTCCAGCTGTCGGATCAGGGTGCGGTGCAGTCCTGTCGTGTCGTTCATACCGGCCGCTCTTTGCGTAGCTCACAGCGGGGGATGTAGTGGGGGATGCAGCGGGCGAGAAGGCAGGTTGAACCTGTTCCCCACATGACGGCCTCCGGCTCATGAAACGCATGACAAATTGATGACAGTCCGGTGCAGCTACATCGAATCATCGTCGATGCGGTTCCGCTTGTCGGCGTACCCACGACTCCACTGTATGGCGCAGACGCCCTGATATGTGATGTACGGCAGATCTTCCTGTCGTTCCGTACAGTTCATAGAGTGCTGCAGTATGACGTTCGCGCCCTGATCGCCGAGCTTGGTGCAGCCCTGCGCGGGACGGCCACCAACGATGCGGGTGTGCGTGCCCTCTATGCCACCGACGCCTCCAACTACCGCGTCGTTCCTGACCTGGTGATCGTGCCGGCCGACATCGACGACCTCGCGGCCGCCGTACAGCTCACCTCACAGGCGGGCGCGCCCATCGTGCTACGCGGGGCTGGGACCTCCATGGCGGGTAACGCCATCGGCGGAGTCGTGATCGACGTCTCCCGTCATCTGAACAACATTCTGGACATCGACCCGGAACAGCGGACGGCGGTCGTCGAGCCCGGGGTCGTGCTGACCGACCTGACCAGCGCGTCCGCGGCGTACGGTCTGACGTTCGGTGCCGACCCGTCCTCAGGGAGCCGGGCAACCCTTGGCGGGATGATCGCCAACAACGCGTGCGGCTCGCACTCGGTGGCCTGGGGCACCACGGCCGACAACCTGCACAGTCTGGAGGTGCTCCTCTCTGACGGCACCCGGATGGACCTGACGTCGCCCCTTGACCGGTTCCCTGTGCATGACAGAGACGCCTCTGACGACCAGCGACAACGCGGCGGCATGGCTGACCTTCTGGCCCGGGCGCGCGGCCTGGCGGCGCGCCCGGGCAGGGAGGGCGAGATCCATCGCGCCCTGCAGGCCATCGCGGCTCGGGACGCCCTGCTGATCTCCCGACGCTTCTCGGGCCTGAGACGCCGGATCTCGGGATACCCGCTGGACCGTCTGCTGCCCAGCCACGGCTACGACGTGGCGCGCTTCCTCTCAGGCACCGAGGGCAGCCTGGCCGTCACCCTGCGCGCGACGCTGAACCTGGTTGAGCTCCCGGCGGCCACGGTGCTGCTTGCCCTGGGTTTCAGCGACTCCGTGGCTGCGGCGGACTGCGTACCACTGGTCCTGCCGCACGGCCCCTTGACGATGGAGTCGATCAACGCCACGCTGGTCGACCGACTGCCCCGGGAAGTGCGCGGTGCTGCGGTCGCCGCGGGACTCCCGGCTGGAAGTGCCTGGCTCCTGGTCGAGGTGGGCGGCGCCGATCCGGATGATGCGATCCGAGCCGCCCGGGCCATCATCACCGACCTGGATGTGTCGGATCTGGCCGTCTCCTCCTCGCTGGTCACCGACCCGGGGGCCCAGGCGGTGCTGTGGCGGTGCCGACGCGACAGCACCGGACTAGCGACCCGGCGCAGCGACGGGGCGGAGGCCTGGGGTGGCTGGGAGGACGCGGCCGTTCCGCCGGAGCGGCTGGGAACATACCTCCGTGAGCTGGACGAGATCCTGGCGGCCCACGACCTGTCCGGCGCGTCATACGGCCACTTCGGTGAAGGCTGCATGCACATCCGGATGGACTTCGACCTGTTCAGCGAACGCGGCCTGGCGCACTACCGCTCCTTTGTGGAGCAGGCGGCTGATCTTGTGGTCCGCCTTGGTGGTTCGGTCTCCGGCGAGCACGGTGACGGCCGGGCGCGCTCCGAGCTGCTGGCCAGGATGTATGGCGCGGACGTCGTCGAGGTCTTCAATGAGATCAAGAACGTATGGGACCCGGCCGGGGTGCTGAACCCGCACGTCATTGCCGACCCGGCGCGCCTGGATGCGGACATCCGGCATCGAGGCAAGGCCAAGGACCGCGTGCTGGCGACCGAGTTCTCCTACCCTCACGACGCCGACAGCTTCGCGCAGGCCCAGCGACGGTGCGTAGGCGTCGGCAAGTGTCTTCAGTCCTCCGGTGGCGTCATGTGTCCGAGCTATCAGGTCACCAGAGAGGAGAAGGACTCCACCCGCGGGCGCGCGCACCTGCTGTGGGAGATGCTCGAGGGCGACGTCATCACCGACGGCTGGCGTTCCACCGAGGTCCGGGACGCGCTGGACCTGTGTCTGTCATGCAAGGGATGCCTGAGTGACTGCCCCGTCAACGTGGACATGGCGACCTACAAGTCCGAGTTCCTGCACCACCACTACGCCGGGCGGCTGCGGCCCGCGTCGCACTACTCGATGGGCTGGCTGCCGTTGTGGTCCCGCCTGGCCGCGGTCGCGCCGGCTGCGGTCAACGCGGTGACCGGGTCCGTGCTGCAGACTCCGCTGAAGTGGGCCGCGGGGATCGCGCCCGAGCGTGACATTCCCCGTTTCGCCACCCGCTCTCTGCGGTCGTCGTGGCGTCGGCGTCCGGCATCGCCAGCCCGTGTTGGTGGCGGCGGCGAGGGAGCCGCCGTCCGTCAGCCCACCAGCCCTGGTGGCACAGTCGTGCTCTGGCCCGACTCGTTCACCAGCTATCTGGCGCCCGAGGTGGGCAAGGCTGCTGTGGCGGTGCTCGAGGACGCGGGTTTCGAGGTCGTGCTGCCCCGGGGGCCGGTGTGCTGCGGGCTGACCTGGATCACCACGGGTCAGCTGGGCGTGGCCAAACGGGTGCTGCGCCGTTCGCTTCGGTCCCTGGACGGGTACTTGAGGGCAGGGGTTCCGGTTGTCGGGCTCGAGCCGAGCTGCCTGGCGGTATTCCGTCACGAGGCGCCCACGCTGTTGCCGGGGGACGAGAGCGCCCAGCTCGCCAAGGGGCTTACCTTCACCCTCGCCGAGCTGTTGGCTACCTACGCCCCGCACTGGACTCCGCCACAGGTTGGCGGCGACGCGCTGGTTCAGACGCACTGCCATCAGCATGCGGTGATCGGCTTCGAAGCCGACCGCGCTCTCATGAAGGCGGCCGGGATCAGCGCATCCGTGCCGGACTCCGGGTGTTGTGGGCTGGCCGGCAACTTCGGCTTCGAGCGAGGCCATTACGACGTGTCCCGAGCCGCGGGGGAGCGAGTGCTTCTGCCTGCCGTCCGAGCCGCATCCGAGGCCACGGTGATCGTCGCCGACGGATTCAGCTGTCGCACCCAGATCGGACAGGAGACCGGTCGCAGGCCACTGCACCTGGCCCAGGTCCTTGCCTCCGCGTTGAAAGGGTCGGCCCCCACCTAGGTGAGGACCGACCCTTCAGGCAGCCGACTTCTGACTGCTGGAACCCTTGGACACGTGACCCCAGGACACTTGGCCCTAGGACGCTAGACCCCGGGACACTTGAACCCCAGGACACTGGACCCCAGGGAACCTGACCCTAGGACACTTAACTACTTGGTCAGCAGCGAGAGAACCGGGTCGTTCGCATACGCGGCAGCAGCATTCGCCTTGGTCACGATGACCGGCGGAAGCAGGAACGCGGGGACGATCTTCACGCCGTTGTTGTACGACTTGGTGTCGTTGGACGGGGCCTTCTTGCCTGCCTGGAGGTCCTTCACCATCGAGATGGCCTGGGTCACGAGCAGGCGGGTGTCCTTGTTGATCGTGGAGTACTGCTCGCCGGCCATGATCGACTTGACCGACTCGGCCTCGGAGTCCTGACCGGTGACGACCGGGATCGGCTTGCCGGCGGCCTTGACAGACGTGATGATCGCGCGTGCCAGGGTGTCGTTCGGGGACAGCACGCCATCGATCGACTTGGCGCCGTAGGTGCTGGTGAGCAGCGCGTCCATCCGGCTCTGGGCGTTCTCCGACTTCCACGCTGCGGTGGCGGTCTGCTTGATGTCGGTCTGACCCGATCCGACGACCAGCGTGCCGTCAGTGATCTTCGGCTGCAGGACCTTCATCGCGCCGTCGAAGAACACCTTGGAGTTGGCGTCGTCCGACGAACCTGAGAAGAGCTCGATGTTGTACGGGCCCGCGGGCTTCTTGGCCTTCAGCCCGTCAAGCAGTGCCTGGCCCTGGAGCATGCCCACCTTGAAGTTGTCGTAGGCGACGTAGCTGTCGACGTTCGGGGTGTTCAGGATGAGACGGTCGTAGGCGATCACGACCGCGCCCGCGTCATGGGCCGCCTTGACCTGGGTGCTCAGCTGGCCGCCGTCGGCCGCACCGATGATGATGACCTTGGCACCCCTGGTGACCATGGCCGAGATCTGGTCCTGCTGGTCCTTGACCGTGGTCGATGCGCCTGCGTACTGCACGTCGCCCTTGAAGTCGGCCGCCTTGAGACCGTCTGTGAAGAGGCTACCGGCCAGAACCCAGTTCTCGGAGGTCTTCGAGGGGAGGGCAACGCCTATCGTCGCGTCCTTGGCGAAGCCGGCGGCGCTGCCGGTTCCGGCGGCGGCGTCATTTCGGCTCGAGCATCCCGAGACCGCCAGCAGCGCGAGGGCAGCAATTGCTGCCGTCGTGATGACGTGTTTGCGCATGGTGAAGTCACTTTTCCTATCAGTTGAGGTGATGGCGGTTGAGAGTGATCGTGTTGAGCGTGATGGGGTTTGAGCCTGATGCAGCTGGATGCCGCGCTATGGCGCGGGAACCAGCGGACGGGTCGCGTCCGGCGTATCGCTGAGCGGGACCTCGCCGGTGGTTTCCCCGGGTTCCCTGACCAAGGTTTTGCGGTCTCGCATGAGGAAGCCGGTGATGGACGGGCGGCCCTGGCTCTTGTTCCAGACATCGACGCCGACGGCGATGAGGAGCACCATGCCCTTGATGATCTGGACCTTGTCGGCCCCGACGCCTTCGAGCTGGAGGCCGTTGTTCAGGACGGCCATCACGAGACCACCGATGATGGACCCGGTCACCGTGCCGATGCCACCGGAGACGGCCGCGCCGCCGATGAATACCGCCGCGATCGCGTCGAGCTCCCAGCCGATCCCGTCCTGCGGACCGGAGGCGACCGACCTGGCGACGAAGATCATGCCGGCCAGCGAGGCCAGGATCGACATGTTCATCATGACCATGAAGTTGACCCGTTTGGACTTGACCCCGGAGAGCTCTGCGGCAAGCCGGTTGCCACCGACCGCATAGATGTGGCGCCCGAAGATCGTGTTTCGCGTGATGAAGGAGTACAGGAGAACGAGGACTCCCAGGATGATCCCCGACACGGGGAAGCTCGTGCCGGTACGGCCGCCCGCGAACAGCATCGTGGCGTAGATGACCACGGCGTCGAGCAGGACGACCTTCAGAACGCTGACCCACATGGGGGCAGGCGTCGAGCCCATCCCCTCCTGCACCCGGCGGGCGCGCCACTCCTTGAGCACCACCGCTAGGGCGACGATCAGGCCGAGCAGCAGAGTGAGGTTGTTGTAGCCGGTGTTCGGGCCGATCTCGGGCAGGTAACCCGCTCCGATCGTGGTGAAGCCCTGGGGGACTGGCACCGTGTTGGCGTTGCCGATGACCTGGTTACCGCCGCGGAAGATCAGCATCCCGGCGAGGGTGACGATGAAGGCAGGGACGCCGATGTAGGCCACCCAGAAGCCCTGCCAGGCTCCGATCACGACGCCGACGCCGATCCCGAGAAGAATGGCCAGCGGCCAGGGGAGGTGCCAGGAGTTCATCGAGATCGCCACGACGATGCCGGTGAACGCTGCGATCGATCCGACCGACAGGTCGATGTGCCCGCAGATGATGACCATCACCATGCCGATGGCCAGGATCAGGATGTACGAGTACTGGCTGACCAGGTTGACGAGGTTCCCGGAGGAGAGGGTCAGCCCGTCCGTCAGGAACTGGAACAGCGCGATGATCGCGATGAGGCTGAACAGGATCCCGAACTGGCGGACATCGGACTGGCCGCCGCCGAAGATCTTCTTGAGGTCCTTGAACCCGGCCTTGGCACGGCCCGTCGCTTCGCTCATTTGCTCTGAACCTTCTTCTTCGCAGAGGTCATGCTCTTCATGAGTGTCTCCGGGTCGGCTTTGTTGGTCTGGATGCAGTCGGTGATCGCGCCCTCGAAGATCGTGTAGATCCGGTCCGTCAGACCGAGCAGCTCCGGCAGCTCGGACGAGATCATGATCACGCCCTTGCCCTGGGCAGCGAGCGCTTGGATGATTCCGTAGATCTCGTACTTGGCGCCGACGTCGATGCCGCGAGTCGGTTCGTCAAGAATCAGCAGGTCGGGGTCGGAGAACATCCACTTCGCGAGGACGACTTTCTGCTGGTTGCCGCCGGACAGCTTGCGGACCCCGTAGTCGACGCTGGGCGTCTTGATCCGCAGGCTCTTCCGGTAGGCCTCGCTGAGCTGGTACTCCTTGGTGGCACTGACGACCTGCCCGACCGAGATCTTGGTGAGCTTGGCGGAGACGATGGACCGCTTGATGTCGTCGATCAGGTTGAGCCCGAGCGCCTTGCGGTCCTCGCTCACGTACGCCAGGCCCTGGTCAATGGCTTCCGAGACGTTTCTGAGATGGATCTCGGCTCCGTCCTTGAAGATCTGGCCGGAGATGAAGTTGCCGTATGAGCGGCCGAAGATGCTCATGGCGAGCTCGGTGCGCCCGGCGCCCATCAAGCCTGCGAGGCCGACGATCTCTCCCCGGCGAACCGTGATGGTCGAGTTCTTGACGACCATTCTCTCGGTCGCCTGCGGGTGCTGGACGTTCCAGTCGCGCACCTCGAAGAAGACTTCTCCGATGTGTGGGGTCCGATCCGGGAACCGGCTCTCCAGACTGCGTCCGACCATCCCGCGAATGATCCGGTCCTCGTTGACGCCGTCTTCCCTGACGTTCAGCGTCTCGATCGTCCGGCCGTCCCGAATGATCGTGATCGAGTCCGCGACCTGCTCGATCTCGTTGAGCTTGTGCGAGATCATGATGGAACTGATCCCCTTGCGCTTCAACCCGCGGATGAGGTCGAGCAGGTGAGCGGAGTCGGCTTCGTTCAGGGCGGCGGTCGGTTCGTCGAGGATCAGCAGCTTGACCGACTTGCTGAGGGCTTTGGCGATCTCGACCAGCTGTTGCTTGCCCACGCCGATGTGCTTGATCTGGGTATCGGGATCATCTTCGAGCCCGACCCGGGCCAGAAGCTCCAGGGCGCTCTTCTTGGCAGTGACCCAGTCGATGGCACCATGCTTGGTCGGTTCGTTGCCGAGGAAGATGTTCTCGGTGATGGACAGCTCGGGAATGAGCGCGAGCTCCTGATGAATGATGACGATGCCAGCCGCTTCGCTCGAGCGGATGTCCTTGAAGTGCACGGACTCGCCCTGGAAGATGATGTCGCCGGTGTACGTCCCGGAAGGGTGCACCCCCGACAGCACATTCATCAGCGTCGACTTGCCGGCCCCGTTCTCACCGCAGATGGCGTGGATCTGGCCGGCCAGGACTGAGATGGAGACGTCGGAGAGGGCCTTGACCCCGGGGAACTCCTTGGTGATGGAGCGCATCTCGAGGATGGTGTGGTTAGTCGACATCGACATACCCAGCCCTGATGCCAACCCTGGCCGATGATGTGCTCACAAGCTTGACCTCTTCGTCATGCCGAGTGGAATTATTCCGGGTGGAACTGTGGCGGTCAACACAGAATGTGACCGTTCACATTGGAAAGGAGTGTGCGCTCGGGATCGACGCCGTGTCAAATTCGGCGGGTCACGCTTGAGTAACGCTGGCAGTGGTACCTGGTGCACGCCCGGTCGAGCCCCTGACGACCAGCTCCGGCAGGATCTGCGCGCGTTCGGCGACCTGTCTGCCGCCAACCTCACCCAGGAGCACCTCGACCGTATGTCGCCCGATCTCGCCGAAGTCCTGGCGGATCGTGGTGAGCGGCGGCAGGAAGTGTCTCGTGTCGGGCATGTCGTCGAAACCCACGACGGAGATGTCCCCCGGGACATTGATCCCGCCCTCGCGAAACGCGTGCAGGAGTCCCAGGGCCATATGGTCGCTGGCGGCGAAGACGGCCGAGAACTGTCGGGTGCGCAGGAGCTCGGCTCCGGCTCGGTAGCCGAAGTCCGAGCTCCAGTCGCCGAGGATCGGGGGGTTCGTGTTGAGCTCAGCCCTGTCGATCTCCTCGAGGAAGCCGCGCATCCTGGCCTCGGCCTCGATCCAGTCCTGCGGCCCTGCGAGGTGGATGATCTCGCGGTGGCCCAGGTCGATCAGGTGACGGGTTGCCATCCGCGCACCGGCGACCTGGTCAGGGGGGACGAGGTGTTCGGCGTGCCTGGTGGACTGGAGACTGACGTACGGCACATCGATCGACATCCGGGCGAGCGCATCAAAGACGCGCACCTGGGGGGCAATGACGACAAGGCCCTCGATCGCCTGTTCCATCAGGTGTTCAAGGGCCTCGGAGATGGAGGCCGGGTCCGCCGCCGGCAGGTTCGCGATGTTGACGTAGTAGCCGGCCGCCCGGGCGGCATCCTCGATCGCGACGATGCTTCTTGCCGGACCGTAGCTGGCACTCGAGGCCGACAGCACGCCGATCGTGCGGGAGTGGCGGGGG
>Ga0208716_1000094_pt1 | contig 32309 bp, 31 predicted proteins | sample NGESurdeep092012_8_FD_184482 | JGI IMG/M metagenome (GOLD analysis project Ga0208716, IMG submission 184482) | Arctic peat soil microbial communities from Barrow, Alaska - NGEE Surface sample 415-3 deep-092012 (SPAdes) | ecosystem: Environmental > Terrestrial > Soil > Wetlands > Peat ...
ATCAGGCGAACGGCACCGAACTCGCCCGGTACGACCTGTCCGAGGATGCCTCGACCGAAACCGCCATGGTCTTCGGCGAGCTGTACCGCAACGGCTCCGAGTGGAAGTTCCGCGCCGTCGGACAGGGCTACGCGTCCGGCCTGGCAGGTATCGCCCGGGACTTCGGCGTCAGTGTGTGACCTGATCTGGCCTGACCCGACCTGGCCTGACCTGACCTGATCGCCTGGAAAGGCCATCGTGCATCTCAAGATCTTCATGTGGTCCTACGTCGTCACGGCACTTTCGCTGGTGGCAGCCTTTGTCTACGGCAGCTGGTCGGCGGTGGTGCTGTGCGCGATCCTGGGAATCCTCGAGGTGTCGCTGTCGTTCGACAACGCGGTGATCAACGCCACCGTGCTCGAACGGATGAGCAACTTCTGGCAGACCATCTTCCTGACCGTCGGAATCGTCATCGCCGTGTTCGGGATGCGGCTGCTACTGCCGTTGGTCATCGTGTGGCTCGCTGCGGGGCTCCCCCCGCAGGAGGCCTTCAGCCTGGCGATGAACCCGCCGCCGGACGATGCGGCGTATTTCCCGGACGGTTCACCGAGCTACGAGACCCTGCTGACCGATGCCCATCCGCTGATCGCGTCCTTCGGCGGGATGTTCCTGCTGATGCTGTTCCTGAGTTGGCTGTTCACCGAGCGTGAGTTCACCTGGCTCAGCTGGCTCGAACGCCCGCTGGCCAAGGCAGGACGGCTGGACTACCTGGCGGTCATCCTCTCGTGCGTGACCCTGTTGGTCGCCTCGCAGACCCTGGCCGAGGACCCGCAGACGGTGCTGTTCTCCGGGTTGATCGGGCTCGTCACCTTCCTGGTCGTCAGCGGTCTCGGCACGCTGTTCGAGAACACCTCGGGCGAGCAGGCAACGCTGGACAGCGGCGAGCCTGTGCAACCGGCACGAAGCGGTGGGCCCAACAAGCTCGTCGTGGCGACGGGTAAAGCCGGTTTCTTCCTCTTCCTCTACCTCGAGGTGCTGGACGCGTCGTTCTCCTTCGATGGTGTCATCGGGGCGTTTGCGATCACCTCCGACCCGATCATCATCGCTCTCGGCCTCGGTCTGATCGGGGCGATGTTCGTCCGGTCGCTGACCATCTACCTGGTACGCAAGGGCACGCTGTCGGAATACGTCTATCTGGAACACGGCGCGCACTGGGCGATCGGCGCGCTCGCGGTCATTCTGATCATCTCCATCGGCTACCACATCAGTGAGTTCATCACCGGTCTGCTCGGGGTCGCCTTCATCGGGGCGGCGCTGCTGACCAGCATCCGGCGCAACCGTGCCCTGGCCGCCAGGGGCGAGAAGGTCGGCACAGTGCACGCCTGACGGCGACCCGGCGCCACTTCACGAAAGGACCAGCAACAGCACATGGCCATCGACTACACCAAACGACCGCAGCCTGCTCCTCCCACGGCGGCGGGCGTCTCGTCGGAGTCTTCGGGTTCGCCACGGAAGGTGACGCTGACCAAGGGCGCTCCCAAGGTCTCGCTGACGAAGTCAGGTGGGGTCGGCGGTGTCGCGCGGGTGAATCTCAACTGGTCGTCGCAGAGCCCCGAGCCTGCCCCGCCGTCCGGTGGCGGCTTTCTGTCCCGGGTGAAGAAGGCCGCGGCTGCGGGGTCCGCACCGAAGGGGGTCGACCTCGACCTGGGCTGCCTGTACGAACTCGCGGACGGGCGCAAAGGCGTGGTGCAGGCGCTCGGCGGTTCGTTCGGTTCGCTGAACTCGCCGCCGTGGATCTTCCTCGACGGCGACGATCGCTCGGGCAGCGTCGCCGGTGGCGAGAACATGTCGATCAACCTCGACCAGCCGGGCAGGTTCCGCCGGGTATTGATCTTCGCGATGATCTATGAGGGAGCACCGAACTGGGCGGCGGTGGACGGGGTGGTCACTTTGACGCCCGCCACTGGCCAGCAGATCGAGGTTCGACTGGACGACACCGGCGCCGCATCCCGGATGTGCGCCGTCGCGCAACTCGTCGAGTCCGGCGGTGATCTGGTCTTCCAGCGCGAGGTGCGGTACATCGACGGCGGCCAGGTCGCCCTGGACAAGGCGTTCGGATGGGGAATGAACTGGGCGCCCGGCCGCAAGTAGATCCTCGCTACAAGTCGAACTCGGTAGCGTCGATGCCCACCGCGTAACAGGCGTCGCGGACCGCGGCGCGTTCCTTGGCGTCGAAATTGCCGTCCGCGCCGCCGATGATGATGCCGATCTGCAGCACGGCCCTGGCCTGCTCGGGCTTGGAGCGGAGCTTTCCGATCGTGGCAATCGCCTCGACCTTGCCGAACTCGAAATCGCCGGCCAACTTGGAGCAGTACCAGTCGAATTTCTGCTGCAGCTCATCCGGCGGAAATACCGACAGGACCTCGTTGCTGCGGATCAGTGCCGAGGTCTTGGCCTGTTCTGCCGGATCGACCGACCCGTCCGCGGCCGCGATCAGCGCGCACATCGCCATGCTGCCGTTGGCGAATTCCTTGTTCTTGAACTGACCCGCCTTCGTCGACAGCTGTGTGTTCATTTCTCTGGTCTTGGCTTTCAGCGAATCCCAAAATGCCATATCTTCTGTCTCCCTTGTCTCAGAACGAACGCAACGCCAACGGCGCGAGTTCCTGTGCGGTACGGGCATTTCCGGGCGTGCCGATGGCAGTGAACGTCCAACCGGCTCCGTCTCGGGAGAGCCTGGCCATCACCACGGCGGTGTGCGTCCCGGACCCGGTGAGCGCGTACGAGACCAACTCGCGGTCCCGGTCGGCGGAATCGACAACCCGCGCCGTGGCGTTCTCGATCTGGGTGAAGTTCTGCCCGCTGAACGAATTGACGACGAAAACGATGTGCGCGACGGCCGGCGGCACCCGCGGCAGGTCGACCAGGATCGACTCGTCGTCCCCCTCACCCTTGCCGGTCAGGTTGTCGCCGGTGTGCTGCAACGACCCGTCGGCGGACCGCAAGTTCCCGTAGTAGACGATCTCCAGCACCTGATGATCCGCGGACAACAGCAGTGCGGAGGCGTCCAGGTCGACCGATACCTCCTTCTTGCCGCCGAACAGACCCTTCTTCTTGATCGCGTCCCAGCCGAGGCCCATGCGCACCTGTCGCAACCCGCCACCACCTTGCTTGGTGAGGCTGACCGTTTGTCCCTTGCTCAGGCTGACGCCCATGAACTGCCCTTCTGTCGTGGTTGTTTCAGTCCGCCGGACGGTTGCCGTCCAGCCAGGTGATCCGGTCGAAACCGTAAGCGCTGCAGGCCTCCTGGATCGTCCCGCCGACCGGATCCATTTCCGAGCGCAGCACCAGTTCGCCGTGAACGTTGTACATCGAGGCCAGCACGGCGACGGCATTCGACGGCGGCAACGTGATCGGCAGTTCTACTCGGGCCCCACCGAACGTCGTCACCACGAGGGTACCGGCCCAACGGATGTCGGTCCCGTTGCCGGAGAACCCGAACACCACCATCCGTTCCAACTGTCGGGATTGGCGCAGATCCACCTCCAACCGCTCGAACTGCTGCCGCCCGGCGAGCACGATGGGTCGCCTGGTCTCGCCGGGCGGGGCAGTGCTGCGTCCGGCAGAGTGCTGCACCGTGGAGGATCGGCCCGATTGGAGCTGGTAGGCGCAGCCCAACCGGACGTCACCGATGGACGGAGCGGTGACGCTCTCGAACAGGAGCGTGCCCACGCCGGATTGCACCCGGGTGAGGGTCACCGTCGGGGAACGGGCGGTGAGAATCGTCGGGACGTCGGGCCGGGTCCTCGCCTCCTGGCGCACGGGTGAGCGTGAGCGACCGTCGACGGAGGGCACCGGCCGGGTTCGTCCGGCCGCGGGCGGGGCGGTTCCGGAGAGGTCGAGTGAGGTATCCAGGGAGGTATCGCTCCTCGTCCCGCTCGGCGGCACAGGACCGCGCGGGGGGGACAGATCCAGCGGATCGACGGAGAGATCCAGCGGATCGGAGAGATCCAGCGGATCGACGGTGCGCGAGGGCGGTCGTGCTGCCGGCGGTGCCGAAGCGGGCGGCGAAGGGGGCGGCGATCGGCGTACCGGCGCGGGCGGACTGGCCGGAGACGACGGAACGGGTGCCGTCGATCTGGCCGGTGAGTTGTGGTGGCTCCGCTGCCCGGCAAGGAATTCGGCCAGTGGCGACCCACCCGGCGGCGACGCTGCCGCGACCTGGCGGCGCGACCGGTGCCGCAAGAAGCCGAGATCCGGGCGCGCGGGCGCGCGGTCCGGCGCCGACGGGTCGAGGCTCACCGTGGCACGCTCACCGGGGCACGCTCACCGTGTCACGCTCACCGTGTCACACTCACCGTGTCACACTCATAGGGGCGGGTCACCCTCACAGGGGCACCCCATAGTCCGCTGCGATTCCCCGGACGCCGTCGTCGTACCCCTGCCCGATCACCTTGAATTTCCATCCGGTCGGATGCCGGTACAGCTCCCCCAGGCAGATTCCGGTCTCCGACCGCAAGGCCGGCGCCAGGTTCTCCGACCGCACCAGTTCCTGCCCGTCCCGCAGATCGAGCACCCGGACGATGCACTCCCGCAACTGGCCGAGGGTACGGCGGGCTCCCACACCCTCGTTGATGTAGAGCGCGACCACGATCCTGGCGATCTCCGGCGGGACGTCGCCCAGGTCGACCTCGATCTGTTCGCGGTCATCGCCGAGCGCCTGATTCAGCTGGCTGACAGACATCTCGGGGGAGCTGAGCTGGTTGAAGAAGACGAAGTGCTGATCAGATGGCGCGCGATTGTTGGCGTCGCAGAGGATGGTCGCGGCCACCAGGTTGTCGTCCAGCGTCCGTTCGGCACCGGAATTCCAGCGGACGCCGAGCACCACACCAGCCAGGCTGGGTATTTCCTGGGTCAGCGCGACGTTGGCGCCGCGTTTCATCGGAGGGGCCATTTACAGATCGAGTTCCGATCGGGCGAACTTGCTGCGCAGGAAGTTGCCCTGCGCGATCAGTGAGTTCGCGTCGTCGTTGCGGACGGCGGTCAGCACCTCGGTGGCCCCGTCCAGCAGGGCGTCGAGCTGGGCGCCGAGGGCCGCTGTCGCGCTCGGACCGACGGCTCGCGGTTCGTCGCGGATGGCGGGGTCGAGCGCCAGGAAGGTGCGCAGGGTGGTCGGCAGGTAATCGCGCAGGATTCCGTTGAGCGAAACCCTGGCGTGGATGTCGAGCTCGCGGTCCCTGGTGGCGTACAGGACGTTGCCGACCGTGTCGGTGATCCGCCGCGCGAGCACCGTCGCTTCGGTCGGGAATTGGCCCGCCGAGGAGTTGATGAACCGGGTGACCCGGAACAGCTCAGCGGCCAGTGCGGTCGGGCTGTCCGGCACCTCGGTGGCGGGCTGAGGTGGCGACTGCGTGCCCGGCGCCTCCTGCCGTCGCCCGAAGAGCCAGTTGATCACCACGCGGTCAGCGCCCTCCCGACACTTGGAACCCTCCCGGCGACGTTCAGGACCCGGACGCGATCTCCCCGCGGCGGACGCGCTCCAGATACGGCTTCGCCCGATCGATCTGCCCCTCCAGGGCGGACACCGTCGCGGCCATGCTGTCCACCGCCTGGGCGCGGAAGGTGTCGACCGCGTCCATCGTCTGGAACACATTGTCGAAGGCGGCCTGCAACTTCTCGACGGCGATGGTGCTGCTGGCCGCCTGCTCGTTGATCTGCGCACCCTGGATCTTCAGCTGCTCGGAGGTCCGTTGGATGAGGTCGCCGGTGGCAGCGTTGAGCCCGGTGATCTGGTCGAGGACCAGTTTCTGCCGGGCCAGTGCCTGGGACACGATCACCGCGGTCCGCAGGGCGGCAATGGTGGTGGTCTGCGCTCGATCAACACCCCGCATGAGTTCGAGGTTGTTCTTGCGGACCAGGTCAAGGGCCATGTAGCCCTGCACCGCGACGGCCATCTGGGTCATGATGTCCTGCCGTCGCTGCCGGATGGGGAACAATGCGTCCGACCGGAGAGTGTTCGCGTCCTCGGACCGGCCGGCCGCCTCGAGCCGGGCGATCTCATTCTCGACGGCGGCGTCCAAGGCCGTGGCCAACTCGTTGTACTCGCCGAGCTTTCCCATCAACGTCCACATGTTGGCCTTCTCGACCTCGATGCTGGCGTTGTCCTTGCCCAGCTCGTCCTTGCCGGACGCCAGCGACCTGACGATCGCGTCCAGATGACTCTGCGCGGACTGGTACTTGGCAAAGTACCGGTCGACCTTGTCCCCGCCGGGGATCCATTTGAGCACCTTCTTGATCCCGGTGAGATCGGCGCGGTTGGGGTCCAGCTCGGTGATCGTCACCCGCAGGTCGGCCAGGGTGCCCGCGACCCGGGTCTGCGCATCGTTGCCGCCACGCCCTTTCGCGCCGTTCAGCGCCGCAGCGGGCCGCTCCAGCATCCTGCTCGACACGTTCGCCGACTCGCGCATCTCCCGATCGCCCAGCCGGGTGATCGATTCGACCTTGGTGGCGAATGCAGGCGACCGCACATCCATGGCGGCCAACTCGCCGGCGAACGACGCCGCCCTGGCCTGGAGCTCGGCTTGGCGGGCATCGGCGACAGGTACCGCACCGGCCGCCTGCTCCGGGGCCACGACCTGGACGGGCGCCGGCGGGGCGAGCACGAGGGCGCCCGCTGGCGGCGGACTACTCGGACGCCCGTCCGGCACAGAGCCGCTGGCACCCAGATCGAGGTCGGTCATCAACGGACTCCTTCACGACGGACATCTGGCCGGCCCCAACGACGCCGTTGTGATGTTCGATCGCAGTCGCAGGAAGCCCGAACCCATCGTAGGCGCGGAGGATCAACCCTGGAGTCGGTACGCCGCGACCAGCGGGCACTGGAACGGATCCCTGGCCCGCAGCCCGACCCGGTTCAGGTAGCGGACGACGATGCCGTACGACCTGAACAGCCCGACGTCGGTGTAGGTGACCGACCGACTGCGGCAGAACTCGCGGACGATGGGCTTCGCCCGACGCAGCGTCGGCCTTGGCATGCTCGGGAACAAATGATGCTCGATCTGGAAATTGAGGCCGCCCAGCAGGAACGTGACCGCGCGACCATCACCGACATTGCGCGACATCAAGACCTGGCGCCGGAAGAAATCGATCGACATGTCCTTGGGGACCAGCGGCATGCCTTTGTGGTTCGGCGCGAAGGAACAGCCCAGATACACCCCGAATACCGACAGCTGCACCGCCAGGAAACCGAACGCCAGCCCGGCCGGCAGGAATACGAACAGAAGCGCCAGGTAGCCGAATATTCTCACGCTCAGCAACGACAGCTCCAGCCACCGACGCTTGATATGGCCACGGGCCAACAGCGTACGAACGCTCTGTTGATGCAGGTTGATGCCCTCGAAGATCAGGACGGGGAAGAACCACCACCCTTGGTGCGCCGTCACGAAGGCCAGCAGTCTGGACCGCTGGGGGCCGTCCGGCGGGTAGAACCGGAGGACGTTGGGCGCGATGTCCGGATCCTTGCCGATCTGGTTGGGTGCCGCGTGGTGCCGGGTGTGCTTCTTCGTCCACCACGTCGAGCTCATGCCGACCAGTAATCCGCCGACCACCGACGAGAGCAGCTCGTTGGCCGGCCCGGAGGCGAAGATCTGCCGGTGCGCGGCGTCGTGACCCAGGAATCCGAACTGCGTCAGGAGAATACCCACCGCGCCGGCCAGGATCAGCTGGAACCAGGAATCGCCCAGCAGGAAGAACCCGACCGCTATTGCCGCCAGAGCACCGAGCAGCAGCGCGATCTTCACCGAGTAATAGAGGTAGCGGCGCCGCATCAACCCCTGCGCCTGAACCAGGCTGAGCAGGGCCGCATAGTCGGATGGTTGGGAATGCCGCCCACGGACCGGGGACGGGGTAGCGATGGTCATGCGGACCTCTTCCGCCGGGAAAAAGACACACCGGGCGACGAGAAGATACTCGGCGGCATGGCGGCCCGAAGGCGGCGACACCGGCCCCGGCCGGCTGTTACGGTCAGCGTCTTCCAGGTAACCCCGCGCACACCGGCGCTGTCAAGTCGAACTGCTGTCGAACGATCCGGAACATCCCCTTCACGCGGTACGGTCGGATGGTGGAGTCCGATGACCTTCAGGCCAGATCAGACGAGCTTCTGGCCGGTTCCGATGACCTTCAGGCGAGCTTGGCCTCGTTGTCCCGCCTGTCGACCGGCAGCTTGGGGCTGGAAGATCTGCTCGTTCAGGTTGCCACCTTTGCGGCACGGGCCATTCCGGGTGCCGACGGCGCCGGCCTGACGATGATCGAGAACGACCGCGGCGACACCATCGTGGCCAGTGCACCCTTCGTGCGGGAAATCGACGCGATCCAGTACGGGATCGGCGAGGGTCCGTGCATCAGCGCGGTCGCCGAGCGCGCCACCGTCCGATCGGGGTCGCTCGGCGGCGAACAACGCTGGCCCCGCTTCGGGCCGCGAGCGGGTCGGATGGGGGTGCACAGCGTCCTGTCGCTGCCGTTGCTCACCCCGGAGGGCGTCTTCGGTGCGATGAACGTCTACGCCCACGGCAAGAACGCCTTCGACGACCAGGCGGCACAGATCGGCGAGTTGTTCGCCGTGCCCGCGGCGATCGCCGTGCAGAACGCCCAGGTCCTGGCGCACGCCAGGAGAGTGGCGGCGACGCTGCAGTCCGCGCTCAACGCGCGGGCGGTGATCGATCAAGCCGTCGGCATTCTGATGAGCCGCGCCGGTTACTCGGCGGACGAGGCGTTCGACAGATTGCGCCACATGAGTCAGACGCAGAACACCAAACTGGCCGTGGTGGCTCGGTCCATCGTCGATGAGGCGGTGCGGCGGGCGCGGTCCCGACACACCGGGGGTTCCCCCGGGGCGTAGAGTCGGTCAGAACGGGGCAAATGCGACGGACCCCGATCCGCCGTCGCCCCGAACACCGTGCGACGCAACCGCGCCGCACGGGCCGGGCAGAACGGAACAGCGGTCGGGACGCCCGGGAGCCTTCCTGTGGACCTCTCTGCCGTGCTGGCGGCCGATCTCACTCAGTTGACCGAAGCCCTTGCCGATCCGGGCGCTGACCTGAACGGCATGGTCGCCGGGCTGCACGAGAACCTGGCCGCTGCCATCTCCTCGGCGACCGGCCTGGCGATCACCGTCCGGGTCGCCGGCACCGAGGTGTGCGTCAGCACCGTTGGCAGCAACCTCGGCATCAGCACTGAACCGCCGGCCGTCACCTCGCTGGCGGTGCCCTTGTGGTGGCCCGATGACACCCGCAGCGGCAGCATCACCTTCTACGCCTCCGCGCCGGGCGCCCTGGCCGATCTGGCCGCGGATCTGGAGTGGCTCTTCGGCGAGCAGGAATCCCTCGCGCTGGACCGCGACCTTCCCCCGCCACGCGGCGATCTGGGCATCACCGGCCTGCACGAACTGTCGGTCATCGGGCAGGCGTGCGGTGTCCTGATGACCCGTGGCCGATCGCCGGAGGCAGCCCGCGCGGAGCTTGATCACGCCGCCCTGGCGTCAGATACCACGGTGGGGGTGATTGCCGACCGCCTGATCCGGGGTCTGCGGCCGGCCAGCCGACCGTTCCCGGAGTAGCGATCGGAAGAGAACCTGATCACGTCAGGCGGGTCGGGTGGTGGATCACGGCACGACCGGGTACCAACAAAGCATGGCCAGCCGTCAGAAACCCGCAGCACCTTCCGGTCCGGCAGCGCCGACCGGGTCCGGGTCGAAGGCGACCAGGCATGCCGAGATCGAGACCAAGCTCGAGATCGCCCCCGACGCGACGCTTCCCGACCTGTCCAAACGCCGCAAGCTCGCGGCGACCGGAGTGGTGGCCGCCGCGGAGCCGGCCACCTATCACCTGGACGCGACCTACTACGACACCAGCAACCTCGACCTGCTGCGCTCGCGAATGACCCTGCGCCGCCGGACCGGCGGCCCGGATGCCGGCTGGCACCTCAAACTCCCGGCCGCTGCGGGAGCGAGAACCGAGGTGGGGCTTTCACTCTCGGCCGGCGACGACGGGAACGTGCCCGACGAGTTCGTGAACCTGGTGCGCGGGGCCGCTCGGGGCCGCACGCTGCGTCCGGTGGCCAGGGTGGTCAACGACCGGACGGTGCGTCACCTGCTGGACGCGGATGGGCGGACGCTGGTCGAGATCGCCGACGATCACGTCAGCGGGACACCGCTGCGCGAAGGAAGCGCCGCACCGAGCCGGTGGCGCGAGGTCGAGGTGGAGATCGTCGACGGCACCACCGAACAACTGGCCACCACGGTGGAGCTGCTGATCGCGGCAGGCGCGGAGAAGGCCGCGTCGGCATCGAAACTCGCCAGGACGCTGGGGATCGCCACCGCGACACCGGTCCGGCGGACCAGGTCGGCCGGCGCCGCTGTCGTCGCCGCGCTCGGCCGGCAACGGGACCTGCTGATCACCGCCGACCGCGGACTGCGTGAGCGGACCGAGTCGGCGCCGCGCGATGCCCGGTCCGCCGCCGGGCGGCTGCGGGCCGGGCTGACCGTGTACGAACCGCTGTTCGAGGGGACGAACGCCCCCGGCCTGCGCTCACGGTTGCACTCGGTGGGATCCGCGCTGGACGCTGCCCACGATCTGGAGGTTGCCGAGCGCCGGCTGGTCGCCCAGCTCTCCGATGAGCCCGAGGCCTACGCCGGTCCGGCTCGGGCCCGACTCCGGGACGCCTTCGGCCGGCGGTCCGCCGCCGCCCGCACGGAGATCGATGTGCTGATCGACTCCAAGGACTATCTGCAACTGCTCCGTGATCTCGACGACTTCGTGGACAAACCACCACTGTCCCGCCGCGGCCACGGCGCGTCGGCGGTGGAACTGCCCGCGCTGATCGGCGACGCGTGGATCGGGTTGCGTGAACTGGCGGATGTCGCGCTGGCCGACCCGGGCAACATCCCGGCCGTACACCAGGTCCGCAAGGCCGCCAAGACGATGCGGTACGCCACGGAAGCCGCAGTCGGGCCGCTGGGCTCGGACGCGGTGGTGTTCGCCTCCGCGCTGGAAGAGATCCAGGAGACGCTCGGCGAGTTCACCGACGCGGGCATCGCGGCCGCGTTCCTGGCGGAGTTCGCGCTGGAGGACGACACCGACGGGGTCTCCGGGTTCACCTTCGGCCGGCTGCACGCGTTCGAGCAGGCGATGACGCACGGCGCGTTCGACGAGTTCTCCGACGCCTGGGACCGGGTGGAGGACGGGGATCTGGTGGCCGCGCTGGGCCGGTAGCGCCGGGGGTTCGTGGGTTTGTGGACAACTCGGTGCCGATCTCGGCTGGTCTGTCATGATCTGCCGTTGGAGATTTGGCACTGCGGGATCGTGACTGTTGACGATCCGGAAGGATCGCTTGAGGAGTTCGACGGTGTCTGACATGCTGGGTGAGCCTGCCAGAATCGCCCGCTCTGCTCGCAAACATCGAATCGGCAACGCGCACATCCTCGAAGCGTTGACGAGGGCGCACAGCACCACTCCGGTGGGCACGGACGGTTATCTGCTCATCGGTGTCGCTGCTCGAGGTGTCGATGCTCGAGGTGTCGATGCTCGAGGTGTCGATGCTCGAGGTGTCGAGCTCGAACTGATCGTTGTCCCTGACGATCGTGACGAAGACGGCTGGGTCGTGATCCACGCGATGCCTACTGCTTGGAGGAAACGATGAGCCGCCGACCACCGGTATTCGGCCCCGGTTCAGTAGTTTCCGATATCGATCTGGACGTCGAGGAGGTTCACCTCTCCGACGGCACCCGGCTGACCGAGGCCAGGGCCGAGCAGCTCGCCGCCGAGGTGCTCGCCGAGGTCCGGCGGCGAAATCTCGTGCCCGGTGGGAAGTCGATGAACGGCGACGGCTCCCACTCACCGCGGGTGCAGTTCCGGGTGCCCGAGGAGATCCGCGAGCGGGCGCAGAGCCGTGCGGCGGCCGAGGGAATCAGCCTGTCGGCGCTCGCCCGACGTGCGCTGGAGCGCTACCTGGCGTCCTGACTTCGGCTATGGGACGACGGCTCGCGATGGCTCAGCGGCGCCCGCGGTCGGCGGCCAGTCGGTGCAGCGCTGCGACCAGCACGTCGATTTCCTGGCAGGTGTTGTAGAACGCCAGGGACGGTCGAACGGTCGATTCCACCCCGAACCGTCGCAGGATCGGCTGTGCGCAGTGATGCCCGGAGCGGACCGCGATGCCCTCCTGATTCAACGCCGCGCCGACCTCCTCGGTCCGGTACCCGTCCAACACGAACGACATCACGCTCGCCTTGTCCCGCGCGGTGCCGATCAACCTCAGCCCGCTGACCTGCGCAAGCCGCGGTGTGGCGTACTCCAACAGGGAATGCTCGTAGCCGGCGATGTTCTCCAGACCGACCCGGGTGACGTAATCCAGCGCCGCGCCCAACCCGACCGCGTCGGCGATGTTCCCGGTGCCGGCCTCGAACCTGGCCGGCGGTTCCTGGAACGTCGTCTTCTCGAACGTCACATCGACGATCATGTTGCCGCCGCCCTCCCACGGCGGCATCGACTCCAGCACCTCCGGCCGGCCGTACAGCACACCGATCCCGGTCGGTGCGAAGATCTTGTGCCCGGAGAACACGAAGAAATCCGCACCCAGCGCCTGCATGTTCACCCGCAGATGCGGCACCGACTGCGCCCCGTCGATCAACACCCTGGCGCCGGCCCGGTGCCCCAGCTCGACGATCTGCTCCGCCGGCGTCACCGTCCCCAAGGCGTTGGACACCTGCGTCACCGCAACCAGTTTCGTCTTGCCGGACAACAGTTTCGCGTACTCCTCCAGCAGGATCTGACCGGAATCGTCCACCGGGATCACCCGCAGCACCGCGCCGGTCTCGGAGATCAACTGCTGCCACGGCACGATGTTCGCGTGGTGCTCCAGGTGCGAGATGACGATCTCGTCACCGCGGTGAATGTTCGCCTTCCCCCAACTCTTGGCCACCAGGTTGATGGCCTCCGTCGCCCCGCGGACGAACACGACGTCCTTGTGCGAACCCGCGCCGATGAACCGCGCCACCGTCTTGCGGGCGCCCTCGTAGGCGTCGGTGGCCCGCGCCGCCAGTTCGTGCGCGGCGCGGTGGATGTTGGAATTCTCGTGCCGGTAGAAATGCGCCAGCCGGTCGATCACCGCCTGCGGCTTCTGCGTGGTCGCGGCATTGTCCAGCCAGATCAACGGTTTGCCGTTCACCCGCTCGGCCAGGATCGGGAAATCCCGGCGCACCTGGGTGACATCGAACGCCGGGTAGCCGCCCATCGGGACCGCCGCCGGATTCGCCGGATCCGCCGTCGCGGGGGCCTCCGGTCGATCCAGAAAGTGGTACGTCTCCAACGGCGGCTGCACCGGCACCGGACTGAACGCCGCCGCTGCCAGACCATCCAGGCCGGCATCGAGGCCGGCTGCCGCGGCAGTGGCGTCATCGGGGCGGTACGGACTGGACTCGGCCAGGAAGTAATACGGGGTGGACGGCGTCGGCACCGGGGCGATCGGGTCAAGGACGGCCGACCCTGACCCGGTCAACGGCGGCTGCGGCACCGACGGCGCCCCCACCGCGAACGGATCCGACAGATCAGACAGGGCCGTCGGGTCAGGTAGATCAGGCCCGGTCGGCACCCCGGGCACGGTCGGCACCGCGGGCACGGTCGGGAGGCCAGTCAACTCCGGGATGCCGGCCGACTCGGGTACGCCGAGCGACTCCGGGATGCCGGGCGCTCCAGGCGTCCCCGGAACCCTCGGCACCGCAGGCACTTCCGGTACGCCGGGCACCGTGACGCCCGCGTCGGGGATGGCGAACGGCACCGGTACAGCGGCCGGCGACAACCCGGCCGGTGACCCCCCGGGCACCTGGGCACCCGGCAACTGCCCGCCAGGCGGATCCGGTGACGCGGACGGCAGACCCGTTCCGGCGGGAATTGTCGTGTCGATGACAACCGGTGGCGCGACCCCGGTGGCTCCATCCACGACTGGCATCGCCGGAAGGTCCGGCGGGCCCGCGGCGGGCACCGCCGTCGCGGCCGAGTTCACCACCGTCGGATCCACAGACCCGCCCGGCAGCCCGATCCCCGAGACGAGTAGGTCGCTCGCCGGGATGCCCGGCACACCAGCGCTGGGCAGCGGCGAGGACAACCCCGGGAGCCCAGGGGTCAACTCGCCCGGCCCCGCCAACTGCACCCCGGTGATCCCCGGGATCACCGGGTTCTCCGGCGCGGGAAGGCCACCCATGCCAGCCGCGCCGGACACCGGGTCCGAGACCTGAGTCAGGTCCGGCACCGACCCCATCGGTGAGACACCCAACGCCGCAACCGGATCCGTCTGGTCGATCCCCTGCCCATCCGCGTCGGGTGAGCCAGGCGAATGCCTCACCCCCGACGCGGTCGCCGGGACGTCCACCCGCGGCGCGTGCTCGACCTCCCCCGGCGCGACGTCCGCCGCCGGGCTTGCCAACCCGACTCCAGGCCCGACACCCGGCCAGCCCGAGCCCGCGGGCAACCCAGGTAGCGCCGCGAAGAACTCACCGGCCAACCGGTTCAACGTCGCCTCGTCCGGCAACAACCCGTCCGGCAACAACCCGTCCGGCACCAGCCCGTCCGGCAGCAACCCGGCAACCCCGGAAGGGGCTACCCGATCACCGGTAGGTATGGGCGTAGTCATGGAACTTGTCGACCTCGACATCGTCCAGCACCGCCAGCGCATCGTCGGTGAGCACCGCGAGCGAGCAGTACAACGACACCAGGTACGACGCGATCGCACTGCGATCGATGCCCATGTACCGCACCGACAGGCCAGGGCCCTGCTCCCCGGCCAGGCCCGGCTGATACAGCCCGACGACGCCCTGCCGTGCGGCCCCGGTGCGGATCAGCAGCACCTTGGTCTTGCCGTTCTCCAACGGCACCTTGTCCGACGGGATCAACGGCAGACCCCGCCAGGTCACAAACGGCGACCCGAACAGGCTCACCGTGGGCGGCGGCACCCCGCGCCGGGTGCACTCCCTGCCGAACGCGGCGATCGCTTCCGGGTGGGTCAAGAAGAACGCCGGTTCCTTCCACACCTTGCTGATCAGCCGGTCCAGATCATCCGGCGTCGGCGGCCCCGCCAACGTCGGGAACCGCTGCGCATCAGCGACATTCGCGAGCAGCCCGTAATTCGGGCTGATGATCAGCTCCGCCTCCTGGTGCTCCTTGATCGTCTCGATGGTCAGCCGCAACTGCTCCTTGATCTGGTCGTGCGGGCGCGAATACAGGTCCGACACCCGGGTGTGCACATCCAGAATCGTGGACACCGAGTTCAGGATGTACTCGCGCGGGTTCTCCTCGTAATCCACGAACGTGGTCGGCAGCGGCGACTCGTCGTAGTTGCTGCACACCACGTCGACTTCTTCGGGATGCTTGACCTTGTTCACCCGGTAGATGCCGGCCTCGACCGGCACCCACGCCAGCATGTGCACCAGCCACCTCGGAGTGATGGTGGCCATCTGCGGGACGGTCTTGGTGACATCCGCGAGATTCCTCGCGGCAACATCACCAAGCGCCTGGGACTGGGCATTACCTGCGACCATGCGGAACGCTCCTCGGAACGTCGACGGCTGGGCTGCTTCAGCCGCCGGGATATTCAAACCCTAACCGCTGCGGCAGAGCCGCGCGGGGTCGGTACGGCCTCGATACGGCCAGAGCCCGACGTGGAACACCTGCCGGAATCCGCGACCCCCAGACGGTCGCGGATTCCGGCAGGTAGCAGGTGATCCGGCTACCCCGACCCGACTACCCCGCCGTTTCCGGTTGGGGCATCGGCGGAGCCGGAAGGCCAGCGGAGTCAGCAGTCTCGCCGGGACCGTCACGACGGCGGGACGGCAACCGGCGGGCCAGGAACCAGGCACCGGCGATCGGCACGGCGGCCGCCAACGCGGCGATCCGGACACCGAGCGCCAGGCTGGATTCGGTCGCCTCCTGCACTCCGGCCATGCTGGCCGGCGGCAGTGTGCCGAAGATCGCAGTGGCCGACGGGTCGGCGGGGCTGCTGGCGATGACCTGCGCCAGCACCGTGCGCTGCGCCTCCGGGATCTCCGGTGCCGAGACTGCCAGCCGGCTCGCCAGAGTCGCGGCGAGCACCCCGCTCATGATCGCGGTCAGCACCGCGACGCCGACCGCGGATCCGATCTGCCGTGCGGTGCTGGACAGCCCGCTCGCCTGCCCGATCCGCGGAATCGGAATCTCCAGCAGGGTGGCACTGGTCAGCTGACTGATGGCGAAACCCACACCAGCGCCGTAGATCAGCAGCGGTCCGGACATCCACAGCACGGACGCGTCCGGGTCAAGGGCCGCGGCCAGCAGCACCAGGCCGACCACCTCGAGGCCGAGCCCGATCATCACCCAGGTGCGACCGGTGACCGATTTCCGCGTCGCGGTCAACGGGGCCGAGATGAACGACCCGAGCGCGATCGGCAGCACCACCAGTTGGCCCTGCAGCGGCGACAACCCACGTCCCACCTGCAGGTACAGCGGCAGCAGGAAAAGGATCCCGAATTCGCCGAGTGCCACCACCAGAATCGCCAGGCTGCCCGCGGAAAAGGAGGTGATCTTGAACAGCGAGAGATCCACCAGGGTCGGCTTGCCGGCGTTTCCGCGGAGACGTTCCACCAGCATGAACGCCCCCAGCACGACGACACCGACGGCGAGCGAGACGAACCCGATGCTGAGCGCGGAGTCGACACCCCAATCGATCGGCCCGACGCCGGCGGCGGCCGTGGGTTCGAACCAGCCGGCCCGTGGTGCCTCCACCAGTCCGTAGATCAGCGCAGCCAGCCCGAGCAGGAGCAGCAACTGGCCGATCGGGTCCGAACCCATGCCGCCGCCGCGTCCTGCGACCGCGGGCACGGTGCGCAGGATGCCGATCACCACCACGATCGCGATGGGCAGGTTGATCAGGAACGCCGACGGCCAGCCGAACCGATCGACAAGGGCGGACCCGACCAGCGGGCCGAGCGCAGCAGCGGTGCCGATCGTCGCGCCGTAGACAGCGAACGCTGCGATCAGCCCTTTGCCCCGGAACAGTGAGTTGATCAGGCTCTGCACCGTCGGCAGCACAGCCGCGGCGGACGCGCCCTGCAGCAACCGGCCGGCGATCAGCACAGCGCTGTTGGGCGCGAGCGCACACAACAGGCTGGTGATGGCGAAGGCGATGACGCCGATGATCAGCACCTTCCGCTGACCGAGCCGGTCGGCCAAGCGGCCGAAGCTGATCAACAGTGAAGCCAGGGCAAGGCCGTACCCCGAGACCACCCACTCCGCCGCGGTGAGCGACAGCCCGATATCCGCGCTGATCGAGGGCAGCGCCACGTTGACGATCGTCGAATCGATGATGGCCAGGGTGGTGGCCAGGCCGAGGAAGACCAGGGCGCCGCGGGGTCCGCGGTCGTTCTCCTCGTCCGCCGTCATCAGGTTTCCTCGTATGCCAGGTGATTACGCCCAACTAGTCACTCGATAGCCTAATGACTTCCGGGTTAGCCTGACAGTGTGGACGACGCCGCGCAAGCAGACGAACCCGAAAGAGGTTCGACCGCGGCCGCGGCGCGCGCGAAATACAGCGACCTCTCGCGGGCACTGCGAGCGGTGCAGCAGGCGGGCGCCGAGGCGAACCTGGAATTGGCCCGCAGGCTTGGCATCGGCCTGACCGACCTGCACGCGATGAACCACATCTTCTCCGGTGGGGTTCCGATCGGTCCGGTGGAACTGGGCCAGCGGCTGGGCATCCGCAGCGCCAGCGCGACCGCTCTGGTCGACCGCTTGGAGCACTCCGGCCACGTGAGTCGGCAGCCGCATCCGGACGACCGACGACGGGTGGCGCTGGTGCCCAGCGAACAGTCAGCGATCCGGACCATGGCCGCCATGGCGCCCATGCTGGCCGGCATCGAAGCTGCGGCCGCCAAGCTCAGCGACACCGAGAAGGACGCCGTGACACGCTTTCTCACCGACGCCGCTGAGGTGATGAGAGCCTACGCTCGCGGGGGCAGCGCGAACTGACGGACGTCGTGACCTCGCCGGCGGACGCGGCCGACGGACCCGGTCTGCCCAGAGCAGATCCGCTCCAGGTGGATAGCGCGGCAGCTGACGGACCTCCCGGCCCATGGTGGGTCATGCGTCCACTCGGGCGCGAACCGCAAGGACATCAACACGGGAGGCACAGCCATGGCATCGGAGACGACGATTGCCGGACCGTTCGACGATCAACTGGCAAGCCGGCTGATGCACCAGCGCATCGTGGTGCTCGGGCAGGAGGTGAACGAGGAGATCGCGAACCGGATCTGCGCCGAGTTGTTGCTGCTCTCCGCCGAGGACCAGCGGCGGGACATCAGCCTGTACATCAATTCTCCAGGCGGATCGGTGTCCGCGGGCCTGGCGATCTACGACACGATGCGGCTGATCCCCAACGACGTCAGCACACTGGCGATGGGGATCGCCGCCAGCATGGGGCAGTTCCTGCTGTCGGCCGGCACCCGGGGCAAGCGGTTCGCCCTGCCGCACACGCGGATCCTGATGCACCAGGGTTCGGCCGGCATCCGGGGCACCGCGGTCGACGTACAGCTCCAGGCCGAGAACCTGGAACACACCAAGTCCGTGATGAACCGGTTGATTGCCGAACACACCGGGCAGGAGCTCGCGACCATCGCCAGGGACGCGGACCGGGACCGCTGGTTCACCGCCGAGCAGGCGCGGGACTACGGCTTCGTGGATCGGGTCCTCGAGTCGGTCGCAGACATCCGGCCCGCGGCCGACCGGCACCGCATCGGGCTGGCGTGATCATGGGCCACTACACCGTGCCGACCGTGGTGGAGAAGACGCCGGCCGGCGAACGCGTGGTCGACGTGTTCAGCCGGTTGCTCTCGGATCGCATCGTCTACCTGGGCACTGAAATCGATGACGACGTGGCCAACCTGCTGGTCGCCCAACTGCTCTATCTGGAGTCGGACAATCCCGACCGGGAGATCTCCGTCTACATCAATTCTCCGGGGGGCTCGATGTCGGCGATGACCGCGATCTACGACACGATGCAGTTCGTCCGCGCGCCGGTGGCCACCACCTGCGTCGGGCAGGCCGCCTCCGCGGCTGCGGTGATCCTGGCCGCCGGCGCACCCGGGATGCGCTTCGTGCTGCCACACACCAGGGTGCTGCTACATCAGCCGTCGGCGGGCGAGCAGGGCACGATCTCCGATCTCGCCCTGCAGGCCAAGGAATTGCTCCGGGTCCGCGAGCAGATGGAGCAGGTGCTCAGCCGGCACACCGGGCAGGACGTCGCCACCTTGCGTGCGGACACGGACCGGGACAAGATTTTCACCGCGGAACAGGCCGTCGCCTACGGACTGGCCGATCACATCATCAGCACCCGGGTACTGGCCGGACAGTCAGCCGGCTAGCAGCACCGGGCCGGTCGGCCGGGTGGTCACCCGGTCGACCGCGCCGGCGCAGCGAAAGGCGAACTGCCCCAGGCTGATTCCGAGTGAACCGCAGACCGCCGCGAGCATCTCCGACAACGCCTCCTTACGGCCTCGTTCGACCTCCGACAGGTACTGCACGGACATTCCGGCCCGCGCGGCGACCTGGGCGAGGGTGCGGTGTTGGCCGTGGCGCTCGTCGCGCAGCACGCTGCCGATGACCTCGCGCCACAGTGGTTGAGCCGGAGTCGGGAGGATCGGCCGGTTCGAGGACGGGCCGACCGCAACCCGGCCTACGGGTGATCGTTCCGCTCGTTTCCACGCCGGGAATGCAATGACGTCGCCCATCACGCTTCTCCTCTCGACCGCTGCCCTCGAGAGTAGGTGGCCGGCGGCGTCAGGTGGTGGTGTTCGCGACGAGCGGAAGGGTCTAACCGGGGCCGGCGGCGATCACGGCCAGCACCTCCCGGGAGAAGTCCCGATGCCTGCCGCCGCTGTTTCGAATCCGTTCGAGCAATGGGACGATCGATGCCCCCGCGGTGACGAACGGACCGATGACACCCTCGTGCTCGGCCAGATTCACCGCCTCGGCCAGCGCCGCCGTGGACGCGACGTCCAGCCCCTGAGCCAGCTGCGCCTGCGCTCGCACGACTCGGGCCTGCACCGCCTGGGTGCGGTACGGCAGGTCGGGCTCGAGCATGGGGTCAAGCAGATCCATCGTCCGCTCCGTGGCGTCCAGGGCGAGATGGGCTCGCGCCAGCACCAACCGTTCCAGGCACCCCGCGAGCCCGATTGTCTCGCCGGGGCACCCAGCAGATCGATGGCTGCAGCGGGAGACCCCGCGGCCACCAGCGTCTCCGCCTCGGCCACGGCGCACCAGCGGCGGAGCAGATCGGGCAACGCGCCGACGCTCGCGGCTCGCACGCCGAGTGGCCCAGCAGTCGTCGCGATCGCGGCGGCGCTGCCGCGGGCCGTCGCGAGTTGGATGGCGGCGATGCTGAGGACCATCCGGCAACCGGCATCGGTCCCGCGTTCGCTCGCCGCCAATCCCCTGTCGATCTGCACGGCGGCCCGGTCGAGCTGATGACGGGCCAGATGCGTCAGCGCGAGCGAAACGTAGCCTTCGGATGCCTGGACCTCCGATCCCCAGCCGCGGCGGTCCAGCGATCGCTGGGCGTCGGACGCCCGCCGGTAGCCCCGGCGGAGCCGGCCGTGCAGCACGTCCAGCAGGGCCAGATACCGCTGCGATCGAACAACTCCGCGGCCTCGGCTCGGACAGCGGACTGCCCGCCGGCAACGCGCCGGCGACCGCGAGTGCCGTGATCAGGTCGGCCCAGAACCGGGGGAGGTCGTTGTCGGTGTCGTCCAACGTCATCCAGGCCGCCACCGACCCGGCCACCCCATCGGAGGCGAGCCCCCCCCCGCGACCGCCGAGGTCTTTCCTGCACCTGCCGCAGCGCTGATCAGCGTCACTCGCCCCGCGGTTCCCCGGCTGAGTCGGTCCTCGAGCCGGCGCCGTCGGACCAGACCCGGGGTCAGCGTGGTCCGTGGGGGGCGAAGGCGAAGTTCGGTCCGCACCGTATCGGGCAGCACCGGATCCGACACGGGCTCCCCCATCGCGACCGTCGACAGTACGAGGCGCTCATGGTAAATCCACCACGCGGCAGGTGGGCACGCGGCAGGTAGGCCAGCCACACTGCGCTGCCAGGATCAGCCCCGGCGGGGGCGCCGCCAGGTGACCAGTGCGGTGGTCGGTTCCTGCCACGGCACGACGTCGCGGCGAAGGCCGGCGATGGCGTTGGCCGCGGCGTTCGCCGCGTCCATCCGGGATTGCGCCAACTCCGCCCGCAACTCGGCGACCTCTTCGGTCACCTCGGCGAGCCGGGCGCGCAGCGCGTCCACTTGGGACTCCAGTTCGATGATCCGCCGGATCCCGGCGCGGTTGACTCCCTCGTCCTGGCTGAGCTTTTGCACCTCGCGGAGTAGTTCGATGTCCCGTTGCGAGTAGCGCCGGCCGCCGCCGGAGGTACGGCCGGGCGATACGAGACCCTCGCGGTCGTAGGACCGGAGGGTCTGCGCATGCATCCCGGCCAGCTGGGCAGCCACCGAGATGACGAACAGCGGCGCATCGAGCTCGAATCCGCTGGAAACCGGTCCCTGGGCCGGTGTCTCCCGACCGGCCCTGCGATGATCTCCTGGTTGGCCGCCGGCCGAGCGTGGCCCGGTCATGACTTGCCCGCCGTCCCGGCGGCTGACCCGGCGCTTTCCCGGGCCCGCAGCGCCCTGGTGATGGCCTCGCGCGGGTCGTCGTCCTGCGCCTTCGCGAACGCCTCCAGTGCCGTCTTGGCCTCAGCGGACAGCCGTTGCGGCACGGACACCTCCACCGTGACGATCAGGTCGCCGGTACCGGTCTTGCGGTGCACCCCGGCGCCCTTCACCCGGAACTTCCGGCCGGAGCCGGTGCCGGCCGGCACCCGCAGCCGGACGGACCCGGACAGCGTCGGCACCGTCAGATCGGTGCCGAGCGCCAGCTCAGGGAACGTCACCGGGACCGTCAGCGTCAGGTTGTCGCCGGCGCGGCCGAACAGCTCGTGACCGGACACATGCACGACGACATACAGGTCGCCGGCCGGGCCGCCGCCGGGACCCGGTTCACCCTTGCCGGCCAGCCGGATGCGTTGCCCGTCAGACACTCCCGCGGGAATGCGGGTGGTGAGTCGGCGGGTGTGCAGCACGGTGCGCTCACCGTGGCAGGTCGGGCACGGATCGTCGATGATCGATCCGGTGCCGTGACAGTTGGTGCACGGTTCGGAGAACGCGAACGAACCCTGGTTGCGGGTCGTCAGCCCGGTTCCCTTACACACCGGGCAGTCTCGCGGCGAGGTGCCCGGCCGAGCACCGACGCCGTGACAGGTCGGGCAGGTGGTGCGCTCGGTGATCCCCAGCGGCACGGTCACCCCGGACACCGCGTCGGTGAAGGAGATCCGTACCTCGGTCTCCACGTCGGCGCCACGCCTGGCTCGGGGAGCCCTGGTGCCGGCGGAACCCCCGGCCCCGCGGTTGAACAGCCCACCGAACAGGTCGCCGAACCCACCGGCGCCGCCAGCGGACTGCCCGCCGGCGTTGCGCAGCAGATCGTTGATGTCGAAACCCGCTGTGCCACCGGCGTTCCCGGCACCGGGGGCACCGAAGCCGCGAAACGCGCCGGACGCCATCAGGTCGCGGGCCTCGTCGTATTCCTTGCGCTTGGCATCGTCGGACAGCACGTCATAGGCCTCGGACACGGCCTTGAACTTGTCCTCGGACTGCTTGTTGCCCGGGTTCTTGTCCGGGTGCAGGTTCCGGGCGAGTTTGCGATAGGCCTTCTTGATATCGGCGCTGCTCGCGGTCTTGGTGACCCCGAGTTCGGAGTAGAAATCCTTCTCGTAATAGTCCTTGGCGCTCACCCGGAACCTCCCTTCGTGCTCATCTTCGTCTGTAATGACAGCTGTGCTGACCGGTCATGGGCGGCCGGTGCGCTCAGCCGAACCGCTCGCCGGGCGTGCTCGCCGGATCGTGGTCGCCCGGAACCGACCCTTCCGCTGCCGGTCCCGCTTGCGGGACCTCGGCGCCGACCTCGCCGGCGCCGGTGTCCAGACCGCTTGGCTGACTTGCGCTCTCGTGCTCCGGACCGGTCACCACGACGACCGCCGGCCGCAGCAGCCGGCCGCCCAGGGTGTACCCGCTGCGGAACACCGCCGTCACCGTCGGCTCGGTCACCTCGGTCGATGTACCGAACTGCACGGCCTCGTGCACGGCGGGATCGAAGGGGTCACCATCCGCGCCCAGCGGCTCGAGGCCCAGCTTGCGCAGCGAACCGGTCAGCTTCTCGGCGACCGTCCCGAACGAACCGACGAGGTCGCCGTGGGCGCGCGCCCGGTCCAGGTCGTCCAGCACCGTGAGCAGCTCGGTGACGACCGTGCCCTTGGCGGCGGCGATCACCTGCTCCCGATCCCGGTCGACGCGCTTGCGGTAGTTCGCGTATTCGGCCGTCACCCGCTGCAGGTCGGCCGTCCGCTCGGCTGCTTCCTGGCGGGCCAGGTCCAGCTCGGCGGCGGACAGATCGACGTTCAACGGCTGGGCCGCGTCGTTGGGATTGCCGGGCTCCGGCGCGGAATGGCGGCCGGCGCCGGGGAACGGGCTCGACCCGCCGACCGGCCCGCCCGACGGGTCGCGAAGCTGACCCGTCAGCGGATCGATCCGCCGGTTGTCCCTGATCACCGGCTCCGGCTCTTCGGAGTGTCCCTGACCGTCCCGGTAGGGCCCAGTCACTTCTTCTCAGCCTCGTCGACGATTTCGGCGTCGACGATTTCCTCGTCCTGCGCCGAACCGTTCGAACTCCCGGATGCGCCGGCAGCACCATCTGGCGAGCCCGCGTTCGCGGCATCGGCCTGGGTCTGCGCGTACAGCGCCGATCCCAGCTGCTGCGACTCGTTGGCCAGCTCCTCCACCGCCGACTTCAGCGCCGCGATGTCGGTGCCCTTGAGCGCCTCGTTGACCTTGGCCATCGAGTTCTTGACCCGCTCCTTGGGCTCCTCCGGCAGCTTCTCGTCGTTGTCCTTGATGAACTTCTCGGTCTGGTAGACCAGCGCCTCGGCCTGGTTGCGGACCTCGGCCTCCTCGCGGCGGGCCTTGTCCTCCTCGGCATGCGCCTCTGCCTCGCGCATCATCCGATCGATGTCGTCCTTGGGCAGCGCGGAGCCGCCGGTGATCGTCATCGACTGCGTCTTGCCGGTGCCCAGGTCCTTGGCGGACACGTGCACGATGCCGTTCGCGTCGATGTCGAAGGTGACCTCGATCTGCGGCACGTTGCGCGGTGCCGGCGGCAGCCCTGTCAGCTCGAACATGCCGAGCTTCTTGTTGTAGGCCGCGATCTCCCGCTCACCCTGGAACACCTGGATCTGCACCGACGGCTGGTTGTCCTCGGCCGTGGTGAAGATCTCCGAGCGCTTGGTCGGGATGGTGGTGTTCCGCTCGATCAGCTTGGTCATGATGCCGCCCTTGGTCTCGATGCCCAGGGACAGCGGAGTGACGTCCAGCAACAGCACGTCCTTGACCTCGCCGCGCAGCACACCGGCCTGCAGGGCAGCACCCACCGCGACAACTTCGTCCGGGTTGACGCCCTTGTTGGGCTCCTTGCCACCGGTGAGTTCCTTGACCAGCTCGGTCACGGCGGGCATCCGGGTGGAACCGCCGACCAGCACCACGTGGTCGATGTCGGCAAGCTTGATGCCGGCGTCCTTGATCACCTGGTGGAACGGGTTGCGGGTGCGGTCCAGCAGATCGGAGGTGATCTTCTGGAACTCGGCGCGGGACAGCGACTCGTCCATGAACAGCGGGTTCTTCTCCGCGTCGACCGTGATGTACGGCAGGTTGATGGACGTCTGCTGGGAGCTGGACAGCTCGATCTTGGCCTTCTCCGAGGCCTCACGGATGCGCTGCATGGCCATCTTGTCCTTGGTCAGGTCGATGCCATTGGCCAGCTTGAACTTGTCGACCAGGTACTTCACGACACGCTCGTCCCAGTCGTCGCCGCCGAGCTTGTTGTCACCGGCGGTCGCCTTCACTTCCACGACACCGTCGCCGATCTCCAGCAGCGACACGTCGAAGGTGCCACCACCGAGGTCGAAGACCAGGATGGTCTGCTCCTTCTGGCCCTTGTCCAGGCCGTACGCCAGCGCGGCGGCCGTCGGCTCGTTGACGATCCGCAGCACGTTCAGGCCCGCGATCTCGCCGGCCTCCTTGGTGGCCTGCCGCTGGGCGTCGTTGAAGTACGCGGGAACGGTGATGACGGCGTCGACCACGGGCTCGCCCAGGTACGACTCCGCGTCGCGCTTGAGCTTGCCGAGCACGCGCGCGCTGATCTCCTGCGCCGTGTAGGTCTTGCCGTCGATGTTGACGGTCCAGTTGGTGCCCATGTGACGCTTGACCGAACGGATGGTCCGATCGACGTTGGTGACCGCCTGACGCTTGGCGACCTCACCGACCAGCACCTCGCCGTTCTTGGCGAACGCGACGATGGACGGGGTGGTACGGGCGCCTTCGGCGTTGGCGATGACGGTCGGCTCGCCGCCCTCCAGGACGGAGACGACCGAGTTGGTGGTACCGAGATCGATACCGACGGCACGCGACATGCAATCCTCCTGCTGCCTCCCGGCCGTGCTGTTACCGGCCGGGGTCTTGGTCGCGCGGCCCGGGTCGGTACCGCGCGCTATGGGCGGCCGCGCTGCCTCTCGGCTGCGCCGGCCACCCGGTACTGCTTCTTGGTGATCTGACTGTTGATTCTGTTGATCTGACTGATGATCTGAACGGTGATCCGAGCTCCACAATGCCGAGGCCTTGCAGGGCTGTCAAGCGACCTGAGTCGATCACGCTCAAGTTTACTGATCCTTCCAACCGCAGGCATCGCGGAACTATTCCGGGCCGCGGGGCGCGAGGAAGCAACGTCCACAGACTGCAATGCGCTGATCATGTGCGCGTCCATCCCGGCTGCGCTGATCATCTGCACCGAAACCAGTCCGTTATGGGCGCTTTGCCGGTATTTTCCTCCGCGCATCCCGCACCAAGGCGATGTTGATCAGCGCATCGAGTCGGCTGCCGACATACTGACAGCGATCTTGTATGCTCTGACATATGCGGACCACCATCAGGCTGCCGGACGAGCTGTACCGGCAGGTCAAGGCGGAAGCAGTGGCTGCCGGCGGCACGACCACGTCCTTCATCGAAGAGGCCCTGCGCGCGGCACTGCTGCGCCGGCAAGCGGTGCGCCCGGACCGCGAGCGCTACCGGGTGGAACCGTTCGCCGGAACCGGCATGCTGCCGGGCGTCGATCTCAGTAACAGCGCAGCGCTGCTCGAGCTGATGGACGGGCAGTGACCATTCCCAGTGACCATCCCCAGTGACCATCCCCAGTGATCATTCCTGACGTGGACGTGCTGGTCGGAGCGTTTCGCGCCGACGCCGACCGGCACGCCGGGTTCCGCGACTGGCTCGAGGGAGGGGTTTCCGGCCCCGACCTGCTGGCGTTGTCGGATTCTGTGCTGGGCGGCGTGGTCCGCATCCTGACCCACCCACGGGTGTTCGCGGTGCCTACTCCACTCGGTACGGCGCTGGACCAGATCGCCGCCCTCCGGGGCGCCGACGGAGTCGTCCGGGTGGCACCCGGACCGCGTCATTGGGACATCGTTGATCGGCTGTGCCGGGGCGGCGACGCCCGCGGCAACCTGGTCGCCGACGCCCAGCACGCGGCCCTCGCGGTCGAGCACAACGCCGTGTGGATGACGCCGGACCACGATTTCGCCCGGTTTCCCGGGCTGCGCTGGGCGAATCCGCTTGCTGGTTCAGAGGTCCACCTGCCGTCAAGAGACAATGCGTCATGACCTCAACACCGGCCGCCGAGGCCATCCATCGTGAGCTGACAAGTCGGGGTGCGCTGACCCTGGTGGAGTTGAGATCGGCGCTGGCCGGACAGAACATCGACGTCACGGAGCACGATCTGGACGAACTCGTCGATGGCGAGATCCCGCTCGTCACCGAGATCGCCCTGACCGAACCGCCGGTCTACATCGCCCTCGATCGCGTCCTGCTGGGTCGGGTGTTCACCCACCGCCTGACCGCGGAGGACATCCTGTCGGACACGGTTGCCATCGAACCAGACCTCGTGGCTCTCTCCACGATTACCAGCGAACCACCCTTCGACCGGCTGGATGACGGCGAAAGGATCGACCAACTGTTCGTCCAGGCCGGGCAGGACCTGGCTACCTCATTCGACCTTCCCCAAGGAACGCTGGTCGAGTTCGGGCCGGGAGACCTCGTCGGCTTCGCGTTGACCGACGACGGTGTTCGCGTCGAGATGGTCGAACAGACCGTCGCGGCTCCGGCCCAGCTCGCCGATCACATCCGACTGCTCTCACCCGACGACGCACCGTTGATGCTGGAAGAACTCATCCTGCAGCTCTGCGTCGAAGACCCAGAACTGTTCGCGTCGCCGTTGCCGCCGCTCACCGAACTGCTCACCACCTGGCAGGTGGAGCGGGCGGGCGACTATGTGGCGCCCCTCGGCTTCGACTTCGCGGCGTGGCGGACGGTCCGTAGCTTGGTCTGGCTGGGCCATCGGTACGGCATCGCGGAAGAGGAAGCACGCGCTGTGGGCGTTTTGCGCGCCCTGTACTTCGAAGTCGCGCACATCGTCGACGCATTCGAACCGGATATGTCGGCTCAACCAGACCAACCAGACCAGCCGCACGACGCGCTCGCCAGTGCGGGTACCGCCGACGTTCCCCTCGGCGAACCGACTCGCGGATCGATCCACGACCCGGAAGTCCAGGCCGCTGTCCGGTTGCTCGCCGACCCAGACGTCGCCGATGCACTGTTCGACGAGACCGTCGGGGATGGTGTCGACGAGGCTGCGGCGCTGGGCGTACTGGTCGAGTCGCTGGAACCGACGGCCCCGCGGCAGGTCCGGCCGATGCTGCGCTTGCTGCGCGCTCAGTGCCGTGAGCGCCTCGGCGACGTGCTCGCCGCGGAAGCGGACTTCAACGAGGCCCTCGCCCTCGACCCGCAGCTCGGGATCGCACTGGTCAACGTCGCCCGCTATGCGTCGGACCGGGGCGACGCGGTCCGCGCGTTGTCGCTGTTGCGGCGGGCAGGGGTGCCGGAGGACGAACCGGTGATCCAGGAACTGGAACAGTTCGTTCCGGTGGAGCGCAACGACGTGGGTCGCAACGATCCCTGCTGGTGCGGATCGGGACGCAAGTACAAGCGGTGCCATCTCGGCCGCGCCGAACTCGCACCGCACGATCGCGCGACATGGCTGTACAGCAAGGCAGTGACCTTCCTGAACGACGGCCCGCATCGAGAGATGCGGGCCGAACTGGCCGAGATCCGGTCGGACAACCAGGGCGGCGACTCCGAGGACTTCCTCGGTGATCGCGCCGTGATCGACGTCGCATTGTTCGATGGCGGTGTTCTGAACGATTTCCTGGATACCCGCGGTGTGCTGCTCCCCGACGTGGAGCAGCTGATGCTGGCGCAGTGGCTGACGGTGGAACGGTCGGTGTTCGAGGTCGAGATCGTGGAACGCGGGCGGAGCGTGACGCTGCGGGACATCAGGACCGGCGACCGTCACGACGTTGCCGACAAGGCGTTGAGCAGATCCGTGCGGGAGGGTGATCTGGCCTGCACCCGGCTCCTACCGGTAGGCGACACCGTGGAGATCTTCGGCGGCGTCGAGCAAGTGCCGCTGCACCTGCTCGACTGGACCCTGGAAGCGCTCGACGGCCGGACCGGCGAGGATCCCGACCCGCACCGGATGATGGCGGTGCTGTCGGCGCGCTTCCGGCCACCCGCGCTGAGCACCGGGGAAGGAGATCCGCTGGTGCTGTGCGCGGCGGAGTTCGACCTAGCGCTGAGCGACACCGACTCTCTCGCAACGGCTCTCGACGAGATCTATGGTCCGGCGGATAAGCACCGCGCCCTCGACGCCGACGGCTCGGCGCGTCGTTGGAGCCACACCTCACCGACCGAATTCGGTGCACGGGTCCTGGCTTCGATGATCCTGGACGGGACACGGCTGTCCGTGGAATCGAACAGCACTCGCCGATTCGACGAGGTGCTTTCGGTGGTGCGGACCGCGGTCCCCGCGGCATCGTTGACCTCCGAGACCCGGGATCCCGCGGAGGACGTCTTCCGGCGCAGCCGCGAGCGGTCCGGCGTCTCCGGAGCGGGATCGCCACCGGGACAGGCGTCCACCGAGTCGCCGCTGCTGGATCAACCGGAGGTCGCGCAGGCTCTGGCCGAGTTCACCGCGGACTACGAGAAGCGATGGCTGGACATGGAACTGCCGGCGCTGGCGGGGCTGACACCCCGCCAGGCCGCGGAAGATCCGACCAGGCGCGAGGACCTGATGCGGTTGCTCAACTCCTTCGAGGAGGTGCCGGTCTCGCCCGGCTCGATGAGCCCGGCCCGGCTCCGGGAGGCGCTCCGGCTCTGACCGCCGCCCGCGGTCCGACCAGGAGCCAGGGACTCAAGCCGGCTGGACGGCCGGGGCCATCCCGCCGTCGAGCGTGGAGACCGAGACCGCCTGCGCCGCGGGCACACTGCCGCGGGCATGCCGACCGGCAGTGCGGCGTCGCAGACCGACGTACGCCGCCACCCCGCCCAGCGCGACCAGCCCGGCGGCGAGCAACAAGCCGGCCCGGTAGCCGCCGAGGAAGGCGTCCAGCGGGGCGTCACCGGCGGCCAGCAGGGCCGACTGCCGGGCGGTCAGCACCGCACCGATGACGGTGATGCCGAGCAGCCCGGAAACCTCGCGGGAGGCGTTGAAGATCCCCGACGCGACTCCGGCCTCGGCGCGTGGCATGGCTTCCAACACGCTGGACGTCAACGGCACGGTGAGCCCGCCGCCGATTCCGATCAGGGCGAAACTGGGCATCAGGGAGGCGAAGTCGGCGTCAGCACCGAGCAGACTGACCGACGCGATGCCCGCTGCCATCAGCAGCATGGCCGCGCCCACGACCCGGTAAGCACCCAGCCGGTGGGAGACCCGCTCGGAGATCACCGCGCCGGCGGCCATCAACAGCGCCATCGGCACGAACGCCGCGCCGGCCTTGGTCGGCGAGAAGCCCAGCACGCCCTGCAGGTACAGCGAGGTGAAGAAGTAGATGCCGAACAGCCCGAAGCCCCACATCACCAGCGCGATCAGCCCGCCGGAGAACACCCGCTCGCGGAACAACGACATGGCCACCATCGGCTCCCGCACCCGCAACTCCAACCACACGAAGATCACGCCCAGCACGCCGGCGGCGGCGAAGCAGGCCAGGATCACCGGTGAGGTCCATCCGCGGTCGTGGCCCTCGATCAGCGCGAACGTCAACGCGAACAGGGCGACGGCCGAGGTGAGAACACCGGGAATGTCGATCCGTCGCGGTCCGGAGTCCTCGCTGGACTCGCGAATCGCGCCGGCAGCGAGGGCCAGGGTCGCCAATCCCACCGGCACGTTGATGAAGAAGATCCAGCCCCAGCTGGCGTACTCACTGAGCAGTCCGCCGATCAGCGGCCCGACCGCGAGGGCGAGGGCGCCCACCGCGCTCCAGACCCCCACCGCTGCCGCGCGCTGCCGGGTGTTGGTGAAGGTCGCAGAGATGATGGCCAGCGTGGTCGGGGTGACCAGCGCGGCGCCGAGCCCCTGCACTGCGCGGCTGGCCACCAGCGCATCGACACTGCCGGCCAGTCCCGCGGCCAGCGACGCCAGCGTGAAGATCGACAGCCCGATCAGGAAAAGCCGTTTGCGGCCCCACACATCGGCCAGTCGGCCACCGGCCAGCAGCAGACTGGCGAACACCAGGATGTAGGAGCTGACCACCCACTCCAGACCGGAGGTGGTCAGGTGCAGGTCACGTTCGATGGCCGGGATGGCCACGTTGACGATGTTGTTGTCCAGGTAGGTCATGAAGGTGGCCAGTGCCACCGCCAGCAGGGTCCAGCGGGATCGGTCCACGAGCGTCTCCTCTATGGTGTACATCTACGGTGTACATCTACGCTGTACATCTACGCTGTATAGCGTGGACTCTACGATGTATAGTTGTCAACATGGTTCCGACATCGACTTCCCGCCGCAGTGCTGCGACCAGCGCTCCGACCAGTACTGCGACCAGTGCTGCGACCGGCGCTGGGGCGACCGCCGGTAGCGCGGACGGCACGGCGCTGTCCCGGGAGGCGATCGTCGATCACGCGCTGGCCATGGCTGACCTGGAGGGTCCGGACGCGGTCTCGATCCGGCGCATCGCCCAGGACTTCGCGGTCACCCCGATGGCCCTGTACTGGCATGTGAAGAACAAGGACGAGCTGCTGGCCGCGATGGGCGACCGGATCCTGGAGTCGTTGGTGATGCCTGCCGACGGCGGCGAGCGCGACCTCGACCAGCTGCGCGAGCTGATGACCCTGCTGGTCGCCGCCCTGAGCGCGCATCCTGGCAGCACCGGCCTCGCCCAGGTGCGTGTGCTGCAGTGCGAGACGGGTCAGCTGCTGGCCGAGCGTGCGCTGGACATCCTGCGGCGGTCGGGGTTCTCGGTCGAGCAGAGCGCGAATCTGGCCAGGGCCTGCCTGCAGACCGCCATCATGCTCGTCTCGGGGCGTCCCGGCGCGGAAACCATGACGCCACAGGACGAACGCGCGGCGGTGCTGGCCGGCAAGCAGGCGGCGCTGGCCGGACTGCCTCGTGACCGCTTCCCGCACCTGGTCGAGTGCGCCGCCGCGCTGACCGACTGCGACGACGAGATCTCCTACTACCAAGGCGGTATCGAGCTGTTCATCGCGGGAGTGCAAGCGCTGCAACTGCAGTTGCCCGAATCGCGATCAGCCGCTGTCGGCTGAGATCAGCCGGCTGAGCCAGCCAGCCGGGCGATCACCGGGACGAAGAACTCGGCCAGGTCCTCCGGTCAGGGGGTCGGCAAAGTCGTTCATGCGGTGAGCAGAAGTTCGATGGGTCGGCTGGTGCTCCGGCCGTGGTGTCGTAACGCGGTGGCTATCTTGGTGTGCCCGGCGAGGCGGAGCAGGCTGATCGCGGTGTTACGGAGGGTGGCCATGACCTGTGGTCCGTTGCCGGTGCGGAGTTGGTGCCGGTCTTCGTCGAACACGACGTCGCGGACCTACCCAGTGGAGCGCGTTCTCGATTTCCCAGTGGCCTTAGATCCAGGTGGCGACGGTGGCCGGTTGCGCGGCGATCATGTCCAGCGAGCAGATCGCCTAGACCACTTCGATTGTCTTGCGTCCCTTGATGGTTCGGGTTCGGCGGAGTTGGATGATCTGGGCGGCGCCGGGGAAGTCGATCCAGTCGGGG
>Ga0208716_1000095_pt1 | contig 32230 bp, 30 predicted proteins | sample NGESurdeep092012_8_FD_184482 | JGI IMG/M metagenome (GOLD analysis project Ga0208716, IMG submission 184482) | Arctic peat soil microbial communities from Barrow, Alaska - NGEE Surface sample 415-3 deep-092012 (SPAdes) | ecosystem: Environmental > Terrestrial > Soil > Wetlands > Peat ...
GGAGAGGACCCGGCGTGCCCCTACGAGCCCGCTGAGTCGTCGGCCGCAGTCGTCCAGGCTCTCGTCAACGACTGATCACGACTGGTCACTGATACGAGCCACCTGCGGGCGGTGTTGCTGACTTGCCGCAAACCAAGGGACGGCGCGGCTGGTTCGGTGACGAGCTCAGGGACGGTGCGATGTGGTGAGTTCTATTTGTTCACAACACCATTCGTGGGTTTGAAGGCGTTAGATGGAGGAGAGCCGCCGCGGGGTGCCAGCGGATCCATCGCGCCAGTTGCTGAGCCAGTGGTCGAGCTCGGCGGCAGCCAGGGGTTTGGACATCAGGAAGCCCTGCGCCTGATCGCAGCCCAGACGCGTCAGCTCTGCGTAGGCGACGTTGGTCTCGACGCCCTCGGCGACCATACGCAGGCCCAGGCTGTGGGCCAGATCGATGGTGGAGGCGACGAGCGCGGCGGCGCGTGCGTCGTCGGTCATCGGCAGGACGAAGGACCGGTCAAGCTTGAGCTCGTCGATGGGCATCTCGCGCAGGCGGCTCAGCGAGCTATGGCCGGTGCCGAAGTCGTCGACGGAGATCTGGACACCGCCGTCGCGTATCCGGGTCAGGATCGACCGGGCCCGGTCGTGGTCGGCCATCAGGAACTCTTCGGTGATCTCCAGCTGCAGGCCGTCTGGCGAGACACCTCGGGTGGCGAGCATGTCGAAGACCTGGTCGGGCAGGTCTGAGTCCACCAGTGAGCTGGCCGAGAGGTTGACTGCGATGGTCAGGTGCTCACCCTGTGCCTGCCAGGCTGCGGCCTGGTCCAGGGACATCTCGAGTACGAGCTGGGTCATGGCGCGCATCAGCCCGGATGCCTCCACCAGGGCGAGGAAACTGCCTGGGTAGAGCAGACCGCGGGTGGGGTGGTCCCAGCGGACCAGCGCCTCGACGCTGTGCACGTCGCCGGTCTTCAGGTCGACCTTGGGCTGGTAGTGCATGACGAACTGGTCGGTGGTCATCGCGGTCTGCAGCTCATCCACCGTGCGCAGCCTGGTCGCTCCGTCGGCGTCGTCGGTGCCGCTGTAGACGTGATGTCCGTCGCCGGAGATCTTGGCCTTGTACATGGCGATGTCGGCCTTGCGCAGCAAGGCGCTGAGGTCATGGCCGTCGTCGGGGAACAGGGCGATGCCGATGCTGACACTGGAGTGCAGCATCAGACTCCCCACCGCGGATGACCCGGCCAGTGTCGTGAAGGGCTCGGCCAGGGTCGCGCGCAGGTTCTCGGCGACGCTCGCGGCCTCGTCGTGGCCGGCGTCCTCGAGCAGGACCGCGAACTCATCACCGCCCAGCCGCGCCAGCAGGTCCCCCCCGCGCAGCTGCCCGCGCAGCCGGGCACCCACCTCGACCAGGAGCTGGTCCCCGGCGTGGTGGCCCAGGCTGTCGTTGACCTCCTTGAACTTGTCAAGATCCAGCAGCAGGAGCGCCCGGCGCCGGTCGGGCGTATTCACCAGCCGCGCCTGTCCGTCGGTGTACAGCGCCCGCCGGTTGGTCAGGCCGGTGAGCGAGTCATGCGTCGCGTCGTAGCCCAGCTCCTGCACCAGGCGGGTGCTGCGCAGTGCAACCGCGAGGTGGCCGGTCAGGGTCCGCAGCATGGTCAGGTCCTCCCCGGTGAAGGTGGAGGTCTCCCCGAGCCGGTCAGTGACCCGCAGCGTTCCCCGCAAGCCGCTCGAGTCCGGCAGCCCGACCATCAGCGCGTCCCGAAATCCATGTTCGGTGAGCCAGTGCCGGATGCTGGGGTCCTTGGTGTCTCGGTTGGCCAGCAGCGGTTCCTGCTGGTTCAACGTGCGCGTCACTACCCAGTCCTGGGCGTCGAAATCGTGGTGGCTGACTTGAAGGATGTCTTCCTCGTCGACGGCCAGGGTCAGCGCCGCGCCGACGCCTGACGGGAGCCTGCCGTCGCTGTCGCTGTCGCTGTCACTCTCACTGTCAACGATCATCACCTGGACGGTGCTGGCTCGCAGCAGCCGGCGGATGCGGGACAGCAGGTCTTCGGCGAGGGTCTCCAGGGACTGTGCGCCGACGCCTCCGGTGACGAACTCGTGAACAAGGGTCAGTGACTCGTGGCGATGCCGGGTGGCGGCATACGCGCGGTAGCCGGCTGAGCCGAGACCGACGAGCAGGGCGGCGCCCGCAGCGCCCAGCATTCCGTACTGGAGCAGAATGATCAGGTTCACGGCGAACATGCCCGAGGTCACGCTCAGTACGAAGGCAGGTACGAGCACCTCGACAACATCCGCCCGGCTCAGCGGGCCGTTGTGCACGCGAATCATGACCAGTACCAGTGCGCTGATGAGCTGATCCACCACTGCCAGCAGGACGATCAGGATAGCGGCGGTGCGCATGTCCAGGCCGTGGAGGGGGCGGAGCAGCAGATGCACCAGGAGGGTGTCCGCAGCGGCCTCGAAAGCGTAGGCCGCAGAGTTGTAGGCCATCTTGTCCACGGATACCCGCTGCCACACGAACGCCAGCACAGACGCGGCCACTCGTGTCACAACGAAGACGTCTGGCGGCAACACGAGGACGCCGATGAGCAACGGAATACCGGCGAGCGTGAACGAGTACGCCTGCCGACGGAACTCCACATTCAGCAGGAACTGTTCACAGAAGAAGAACCCTGCTCCGACCGCGAGAGCGACGGCGACGACCGGCAGGTGAAGGGCGATGATCGGCCCTCCACCTGTCCGGCTCGTGAGAACCGTCGCGCTGGCTGCCAGGGCGGCGCACAGGAGCCATGTGACCTGCGTTGGGCTCAGTGCGCGACGCATGATTGATTCTACTAAGACCAGTCAGCGCTGCTCCAGCGCGCAGAGGACCAGCGCCCGGAGGACCAGCGCCCGGAGGACCAGCGCGCAGAGGACCAGCGCGCAGAGGACCAGCGCGCAGAGGACCAGCGCGCAGAGGACCAGTCAGCGCTGCTCCAGCGCGCGGAGGACCAGCGCGCGGAGGACCAGCGCGCGGAGCTGAGGCCGTCGGAGGCAGGCAGCCAGTCGTCGCCGGTCCAGGTGACGCCGAGCCACTTACCGCCGGACCAGGCCGACTTGGTGGAGGTGGCCTGCCACCAGGTGGCGGGGTTCCAGGCGTTGCCCTGCACGTCGATCTCACCGTCGAGATCTTTGCCCTTTGCGTCGACGAGGACGGATCCGGCTCTGGCTGCCTGGATCGACCCTTGCCCGGTCGCGCTGGGGAATGACTGGACGGCGGTTGCCCGCAGAGACCTGGCGGGCTTGTCCTTCCCGGCCAGGTGGCTGGCGGTGTCGAACGCCTCACCCAGGTCGAGCGTCCCTGCCCCGACGGCGGTCGGGTCTGCGTTCGTGATCGGATCTGCGGACGACGTCAGGGCGAACTTGACCTGATCTGGAGTCAGGTCCGGGTAAGCCTGGAGCAGCAGCGCGACCGAGCCGGAGACCACAGCGGTCGCCTCGCTGGTTCCACTGCCGCGGAACAGCGTTCCGCTGGTGTCGCCGGTAACCAGACCCGACGGGTTGTTGACGTCGACGAACGACCCTGGCGCTCGGGTCGAAACCAGCGAGGTGCCCGGTGCGACGAGATCCACATGACGGTTCTTCGAACCCACCTGGGAGAAGGAGGCAACCGTGGTGTGGTCGGGCGCCCAGCCATCGAGGCTGTTGTTGCTGTCGGTGGCGCCGACCGCGATGAGGTAGGGATCAATCGCGGGGTCGGTCAGCCGCCCAGTGTCCGATCCGCCATTGCCCGCCGATGTGACGACAACGATTCCGTGCTTCCACGCGTTCTCTGCAGCAGCGGCCAGGGGGTCATCACGGTAGGCCTGGGCCGAGTTCGTGCCGTAGGACAGGTTGATCACCCGGACGCGGGTGCGGTCAGGCAGTACCGGATGCTGGGTGACCCAGTCCAGCGCGGCGATGACCTGGCTCACGTCGACGCTGCCGTCCGTGGTGGCCAGTTTCATGGCGAGGAGTCCCGCGTCCGGCGCCACGCCCAGCTGCACGTCGGCCGGCGCTGACGACAGATCCGAGGAAGGACTGGTTGTTCCCCTGCCGGCGATGATGCCGGCCATGAAGGTGCCGTGACCGAAGGTGTCTTGCTGGGTCAGCACACCGTTGCCCTCGATCGACAGGTCCGGGCCATAGGTCACCTTGCCGGCGGCGTCCAAGCCGGCAACCGGGCTGACCCCGGAGTCCAGCAGCGCGACGCTGACGCCCTGACCGGTCAGCGGCTGCCCGGACGCATCGGTCTGCGACCACAGCTCGCGGGCACCGATCGCCTTGTCCACCGTGAACAGCGACCCCGGGTCCTGCTTAGCCTGATAGGTCCCGTTCGCGCCCTTGGACACGGCATCAGCTGTGGGATTGCCCCACCTGCTGGCGCTGAAGCCACCGGTCGCGGCGACAACCGCGGCGTGGGGCGCCGGCGTGCCACCTTGCCCAACGATCGCCTGGGCCGGGGCAGCCGAAACGCACATAGCCGCCGCAGTGGCCGCCGCAGTGGCCGCAGCCCCCCACCGAGTGGTCAGCAAAGATACCGATTTCGCGTTCATCATGGCTCCGATCAAGCCCGAATCCGTACCTTCTCGACGCAGATCGAGCGGTCAGTCCCTTCGTTTGCAGGTTGTGGGCCCGTTCCTCGCCCTCACCTAAGCGTTTCGCAGCCGCCCCCCGCCGCGCACTCGGCCAAACGCACAGAAATGCTGACCAAACGGACTACTTCACAGGCACTAGCGACGGGCAGGCGCGGCAACCACCCACCCACGATGACTTGTTGCGCTGCAGACGATGTGGCTCCACCATCGAAGCAGACACCTTTGCCCTGGTCTCCGGAGGTCAGCATGACGAGCGCAGGCCCGAGTAACGCGGCTGTCCGAGGAGAGCATCGATGACTGACCTGCAACCCGGCCCGACCAACAGCCTGGCCGATGTGGCCGGCGTCCGGGTGGGGCATGCCGATCGGCGCGTGGACGGCTGGCTGTCCGGCACCACGGTGGTCCTGGCGCCCGAAAGCGGCGCCGTCGCTGGGGTTGACGTCCGTGGAGGGGGACCCGGCACCCGGGAGACGGACGTCCTCGACCCGCGCAATCTGGTCGAGAGGATTCACGCCGTCGTGTTGTCGGGCGGAAGTGCCTTCGGGCTCGCGACCGCGGACGGGGTGATGCAGCGCCTGTTCGAGGCGGGGGTCGGCTACCCCACTGGCGGGCCGGGTGAGGTCGTCCCGATAGTGCCCGGCGCCGTCATCTTCGATCTCGGCCGTGGCGGCGACTTCACCAAGCGTCCTGGAGCGGCGATGGGCGAAGAGGCTTATGACGCAGCATTCTCTGAACCAGCATGGTCCAGCGCCTCCGGACCGGTGCCGATCGGGGTGGTGGGGGCCGGCACGGGTGCTGTGGCCGGGGGACTCAAGGGAGCTGTGGGCTCGGCCAGCGTGATGCTGGCAGACGGCACGACGGTTGCCGCGCTGGTCGTCGTCAACTCGTCTGGCTCCTGCGTCGACCCTGCCACCGGTGAACTGTATGCCGCCCGGTTCGGCCTGCCGGGGGAGTTCACCCAGCTGCTGCTCCCCGACCAGGCCGACATCGCGGCTGCGCGCGCTGCCGCCGACGCGAAGGTTGGGGCGGGTGGTCCAGCACGTCTGGGAGCCGCCTTTGCCACCACCATCGGTGTCGTGGCAACGGATGCGACCCTGACGAAGGCTCAGTGCGCCAAGGTGTCGGGCATCGCCCACGACGGCATGGCTCGCGCCATTCGACCGGTCCACACGATGTTCGACGGAGACACGGTGTTCTGCCTGGCGACGGGGGACCGCGGGGCACCAGATCCGTTGGCATTCCACGCGTTGCTGGATGCCGGCGGCGACTGTTTCACCCGCGCGATCGGGATTGCGATCCTGGCGGCTGAGAGCGTTGAGACCCCAGCCGGCCGGTGGCGGTCCTACCGGGATGCCTTCCCCTCGGCCTTCCCCGCGACGTAGCCGACCCGCCTACCATCCGAACCCGCGCTGAGTCGGACCCTGCTAGCCGAACCCGCGCTGAGTCGGACCTCTGCTACCCGGACTGGGTTGGTACCACGACGTTCCACGGTCGCAGCACGTGGTCGACGCCCACCCCTGCGGCCGTGTACGGATCGTCCCTGACAATCCTTCGGGCCTCCTCCTCGGAGCCCGCCTGCAGCACCATCATGGCGCCCGACCCGTCGCCGACCGGACCGGCGAGGACGACCGTGCCCTCCTGTTGCAGCGACTTCAGATAGGCCAGGTGGTCGGGCCGCACGCGAGCGCGCGCCTCCAGGTCGGCGTAGCGGTACTCCAGTACGAAGAAGCTCATCAGTGAAGCATGCCAGTTCTCTCGGTGGCTGCAGTCGCAGTCGCAGTCGCCTGAGCCTTCACGGCCGCGCCCGGTACGAGGCTGAAGGCGCCCTCTTCTTCCTGTGCGTTGTGCAGCCGCAGTACGGCATACAGCCCGTAGAGCAGGCGTCGGAGCTCGACGACGTCCTCGGGCTGGGTGGTCTCGCTGTCGAGTCCCATAAGAAGCCGTCGCAGCTTCCTGACCTGGTGCTCGATCTCCGCGTGAGTGCGGCTCATCGCCGCCGTAGCGTCCGTCCCCCCGAGTGCTCGGTCCACCAGGGGAACGAGCAGCTCCTCGTCGGCCCGCTCGTGCGGGAGGAGCTCGCCCTCAAGCCGGTCCAGCAGTGCACGCACGGGGGCGAGGTCGCAGGCCTCGGTCGAGAGCTCGTCGGCTGACGATCGGATCTTCTCGATCAGAGGCAGCACGGCGTCGTGTTCGGCGCGTAGCCGGAGGGCGGTGGCGACGTCGGCCGGGGCCATCGCGATCGTGTGCACCTTGCCGGGCAGAACCCCGCGCAGCGCGATCCCGATCGCCAGCACGTCAATGACCTCCTGCACCACAGCGCCGACCGCGGGTGGGAGGAACCCGAATGCGGCCAGGACCATCGCGACGAGCGAGAGGCCCATGCCGACCAGGACGGCCTGCAGCGCGATCCCTTTCGAGCGCCGGGCAATGAGGATCGCGTCGGCCAGGGCGTCGACCCGATCGACCGTCAGCACGACGTCCGCGGCCTCGGATGACGCGGTCGCCCCGCGCGAGGCGAGTGCCACGCCGACCCCGGCAGCCGCGAGCGCCGGAGCATCGTTGATGCCGTCACCGACCATGATGGTCGCGCCGTGAGCCGACTCGGCCTCGATGGCGGCGAGCTTGTCGGCGGGATCGCAGTCGGCCAGCACGGTGTCGACGCCCACGATGCGCCCGACCATGTCTGCGATGTCGGCACGGTCGCCGGTGACCAGCACGACGCGCGTGATCCCGGCCTCGCGCAGCGCACGAACCATGCGGGGTGAGTCGGGCCGGATCGCGTCCTCCAGGAGGAACGCGCCTGCAGGTTTGTCGTCGACAGCGGCGAACACGGTCAGGGAGCCGTCCAGATCGGCACGACGACGCACCTGGCGTACCCACGGCGGGGCGGCGTCCCCGACGATCCACGAGGCCTTGCCAAGCTTGACCCGGTGGGTGCCGACGGTTCCCTCGAGGCCGTAGCCGTGCACCTCCTGGACATCCTCGGGCATCTCCAGCGCGAGCCCGCGACGGGTGCCGCCGGTGACGATGGCGCTCGCAAGGACGTGGGCTGACACCTGGTCGAGGGAGGCGGCGAGCCGCAGCACCTCGTCCGCATCCAGCCAGTCGCTCGCCGTGACGACGTCAGCCAGAACCGGATGTCCCTGGGTCAACGTGCCGGTCTTGTCGAACAGCATGACGTGTCCGGCGGCCAGTCGTTCAAGGGCGCTGCCGCCCTTGACGACGACGCCGATGTGCGCGGCCCGGCTGAGGCCGGACATGATCGCGATCGGTGCCGCGAGCAACAGCGGGCACGGCGTAGCGACCACGAGCACGGCGACGGCGCGGACCGCGTCTCCGCTGAGCCACCAGGACGCACCCGCAAGGATGAGCGTGAGCGGCACGAAGAGGATGGCGAACCGGTCGGCGGCGCGGACGAACGGCGCAGACGAGGCCTGGGCCTGTTCGACGAGGCGCACCACTCCGGCATAGGTGGACTCCGCAGCGAGCGCAGTCGCGACCAGGTTGATCGCCTTCCCCGCGTTGACCACGCCGCTGCGGACGTCGTCGCCCGCGAGCCGCTCGACCGGCAACGGCTCCCCGGTGAGAGCTGACTCATCCAGCACGGCGGTGGAGCGAAGCCGTCCGTCAACCGGGACGATCTCCCCGGTGCCCACCAGGAGGAGGTCGCCCACCACGACCTCGTCAACCGGGATCTCTACGACCCCGCCCTCGACGAGGCGCCGGGCCGTGCGGGGTGCCCGCTCGACCAGCAGGCTCAGCTCACGGCGCGCCCGAGCGGCAGCCCGGGCCTCCAGAAGCTGCCCGCTTGCCAGCATCACCGTGATCATGGCGCCGGCGAAGGGCTCGTTGACAGCCAGGGCCCCGGCAAGAGCGAGCACCGCGATGACGTCGACGCTCAGCTGCCGCCGCCGGATCGCGTTGACCGTCCAGTAGACGGAGAAGCCCAGGCCGAGCACGCTGCCCAGGATCCACAGGACGCGCGCTGGTGTCTGGGCAGACACCAGCCACGCCAGGCCTCCGGCAAGCAGCAGCACGGTGGATATGGAGAAAAGGAGCGCTTCCTTGCTTGCGCGCATGCGAGTCACAGTGACCATTCTCTGCCAAAGGCGGCGTGTCAGATAGAGAGGCCCGCCTTACTCTGGGACCCTTTCAGATGGCCGACGGGGCGGATGGACACGCAGGCGCGACCTCGCACATCAGGCAGGGACGGCGCATGGGCCAATGGGTGATTTCCGCCACGGCCAGCCGGGGAGACGCGTAACCTGATCACTATGGACGCCCCGGTGATACGCGTGGTCGTCGTCGATGACCACGCTCTGCACCGGGATGGCACCCGTCAGATTCTCGACGCGCACCCAGACCTGCAGGTGGTTGGCGACGCCAATTCCGGCGAGGTCGCACTCGCCGTGATCAACCAGCTTCGCCCTGACGTGGTGCTGATGGACATCCGGCTTCCGGGTATTAACGGCATCGAGGTCACCCGACGGCTCACCAGGGACCATCCGGACGTCCGTGTGCTGATGGTGAGCGCGTACGACGAGGACGAGTACGTCCGTGGTGCGCTGGAGGCCGGGGCCGCGGGGTACCTGAGCAAGACTGCGCCGGGCAAGGAGCTGGTCCAGGCGGTGCGATCCGTGGCCCGAGGCACGAGTGTGCTGCAGTCGGGTCTCACGGCTCGGCTGTTGATGTCCCCGCGTCAGCCCGAGCATGGTGCGGCCGACCTGAGCGAGCGTGAGCTAGCGGTCCTGACGCTGCTCGCGGCGGGCCTGCACAACCGGGAGATTGCCGCAGAGCTGAGCATCAGCACGCGCACCGTGGACCGGCACTGCGACAACATCTACGCCAAGCTCGGGGTGGGTTCTCGAACCGAGGCGGTCGTGCGTGCCATCTCGACCAAGCTGTTGAGTGTGGCCGATGGCCAGCGCTGACTTCTCTGACCCGATCGGGGCTGCCCCCGTACGTGTCCAGGATGCCGTCGGCAGGTTGCGCCTGCCGCTGAACTCCTGGCGGTTCTGGGTTGTCCAGGCCGGCGTCCTGCTCGTGGCGTTCCTTGACGAGATTGTGCTCGACTTCCTGCGTTTCCTGCCGCCGTTCGATATCCCGCGTTCGACGGTCACCGCCCTGCTGCTCATCCCGGTCATCTACGCCGCACTGAACTTCGGTGTTCACGGGGCCGTCGGAACCGCGCTATGGGCCACCGCGCTCATGTGCCCCGACTGGCTCTTCATCGGCGGATTGACGCCCGCGAACGCCTGGGTCGAGATCGGGAACCTGGCCATCCTCAACGGGGTCGCGATCATCGTCGGGCAACGGGTTGAGAGCGAGGGACAGGCGCGGCGACGAGCAGAGGGGGCCCTGCGCGACAGCGAGGTCGCCGAGTCGCGATACCGCGCCCTGTTCGATGAGCAGCATGCGCCGGTTCTGGTGACGGACGCCGTCGGAGTGGTCACCGAGGCCAACGCCGCCGCAGCCTCCCTGCTCGGGCCAGATGCTCCCGGGCGACTCCTGTCGGACCTGGTCGGCACCCCCGTGGCGGTAATCCTGGCGGGGTCGGTCACCCGTCTCCCGGTGGGGGACCGCGTGTTCTTGCCCAACGCTCGCACCCTTGACGTGGGCTCCGGCGAACGCCTTGTTCAGATCGTGCTTGTCGACCTGACCGAGGAGGAGCACCGCGCCCGCGAGCAACAGGCCTACGCCGCACACCTGCTCACCGTCGTGGAGGACGAGCGGCGCACGCTGGCTCAGGACCTGCATGATGACCCCGTCCAGACCCTGATCTATCTGGTCCGCATGCTCGAGCTGCTCGGCGACGACCCCAGGCTCCCCCCGGATCTGGCTCCGCTGGTCCTTCGGGATGGCGAGCTGGCCAGTGAGGTGGTGAATGCCCTGCGCACGGTGATCCACGGTTTGCGGCCCCCGGTGCTCGACGATCTCGGGGCGGTCGCCGCTCTGCGCCAGCTGGTCGGTGAGGTTCGCGCCCGGCACGGGACTGTGATCCGGTTGCAGGTGAGCGGAGATCAGGTGCGGCTCTCTGACCGGTGCGAGCTCACCCTGTACAGGGTGGCGCAGGAGGCGCTGAGCAACGTCGTACGTCACGCGAAGGCCACGGACACCCGGGTCGATCTGCACTTCGGTGAGCAGGTGGTCCTGACCGTCACTGACGATGGGCGCGGTATCCAGTCGTCCGGCATCACCGCTGCCGGGTCCGGCGGTGGGCTCGGCCTGGTCGGGATGCGCGAGAGGATCAACCTGATCGGGGGCAGTCTGGAGGTGCGCGCTCTCAAGCCGCACGGCACGCTGGTGCGGGCCACGGTCGTGGGCGCGCCATTGGCCCCGTAGTCGACCGATGATTGTTGGATGCAAGTCGCGGGCAACTGCCCGCTCCGTCTCTGGAGGACTTCCATGACACCGGTACCCGTCGGACCGCTTGAGCTTCTCGACGTCGATCACCTGCTCAGCGACGAGGAGCGGGCCGTCCAGCAGACTGTCCGGCGTCTGGTGGACGACACGATCCGGCCCAACATCGCGGCGTGGTACGAGGATGGTGCGTTCCCTGCAGAGATGGCGTTGAGGTTTGGCAAGCTTGGGTTGCTCGGCATGCACCTGCAGGGCTATGGCTGTGCCGGGATGAGCGCCGTCGACTACGGGTTGGCCTGCATGGAGCTGGAGGCAGGGGACTCCGGCGCCCGAAGCTTCGCCTCCGTCCAGGGCTCGCTGGCCATGTTCGCCATTCACCGCTTTGGCTCAGAGGAGCAGAAGCAGCAGTGGCTGCCCCGGATGGCCAGCGGTGAGGTCATCGGCTGCTTCGGCCTCACGGAGCCTGACTTCGGGTCCGACCCGGCTGGCATGCGCACCCGCGGGCGCCGCGACGGCCGGGACTGGGTGCTCGACGGCACGAAGATGTGGATCACCAACGGCTCGATCGCCGACGTCGCTGTCGTGTGGGCCCGCACCGAGGCCGGCATTCAGGGGTTCCTCGTCCCGACCGACACCGCTGGGTTCACCGCCAACAAGGTCACCGGCAAGCTTTCTCTGCGCGCGTCCGTCACCTCCGAGCTCGTCCTCGAAGGAGTGCGGCTGCCCGCGGATGCCGTGCTGCCCGGCGTACAGTCCCTGCGCGGTCCGTTGTCGTGCCTCGACGAAGCCCGCTTCGGCATCGTCTTCGGCACCCTGGGTGCCGCCCGTGACTGTCTGGAGATCGCACTGGACTACTCCCGCAGCCGCGAGGTGTTCAAACGGCCGATCGGCGGCTATCAGCTGACCCAGCAGAAGCTGGCCGATATGACGCTGGAGCTTCAGAAGGGCTTCCTGCTCGCGCTGCATCTGGGGCGGCTCAAGGACGCCGGACGGCTCGAGCCGCGCCAGATCAGCCTCGGCAAGCTCAACAATGCGCGGGAGGCGATCGCCATCGCGCGGCAGTGCCGCACCATCCTGGGGGCCAACGGCATCACGCTGGAGTACTCGGTCCTGCGGCACGCCAACAACCTGGAGTCGGTGCTGACCTATGAGGGCACCTCTGAGATGCACACGCTGGTCATCGGTCAGGCACTGACCGGGTTGAGCGCTTTCAGCTGAGCTCTCCGGCTCAGCAGTGCGGGGTGGGCGTCGCCTTCTTCGAGACCGCAACCTTGGGCGGGACCGTCACAGTCTTGAACGTGTTTCCCAGGACGATATCGACCGAGGCGTCCATCCGGTCGTCCTGCACGATCCTGGCTCCGGGCAGCCTTTTCGCCGCAAGGATTGCGCCTTCCAGCCCGGACGGCCCGTGGCGTATCTCGCCGAGGCTGAGGATCGACTTGCCCAGTGGGTCATTGTCGACCGTGGCGACCTGGAATCCCTGTCTTCGCAGCGCGTTGCCCGCTTTGGCAGCCAACCCTGTGCGATCCGTCGAGTTGTAGACGTTGACCGTCACGCCGCGCGGTGCGAGTGGTTGGCTCGAGGAGGTGCAGCTCGCGTTGATAACCGCTTTGGGAACTGAGGTGCCGACCCACCCCTGGACGTACGAAGCGGCATACACAGCTGTCCCGCACAACAGCAGGGTGACGAATGTCATGGTCATGATCGTGCGCTGGCGTCGACGTCGACGATAGATCGTCGCCGCCGATTCGTGTAGGTAATCCACGGCCAACCCCCCCGATCGGAAAAGTCCCTCTCTGCCGATCATGACGGTTTGTCACCGCTAGTCAAGGGTTTGAGGCCGTCAGTCAAGCACCAGAACGCGGGCATGCAGCACGGCACGTTGCTGAAGCGCGGCGCGCAGGGCACGGTGCAGGCCGTCCTCGAGGTACAGGGTCTCTTTCCACTGCACGACGTGGGCGAACAGATCGCCGTAGAAGGTGGACTCGTCAGACAACAGGGTTCTCAGGTCGAGGTTCTTCTTGGTGGTGACGAGCTCATCGAGCCGGACCATGCGCGGAGGGACGTCGGCCCAGTCCCGCGCTGTCTCCAGCCCGTGTTCGGGGTAAGGGCGCCCGTCGCCGACCGCTCGGAAGATCATCCCGCCAGTCTAGGCGTACAAAGTCGGGGCATTCAGCGTCAGCATGCTCTGCGGAACGCCTTGCTCATTGGCGGAGGATAGGGGATTTGAACCCCTGAGAGCTTTCACTCAACACGCTTTCCAAGCGTGCGCACTAGGCCACTATGCGAATCCTCCGTCGAGGAGGCTACCTGAGGGTGGGCCACAGTCCACAATCGGCGGCTTCGCTGGTTTCTGAGCGCCCAGATCTGCCGTCGGCGGCGCCGTCGTCACTCGGCTACAGTGGACTTAGACCCCTCGTGTGGTGGTACCTCACCGAATTCCCCCAGGGCCGGAAGGCAGCAAGGGCAGGCGAGCTCTTCCAGGTACGCGGGGGGTCCTCTCATGCGCCTGGGGCGGGAGTCGGTCGGGCCGACTAGATTGGGCGCGTGAGCACAGCGCTGTATCGCCGCTACCGGCCCGAGTCCTTTGCCGACGTCATCGGTCAAGATCACGTGACCGAGCCCTTGATGCAGGCATTGCGGACCGGCCGGGTCAGCCACGCCTACCTGTTCAGCGGGCCACGCGGTTGCGGCAAGACGACCTCCGCCCGGATTCTGGCCCGTTGCCTCAACTGCGAAAAGGGTCCGACGCCTGTTCCGTGTGGTGTGTGCGACTCTTGCCTCGCGCTGGCTCGCGACGGCTCGGGCAGTGTTGACGTCATCGAGATCGACGCGGCCAGCCACGGCGGTGTCGACGACGCGCGCGACCTGCGTGAGCGGGCGGCCTACGGGCCGGCGCTGTCCCGCTACAAGATCTACATCATCGACGAGGCCCACATGGTCACGCCGCAGGGTTTCAACGCCCTCCTCAAGATCGTCGAGGAGCCGCCGGAGCATGTGAAGTTCATCTTTGCCACGACGCAGCCCGACAAGGTCATCGGCACGATCCGCTCGCGCACCCATCACTACCCGTTCCGGCTCGTCCCCCCGCACCTGTTGCAGGACTACCTCGGCGAGCTGTGTGTCGCGGAGGGGGTCGCGGTCGCTCCCGGCGTCCTCTCATTCGTCGTTCGGGCCGGCGGCGGATCGGTCCGCGACTCGTTGTCTGTGCTCGACCAGCTGATGTCGGGGTCCGGCGACGAGGGCCTGACCTATCAGGGCGCTGCCGCTCTGCTCGGGTTCACCGAGGGTGAGCTGCTCGACGCGACGATCGACGGGTTCGCGGCCGGCGATGCCGGTGCCGTGTTCCGCCAGATCGACAAGGTCATCGAGACCGGCCAGGACCCCCGGCGTTTTGTCGAGGACCTGCTTGAACGCCTGCGCGACCTGATCGTGGTTGCCGCTGTCCCGGACGGTGCCTCGTCGATCTTGCGAGGCACTCCCGAGGACCAGCTTGAGCGGATACGTCAGCAGTCCGCGGCATTCGGACCCGGCGCGCTCTCGCGCTCAGCGGACATCGTCAACGCTGGCCTGACCGAGATGACCGGTGCCACAGCGCCCCGCCTTCAGCTCGAGCTGATCTGCGCCCGGGTCCTGCTGCCGGGTGCCTCGGGCGAGAACGGGTATGCCGCACGCCTGGATCGCCTCGAACGCCGACTGGAGATGAGTGGAGCCACGCCACCTGTTCGGTCTGAGCCCGTCCCAGGCCGAGCTCCCGTCCGTGAGGTGGTCCCGCAGCCGCAGCTTGCGCCGCCCGTTGTTCCACCTGGAGATGTGCCGCCTGTCGCTGAGCCATCCGGTACGGAGCCACCCGCCGGCGCGCCAGCCAGCGATGAACCTCCGCAGGTTCAGGCACGCCCGGTGGCGTCGAAACGGGCCATGCCCGGAGGTATCGACACAGACGCGATCCGTCGCTCCTGGCCCGACATCCTGGCCAAGATCTTCACGATCCGCCGCACCACCTGGACCTTCCTGTCGGAGCACACCCAGGTCCTGGACTACGACGGGACCCGTCTGCTGCTCGGGATCCAGACCGAGGGACTGGCCAACACCTTCCGGCGAGGGCACCATGCCGAGCTGGTCCGTCAGGCCTTGAGCGAGGTGCTGGGGGTCGAAGCCATTGTCGAGGGCATCCCGGCCGCGCAGTCAGCGCGGTCCGTATCGCCGACTGCCGGTGCTTCCCGTTTGTCGGATGCGCCCTCGCCCGCATCCCCGCCTCCTGCATCCCCGCCTCCTGCATCCCCGCCTCCTGCATCCCCGCCGCCTGCGGCCCCTCCGGCCGCTGCTTCCTCACGTGTTGCTGGGGCTCCCCCGTCCGCGACGTCCCCTCCCGTTCGTCCCGCCACTTCCTTGAGTGCGTCGGCAACGCCTGCTTCTGCAACGTCTCCTGCTGCGGGTCGTTCCGCCGCAGCACCCGAGCGACCATCCACGCCGATGCAGCGAGCGAGGGCAGCGGTAGCCAGGGAGGCGAACACCCGGAATACGAGCGCCTCGTCATCGGCTGCCGACGACAGCATGGTCAGTGCTGACGACGAGGACATCGAGGAAGCGGTTGCCGTTGGCCAGCCCGTCATCGCGCGGGTTCTGGGTGGCACCGTGATCGGCGAGCTGGACCAGTAGGCTCGACAGATGTACGAAGGCGTGGTCCAGGACCTGATCGACGAGCTCGGCCGGTTGCCAGGCATCGGTCCCAAGAGCGCACAGCGCATTGCGTTCCATCTGCTGCAGGCCGACTCGGTCGATGTGTCGCGCCTGGTCAACGCACTCGTAGAGGTCAAGGAGAAGGTGCGCTTCTGCAGCATCTGCGGCAACGTCGCCGAGGCCGAGCAGTGCCGGATCTGCTCGGACCCTCGTCGCGACCTGACCTATATCTGCGTTGTCGAGGAGCCCAAGGATGTCGTTGCCGTCGAGCGGACGCGCGAGTTCCGCGGGCGGTACCACGTGCTCGGCGGGGCGATCAGCCCGATCGAGGGCGTCGGGCCGGACGACCTGCGGATCAAGGAGCTGTTGACCCGGCTGGCCGATGCGGATGTCAGCGAGGTCATCATCGCGACTGACCCCAATCTCGAGGGCGAGGCCACGGCCACCTATCTGGCCCGTCTGCTGCGCCCGATGGATCTGAAGGTCACCCGGCTGGCGTCCGGGCTGCCTGTCGGGGGAGACTTGGAGTACGCCGACGAGGTCACCCTCGGTCGGGCCTTCGAGGGGAGGAGAGTGCTCGATGTTTGATGAGCTGTCGAACCTGAGTGAGATGACGAATCTGGGCGAGGACTCTGCACGCGAGGCCCGCGCCTACCTCACCTCTGTCACCGAGGTTGCCTCCGGTGACTCGCCGGACACCGCGATACCAATTCTCCTGCTTGCGGTTTCGCAGGTTCTGGTTGCTGGGGCCCGCCTTGGTGCCATCACCGACATCGTGCCCGATGAGCGCTTTGAAGCCGATCCGGGCCCCGACGTCGACGTCGACCCCATACGGCAGGGCCTGGTGAGCTTGTTCAACGGTCTGGACGACTACGTCCACGTCGTCGACCCGCTGGTCAGTGCCGAGGTGGCCACCGGATCAATGTCGAACGACCTTGCCGAGGTGGCCGCGGCGCTGACTCATGGACTGCAGCACTTCGAGAGCGGACGGGTCAGTGAGGCCCTGTGGTGGTGGCAGTTCAGCTACCTGTCGTCCTGGGGTGACAGCGCCACCCGGGCCTTGCGGGTCCTGCAGGCGGTGCTGGGCCACATCCGGCTCGACGCCGACTCTGACGCGGTCGCTGAGGCGGAGTTCGACGCCCTTCACCCCTGAGGCCTGGGCCTAGGGTAGGACCTGACGGCCAGCCCTGAGCTGTCCGGATGTCAGGGGTCACCATCCGGGCACGTAATATTGAGTCTGATGAGTGTGATCCGATGAGCATGACGAACGTAGTTCCAGCGACGCCGCGGGCATTATCAGCGGCCCGCAAGGCAGTCTCCGAGTCGGTGGGACAGGCACGCAGGCGACGGTCGTTCGCCGTCATCAGCCACCCTGACGCCGGCAAGTCGACCCTCACCGAGGCACTCGCCCTGCATGCCCGGGTCATGATGCGAGCTGGAGCGGTACACGCCAAGGACGGTCGCAAAGGCACGGTCTCGGACTGGATGGACATCGAGCGCGAGCGAGGCATCTCGATCACCTCGGCAGCGCTGCAGTTCACCTACCGCGACACGGTTATCAACCTGGTCGACACCCCCGGGCACGCCGACTTCTCCGAGGACACCTACCGGGTCCTGTCTGCTGTCGATGCTGCTGTGATGCTCGTGGATGCGGCCAAGGGCCTTGAGGTCCAGACCATGAAGCTCTTCGAGGTCTGCAAGCACCGCAACATCCCGATCATCACGGTCATCAACAAGTGGGACAGGGCCGGCAAAGACGTTCTCGACCTGATGGACGAGATCCAGGAGCGGACGGGGTTGCAGCCGGCGCCGCTGAACTGGCCCGTCGGCATCGCCGGAGACTTCCGTGGCGTGCTGGACATGTCGACCGGGGACTACCTCAAGTTCACCCGCACCGACGGCGGAGCCACCGTGGCCACCGAGGAACACCTCAGCGCTGAGGCGGCGGAAGCGCTCGAGGGTGAGGCGTGGCGCCAGGCGGTCGAGGAGAGCGACCTGATCGTGGCGACCGGCGCCGGTCACGATCCGGAGGGATTCCTGGCGGCTACGAGTACTCCGGTGATGTTTGGCTCGGCCGTCCTCAACTTCGGGGTCAGGTTCCTGCTCGACACCTTGGTCGACCTCGCTCCGGCGCCTACTGCGCGGCCAGATGCGGACGGCATACTGCGTGAGATCGACTCCCCCTTCAGTGCTTTTGTCTTCAAGGTGCAGGCCGGCATGGATGTCGCCCACCGCGACCGCCTCGCCTTCGTGCGCATCTGCTCGGGAACCTTCGAGCGAGGCATGATCGTCACCCACTCGGGCACCAACCGCCCCTTCGCCACGAAGTACGCCCAGCAGGTCATGGGCCGAGAACGCACGAGCATCGACCGCGCCTTCCCCGGCGATGTGGTCGGCCTGGTCAACGCCAACGCCCTGCGGGTGGGTGACACGCTCTTCGTCGATGAGCCGGTCACCTTCCCACCGATTCCGTCCTTCTCGCCCGAGCACTTTGCCGTGGCCCGGGCCAAGGACACCAGCCGATACAAGCAGTTCAGGCGCGGTATCGAACAGCTCGATCACGAGGGCGTCGTGCAGGTGCTGCGTTCGGATCTTCGGGGCGACCAGGCGCCGGTCCTGGCTGCGGTCGGTCCCATGCAGTTCGAGGTCGCCGAGCATCGGATGGCCCATGAGTTCAACTCGCCTGTCTCACTCGACCGGCTGGGGTACTCCCTGGCCCGGCGCACCGACGCCGAGGGCCGGGACCGGCTGCGCGGGCAGCGCGCTGTCGAGGTGCTGTCACGCACTGACGGTGTCATGCTGGCCGTGTTCAGCGACCGATGGCGGTTGCAGTCCGTGGAACGCGAGCTGGACGACATCCTGCTGGCCCCGCTCGTCGTCTCGGTGTGACTGTGTCGGTATGGCTGCCTGTCCGAGTGACTGACAGTGAGATTGGCGAATCACAAGGATGACAAAAGGTGAGATCTGCGTCTCTGTTGACATCTCGGCATACGGTCGACCCCTTGGGGGTAGGTGCGCAGACGTAAACTGGCCCTTCGGCCGTCAACTCAAACGGAGACTCCTGTGAGCTTGATCGTCCAGAAGTACGGCGGGTCATCGCTGACGAACGCCGACAGCATCAAGCGCGTTGCCCGGCGGATCGTTGAGACTCGCAAAGCCGGCCACGAGGTCTGCGTCGTGGTCTCGGCCATGGGGGACACGACTGACGAGCTGGTGGACCTGGCCCAACAGGTGACTCCGTTGCCGCCCGGCCGCGAGATGGACATGCTGCTGACGGCGGGCGAGCGCATCTCGATGGCGCTGCTGGCGATGGCGATCGCCAACCTCGGCCACACCGCACGCTCGTTCACCGGGTCCCAGGCCGGGGTCATCACCGACTCCTCACACGGCAAGGCGCGCATCATCGATGTGACTCCGGGGCGGATCAGGGGCGCGCTGGACGACGGTGACGTCGCGATCGTGGCAGGCTTCCAGGGTGTCAGCGCGGACAGCAAGGACATCACCACGCTGGGCCGCGGTGGCTCGGACACGACGGCGGTCGCGCTTGCTGCCGCACTGGGCGCGGACGTCTGCGAGATCTACACCGACGTCGACGGCATCTTCACGGCAGATCCGAGGATCGTCCCCACTGCGCGGAGGATCGAGCGGATCTCCAACGAGGAGATGCTCGAGATGGCCGCCTCCGGGGCAAAGATTCTGCATCTGAGATGCGTCGAGTACGCCCGGCGGTTCGACATGCCGATCCATGTGCGGTCCTCGTTCTCCTACCGTGAGGGGACCTTGGTTGTCACTCAACCTGTTGATGAAGGAGAAGTTGTGGAAGCCCCGATTATTGCCGGCGTCGCTCACGACCGCAGCCAGGCCAAGATCACCGTGGTCGGAGTGCCGGACCTCCCCGGCAAGGCGGCCGAGATCTTCCAGGCCTGCGCCGACGCCGAGATCAACATCGACATGATCGTCCAGAACGTGTCTGCCGTGGAGACCGGTCTGACGGACATCTCCTTCACCCTGCCCAAGACCGACGGCAAGGTCGGCGTTCAGGCGCTCAAGCGGATCCAACCTGTCAGCGGCTTCGCCTCGTTGCTGTATGACGACCACATCGGCAAGCTCTCGCTCGTCGGAGCGGGAATGCGCTCGCACCCAGGTGTCTCCGCTACGTTCTTCAAGGCGCTCGCCGAAACGGGCGTCAACATTGAGATGATCTCCACCTCGGAGATCCGCGTCTCGGTCATCACCCGGGACGATCAGCTCGACGACGCCGTGCGCGCTGTGCACACGGCCTTTGGTCTTGACTCCGCCGATGGTGAAGCCGTGGTCTATGGAGGTACCGGACGATGAGCACTCGCAAGCCCACCCTGGCCGTCGTCGGTGCGACCGGCACTGTCGGCACCGTCATGCTCAGCATCCTGAGCCAGCGCTCGGACGTCTGGGGTGAGATTCGTCTCATCGCCTCCGCGCGTTCTGCCGGCAAGGTGCTGAAGGTCCGCGGTGAGGATGTCGTGGTCCAGGAGCTCACCCCTGAGGCCTTTGACGGGGTCGACGTCGCCATGTTCGACGTGCCGGACGAGATCGCGGCCCAGTGGGCCCCGATCGCGGTGTCGCACGGAGCCGTCGCGGTCGACAACTCCGGTGCCTTCCGGATGGATCCCGAGGTTCCGCTCGTCGTGCCCGAGGTCAACCCGGCCCAGGTCCGCAACCGACCCAAGGGCATCATCAGCAACCCGAACTGCACGACACTGACGATGATCGACGCGCTCGGGGCCCTCCATGCCGGTTGGGGTCTCAAGGAGCTCGTGGTCGCCTCGTACCAAGCCGCTTCGGGTGCGGGCAAGGCCGGTATTGATCGTCTCTATGACGAGATCGAAGTACTCTCCGGCAACCGCGAGATTGGTCAGCACGCGGGCGACGTGCGCGCGGTGGTGAGTGACAAGCTCGGCGAGGACTCTCCGTTCCCGGCGCCGCTGGCTCTCAACGTGGTTCCCTGGGCAGGCTCGTTGAAGGAGGGCGGCTGGAGCTCGGAGGAGCTCAAGGTCCGCAACGAGTCCCGCAAGATCCTGGGCATCCCTGACCTCAAGGTCTCGGCGACCTGCGTGCGGGTCCCGGTCATCACGACGCACTCGCTCGCGGTGCATGCCGTCTTCGAAAGGCCGCTGACCGCGGATGACGCTCGTCAGGCACTGATTGAGGCACCGTCCGTCGTGGTCCTGGACGATCCCGCCGCCGGGGAGTGGCCGACTCCTGCCGACGTGGTGGGGTCCGACCCGACCTTCATCGGCCGTATCCGTCAGGCACTGGACTTCCCCAACACCATCGACCTGTTCGTCTGTGGCGACAACTTGCGCAAGGGCGCTGCCCTCAACACAGCCCAGATCGCCGAGCTGCTGGCCCAGGAGTTCACGAAATAACCGCAGACCAGGGACCGTGTCGGCAGTTCGATACGGTCCCTGGTCTGTCGGTTGACTGGCTGCACGGTCCCTAGGTCTGTCAGTTGACCGGCTGCACCGTCCCCAGGTCTGTCAGGTGGGGAGGCGGACTACTGCGGCGAGGCCTTGCCCGGAGGGGTTTTCCTGCAACGAGATCGACCCGCCCGAGCGACGGAGCAGCTCTCTGACGATGGCCAGCCCGAGACCGGTTCCTCCGGCGTCCCGATCCCGGGCGTCGTCCAGTCGGGCGAACCTCTCGAACACCCGCTCGCGTTCATCAGCCGGTATGCCGGGTCCGTCATCGACCACGGTCAGCACCGCGCCGCCACCTTCGGCGCGCACCGCCAGGACAACCTCCGAGCTGGCGTGGCGCACGGCGTTGTCGACCAGGTTCGCCAGCGCCCGGCGTAGCTCCTCGGAGTTGACGTTGGCGTACACGGCCGGCCCGTCGGCGACCGACACCGGGACTCGCGCACCGGAGTGCCGCCCGGCGGTTGCGACCAACAGTGCTCTGACATCAACGGATTCGCGCACCGGCGGGTGGTTGGTGTCGCTGCCGGCCCGTGCCAGCAACAGGAGGTCCTCGACCAGCGTGGACAAGCGGGCCACGTCGGCGAGCAGGTCGGTGGCAAGCTCACCGCCCTCGCCGAGATGCTGGGCCACCTCGAGCTGGGTACGCATGCTGGTGAGCGGACTGCGCAGCTCGTGGGCTGCATCGGCGACGAACGCGCGTTGGCGCCCCCGGGCAGCGGCCAGCCGGTCGAGCATGTCGTTGAGGGTGAGCGCAAGCGCGCGGATCTCGTCGGCGGACTCGGGGACAGCCAGCCGTTCGTCCTGGTCGCTCCCGCTGATCCGAGCCGCGCCGGAGCGCAGCGTCTCCACTGGTTTCAGGGTCGAGCCGATGACTCGCCAGGCAATCAGGGCCATGATGACGACCAGCGGCGTGTAGGCGAACAGCAACGTGATGCGCAGGACTCGCTGGCTCTGTTCGACGTCGTTGACCGGGACGGCCACGATGATGCTCCGGGAGGCCGGGGGACCGCCAGCCTGTATGGCGATGGCCCGCATGGTGCCGGCCAGCCCGGCTCTGGCGCCGGGGATCGAGATCCGTTCTCCGGCAAGGGCCCTGGCCAGCTCGGGAGGTCGAAGCAGGGGGGTGAGGCGATCGGCGCTGACCGATGCGCTGACCACGGCGCCCGAACCATTGATGACCTGCACCACCTGAGATCCCGAGACCGGCAGTGGGTTCGGGACGGTGTTCTCACTCACCATGGCGGCGACCACCCGGGCCGTCGCGAGGGAACCGTCGTCCACGGTGCGGTTGACCGTGATCGTCAACACCGCGTAGAGCACGAGACTGCCCAGGGCCAGTGCCAGGGCCACCCCGGTGACGCCCAGGGCCATGAGCCGGGCGCGCAGGCTCAGTCGCTGCAGGCCGCGCCCTCTCATCGGCCGAGTCCCTTCACGAGCCAAGTCGGTAGCCGGCGCCTCGCACGGTGCGCAGCACGTCGCGTCCGACCTTGCGCCGCAGATACCCGACGTAGACCTCGACGGCGTTGGGATCGGTGTCCTCGGTCGCATCCCAGACGTTGTCGAGCAGCTCGGTCTTGCTGACCACGCGGCCCGGGTGGCGCAGGAAGTACTCCAGCAGCGCGTACTCGCGAGGTGTCAGCGCCACCGGGGTCCCCGCGAGCTCGACCTCGTGCGTCGCCGGATCGAGAGTGAGGTCACCGGCCGCCAGGATCGATGGGCGGGCAGGCATCTTCCGCCGGACCAGGGCTCGAAGCCGGGCCAGCAGCACCACGAAGGAGAACGGCTTGGTCAGGTAGTCGTCGGCGCCGTAGTCAAGGCCGTCGGCCTGGTCGTACTCGCCGTCCTTGGCCGAGAGCATCAGGACCGGCACCCAGTTCTCCTCCGTGCGCAGCGTGCGGACCACGTTGTAGCCCGACATCCCCGGCAGCATCACGTCCAGAACGACCGCGTCGTAGTCACCGTGGCGGGCAGCCTCAAGGCCCCCAGGCCCGTCCGTGGCGAGGTCGACGAGCATCCCCTCGGCGGTCAGTCCACGCTTGAGTGCCGCCCCGAGGCGAAGCTCGTCTTCAACCACCAGCAGTCGCACGACATACAGACTGTCACGGCGTGCTCAGGCCCGCACGGCTTCTCAGGTCCCTCTCAGGGCGGGAGGTGCAGGATGTGCCCGTGAGCATCTTCGAGAGAACTCCGGCCCTGCGGTGGGCGGTTCCAGCGGTGACCGCGGTGGCACTTGTCGGAGGAGGCTCAGCAATCACGGGGCTCCATGCGCTCGCCCACGCCGGACTGCCGGCTCGCAGCGCGGCTCAGCTGCTCGTGGACGTGCAACAGGCACGCCTGGACGGATTGTCGGGAACTGTGGTTCAGAAGTCCGATCTCGGGGTCCCGAGCCTCTCCGGTCTCGGTGGCTCGGGTGGCTCGGGCGGTATGGCCAGCTCGGACCTCACCTCCCTGATCTCGGGCTCGCACACGATGCGAGTCTGGTTCGCTGGTCCCGGCAAGGCCCGGATGGCCCTGCTGGGGACGCTTGGCGAGTCTGACGTGATCCATAACGGTCAGGACGTCTGGGTCTGGGCCAGCCAGGCCAAGACGGCCAAGCACTACGTTCTGCCCGCTCACGACACGGCCGGCAAGAGCAAGACCACTCCCGGTATGCCGGGTCCGACCGACGTGCCCACCTCGCCCCAGGCGGCCGCCGACAAGGCGCTGGCGGCGATCACCCCGAGCACGGAGGTGAAAACCAGCGGCACGGCGTGGGTGGCCGGGCGGCGGGCGTATGAGCTCGTGCTCAAGCCCAGGGAGGCCACCTCGCTTGTGGCCCAGGTCCGGGTCGCCATCGACGGCGTCAGGCACGTCCCGCTGCGGGTACAGGTGTTCGCCAAGTCGGTAGCCGACCCGGTGTTCGAAGTGGCGTTCAGCTCGGTGGACTTCGCCCGACCCGACGCTGCCCAGTTCACCTTCAACCCGCCGCCGGGCACCACGGTGACCGATGAGAAGACGTCGACCTCAGGCAAGGCAGCTGCCGGCTCCAAGACCAACACCGTTGCGCCACAGCCGAAATCGGCCGACATGCCAAAGGTAATCGGCCAGGGTTGGGGCAGCGTGGTGGTCGTCAAGATGCCTTCGCCGACTGCCGGCCCTGCGGGGGGCACTGGCCCGAGTGGGACCCAGAGTGCCACGACTGATACGACCGTCGCCCAGCTGATGAAGTACGTCGGCCTGCTGCCCAAGGTCTCGGGCAGCAGGGGCTCGGGGCACCTGTTGGCGGGGGCCGTGTTCTCGGCGCTGCTCACCGATGACGGCCGACTCGTGGTCGGGGCCGTGACGCCAGAGGGTCTGTACGCCGCCCTGGCAGCCAAGTGACCGAGGCTGTGACCGAGGATCTGGGTGATTTCGCGGTTGCCACGCACGGCCTGACCAAGAGGTTCCATCAGCAGGTCGCGGTCAACGCCATCGACATGCTGGTGCCACGCGGGGCGGTCTATGGGTTCCTCGGCCCGAACGGCTCCGGCAAGACCACGACGATCCGGATGCTGCTCGGGCTGATCAGGCCAACTGCGGGGCGGCATCGCCTTCTCGGCAGGGGAATGCCCGATCACGCCGGGGATGTCTTGCCACTTGTGGGGTCACTGGTCGAAGGCCCGGCATTTCACCCGTACCTGTCGGCCCGGGCCAATCTCGTGCGGTTGGACTGCGTTGACCGTCATGCCGATCCACACACCACCAGGGTGCGGGTCGACGGGGCGCTGGACCGCGTGGGGCTTCTCGCAGCGGCCGACAAGAAGTACCGCGCATACTCCCTCGGCATGCGTCAGCGGCTCGCCATAGCGGGAGCGCTGCTCGAGCCGCGTGAGCTGCTGGTCCTCGATGAGCCGACCAACGGCCTTGACCCGCAGGGAACCCGGGAGGTTCGCCACCTGATCAGCTCTCTGGCAGATGACGGTGCCACGGTGCTGGTCTCCAGCCATCTCCTGTCCGAGGTCGAGCAGGTGTGCACGCACATCGGGGTGATGCACGTCGGCACGCTGTTGACGCAGGGACCGATCGCCCAGGTGCGAGCCGTCGGCGAGGCGCGAGCCCGGGTCGTCACCGACCGTCCTCAGGATGCCGCTCGCGTATTGCGGGGACTCGGGTTGACCGACGTCTCGCTCGAATCTGGTTTGGCCACGGGCACTTTGGGCACGCTGGCTGCGGAGAAGGTGGTGGTGGCACTGGTGCAGGACGGTGTTCCGGTGGCCGGGTTTGCGGTCGAACGTCCCAGCCTCGAGGATCTCTTCGTCTCATTGACGGGGGAGGGCTTCAATGTCAGTGGCTGATCTGACCAATGGCCGTGCCGTCGGTGTGACCACGTCGTCGGCAGCCCGCCCCCTGCGGCACGTCTCGACCCGGTTCCTGCGCTCCGAGCTGCGGCTGATCTTCGGTCGCCGACGCAACCAGGCGGGGATGGGCATCCTGGCCGTTGTCCCGCTCATGATCGCGATCACCGTCAAGCTGTCGACGCCCAGGCCCGGGCGCGGACCCGACTTCTTCGCCTCGATCACGTCCAACGGGCTGTTCGTCGCGCTGGCCGCGCTCAGCATCGAGCTGGGTCTGTTCCTGCCGCTCGCCGTGGCCGCTATCGCGGGTGACTCCGTTGCCGGGGAAGCGAATATCGGCACCTTGCGCTATCTGCTCACGGTCCCGGTGCATCGCACGAGGCTGCTGGCCGTGAAGTTTGCCGCCATCACGATCTTCTCGCTGGTGGCCACGGTCTGGGTCTCGCTGGTGGGCGCGGTGGCCGGGCTGGCGCTCTTCGGTGGTGGCCAGATGACCATGCTCTCGGGGACCCAGATCGGCATGGGATCGGCCATTCTCCGGGTCCTGATGGCCACCATCTATCTCGGGATCTGCTTCGCCTCTCTGGGGGCGATCGGGCTGTTCGTCTCGACCCTGACCGAACAACCGATCGGTGCCACCATCGCAGTGGTTGTCATCAACGTCATGAGCTTCATCCTTGACTCGATCCCGCAGCTGCCCTGGTTGCACGAGTGGTTGCCCACGCACTGGTGGATGTCCTTCGGCGATTTTCTGCGGGACCCCATCGCGTGGGGCGACCTGACCCGCGGGCTGCTGACGGCCGCCGGATACATGGTGGTCTTCTGGCTTGCGGCGTGGGCCCGCTTCTCCGACAAAGACGTCACCGGCTGAGCCAGCCGAGGCAACCGGGGCAACCGGGGCAACCGGGGCAACCGACGTAGGGCGGAGGAATGCCACCTGAGCATCTGGTGTTGAGTGCTGTCATGTCCTTGAACGGTGAGTACGAGCCCAGCCCCTCGAAGTGGGTGCGCGATCAGGTCCGGGAGTACGAAGGGTCGGATGGCACCTCAGGCACGACCATGCGCGGTATGCCGGTGATCATCGTGACCACTCGGGGCGCCAAGTCCGGCAAAGTGCGCAAGGTGCCTCTGATGCGGGTCGAGCACGAAGGCGAGTATGCCGCGGTGGCATCAATGGGCGGTGCCCCGAAGAATCCCGTCTGGTACCACAACCTCGTGGCCCACCCCCAGGTTGAGGTGCGTGACGGCACGGTCGTCCAGGCCATGACCGCCCGGGAGGTCACCGGACAGGAGAAGGCGATCTGGTGGGAGCGATGTGTTGCCGCCTTCCCGGACTATGCCGACTATCAGGTCAAGACGGAGCGTCCGATCCCGGTCTTTGTCCTGACCGCGACTACCGGCTGATCCTCAATCCCGATGGGCCCCAGCCTGGACTTCCCCCCAGTTGGGCCGATGCCAGGGCTTTGCTGAGCGTCAGAACCAGCGGGTCCACATGGTGAGGGTGTAGCTGCGAACGACGGGATAGCCGGCCGCACGCAATACGAGGTCCATCTTGAGACCAGCGCCGATGTTGGCCGTGTGAATGTGGATCTGTCCCACGTCCAGTGGGGTCCCCGTCCTCGCGCGGTGGACGAGCAGGTCGACGACAGGAGCGATCGTGTCCTCGCCGGTCAGATCGTGGTCAAGCCACAGGTGATCAATCCGCTCACCCTCCAACTTGTCCAGCAGGTTCAGGGCCTCCGGCGATGAGCTGGCAACCAGCGCGGGGCGTTGGTCCTTGAAGTCCCTGACATCGTCCACCAAGACTGTCAGGGGAGAGTTGTTGGGCAGTTGTTCGTGGGGCACCGCTCTTGACCTGATCACGAGCCTATCGAGCATCGCCGACCGGCGGCAAGGCACCAGAAGCCGTCTGACACGGTTGCGGTATGGGTGAGCATCGACTTGAGGGCGGGTTCGATGGCGGAGCCCTACTCATCGACGGAACGGTGCGTCGCGTGGCCGGCCCGTGGTCGACGTCTGTGGGCAGGCTTCTGGCCCATCTGCGAGACCGGGGCTTCGGCGGGGCTCCGCGGCCCCTGGGCCTCGATGAACAGGGTCGCGAGGTTGTCTCCTTCCTTCCGGGCGAGACCGTCGGAAGTCAGCGCCCCTGGCCGTTATGGACTCACAGCGACGAGGCGCTGGTGCAGGTGGCCGGAGGGCTACGCCGGTTCCATGAGGCGGTCCTGGACTTTGATCCAGGCGTTGATGCCGTATGGCGCGAGGGCTGCTGTTGGCGTCCAGGACTGGTGATCTGCCATAACGACGCCGCGCCGTATAACGCCGTGTGGAACGACGACGGCCTGGTCGGGTTCGTGGACTGGGACATGTCGGGGCCGTTGACGCGGGCGTCGGACGTGGCGTGGATGGCGTTCTCGTGGGTGCCGCTTCATGCCCGGGAGGTGGTCGAGGCCGAAGGATTCACCCACTTCGGCGACCGGCGCCGACGCCTGGAGCTACGCCTCCTCAGCGCTCTCGAGGGACTGGACGACGTCTAGAGGCGAGGTTTCCGAGGCGTGACTCTCTATGAGCCTTGTTGCGGGTTGCGGAGCTGCGACACAGGGCAATAGCGAGGCCCGGCTTGAATAGTCTGTGGCATCCTCAGGATGTGGACACGAGAATTAGTGACCCAAGCGCGAATCCATGGGCCCGAATCTCGGCGATCGCCATGGTTTTGCTCTTTCTCCTTCTGGGCGTTGTTGCCCTGCTACAAAGCAACGCAGACCAAGTAAGCGGAGTCGCGTATCTCGCGATGGCGATCGGAGCTCTCGGCCTATTGCTCGGGAGCTGGGCCAGCCGCCCTTGGCTCCTAAGCCGAGGCGTGTCTTCATGGGGGTCAAGGTGCTGTCAGCTGCCTCAATCGTGCTTATCGCATTCTGGCAGGCGATTCGTTAGCCCCAGTCGGTGCGCGGTCGATCCCTGACATGGTGCCAGCCCGAGCCCAACCGTGGTTAGCTTTCGGGCTTCACCTTGCGCAGGTTAGATTTCGGGCTTCACCTTGCGCCAACCGCCTGCGCGATTGTTGGCAATGATCTGTCTGAAGATGGCGGTGAGGGCGCGGGCGTTGATTGTTTCGCCTTCTCGGACGGCCACCGTGCGGGCCGTCTTGTTCTCGTGGCCGGCAGTGATGACTCCCTCCGGATCCGGGACGATTGCGCCGTCATACAGGAAGACATTGACGTGGTCCTTCGCCGCCAACAAGGCGCAGATGTTGCCTTCCAGTACGAAGTACGGACGGTCGGTGCGTTTGATGGTTTCCGAGACCTCTGGGTCGGCGGCATGGACCAGACGTCGAACCTCGTGGCAGATCGCCTGCTGCCAATCGGGCAGGCCATCAATGTAGACATCAACGCGTGGGTCGCCGGCATATGTCATCGTGAATCCACCATAGTGATGGAGGCCGCCGGTGGGCAGGCTCACGAGGAGGCTGGAAGGTGGCAGCCAAAACGGACATACGCATTCGCAGGTGGGCAAACGAGTTTGGGCCTGACACGATGACATCGCCTCGCGAGGGGCTGCGCATATCTCAGGGGGTTGCAGACAACCGGCGGCGCACCTCGAGAACATCCTGGGCCTGCCAGTCGGTGTGGTCGTTGCGCCAGCCCTCCAGGTCCCGGAACTGGGGCGCCTGGTTGGCGGTGGCATGACCGATGATGTTGCTCGTGCTGATGCCGTACTCACGCTGCAAGGAACGCAACAGCACCAGGACCGCACCGATCTGGGCTGGCCGGTCGAGGATCTGCTGATCGGCCCAGTGTGAACTGTTGCCTTGCGTGCTCTGGACAATCTCGATGCCGATCGCCTTGTCGTTCAAGCCAATCGTGTGCCGGCACCTGACGTTCGTCGGAACGATCTGCCACACGTCCCCGTTCTGAGCCACGATGAAGTGCGCGCAGGTGCCAGGGAGCTCCCCGAGGTTCGGCGAGTCGTTCGCGAACCCGTTTCGGGCTGCCGCCGCCGTATCGGTCTCTGTGAAGTGCAGCACGATCATCGAGGGGTTGAGTCGCCAGGCACTCGCGCCGTAGTGCCTCAGGGAGTAGCTCGCCATCTCGTCCTTGCGCCGCTGAGGGAAGTCGATGAACTTCGGCACCAGACGAAGCGACGAGGTATTCACGGAGCTGGGTGCCTTGGTGATCGCGGGCTTGGGAGCCTGGGTCGGCTGGGTCTGCGCCGCTGTGCTGGGGCGAGCTACTGATGGCGCGGACGGCGCAGCGCCCGCCGCGGTCGAGGACGAGGGACTTGGCATGGTCGAGCTGATGGAGGCGGTGGGCGTCTGCAACGTCGGCGCGGTGGCACCCGCGCAGCCGGCCAGGACCAACGCGAGCGCCGTCGCACCCGTAAGGGAGCCAGCGGCATACCGACGAGGTTGTCTCACGTGGCCACACTAACGAGCCGGCCGGCGCAACTGGGCCGGGCCTTGTCGGAAGGGTTCTGCCGGATGCGTAGGGTGTCGAGCGCGCACCTTCAGCCCGCTGTTGATTGCCAGGAGATACCTCCATGCCCAAGAACGCTTCCGCCCCGTCGACCGCTGTGCTGACCGTGTTCCGCCTCGCGGCCCTGTTCACCTTCTTGGCCGTGGCAATGGGGGCGGTGGTGTGTGCCACCGGATCAGGCGCGTCCTGCCCAACCTGGCCGGGTTGCCGTCCAGACCAGATCACCCCTCAGTGGCAGCTGAGCCCGCTCATCGAGTTCACCCACCGGGTGGTCGCGATGAGCGCCGGCCCCCTCGTGCTGGCCGCCGCGGTGATGTCCACACGGCTGCGCGGGCCTAACCGGTGGGTGCGGATCCTGCCGCTGGTGGCGCTCGCAGGCGCCCTGGCTGCCGGCGCCTTCGGGAGAACGGCAGTGTTGAACGGCCTTCCGACCTGGTTGGGTGGGGTCGATTTGTTCTCCGCCCTGACGGCGATGACGGCGATGGGCGTAGCCGCGGTCATGCTGGGCGCCCCCGCACCCGACTCATCGTCGCCATCGTCAGCAGAGGGGCGGCCGGTGCAGGTATTCCGCCTGGCAGCGACGAGCCTCACGGTGCTCGTTGCGATGCACGTGACCGGCATATTCGCGGCGGGGCACTTGTCGTACACCCGGTGCATAGGCTGGCCGATCTGGCAGCTGATCGGAAGTGACCTTCACCCCTGGCTGCAGGGCCTGCGACTGGGGCTGGCAGGCCTTGGAGCCGGGCTCGTCGTCACCACCGCGCTGGTGGCCACGCGAAATGAGCGGCTACGTGGGTGGGGCATCCACCTCGGAACGCTGTTCGCGGCCGAGATGATGCTGGGGCTGGTGATTCGCGCTGGGGGAATCAACGCCAGCGTGGCCTCCGTGTACTCGGTGCTCGCGGTCGCGCTGCTCTCGTCGCTGGGGCTGCTGATGGCCGTCGCATGGTCCGCGCGGGTCGACACCGATGTCCCGCCACTGCAACCGGCCCCGCCCCGCCGTGAACCCGCCGAGCCGGGGCGGTTCTGAGGCCACCGGTTCACCGCGTCCTCGCGAGGTTCTCGGCGCGTCGCCCCAGCCGGGCGTGCGGCTATACCCGATGAGACGATCTGTGACCCGTCAATGACTCGGCGAGACACGTTCTAAGGGCGCATCTCGTAGGCGCCCGCCAGGTCGCGGACCTGCTGCCAGACTCTGTCGTAGCGTCCTGTGTCGGCCGCCGGCTTACGGACGTGCTCCAGCGCCCACAGCTGCTGCGCCTTGGTCGATGAGGCCTTGCCGTACAGGTCCACGGCGTAGGCGGAGAAGTCACGAATGAGCACGTCGAAGACCTGGTCCAACAGGTCCGTCAGGTTACTGTCCATATCGGTCAGCGAGGCCTGCTCGAGGATGAGCTGGCCGTAGACGACCAGGGTGAACAGCTCGCCGAGCGCGAGGAGCAGGTCTAGGTCCTTGGCCTGGTCCGCGTCGGGCCCGGCGTTCGTGACGAGGTCGACCAGACCCTCGGCCTGCTCACGGAAGACGGCGACATTGGGAACGTCCGCGAACGCGTCGTACGGCGTGCGCCAGTCCGCGAACCGGACCTTTGCCAGACCTCTGGCAGCTCCCTGGTGGAACAGGAAGGCGTCGTCGGCGGTGTCGCGACGTCTCGGCACCTCGGGGAGCGCTGTCGGCTGCAGCAGGTAGCTGGGCAGGAACTTCAGCACCAGCGCCATGTTGACGTGCACCGTGCCCTCGAACTTGGGCAGCGCACGGATATCCATCGCGGCCTGCTCGAAGTACGTGTCCTTCTCGAAGCCCTTGGCGGCCACCACGTCCCAGAGCCCATCGACATATTCCGGCAGTAGCCGACCCGGCAGTAGCCGACCCGGCAGTAGCCGACCCGGTGCCTGCTGCTATCACTGCCGCCGTGCCCAGCGTGGGCAGCAGCGCTGCCGCACCGGGGTAGGGCGTCAGGCCATCGAAGGCGACGATGGCCCAGGCGATCGCGGCGAGCCCGATCCACCCGATCCAGCCGGGTGGCGCCGGGAACCGGGCCCGGCCGGAGCCGGATACCGCGGTGTCTGGCGTCCCCAGACCCGGCCCCTGGGCAACCGGCGTGGCCCCGTCTGAAGGCAGCCAGACCGCCAGGAGCGCCCCCGCCCCGAACTGCCAGGCTCGCGTGGGTGAGCCGAGGAACGCCCACGGCTGGTCGCTCCTGGCCAGCACCATCGACAGCACGAAGGACGATGTGATCACCACACCGAGCACGGACAAAACCACCCCGGACAGGGCCAGGCGCCTCCGGCGGGCGACTGCGGCAGCTGCCAGGACCAGCACTGGCCAGACGAGGTAGAACTGCTCCTCGACCCCG
>Ga0208716_1000096_pt1 | contig 32029 bp, 21 predicted proteins | sample NGESurdeep092012_8_FD_184482 | JGI IMG/M metagenome (GOLD analysis project Ga0208716, IMG submission 184482) | Arctic peat soil microbial communities from Barrow, Alaska - NGEE Surface sample 415-3 deep-092012 (SPAdes) | ecosystem: Environmental > Terrestrial > Soil > Wetlands > Peat ...
GTCGTGATGCGGACGGAGGGCTCGCTCATCGTCCCCACCGGCGGCGCGCGTTCTCGTCTCCCACCATCACGCCGAGGGCCGTCACGCCCAGGAGCGTGAGACAGGACGCCAGCTCGGACTTGCCGGCCGCGGTGCTCGAGATTTCGGACTTTCCCCCGGCCTCGAATCCCGCCGGAACGAACCACCGGATGGAGAACGAAAGGGGATCGCCGTCGTGGCCGCTGCGAAGATAAATCCGCTGCGCGTTCTCGGGAGCGGGTCGCATGCGGGCGCAGTTTAGACCCGATGCAAATGCACCCCTTGACCGGATCTCGAGACCGGCCCTAACCATCTGTAGGGATCCCGATCCGAGCGGCCGCCGGAGGCCGCGGAAATGCGAGGTCTGCATGCACAAAGGTCACTTCCGCCTGTTCGCTCTCCTCGGAGGGGGTGTCGTACTCGCCCTCTCGGTTGCCGGCTTCTGGCTGGTCGAGAGCAAGCCGCTGGACACGACCTGGACCCCGACCCATCTCGCGCTCCCCCTCTCCACGACGACCGATCGCCTCGAGGTTCTCGTCGGCGACGTCCCGCTCGAAAAGGCGATCGCCGAGAAGCGCCTCACCGTCGTGACGGGCGCGGGCCCCCAGGTCGTTCGGGAGGCCACCGTGCGCGTGAACAATTCCGATCAGCTTCGTGAGGCCCGCTTCCTGCCGCTCCTCGCGCTGTCGGCCATCGCGGGCGGCGCGTTCGTGCTGTTCGTCATCGGTCTCTTCGCGCCGCGGATCGGCGCCTTCCACCAGCACGGTCTCATCGACCTGCACCTGACGACGTAGCGCTTTTCACCCGGGGAACGCCACCGGGGCCCGGATCGCCCGCACGGTCCGGCCGTTGGCTTATCGTCTGCATATGCGGACGAAGTGGCTGCTCGGACTGGCCCTCGTGACGGCGGTCGTCGCCGCGTATCTGCCGGCCCTCCAGGCCGGCTTCGTCTGGAACGACGACACCTACCTCACGGAGAACCGGACTCTCGACGGGATTGAAGGGCTGCGGCTCATCTGGACCGAGCCGAAGGCCAACGAGCAGTACTACCCGATGGTCTTCACCTCGTTCTGGGTCGAGAAGCACCTCTGGTCCCTGCAGCCGTTCGGCTATCACGTCGTCAACGTCCTCCTCCATGCGGGCTCGGCCCTGCTCCTGTGGGGGCTCCTCGTCCGCCTCGGCTTGCCGGGCGCGTGGTTCGCCGCCGCCTTGTTCGCCCTGCACCCCTTGGGCGTCGAGTCCGTCGCCTGGATCACCGAGCGCAAGAACACGCTCTCGCTCTTCCTTTCTCTCCTCGCGATCCACGCGTGGTATTCGTTTCTCGAGGCGCGCACGAAAGCCGCCGAACCGAAGAAGAAGAGGCGCGCGGTGCGGGCGGCAGAGCCGTGGTCGCGGTCGCCGACGGCCTTCTATGCCCTCGCCTTCGCCTGTCTCACCCTCGCCCTCTTCGCGAAGACGACGGCCTGCGTCGTCCCCGCCGTGCTCCTCGTTCTCGCCTGGTGGAGTAAGGGGAGCGAGGGGCTCATTGTCTCGAGCGACGTGCGGCCGCTCTTCCCTCTCTTCACCATCGGCGCGTTTCTAGCGCTCCAGACCGCCTGGCTCGAGCGGACGGTGGTGCAGGCGGCAGGAAGCGAATGGGAAATCGGGCCGGCCGGGCGCGTGGTCCTCGCCGGCCAGACCGCCCTGTTCTACGCCGGCAAGCTCTTCTTCCCCGCGAAGCTCGCCTTCATCTACGAGCGTTGGAACGTCGACCCGCGCGACCTCCGCCAGTGGCTTGAGGCGGCAGGCGTCCTCGGGCTCGTGGCGGCCGCATGGCTCCTCAGGCGCCGCGTCGGGCGCGGACCACTCACCTCTCTGCTGCTCTTTCTCGGCGTCCTCGTTCCAGCGATGGGGTTCTTCAACGTATACGCGATGCGCTATTCGTGGGTCGCGGACCACTTTGCCTATCAGGCCCTCGCCGTTTTCGCCGCGTGCACCGTGTGCGCGGCGGCGTCGTGGATCGCCCCCCTCGGAATCGCGCCGCGGAGGATCGCCGCGGCACTCGGCCTCGCCGTGCTCGCCGTCCTCGCGTCGCGGACGCATGCGCAGAGTCGGAGCTACCGGAACGAGGAGACCCTCTGGCGGGACACGCTCGAGACGAGCCCCTCCTGCTTCATGTGCGAAACGAACTACGGAAACTGGCTGATGGAGAAGGGGCGCGCGGCCGAGGCTGTCCCTCACTTCGAGAAATCGCTGAGCCTCAAGCCCGACAACGTGCCCGCGCTGCTGAACCTCGCGCGCATCGAGGAACAGGGCGGCCGACTCGACGCCGCGACGGACCATCTGCGGGCGGCCCTCCGTATCGCCCCCCAAGATACGACGGTGCTCATCAACCTGGCTACCGTGAGCACGAAATCGGGGCGGATCGACGAGGCGATCGCTTCGTACGAAGAAGCGCTTCGCCTCGGCGCGTCCGAGAGTCCGATCGCGCACAATGGCCTCGGCGCCGCTCTCATGCAGCGCGGACGGGTGACGGAAGCAATCGAGCAATTTCGCGAGGCCCTGCGCCTCGACCCGGACTACGCGTATGCCCGCGCCAACCTCGAGCGAGCGCTTTCCATTCCGGGGGGGCCGGGCCCGCTGGCCCCGCGTCCTTCCGGAAGATGATCGGTTGATCTGAGGGTCCCGCGGCCGGCCTACCGCGTCAGCGTGCGACGACGGTGTTGCTCGGACCCGGGGGCTGCCGCCTGATCCCCCTTTTTCGCCCCCAATCGAACGACGACCCGGTGGACACGGCCGTCGTCGCGAAGCGGGATCGACGCTGGATCGACGGGCGCGCCGTCGCATTCCGCGCCCGCGACCCCGCCGCTCCGGCCCTCCGGATTCTCGACCGCGATCTCGTATCGGGCGGAGCCGAATCGCCACGAGATCGAGAAGGCCGTCCAGGAGCCCGGCACGCACGGGTTCACCGAGAACGTGCTCCCCTGCCGCGTCAGGCCGAGGATGCCCTCGAGTCCGACGCGATACATCCAGCCGGCCGCTCCGGTGTACCAGGTCCAGCCGCCGCGCCCGCGATGCTGCGGATGGTCGTAGACGTCGCCGGCGAGCACGTACGGTTCCGTCTTGTATCGGTCGAGCTCGGCAGGCGTTCGCGTGTGGTTGATCGGGTTGAGCATGTGGAACGCTTCGACGGCCTCGGCTCCGTACCCGAGCCGCGTGAGGGCGAGGACGACCCATTCCGCCGCGTGCGTGTACTGGCCGCCGTTCTCCCGGACGCCCGGCACGTAGCCTTTGATGTAACCCGGGTCGAGGGCGGTGCGATCGAACGCCGGAGTCAGGAGCAGGATGACGCGCGACGCGCGACGCACGAGATGCGCCCGCACGGAATCCATCGCGCGCTCGGCGCGCTCGCGCGGCGCGGCGCCCGAGAGGACCGCCCACGTCTGGGCCACGGAATCGATCCGCCCCTCGTCGTTCTGCGCGGAGCCGAGCGGCGTTCCGTCGTCGAAGTACGCGCGCCGGTACCAGTCTCCGTCCCAGGCGAGCTCGAGCATCCCGGAAAGCCGTTCCCTCTCCTTCCGGTAGCGGGTCGCCCGCGCGGGGTCCCCTCGGGCCTCGGCCAGCGGCGCGAAGTCCGAAAGGGCCGCGTGGAGAAGCCATCCGACGAACACGCTTTCGCCGCGCCCGTCGGCCCCGACGCGGTTGTAGCCGTCGTTCCAGTCGCAGCTGCCGATGAGCGGGAGGCCGTGCGGCCCCTGCGTGAGGCCGCGCTCGATCGCGCGCACGCAGTGCTCGAAGAGAGTCCCCGTCTCGGAGGACGCGGAGGGCAGCCCGTAGGATTCGACTTCTCCGGGGGCCAGCGCGGGAGCGGTCAGAAACGGCACGACCTCGTCGTAGACGGCCGAGTCGCCCGTCTCCGCCGCATAGCGGGCGGCGGCCCACGGCAGCCAGAGCAGGTCGTCCGAGCAGCGCGTCCGGACCCCGCGGCCCGAGTGCGGATGCCACCAGTGCTGGACGTCGCCCTCGACGAACTGCCGGCCCGCCGCTCTGAGCAGGTGCTCGCGGGCAAGCTCCGGGCGCGACCACGTGAGCGCGACAACGTCCTGCAGCTGATCCCGGAACCCGTAGGCACCGCTCGACTGGTAGTAGCCGCTCCGCGCGAAGACCCGGGCCGAGAGGTCCTGATAGAGGAGCCAGCGATTCATGATGAGGTCGAAGGAATCGTCCGGCGTCTTCACGCCGATGGTCCCGAGCGTCTCGTCCCAGAATTCCTCCACCTGCTTCAGCTCGCGCGCGGCCGATTCCGGACTCGCGTGCCGCCGCGCGAGAGATCGCGCCGCGGCGAGATCCGGCGCCTGCCCGAGCACGAAGACGACCCGCTGCGTCTCCCCGGACTGGAGCGCGATCGAGACGTGCATCGCGGCGCAGGGATCGAGGCCCGCCCCGAAATGTCCCGCGAGCGGCAGCCGTGAGAGCGCGCCCGCGCGCGCCAGGGAACCGTTGCGGCCGAGCACCTCCAGCCGGTCGCCGGTCGCCGAAACGACCGGTTCGCTCGACACCGCGAAGGCGACGCGGCCCGCGAAGTCCGCGTTGTAGGGGTTTCGCGCCAACAAGGCGCCCGTCTCCGGATCCCGCTCGCTCACGACGAAACGCGACTCTCCTGTCCGGGGCGGGCCGAGACTCCATTCCGCGTAGCTGAGGAGCGTCAGCCGGCGCGGTTTCGGCCCGCGGTTCGTGAGGGTGAGGACCGAGAGCTTCACGGGATCGTCCTTCGCGACGAAGACGGCGAGCTCCTGCTCGATTCCGTCCGCCGCGCGTTGGAAGCGCGTCACGCCGGCCGCGTGCCGCACGATCCAGCGCGGAGATCGCGGCGTGCGCTTCACGGGGGCCGGTGTCGCGCCCCACGTGCGGCCGGTCTCCTCGTCGCGGATGAAGATCGCCTCGGCCGTGGGATCCGACACGGGATCGTTCGCGAACGGCGTGAGCCGGTTCTCCCGGCTGTTCTCCGACCACGTCGTCGAGGCGCCCGACGTCGTGACGATCGTGCCGAAGCGCGGATTCGCGATGACGTTCGCCCACGGAAGCGGCGTCTCGGCGTTCCCCGTGAGCACGACCACGTACTCCTTGCCGTCCGGCGAGAAACCCCCGAGCCCGTTGCCGAGGACGAGCGGCGGTACAGGCGCTTCCGCGTCGTTTCCGTCGCCATCGTCGACGAGAGGCGCCACGAGCGGGCGTGGGGGCACCGGACCGCTTCGATCGAGCTGCCCCGCGAGCTGGCCCCGGTCCCCGGAGAGCACCGCGCGCGCGACCGTCACGAGGAGGACGCGTTCCGCCTCGGGCATCCCGTCGCCGCGCAGGAGGAAGACCCCGCCGGGCCGCCCCTTCCACGACGCCCACGATCCCCCGTCGACGAGCGCCGTGAGCAGCTCGTGCATCTCGTCGAGGTAGCTCACGGGGTGCTCGTTCAAAACGACGAGGTCGGCCTTCAGCCCGACGAGACGCCAGTACTCCTGCGCTTTCAGAACCTGCGAAACGAGGGGCAGGTCGTCGGACTCGACGACGCGGACGAGCACGATCGGGAGGTCACCCGAGATTCCGTGGCCGTAGAGACCGCTCTGTCCGAGCGTGCTCTTCGAAAGGATCTCCCCCGACTCGCGCAGGGAGGCATCGCAGAAGAAGACCCGCGACCCGAGGCGGTCGAAGAGCTGGGCCTCATCCGCCTGAATCCCGAGGTGTCCGCGCGCGACCTGCGTGTGAGTGTGCGCGAGATGAAACACGCGCGCGGCGGCGCTCGTATCGTGATACTTCTGCGCGAGGGCCCGCGCGCGGTCCTGGTCCTCCGCGACCCCCGTCGCGAAACAGAGGCGCGCGCTGGCGCCCGGGGCGAGGCGCACGCGCGTCCTCAGGCTCAGTATCGGATCGAGGACGGCCCCCGTCGTGCCCGAGAGGGCGCGCCCGTCGAGCGCCTGCGGATCGTCCGGCCCTCGCCCGCGGCCGACGAAGCGGGCCCGATCCGTTTCCCACTCGATCGGCGCCTGGATACGGCCGTCGAGACTCAGGACGTGGAGCGCCCAGAGATTCGGATCGCCCGGCGAGCGGGGGCGGCGGTGCGCGAGCAGCGCCGTGCTCTCCCCTGCCCACGCCGTCTCCACGAAGAGCTTGCCGAACGCAGGATGCGCCACGTCCTCCTTGATCGTTCCGAGGGAGATCTCCGCGTAGCTCGTGAGCTCGATCTCGCGCGGCCGTTCGCTCCGGTTCCGGAGCGTGATCCGGCGGACCTCGACGTCGTCCTCCGGCGAGACGCCGACTTCGAGCCGCGACTCGATCTCGTGATCCCGGAGCCGGAACACCGACTTCTCGGAAAGGAAGTCGACGACGTACTCGTCCGCTTCGCGGCACGTCGGCTGATATGTCGCCGACCACACGTCTCCCGTGTGAACGTCTCTGAGATAGAGGAACTGGCTGCCCGGATCCGCCGTCGGGTCCTCGCGCCACCGCGTCACGGCGCGGTCCTTGTAGAGGCTCGCTCCCCCGCCCGCGTTCGTCACGATCGAGACATAGGCGCCATTGCCGAGGAGGTGCGCGCGGGGATAGGGCGTATGCGGCGACCGAAAGCGGCGCGGCGGCACGGCCACCACGGGAGCCGCGGCGTGGGATTCCTCCGCGGGGCGGGGGTCGATGATCGGAGCCTGCCTCGGCACCCGCTCCTGAAGCAGCAGCTCGGTGGCCTTCACCCGGGGATCGGCGTGAAAGCGCTCGACCATCACGTCTTCCAGGAGGGCGTTCGCGATGGCGACGAGCATCATGCCCTGGTGATGCGCGAAATGCGCCTTGACGACGTGGCCCGCGGGCTCCGCGTCATGTTCGTCCGGGGAGATACGGCGATCGGTGTGATCGACGGCTTCATAGAAGCCCCAGGCCCCACGCGCGCCTTCGTCGGCGAGCCGCCTGAGGTTGGCGACGGCGGCGGAGGGGTCCACGAGCGCCGCGAGAGCCGTGGCGTACGGGGCGATGACGAGCTCGTCACCGAGGCCTCTCTTGAGCCCGAGACCCGGAACGCCGAAGGCCTTGTACTGGTAGGTGCCCTGGCGATCGACGAGCGCGTACGCCGATTCGGAGATACCCCACGCCACGCCGCGCGCCTTCGCATAGGACCGCTGGCGCCTCACGACCATGCGGCAGGATTCATGGAGCAACGTCCCGGGGTAGCTGCGGGTCAGCAGGAGAGGCTTCAGATACTCGAACATCGTGGCGCTCCACGACACGAGCGTCGGAACTCCCTCCACGCTCACCACGAGTCGGCTCAGGTGGAACCAGTGGCTCTGCGGCACGTCGCCCTTGGCGATCGCGAAGAAGCTCGCGAGCCGCGCCTCCGAAGCGAGGAGATCGTAGAAGGAGCTGTCCAGCCGGCCCGGACCGTTCGCGTCGGCCAGACGGTACCCGATCGCGAAGAGCTGCCGATCGGCCCGGTACAGGAAGGCGAAACGCATCCCGTTCGCCAGCGCGGACGCGCGGATGGCGAGCGAAGCGAGCCGCGGTTCCAGATCGCTCCGCGACCGCGCCAGCGTCAGGAGCCCCTGCGCCAGCGCGACGAGCGAGCAGGCGAGGTTGCCGCTGTCGACCGTCGACACGTAACGCGGGTAGAAAGGCGCGAGCGTCCGCGTGTCGTACCAGTTCAGGAGGTGTCCTTCGTGGTGCTCGAGCCCTTCCACGGTCGCAATCGTGCGTTCGAGCCTCGCAAGCGTCTTTTCCGTCGTGAGGAGCCCGAGGTCATGCGCCGCGAGTGTGGACAGGAGGGCCATGCCGATGTTCGTCGGGGACGTCCGGTGGGCGACCGCGGGGCCCGGATCCTCCTGATAATTGTCCGGCGGGAGGCCATGGTCCTCCTCGCGGTCGAGCTGTTCGAAGTAGGTCCACGTCCCGCGCGCGACCTCGAGGAGATACGCCCGGTCGTCTTCGGAGAGTCTGCGGCTCGTCGCCTCGAGCGGCCGGCTGAGCCAGTAGGCCACGAAGGGCGCGGCGATCCACGCGGCCGCGAACGGAACCGCCAGCCAGAGTGCGGCCGGACGCATCGCGAGCGTCATCACGACGACCGCGACGGCGACGATTGGGCTCGCGACCATCTCCGCCAGGAACGAGCGCGCGCCGGCGCTGAGGAGTCCTGCCGCGCGTGCCGCCTGGGCCGCGGCGGTCTCCCACTCGAGGAGGCGCCTTTGGGTGACGAGGAGCCGGACGAGCGTCAGGCTGATGGCGTGCACCGTGTCCCACGCCTGCTGCGCAAGGAGTACGAGCGCCAGGAGGGCTTGCGCGCCGGCCATGGCGAGGTCCGTCAGCGCGCCGCGCACGTAAACGCGAACGGGTCCGCGGCCGCGCGCGACGAGCGAGCCTCCCATCAACGCGAAGACGAGGGGAAGCGCGAGGACCGTGAGCCCGAAGAGCGTGTAGAGGAGCGGCGCTCCGGGCAGGATGGTCCAGGCGGCGCAGAAGAGCGCAAGGAGGGCCGGCGCCACGAGGCTGCGCCGCAGGTTGTCGAGGATCTTCCAGCGGCTGATGAAAGGAAGCCGGTTTCGCACGATGCCGTGCCGCGTGGGGACGAAATCGAAGAGCCACAGGAGGATCTGCCAGTCGCCCCGCACCCAGCGATGCTGCCGCCGCGCGTGCGCCAGGACGTTCGCCGGATAGTCGTCCACGACCTCGACGTCCGAGACGAGGGCCGTGCGGGCGTAGAGGCCCTCGAAGAGGTCGTGTGACAGGAGCGCGTTCTCCGGGACGCGGCCCTCGAGCGACGCGATGAATGCGTCCACGTCGTACAGACCTTTCCCGGTGAAGATGCCCTCTCCGAAGAGGTCCTGGTACGTATCGGACACGGCCCGCGAATAGGGATCCACCCCGGTGTGCCCCGAATAGACGCGGGCGAACAGCGAGTCCGCCGCGCCGGACTGCGTGATAGAGACGCGCGGCTGGAGGATTCCGTATCCTTCGGTGACCCGCCGGAGCCGCGGGTCCACGTGAGCCTGGTGAAGGGGATGCATGAGGACCCCGATCAGCGCGCGGGCCGTTCCGCGCGGGAGCCGCGTGTCGGAGTCGAGCGTCAGGACGTAGCGGACGGACGGGAGAATCGCCATGTCGCCGACGATCTGCGTGTAGCGCGTTCCCGTGGCTCCGCGAAGGAGGCGGTTGAATTCCTCGATCTTCCCGCGCTTCCGCTCCCAGCCCATGTAGAGGCCCTCTTTCGCATTCCACGTGCGGGGCCGATGGAAGAGAAAGAAGCGGTCGTTCCTCCCGGCCGCGTGACGCTTGTTCAGCTCTTCGATCCCGGCGCGCGCCGCCTCGAGGATTTCGGCGTCGTCCGGAAGAGTCTCGGTCTCGGCGTCGAGAAAGTCGCCGAGGAGGGCGAAGTGGACGTTCACGTCCAGGTTCCCGAGAGCCTGCACTTCGAGGTGGTCGATCAGACCGCGCACCCCCTCCACGCTCGAGAAGAGCGTCGGGACGACGACCATCGTCCGCGCGCCCTCGGGCACGCCGCCGGAAAGGTCCAGCCGCGGGAGGCGGCGCGCGGGCACGAGTCCGGTCGCTATGCGCTGGATCAGGGCGATGGCGATCTCGCTCGCGGGCAGCAGGACGAAGAGGGCCGCGGCAAGCTGGGCCCGGACGGGCGCACCGCCCGCCCAGAGAGGCGCCACCGCGACGAGGACGCCGAGAAACGTGAGAGAGGCGATGGCCGAGAGGTACACGGTGTCGGCCCGTGCAAAAAGCGCGCGCCCGACGCGGGCGAGGAGCGGCGGGCGGAAGGCCACGTCCGTCTCGAGGTCGGGCCTTCCCGCGCCGATGAGGTGATAGCCCACGTGCGTGACCCGTTCCTTCGAGCCCGGGCTTTCTGCGGCCCGCCGGGCGCTCGCGACGGCGCGGAGCGCCACGCGGACCTGCGCCTCGCCCGTGGGATCGGCTAGCTCCTCGACCGCGTGGCGGTAGAGGTCCCGGCTCTCGAAATCCATGCGCCCGTATATGCCCGTGGGGTCACGCCGCAGAATCTGCTCGATGAGGCTCACGCTCTCGACGTACCGGCTCCAGTCCATCGCCGACACGAGGTGCAGGCTCGTGATGGAGTTCGCCATGGAGGCCTGCTCGGTCGCGAGCCGCTGATGCTCCGCCCTCACGGCGTCTTCCGCGGTCGTCCCGTCTTCGGTGAGGCGCTCCGTCAGTTCGGCGCGCTGCGCGGAGAGGCGCGGATCGAACTCGCGCATGTGAGAGAGAAGCTGGGCCACGAAGGTCGGGTCCAGGACCTTCGGGAGCGGCACGGCGCGGTCGCCGCGCTCGAGGCGGGCCCGGATCTCGTCCGCGGCGCGGCGCCCCTGCCGCCGCGCGAGAAGGCCGTCCGAGAGGCGGCGGAGGTTCTCGAGCAGCGCCAGCTTCAGGATGCTGGGCCAGGCCCACAGCTCGCCGATCGTGAGCGGCGCCACGGTCTGATACGCCTTCAGAAAGCGCGTCAGGCGCTCGAGATCGAGGCGTCCGTCTCCCGAGCGGATGAGCTCGACCGCCATGGCATACAGCCGCGCCGTGCCGGCATGCTCACGGGAAGCCAGCTTCGGAAGCTTGCGGTAGTAGCGCGGGGGAAGGTCGTTACGAACGGCCCGGGCCTCGGACTCGAGCAGATGGAAGTTGTCGAGCAGCCACTCCGCGGCGGGCGCGAGCGGCTCGCCGCGATGGACGTCGTCGGCGAGCGCGAGGTACGCGCTGCGCAGCCGTTCCATGTTCCTCTCGAGGCGGTCGAGATGAACGCGGCCGCCCCTTTTCGACTCGCGCGCCAGCGTGAGGTGGGCCGCCAGGGCCGTCGCGCGCTCTTCGAGGGTTTCGAGGCTGAGGATCTCCCCGAGCAGCGCGGGAGCGTTCCAGCCCACGCTGTCGTCGAGAAACGGCGCCTTCGCAGGCAGCGCGTCCCTGAGCCCCCTCACGGCATCGTTCCCATCATCACGTTCCCTTCACAGCCTACCCTGCCGCACAGCAAAGCGTCTGCCAGATCGCACAAGGGCTCACGCACCAGGATCGCGAGGCGGCGACGCGGCGCTCAGCGCGCGATAACCGCCGCCGGATCGACCTTCGCCGCGAACAGCTTCGGATCGAGCCGGTAATGCGCGAGGGCGTCGGCCGTCTCGGGCGAGACCGTCCTCAGCAGCGCGCCGAGATTCGCGCGCGTCGCCTCGTCGATCGGCACCTTCGACACGACCTCGACCGTGACGGCCGCCTTTGGGAAGCGCTTCGCGCCGCCCTCGCGGAGGACGAGGTCCGTCATGAGCGGGTTCGGGTCGAGAACTTTCACGCCCGGGTAGCCGGCCGCCGCGAATGCCTGCTCCCACAGGGGCTTCACGTAGCCGTAGTGCGTGCAGTTGAGGCTCGCGACGATCGGGCCGGTCTTGTCGGGCCTCTTCTCGAGCGCCTCGGCCACGAACTTCTTCACGTAAGCCACGGTCTCCTCGCTCGCCGCGCCGCGCTCGATGGCACCCGCGAGCCGGTGGCAGGCCTCGCCGACGACGTGATCCGCCGGGACGCCCTTGCCGACGAGGAGCTTCTTGTGAGCCCCGGACTCGATCGTCGTCTTCGTCGCGAAGACGACGGCCGTCGCCCCGCGCTTCGTCTCGAGCTCCCTCGCGATGAGGTCCGCGCCGAGGCCGACGATCTCGACGGTCTCCGTGCCGCCCTTCTTCGCGTGCGCCGTTCCGGGGTAGACGACCGAAAGGGTGTTGCAGGCGATCAGGATGAGGTCGGGCTTGTAGCGCGTCTCCATCGCGGCGAGAGCCGCGTCGAACACGCGCACCTTGTCGGCCTCGAGCTTCATGTCGTTGTAGCCGAGCGCGACGTCGGGCTCGGCGTTCACGAAGACGATCCGCGCCGACCGCACGATCCCGCTCGCGGGCAGCCGCGCCGCGAGGTCGGCGGCGACGGAGAGGCCTCCAAGGCCGGAGTCGGTCACGACGATCGTGACGTCGGGCTTCTTGCGGACGACCTCGGCAAAGCGTGCCGGCTTTTCGGCGCGCGCGCCGAAGGCCGCGACGGCGAGCGCGGCGAGGACGAAGGCCGACGGGACGAACCGGGGCGTCTTTCGCATCGTCATACTCGCGGAGCTTAGTCCTCACGGACGAAGGCGGCAGCGCTGTTCGGGCTCTGGTTTTCTTCCGCGGCGCGAGCGCGGTATCCTCAAGAAAAGATGGCCTCTAAACGCAACGTGGCCTTTCAGGCGTCGTTTGCCGGAACCGGCGGTGGCGGAGGGTGATGCGGTCCGGCGTGGGCTGGACCAGATGATCGGTGGCCTGGAGCTGATGCTGGGTGCCTACGCTGCCGGCGCTGCGGCGTCGCTGCTCGCCCAGCGCTCCGCCAGGGCCACACGCTTCCTGGGTCACCTTGGTTTGCTCGTCGGCGCCCTCGCCGGCGTGGTGCTCGCAATCCGACACCTGGGCGATGCCTCGTCCGGCCCCGCGTTGCGCGTGGAGCTGCCGAGCTTGTTCCCGTTCGCGCACCTCTCCCTGGTCCTGGACGGGCTTGGCGCGTTCTTTCTGCTGGTGGTCTCTATCGTCGCCGTCGCGGCGGCCGTCTACGGCCCCGCCTACCTGCGGACCCACGGCACCGGCTCACCCGCCGTGGAGGTGCTCGGGATCAACCTCTTCGTCGGCTCGATGGCCCTCGTCCTGTGCGCCGGCGACGCGCTGACCTTCCTCCTGGCGTGGGAAGGAATGACGCTCGCCAGCTACACACTGGTGGTGTCCGAGGGCGGCGAAGCAGACGCCCACGCCGGCCTCGTCTACATCGTGATGGCGCACGCCGGCACCGCGCTCCTCATGGTCGTCTTCCTGGCGCTCGCGGCGCATGCCGGGACCTTCGACTTCGTGGCGATCCGCGCGGCGGCCACGTCGCTTCCCGGACCCGAGCGGACGGTCCTGTTCTTCCTCGCGCTCGCCGGTCTCGGGGCGAAGGCGGGCGTCGTGCCGCTGCACGTCTGGCTGCCCCTGGCGCACCCGGCAGCGCCGAGCCACGTCTCGGCGCTGATGTCGGGCGTCATGCTCAAGGTGGCGCTCTACGGCGTGCTGCGTCTCGGGCTCGACCTTCTCGCGCCGGTCGCTGGGCCGCTTCCGCCGTCGTGGGGCTGGACGGTCCTCGTGCTCGGCTCGACCTCGGCGGTCATCGGCGTGCTCTACGCGCTGCAGCAGCACGACCTCAAGCGCCTGCTGGCGTTCCATAGCGTGGAGAACGTCGGCATCATTCTCATGGGCATCGGGATGGCCATGCTGCTCGCGGGCCGGGGCGGCGCCGCCGACGCGCTCGCGGCGCTCTCTCTCGCGGCCGCGCTCTTGCACACCCTCAACCACGCGGCGTTCAAGGGGCTCTTGTTCCTCGGTGCGGGCAGCGTCCTCTCCGCCACACACCTGCGAAACATGGAACAGCTCGGGGGGCTCGGGCGGCGCATGCCGTGGACGGCGTGGCTGTTCCTGACCGGCGCGGTGGCGATCTCGGCGCTCCCGCCGCTCAACGGCTTCGTGAGCGAGTGGATGACGTTCCAGGCTCTCGTTCTCGGCGGCGCGCAGCTTAAAGGCGGAGCCGGGCTGGCGGCCGTCGTCGCGGCCTCAGCCCTCGCGCTCACCGGCGGGCTCGCCGCCGCCTGCTTCGTCAAGGCGTTCGGCGTGACCTTCCTCGGACGGCCGCGGTCGGCGCAGGCCGCCGAGGCCGTCGAGGTGGCGCCGAGCATGCGGGCCGGCATGATTCTGCTGGCGGCGGTGTGTGTGGTCGTCGGCGTGGCACCGGGTCACGTCATGTCCCTGCTCGACGCGCCGGTGGTGCGCCTCCTCGGCGGCGCCGGCCCGAGCGCCCTCGTGACTGTCCGCGGCCCGCTCGTGCTCTCGGCTCTCGGAGCTGCGGGCGCCGGGACCGCCCTCTCGATGACGGCGGCGGCCGCGCTGTTCGCGGCGCTGGCGCTTTTGGTGTGGGGAATTTGCGTCTGGCCGCGCGCTGTCGCGCGCCGCCTGGCTCCGACCTGGACGTGCGGCATGACGCCCCAGAGCCGCTTCGACTACACAGCTACCGCGTTCGCGAAGCCGCTCCGATTCATCTTCGCCGCACTCTACCGGCCTAGGCGAGAGGTCGAGAAAGAGACTGGACCGACGCCCTATGTGCTGCGCCGGCTCCGCTGGGAGGGCGACGTGGTGGACCTCGCCGAAACGGAGCTCTATCAACGCCTCCAGGCCGGCGTGATGCGTACCGCGCGCGCCGTCCGCAGCCGGAGCACGGGCCGCATCCACGGATACATCGCCTACGTCCTGATCACGCTGCTCCTCACCCTGCTCGCGTTCGGGAGGGGCTGACATGGGGCGCGCGACTCCCTGGGCGCTCGCCCTCGGCCAGATGGCCCTCCTCGTGCTGCTCGGACCGCTCGTCACCGGCGTGATCCAGAAGCTCAAGGCGCGTCTGCAGTGCCGCCGCGGCGCGGGGATTCTCCAGCCCTACCGCGACCTCACGAAGCTCTTGCGCAAGGGCACCGTGCAGGCCGACACGGCGGGCTCCTTCTTTCGCGCGGTGCCCGTCGCGGTGCTGGCCGCGACCTGCGCGGCGGCGGCGCTCGTGCCGGTCCTGTTCGCATCTCCAGCGGCCGGTGCGGCTTCGCCGCTGCCGCTGGGCGATGCGATCCTCCTCCTCGGCTGGCTTGCGCTCGGGCGGTTCCTCACCGCCGTCGGGGCGCTCGACGCCGGCGGCGCCTTCGGCGGCATGGGAGCGTCGCGCGAGATGACGGTCGCGACGCTCGTCGAGCCGGTGCTGATGCTGGTCGTGTTCTCGGTGTCCGTTGTGGCCGGCACGACCGACCTCGGCGCCATCGCCGGCCATCTCTCGCTCCGGCGCGGGTCGTTCGGCGCGCCCGACATCCTGGCGCTGTTCGCCATGCTCGTGCTGCTCCTGGCCGAGACCGGCCGCATCCCCGTCGACAACCCCGACACGCACCTGGAGCTCACGATGCTGCACGAGGGAATGCTGCTCGAACACTCGGGACCCGGGCTCTTTTGCCTCGTCCTCGCCCACCACACGAAGCAGATCGTGGTCATGGCCCTCGTGCAGGCGCTGTTCCTCCCGTGGATACCCGCGAGCACGGCGCTCTTCGCGCTGGCGCTCGGGCTGGGCGCGTTCGCCGCGCGCACTCTGGTTCTCGCGATCTTCCTCGCCCTCGTCGAGTCGTCGTATGCGAAGCTGCGGTTCTTCCGTCTGCCGCAGTTCCTCAGCATCGGTTTTCTGAGCGCGTTCCTCGCGGTCGCGCTGAGGCTCCTGTGAGCCCGGAGCTGGCGACGCGCCTCATCGACGCTCTCGGGGCGCTCCTGCTGTTCACGATGATCCTCATCCTGGCCGCCGGGCAGCTCTACCGGGCCATTTACGCGGTGGCCGCGCAGTCGGTCCTCATCGCGCTCGCGGGCGCCGTGCTCGGCGCCACGACCCACAACCTCGATCTGTGGATCGTCGCCGGCATCACGCTTTTGGTCAAAGCGATCGCGCTGCCCTGGCTGCTCTTGCGGGTCATCCGCCGCGTCGGGATCCGCCGCGAGATCGAGCCGGTGGTCCCCATCACCGCCACGCTCGCCATCGCCGGCGGCATCGTCGTGCTCGCCTTCCACCTCTCGTCGTCCCTCGGCGCGGTGAGACAAGCCATCACCGGGAACGCCCTGCCCGTCGGCATCGCGCTCACGCTCATGGGCGTCCTGGTGATGATGTCGCGCCGCGAGGCGCTGACGCAGATGGTGGGGCTGTTCGCCTCCGAGAACGGGATCTTCTTCACCGCGATGGCGGTCAGCCAGGGGATGCCGCTCATCATCGAGATCGGGGTCGTCCTCGACGTGATCCTCGGCGCGCTCGTCATGGGGGTCATGGTGCTGCGCGTGCGGTCGAGCGTCGATGCCGACATCGCCGAGCTGGATCGGCTGCGGGGCTAGGTCTCGTGACGACGCTCTTGTGGATCCTGCCGCTCGTCCCGGTCGCGTTCGGCCTCGCGATGCTCGGTGTCAGGGACCGGCGCCTCTTCCACGCGCTCGACCTTGCGAGCGCCTCGGCGACCGGCGTGCTCGTGGTGATCGTCGCGCGGACGGTCATGCGCGACGGCTCGCTGCGGGCGGCCGGGGTGTTCGCCGCCGACGCCGTGACGGTGGTGTTCCTCGGACTCATCGCGCTCCTGGGCCTCGCGACCGCGATCTACACGATCGGCTGGATGCGGCGTGAGGTCGCCGGCGGGGACATCGAGGAGCGCCGCCTCCCGGCGTACTTCGCGCTCGTGCAGGCCTTCCTCGCCACCATGCTCGTCACGGTGCTCGCCGACAACCTCGGCGTCCTGTGGATCGCCATGGAGGGGACGACCATCACCTCGGCGCTCCTCGTCGGGTTTCGCCGCGACCGCTACGGGCTCGAGGCGGCCTGGAAGTACATCATCGTCACCACGATCGGCATCTCGTTCGGCCTGTTCGGGACCGTGCTGGTGTATGCCGCGACCGCGCACGCCCTCGGCGGGGCGGCGGCCGGGGCGATGAACTTCACGACGATCGCCGCGATGGCCCACCGGCTCGACCCCGGCATCGTCCGCATCGGGTTCATCTTCGTGATCGTCGGCTACGGCACCAAGGCCGGCCTCGCTCCGATGCACATGTGGCTCCCGGACGCGCACAGCCAGGCGCCAAGCCCCGTCTCGGCTCTCCTGTCGGGCGCGCTGATCAAGTGCGCCCTGTTCGGCATCATCCGCTTCCACACCATCGCCCGGGGCGCTTGCGGCCCCGCGTTCTCCGGGCGCCTCCTCCTGCTGTTCGGCCTCGTTTCCGTCGTGGTCGCCACGCCGTTCATCCTGACCCAGCGGGACCTCAAGCGGCTGCTCGGCTACCACAGCGTCGAGCACGTGGGCATCGTCGCGCTCGGCCTCGGGATCGGCGGACCGGTTGGGACCTACGCCGCGTTCCTTCATATCTTGAATCACGGGGTGACCAAGGCGCTGGTCTTCTTCGTCGCGGGCGACGCCCTCGGCCGTTACGGCAGCCGCGACATGGGCAGGATCCGGGGATTCCTGCGCGCGGCGCCTTTCGCCGGGACCTTCCTCATGCTCGGCGCCTTTTCGTTGGCGGGCATGCCGCCCTTCTCGATCTTCGTGAGCGAGCTGCTCGTGCTTCGCGCGGGTATCGCCGCCGGCCGCTACGTGACGATCGCGATCTTCCTGGCCATGGTCGTGGTGATCTTCGCGGGGCTCATCCACCACGCCGGCAAGATGGCGTTCGGCGAGCCCGACGAGGCCGTGCGGCGCGGAGGTGAGGCGCTATCGGGGGTGCTCGCGATGGGGCTGCTCGCGGCGGTGATGCTGCTCCTCGGGCTCACCGTGCCCCCCGGGCTCGACCGCATCCTCACGCGCGCCACCGAGGTGACCCTTGGCTCCTGAGCTTCACACCATCCCCGCGCTTTCCGCCGCCGTCGTGAGCAAGCGTCTCGGCTCCCGGTTGGGTGGCCGTGTCGCCTTTTCGAGCGCGCCCCGAGGGCGGGACGTCACCGCGCGCCTCGAGCGGGCCGACGACCTCCTCGAGGCCGTTCGCGAACTCTCGGGCGGCCTCGGCATGGGACTCGCGACCGTGGTCGCCACCGACGAGCGGCGGGAGAGGGAAGGCGATTTCAAGGTGCGCTACGTCTTCGAGCCCGCCCGGCCTACCGGAGAGCCGCTCGCCGACCTTTTCGTGTCGGTGGTCGTGTCCGCCGGCGCCACCCGGCCCGAAGTGCCCTCACTCACGCCGATCCTGCCAGCCGCGGATTGGCACGAACGAGAGATGCGCGATCTCTTCGGCATCGAGCCGATCGGACACCCCGACCCGAGGACGCTGGTCCTGCACGACGGCTGGCCGGCCGGGCTCTACCCGTTGCGGAAGGACTTCGACGCGCGCAGGCAGCCGGAGAGGCTGCCGGCTCCGGAGTTCCCGCATGTCGTGGTGGAAGGCGAAGGGGTCTTCGAGATCCCGGTCGGTCCGATCCACGCCGGCATCATCGAGCCGGGACACTTCCGGTTCAGCTCCGTCGGCGAGACCGTGCTCCACCTCGACGCGCGGTTGTTCTTCACGCACCGGGGACTCGAGAAGCGGGTGGAAGGCCTCACGTCGCGCGACGCGTTCTTCATCGCCGAGCGGCTGTGCGGCGCGTGCTCGGTCTCGCACGCACTCGCTTTCGCCGAGGCGGTGGAGCAGATCGCCGGCGTCACGGCGCCCCCGCGCGCGAGGTTTCTGCGCGTCGTCGCGCTCGAGCTCGAGCGGCTCTACAACCACGTGGGAGACATCGGCAACATCTGCGCGGGCGCCAGCTATCACGCGGGCACGTCGGCCGGGATGCGCCTGAAAGAGACGCTCCAGCGCGAAAACGAACGGCTCACGGGCAACCGATTCCTGCGGGGCTTCGTGGTCCCGGGCGGCGTGTCCCATGACGGGGCAGCCCGGGCCGCCGCGATCGACCGGCTCGCTCGCGAGACCGGCGACCGGCTCACCGAGCTGATGCAGGCCCTCGAGCGCAACCCGTCGGTCGTGGACCGCCTCGACGACACGGGGATCCTGACCCCCGAGGAGGCCCGGGATCTCGGGGTGACCGGCGTCGCGGCCCGCGCGAGCGGGATCGACCGGGACGCGCGCCGCGACCACCCGCACGCGGCATTCGAGGGGCCGGGCGCGGTCGTCCCGCGCGTTTCAACCGACTCGGGCGGCGACGTGCATGCCCGCATCACGGTGCGCGCCGCCGAGGCGGCCGAATCGGTGCGGCTGCTCCGGCAGCTCGTGGCGAGCCTTCCACCCGGGCCGCTTTGCGCGCCGCTGCCCGACGTGCTGCCAGCGTGGCGAACCGGGATGGCGGTGGTCGAGTCGCCGCGGGGCGCGTCGATCCATTGGTTGCGCACCGACGGCGCCGGGCGCGTCGACCGCTATCACGTCCGCTCCGCGAGCTACGCGAACTGGCCGGCCGTCCCGGTCGCGGCCTTGCGTGCGATCGTCCCGGACTTCCCGCTCGTCAACAAGAGCTTCGAGCTCTGCTACGCCTGCACCGATCGCTAGGCTGAGGTGACGCCATGCTCCAAACCCTGATGCAGAGCCTGCGCGACGGAGTCGTGACCACGCGCTATCCGGACGAGCCGGCCGAGGTGCCCGAGCGCTTCCGCGGCGCTCCGGAGCCCGAGGTCGGACGTCCGTTCGCGGCGCTCCCGCCCGCGTCGGTCTGTCCCACGGGCGCCATCGCCGCCGGGGGCAGCGCGGATAGCCCGGCGGCTTACACGATCGACCTTTCGCGCTGCATCTTCTGTGGTCGCTGTGCCGACGAGCCGCCCGGCGGGGCAATCCGGATCGGCCGAGAGTTCGAGCTTTCGGCCCGCCGGCGCGAGGATCTGCTGGTCCGGATCGGGCGCGATGCCAACGGCCGCGTGACCGAGCTTGCGCCGGAGCCGGCGGACACCGCGGCGCTCGGCGAGCGCGTCGCGGAGCACATCCACAGGACGCTCGGGCGCTCACTGCACCTCCGCCACCTCGACGCCGGCTCGTGCAATGCGTGCGACTGGGAGCTCGTGGCCCTGCTCGCTCCCCATTACGACATTCGCCGCCTCGGCATCGACTTCGTGGCTTCCCCGCGCCACGCCGACGGCGTCATCGTGACCGGGTCCGTCACGCGCAACCTCGAGCCGGCCGTGCGCCGCACCTTCGAGGCGATCCCGGAGCCGCGCGTCGTCATCGCCGTCGGCGCGTGCGCCTGCTCGGGCGGCATCGCCCCGGCCAGCTATGCCAGCGCGGGAGGCGTCGACCAGATCCTGCCGGTGGACGTCTACGTGCCGGGCTGTCCCCCGCGGCCCGAGGCGATCCTGTTTGGGATCCTGCTCGCCGTCGGCCGGATCGAGGCGAAGCGCGGGCCCGCTCCCGCTCGCTAAACCCGACCCTTCAAGTACTCCCGTCACGCATGCGGCTCGGTTCTCCTTACCGCCTGAATCGGCAAGGCGTGCCGACTGTGAAGTGAGACGGGGACAGGAAAGCGGCAAACGACCAATGAAATCGGCGACGCAGACTGGCATACTGTGTGCTTCAGGCCACTATGTGCTCGAGCGGCTCAACTCCCTCCTGCGTGTCGAGCTCGCCGCGGTGGCGGGATATCAGAAGGCCCTCCGTACGATGAAGACGAAGGCCCTCGCCGACAGCGACCACATCCTCCGGCTCGCCTCCGATCACCAGCGAACGGTCGCAGCCCTTCAGGGATCTGTTCACGCCCGGGGCGGCGCGCCTGCGGTCGCGGCGGACCCCTGGGAGGGCGCCGCCGCGCTCACGGACGAGGGCGCGTTGGCGATGCTGGAAAACAAGGAGTTCGTCGGCGCGCTCCTCGAGGTCGAGCGGCGCGGTCTCGCCGAGTACGAGGCCGCCTTGAGCTCGCTCGACGACGACGCCCGAGAGCTCGTCGAGCTCGAGCTGATCCCGCGGCAGCGGAGACACGTCGCTCAGCTCTCGGCCATGCTCGGCCACCTCGCGGCGTGATACGCCGCTCGCCCTAGAACGAGGCGCGCCCCGGGGCGGGTGTGCTAGTTTCGACGTTTGTCGACATGGACGCCGCGTCACCTCTCGACCCCGCCGGCGAATCCGCTCATATCCTGCGTGCTCTCCGGCATGCCCTGGCCGACCCGCTCTCGGCCGCCGCGCTGAAGCTCGACCTCGTGCATCGGCGGCTCATGGCGCCGTCCGGAGCCGATCCGTCGTGGGTGGTGGAGCGGGTTCGGGCGGCACAGGCCGATGTGGGCGCGGCGAGCCGGCTCCTCGACCTCTTGCTTCGCCTCGCGGAGATCGCCGGCGAACGGCCGGAAGAGACGTCTCTCGGCGACGTCTGCCGCACCGCGGGCGTTCCGCTCCAAGAGGCGGCCGTGGCCGTTCCCCGGCTGCCGCTGCGGCACAGGTCGTCGGCCGAGGCCATCCAGAGTGTCGCGTCGTTCGCCGCACGCGGCGACGGCGTCGCTTCGCCGATCGGACGAGCGGGACTCGAGAACGGGCGGGTGACCCTGGCCCTCGAGGGGTCGCGGGTGACAGCCGATGGGCGTCCCGAGCGGCTCCTCGATCTGCCTCACGGGATCGAGGAAGCGGAGGCTCTGTTCGTGGCCCGGGCCGCCACCCTGGCCGATGGCGGTCGCCTGGAGCTGACCGAGCGCGGCGGACGCCTCGTGGCTCTCTTCTCGTGGCCCCTCCGGCTTGAAAGCGACGCCAAGCGGAAGGGCGGGCAATGAAGGTCCTCGTGGTGGAGGACGAGCCAGGGGTCCGAGCGTCGCTCGTCGAGCTCATCCAGGAGCTCGGATACGAGGCATCCGCCGTGGGCTCGGTGGCTGACGCGCGCGACGCGTTGACCCGTGGAGCGCCGGATGTCTGCATCACCGACCTCGGGCTGCCGGACGGCAGCGGGCTCGACGTCGTGCGCGCCGCGAAGGCGGCTCGGCCGGACTCTGCCGTCCTCGTGCTCACGGGGAAGGGCTCGATCCTCGCCGCGGTCGAGGCGATGAGGGCCGGCGCTCACGACTTCCTGCTCAAGCCGCTCAAGCCCGCCCTCCTCGCGTCGGCTCTCGCGCGCCTTTCGGAGCATCACTCTCCACACTCCGCGGCGCGCTCCGAGCCGGCGGCCGCGGGTCAGCTCGGGGAGATGGTCGGCCGATCGCCGGCGATGCAGGAAGTCTTCCGCCTGATCGCCCGCGTGGCGGGCTCCGAAGCACCCGTGATGATCACCGGGGAGAGCGGCACGGGCAAGGAGGTCGCGGCCCGTACCGTACACGCGCTCTCGCGCCGCATTCGGGGGCCGTTCGTCGCGGTCAACTGCGGCGCGATCTCGCCGACCCTCGTCGAGAGCGAGCTCTTCGGGCACGAGAAGGGCGCGTTCACGGGGGCGGAGCGGCGCCGTGCCGGCACCTTCGAGATGGCCCATGGAGGAACCATTTTCCTCGACGAGGTGACGGAGATGCCGCCCGAGCTGCAGGTGAAGTTCCTTCGTGTCCTCGACACCCGCACCTTTCGGCGTGTCGGCGGAAACGAGGAGCTGGACGTCGACGTCCGTCTCGTGGCGAGCTCGAACCGCGATCTGGCCGAGGCGGTGAAGAGCAGGTCGTTCCGGCCCGACCTCTTCTATCGGCTCAACGTCTTCCCGCTCCTGATGCCGCCCTTGCGCGAGCGCAATGCGGATGTTCCGGCTCTCGCGAGCCATTTCCTGTCACAGGTCGAGGAGAAGGAACGACGCGGCTTCAAGTCGTTCGAGGCCCGGGCGCTCGACGTGCTGGAGCGGCACGACTGGCCCGGTAATGTGCGCGAGCTCCGGAATGCAGTGCATCGGGCCTATGTCCTGAGCGACCCGCCTGTCATTCAGACAGAGGCTGTGGAGGCCGTCCTCGATGTGCCGCACCTGGTCGAGCGGCCGCCAGCCGCGGACCGGGACGAGGAGTCGTGGCCCGTCGTGCCGGTGCGCGTCGGAGAGAAGCTGGAGGCGGTCGAACGCAAGCTGCTTATCGCCACTCTGCAGGCTGTGAAGGGAGACAGGAAGATGGCGGCCGAGCTCCTCGGAATCAGCCTCAAGACGGTCTACAACCGGCTCAAGCATTACGGCCTCGATCAACCCACGCTTCCAGGAGGACGAGCTCGAGGCTCTTGAGCTGGACCGGCTTGGCGAGGTGATGGTCGAAGCCAGCCTCGCGGGACCGTGCCCGATCGTCCGGTTGGACCCAGCCCGAGAGAGCCACGAGGAGGAGTCCTTTCAGTTCCGGCTCCGCCCGGAGGCGACGCGCCACCTCGAGGCCGTCGAACCCGGGCAGACCGATGTCGAGGATCGCGACGTCGGGGCTCAGGCGCCGCGCCGCGTCGACGGCGGACGGGCCATCGTGCGCGACGTGCGTCTCGTGCCCCTCAAGCGCCAGGAGCTCGGCGAGCGTGAGAGCGGCCTCGACGTTGTCGTCGACAATGAGGATCCGCCGTGGCGGCGGCGTCGCGCTCGGCGGAGCCTGCGTGGCCACCGGAGCGGCGGAGTCGTTGGCCGCGCACGCGAGGCGTAGCGTGAAGACACTCCCCTTGCCCTCGCCCTCGCTCGCCGCGGTCAGGCTGCCACCGTGCAGCTCGGCGAGGCTTTTCGCGAGCGCCAAGCCGATCCCGAGCCCTCCGTAGACCGCCGCGCGCGCCCGGTGCCCCTGCCCGAACATCGTGAAGACGTGCGCGAGGTGCGCCGCCCGGATCCCGATGCCGGAGTCGATGACCGATACCACGACATCCTCGCCGTCTCGCACGGCCTCGAGACGGATTCGCCCGCCCGGCTCGGTGTACTTGGCGGCGTTCGAAAGGAGGTTCGACAGGACCTGCGCGAGCCGCATCGGATCGACATGCAAGAGCACCGGCGTCTCGGGCACGACCAGCTCGAACGCCTGCCGGCGATCGAGGAGGAGAGGCCCGGCTGTCTCGAGCGCGCTCTCGATGACGGCCGCGAGGGACACCCGCTCGCGGCGCAGATCCAGCTTCCCGTGCGTGATGCGGGAAAGGTCGAGAAGCTCGTCGATCAGGCGCACCATGTGCGCGATCTGCCGCTCGATCACGCGCAGCGCGCGTTCGCGCCTCGCCTGTTCCTCGGGCGTTTCACCCGTTCGCGACAAAATCTCGGTCGCGAACGACAGCGGCGCGAGCGGGTTGCGGAGCTCGTGCGCCAGCGTGGCGAAGAACGCGTCCTTCCGGCGGTCCGCCTCGCGCAGCGCGCGCTCGGCCGCGCGCCGCTCGGCCACCTCGGCCGCCAGCGCTTCGTTCATTGTCTCGAGCGCGTCGGTCCGCTCGGCAACCCGAGTCTCCAGCTCGTCACGAACGCGGCGGAGCGCCGCCGCGCGCCGCGACGCCTCGATCGCGTATCGGATCGAGCGCTCGAGCAGCGTCGCGTCGAGACGATCCCTGACGAGGTAGCCCGCGGCGCCGCTCTCCGCGGCCGCGAGGTCCTCGGTTCGCTCCGGGTCATCGGCGATCAAGATTACGGGACCGGTGCCGCCGGACTCGCGATAGGCGCTCAAGAGGTCGATGCCGCTCTTCGTGCCGAGCCGGGAGGCCACGAGGTAGGCGTCGTAGCGGTGTGACCTCATCCGCTCGAGGCCGAGACCGAAGGTCGCGACCCTCTCCATGTCGGCGGGAGGTGCCATTTCCGCCATCAGGCCCCGCATCAGAACGACGCCGTCTTCGTCGGCGTCGACGAGCAGGACGCGGAACGGGTTAGGCATCGAACCAGGGCCTCGGGATGAGCATAGGTCATCGGCACACTTTTCCGCAGAAAGCGGCAAACTCGGCATCGTTATTGCGAAAGCGGTTAGGGGCTGGCCCCAGCCCCATGCGAGAGGGGACTAAACGCGATGAGCACGTCAGAAGCCCTGATGCAAAAAATGGAGAGCGGCACCAAGAACACGACCATGAAGGCCCTCGTCTTCCACGGTCCCGGCAAGCGCGCCTGGGAGGACAAACCGAGGCCGACGATCAAGGACGCCACGGACGCCATCGTCCGAATCACGACATCCACGATCTGCGGCAGCGATCTCCACATCCTCAAAGGCGACCTTCCCGCGGTCACCGACGGGCGAATACTCGGGCACGAGGGCGTGGGCATCGTCGAAGAGGTGGGAAAGGCCGTTTCGAATTTCCGCAAAGGGGACGAGGTCGTGATCTCCTGCGTCACCGCATGCGGGAAGTGTGAGTTCTGCAGGAAGGGGATGTACTCGCACTGCAAGGACGGCGGCTGGATACTGGGCTATCTCATCGACGGGACCCAGGCCGAGTATGTCCGTATCCCGCACGCCGACACGAGCCTCTACGCTTTGCCGCCGGGCGCCGACGCGGAAGCGTACACGATGCTCAGCGACATCCTTCCCACAGGTTTCGAGTGCGGGGTCCTGAACGGCCAGGTGAAGCCGGGAGACACCGTGGCGATCGTGGGCTCCGGACCCATCGGCCTCGCCGCGCTCCTCACGGCGCAGCTCTACTCCCCCGCCGAGATCGTGATGATCGACGTCGACCAGAACCGTCTCGCCGTCGCCAAGTCCTTCGGCGCCACGAGCGTCGTCGACTCTACCGACGGCAAGGCCGTCGAGAAGGTCATGGCCCTCACCGGTGGCAAAGGCGTCGACGTGGCGATCGAGGCCGTGGGCGCTCCCGCGACCTTCGACATCTGCCAGTCGATCCTGGCGCCGGGCGGGCATCTCGCGAACATCGGAGTCCACGGCAAGCCGGTCGAGCTGCACCTCGAGAAGCTCTGGGATCGCAACATCACGCTGACCACCCGCCTCGTGGACACGATCACGACACCGATGCTCTTCAAGCTCGTGCAGTCCGGCCGCCTCGAACCGAAGAAGCTCGTGACCCACCGCTTCGCGCTGGCGGACGTCATGAAGGCCTACGACACGTTCGGCAACGCCGCGAAGGAGCGGGCCCTGAAGGTCATCCTGAATAGCGCCCAGCTTTAGAGGTCCCACGCGGCCTCGATGGCCGCCAGAAAGGAAACATGACGATGAAACCACGCTATTTCAAAGTCCTCGTTCCTGGCATCTTCGCCGCTACCGCGCTCGCGCTGGCCGTGAGCGCTGGCGCGCAAACGCCTCCGCCTGCTGCCCCGCCCCCGGCCACCAAGAGCCCTCAGGCGGCCACCATGACCGGCCACCACAAGGGCAGCGCTGCGACCGCCAAGCACGACGCTGACATGAAGACCATGAAGACGCAGTGCGAGGCCATGATGGCCACAAAGCAGGAGATGCAGGACAAGCGCCAGGCGATGGACGCCACGCTGGACAAGCTGGTGGCGGAAATGAACGCCGCCAAGGGGTCCAAAGAGGTCGACGCCTTGGAGAAACCAATGGCGGCGGTCATCAACGAGCTCGTCGCCCAGCGCAAGGCCTTCGACGCCATGATGATGCAGATGCAACCTGCGATGATGGCGCACATGATGCATCACGTGCACATGCACGGCGCGAAGGGCGCAATGGAATGCCCGATGATGAAGACGGGCCATGCTCCCGAAGCGAAGACAGAAGAGCAGAAGCCCAAGATGTGAGCTTCATGACGGCGGGGCGTCTCGCTCGGAGCCCCCGCCGCCCGGCTCGTTCTCGTTCCCAGGCGGGGGGCGCATGGAACCACGCGAGACGCCTTTTGTAGGTTTCTGGGATCGGTCGCAGGGTGAGTTGCTCGGCGCGCTACGGGCGACTGCGGCCGGCTTGACGTCCGACGAGGCGAAGAGGCGACTTCGTCTCCATGGCCCAAACAGCCTCGTCCAAGAGCGGCGCTTCGCCGCGCTCCTGAGCTTCGTCCGCTTCTTCGGCAATCCGCTCATCATCGTGCTTTTGGTGGCCAGCGCGGTTTCTCTCTCGCTGGGAGACCGGGTCGGCGGACTGATCATCATCGCGATGGTCTTGCTCAGCGTCCTGCTGAACTTCTTCATGGAGTTCCAGGCCCGCCATGCTGTGGAGGAGATTCGCAAGCAGGTCGCGACGATGGCCGCCGTTCTACGCGATGGACGCGAGCAGCAGCTGCCCATCGCCGAGCTGGTCCCAGGCGACGTCGTCCGACTGAACGCCGGAGACCTGGTGCCGGCCGACGCCCGCCTGCTGGAGGCGAAGGACCTGCACGTGCGCGAGTCGGCGCTCACCGGCGAGTCCCTGCCCGTCGAGAAATCCGCCAGCGATCTCCCGGCGGGAAAGCACCCGGTCGGCGATGCGATCAACAGCGTCTTCTTGGGCACCGCCGTTCAGACCGGAATGGCCAGTGCGGTCATCGTGTGCACGGGGAGGGATACCGCTTTCGGCGCGATCGCCGAGCGCCTCGCCGCGCGGCCACCGGAGACCGAGTTCGGTCGCGGCATACGCCACTTCGGTCTGATGATCACGCGGGTCATCACGGCTCTCGTGCTTTTCGTCCTGCTGGTCAACATCGTGCTCCATCGACCGCTGCTGGAGTCGTTCCTCTTCTCCGTCGCGCTGGCCGTTGGAATGACGCCGGAGATGATGCCGATGATCATCACGGTCACGCTGGCCCGAGGTGCGCGGCGGATGACCAAGAAAAAAGTCCTCGTCAAGCAGCTGGCCGCAATCGAAGACTTCGGCAGCATCGAGATCCTCTGCAGCGACAAAACGGGCACGCTCACGGAAGGCGAAATCGTGCTCGACCGCCACGTCAACATCCAGGGCGTGGACGACGAGAGCGTCCTCCAGCTCATCTACCTGAACAGTCACTTCGAGGCCGGTATCAAGAGCCCCCTGGACGACGCGGTCCTCAAACACGAGCCGCCGTCCATTGGGGAGTACGAGAAGGTGGACGAGATCCCGTTCGACTTCACCCGCAAGCGCCTCTCCGTCGTCGTGCGGCATGGGGACGAGTCCCTTCTCATCACCAAGGGCGAAGTCGAGAGCGTCTTTTCCGTCTGCCAGACCGTGAACGTCGATGGCTCTTCCCAGCCGTTCGACGAGAGCCGGCGCGCGCAGGCCGCGGCAACCTTCCAGAAGCTGAGCGCCGATGGGTACCGCACGCTCGGAGTCGCCGTGCTGAAGGTGGACAAGCAGGATGTCTACACGATGACGGCCGAGCGCGACATGACGCTGGTCGGCTTCGCGGCCTTCCTGGACCCGCCCAAGGAGGGAATCCTCCCCGTGCTCGAGGCGCTGAAACAGAATGGCGTGTCGGTGGTCATCATGACCGGTGACAACGAGTACGTGACCCGGAAGGTCGCCCACGACGTCGGACTGGCGGCCGACCGCATTGTCACCGGCAACGACGTCGACACCATGGACGACGACGCCCTGGCCTACCAGGCGGAGAACGGCGCCATCTTCGCGCGCGTGTCTCCGGAGCAGAAAAACCGGGTCATCCTGGCTCTCAAGGCACGTGGACACGTCGTCGGATACCTGGGTGACGGCATCAACGACGCTCCCTCGCTGCACACCGCGGATGTCGGCATTTCGGTGATGAATGGCGTGGAGGTGGCGAAGGACGCGGCCAAGATCATCCTGCTGGAGAAGGACCTCGGAGTCCTGAATGACGGGGTCGTCGAGGGGCGACGCTGCTTCGCCAACATCATGAAGTACATCATCATGGGGACGAGCTCGAACTTCGGAAACATGTTCAGCATGGCCGCGGCCTCGATCTTCCTGCCCTTCCTGCCGATGCTGCCGACTCAGATCCTGCTGAACAACTTCCTTTATGACAGCTCGCAGATCAGCATCCCCGGCGACAACGTCGATTCCGCGCTGCTGCGTCGGCCCAAGCGATGGCAGATCGGGTTCATTCTCCGCTTCATGACGATCATCGGTCCGATCAGCTCGATCTACGACTTCCTCACGTTCGGCATCTTGTTCTGGGTGTTTCACGCGTCCACGAATGCGCCGTTGTTCCGCACCGGATGGTTCGTGGAATCCCTGGCCACGCAGACGCTGGTGGTGTTCGTGATCCGGACGGCGGGCAACCCGCTCAAGAGCCGTCCCAGCCGATCCTTGCTGATCAGCGTGCTGGCCGTCGTGGCGATCGCCGCGGTGCTGCCGTATACGCCGCTCGGGAGCCTGCTGCGGTTCGTTCCGCCACCCGTCACGTTGCTGGCCACGATCGCGGGTCTCGCTCTGACGTACCTCCTGCTCGTGCAGGCCGTCAAGACGTGGTTCTATCGTCGCCATGCGTTGCTCTAGATGTCCCATGCCGGTGAGCGAGAGAGTGCTCCGGATGGCATACCACGTGCGTATCCCTCTCACGGAAAGTACGGAAAGGAGAACCCCATGGGACAGCAGGAAGTCGGCGGAAAAGTCAAGAAGACCAAGGGGAAAATGAGAGAGGCCGTCGGGATCCTCTCAGGCAACAAGAAGCTGGAACGGGAGGGTTCCTTCCAGCGCGCCGAGGGCGCGGTCCAGGAGGGGCTCGGCCAGGCGCGCCGCAAAGTCGGCGAGGTCCTGACGAATCTCGGCAAGGCCGTCAAGAAGTAGCCCGGCCCGCCCCGGCAGGACGTGCACTCGAGTCAGGCATTTTCTACAAGGCGCGCGCCCCTCGGCCTGCAGCAGCGTGTAAGTCTGCCGACCGCCTTTCTGGCGAGTCCCGTTCAGAACAGCGAATCGGTCGTGATCAGGTAGATGGGCTTTCCGCCGCGATCGGGAAGCGCCACCTCGAAGCGGAGGATGCGCACGAGCGACGCGCGGGTGAGCTCGACGAGGACACCCGCCCCGATGTCGCTGCGCCATCCTTCGGTGGACGGCCCGACCCGCGCTCCCCACGTCTTCCCGCCATCGGCAAACGCCGTGAGACCCAGCGCCGCCACGTGCAGCAGCTCGCCGGTGATGCGGTGCCGCCACTCCACGTTGGCCACCACCCGTGAGGTGCCGTCGAAGGTGTTCGGGTCGTAGCCGCGCAGGCCGGTGTCGGCTCCGAGGGTGAGCTGCCTCTCGCCATCGAGGGCGTAGCCGAGGTCGGCGGCAACGCGGACCCGAAGGCCCGCCGACCCGGTGATGGCGCCCCCGGCCTCGAGGTGGCTGATCACGTTGCCCAGGCCACGGCTCTCGACTCGTCCCGAGAGGTCGATGCGCTGCCAGGTGTAGGTCCGCCCCGCGAACTGGCCCGCCTCGAACACTCCGTGGTACCGAAGCCGTACGCTGTCGCCGCCGAGGAGCGGCAGCGAGAGCCCGGTTGTGACCGTCCAGTTGGGCCCGAGCGGCAGGTCTTCTTGTCGAAGCCAGGCCCGGAACCCTTGCACGAGCTTCCAGCGAAACGTCCTATGGTCCCAGCCCGCCTCGACGCCCACCAGGTTGCGATCCTGCGGCTGCGGGTAGGACGGACCGGTGAGGCTGTGCCAGTCGCTAAAAATGGCTCGCTCGCCGAACGCTCCCACGAGGAGGCGGTCGGTGCGGATGCCGCCGCCCGGCAGCCGGAGCCCGCCCCAGACTTCCCAGTCTCGCGTGTTCGCCTCGCCCGTGACACGTCGTTCCCCGTCCGACCAGAGGTACTTCAGGGACTGATCCCGCCTCCAGTCGACGCCCCCGGCCCGCGGCGTCGTCAGGGAGAAGAAGGGGTACTCGAACCGGAGGTGGTCCGTCGACCCGTCGGAGGACGACTGGTGCTCGACCTCGAGCTGCCAACGACTGTGGAGGAACGTAATGTCCCTGTAGCGGAACTTCGTGGAGGTCCGTTCAGGGTCCGACGTGACGTCGAGGAGGAAGCTCTTTCCCATGCCCAGAACGTTGTCCTCCCAAAGGCCGAAGCTGGCGGTCCGGCGATCCCCGGACATGCCGAAGCTGACGCTGACGCCGGTCGTCCATTGGTCGTGGGTCTCGACCACCACCTCGGCTCCGCCGGGGACCGGCCGCGCCGAGATGTTCACGGGGTTGAGGAAGCCCGTGGCTCGAAGAATGAGCTCGCTCTCGGCCAACCGCATGGGGTCGAGGCGGTCGCCGGCCTGGAAGAGCAGCAGGGAGCGGATGAAGTCCTCGCGCGTGACGATGTGCAGCGCGTCGACCCACCGATAGGGCCACGCCGAGGTGGACGGGTCGTCGAGATCGAAAACGTCGTGCCGGTCGATCCGCACCGCCACGATGGGGGTGCCGGGAGCCACCTCCTCCGCCCCCGCGCCCGGCGTGGCGAGCACACAGAGGACGCCGAGGAGGAACAGCGGTCTGCTCGCGGGCCCCATGCTGGCTCCTTCTCGTCGACAGAGACGCAAAGGCGGAGCCAGCGAGCGATGAAAGTTATTCCACGCCGCGGGCGCCTGGACGCTGCCCGACCGGGCAAACGAGCCTGAGACAGCCCACCGCCGCTGGCAGGGGAATTGCGGTGATGTGCAGCGGGAGACTCAGACAGTGAAAAAAAACTTAGTTCCGATCCTCGCGGCAGCCCTTTCCCTCACATGGCTCCTCTCGGCCTCTCCAGCGACCGCCGCGGACAAGCCCGAGGCGGTTTCTACCGAGGTCTCCGAGGCGATCAACGCCACCTCCGTCAAGGCCAAGCTGATCGACAAGCTCGGCGCCGACGCGCTTCGGATAACGGTCTCTGTCTCCGGAGAGACAGCAATCCTCACCGGTGAGGTGACGAAGTCGCCCAGCCAGGGGCTCGCCGAGCAGGTCGCCCTGTCGGTCGAAGGGATCAAGAAGGTCGACAACAAGGTGACGGTGAAGGAGGCCGCGGGGCCGTTGGCCGCGAGCGAAGCTTCGGTGAAGAACGTGGCGCTCGAGATGAAGGTGAAGGGCATCCTTCTGGCCGAGATCGGTAGGAACGCACTCAAGATCGAGGTCGAGGTCGTGGACGGCGTCGTCAGTCTGCGCGGCAAGCTCGACAACCCCGAGGCCTCGAGGGCGGCAATCAAGAAGATCCGTTCGATCGAAGGCGTCAAGAAGGTTGTCGACCTTCTCGGTTGAGCTCCACGACTCCACTTCGGGACACATCGGTTGCCGGACCGTTTCCGGTCTCTCCAAAGTCCACTAAGAGAAAGAAGAGGTTCTGAGATGAAAAAACTGATGACCTGCTTGGCCCTGGGCACGTTCGCGACGCTCCTCGGTGTCGTATCGGCGCCCGTCGCCTATGCGCAAAGCGACAAGGAAAACTCGACCTTCACCGTGACGGAGCCGCTCGACGTAGGGGGATTCACCCTGCAGCCCGGAACGTACCTCATCAAGGTCGTGATGCTCGCCTCGGACCGCAACTCGATTCAGGTCACGAACGTGGAGCAGACGAAGGTCTTCGCCAACGTCCTCTCAACGCCGCACCCGATCCGGGCGGACGAGGTGGTCCCGTCGAGCCGCTACATCTATTACGCGACCGCCCCGGGCCAGCCCAAGGCGCTTCGCACGTGGTTCGCTCGCGACACGGAGAAGGGTCAGGACATCATCTATCCGAAACGGCGCGCCATGGAGCTCGCGGCCGCGGCTAAGGAGCCCGTGATCGCGATTCCGGACGAGGTGAAGGAAGCGGAATACAAGTCCGTGCCCATCGCGGTCGTGACGCCGGATCTGCAGTTGAAACCGTACGCGGAGCCGGCGCCGCCCGTCGTG
>Ga0208716_1000099_pt1 | contig 31586 bp, 23 predicted proteins | sample NGESurdeep092012_8_FD_184482 | JGI IMG/M metagenome (GOLD analysis project Ga0208716, IMG submission 184482) | Arctic peat soil microbial communities from Barrow, Alaska - NGEE Surface sample 415-3 deep-092012 (SPAdes) | ecosystem: Environmental > Terrestrial > Soil > Wetlands > Peat ...
CCGACGCGGACGCCGACGAATACGCCGACGATCACGAATACGGCGACGATCACGCCGACGGTGACGCCGACGATCACGCTGACGTTCACGCGGACGTTCACGCCGACGTTCACGGCGACGCGGACGTTCACGCCCACGTTCACGCCCACCTTCACGTCGACCCCGACAAGGACGTCGACGTTCACCGCGACGGCCACGCCGACCTTCACGGCGACGCCCACGTTCACGGCCACGGACACGCCGACGGCCACGCCCACGTCCACGCCGACGCCTACGCCGACGACGCGGCCGACAAGGATCAACGACCTTTATCTCCCGAGGAATCCCCTCGCGCGCCCGGTAGACCAGCCGGCCGTGGCTTCCCTTACGTCTGCCCCGCGTCGCGGCCTCCCGGAGCCGGTGGCGATCGTCGCGTGGAAGGGGTCGGGCCATGGAGCCTCGGGCCTGGCGGGCATCGTGGGTATGGCGGGCTTGTCTGGTTTAGCCTCGGACGCGGAGTCGTTCGAAGCCTTCCTGCCGCGCGAGCCCCATGCGGTCGCCCTCGGAATCGTGGCACCCCTCGCTAAGGCACCCCTAGCTAAGGCGACGCCCATGCCGACGCCGTTCGGGTGGTTTGATCCCGTGCCGCCGAATCCGACTCCAACGCCGCTCCCGGCGGATTACCAGGGATGTCACCGCTGGCGCTACGCGCTCCGGTGGGAGCAGCCCTCGCGACTCGCGATCCTCAAGAACGTCCTTGGCGGCTCCGTGACGCTTTACACGGACTTCAAGGCGCCGGGGTCGGGGAACCAGGAGGATTGGCCGGATCCGTATGATTACAGCGAGATTACCGACGCATGGAGATACGACCGTCTGCCCGCGTCACGGCCCACGGTGCCGGTGGGAGTAGCCTACGATCACGGCGGCGGAATCTCGTACTCGATTGGAACCTGGGACTGGCCCGACCCGAACTCGTCGGACCTGCCTTCCTCCGCCTACGACCCCGCCAACCCGCCGCTTTATCACCCGGGTGCCGACACGACGGGATCCTGCAAATACACGGACCCGGTTCCCACTGTCACATGCGTTGGCACAGGTTACGGAACGGCCGGAACGTACGACGGCTGGGCCTGGACGTTGGACTACGGGTACACAGCCGCTCCGGCCAACGACGTCATCTACGGTCCCGACCCGGGTCCGCCTCTCAAGAATCTGATGGACGAGACGGTGGACCTGAATGGAAGAGACTCCGTCCCCGGACAGACGGGGACGCCGTTCTCCTTCCCGTCGACCTGGCTGACACGAGGGCTCGCACCGCCCGCACTCGGCCTCACCATCGGGGCCCAGACCGTCACGCCGGACCCGACCGATCCGAACGTGATCCGGTTCGGAGGCGTCAACCAGCCCTCCTGGACCAAGGGCCTCCCTCGGGACGTCGTGCTCAAAACGAAAGACGTCGTGAATTGGGGCCTCATGACGTTCGCGACGACCCTTAGCACCGCCTGGTACAAGGAGGTCGTTCCCGTCGCATCCACGGATTTGGGAGACGTCAAGACGATCGAGGCCTCCATGCAGCTCAAGCTGAACGGCGGCCTCTCGGTCGCCGACGGCACGCCCACGAAGGGCGCGATCGATAAGGCGAACATCTCACTCATGGGCACCGACGCCAACGGCAAGGATGGCACTTGGGGTTCGGACCCGAAAAAGGCGTGCAACCGGGCCTACGGCGTCATTCTCTGTACGGACGGCCAGTCGAACATCACAAATACGGGCATCCCGGCGAACACTTTCTGGGACTCGACGGCAACGCCGTGCGCCACGGACCAACCCGGGACCGCTTTCTCCAACTTCCCTCCGGGTGCCGCGGAAACCATGTATCTGAACGCGCACCAGGCTGGGTCGGGAGACGCGATCATTCGACCGCGGACGTTCGCGATCGGAATCTCGAAAGACATCAGCCGCTGCGAACTGAACCGGATCGCCTATCGCGGCCGCACCGACGCGAATGCGAAAAAGAAGGATGCCGGCTTCGCCCTTTGGGATCCCAAAGACCCGCCGGGGGTGCAAGCACTTGAAGACGACCGCCTGCCGCATATCAACCCGAGCCCCGATATCGGCGGGAAGGTGCATCCCACGAACGAGAGCGGGGACGTCGCCGGCGGGGGCATCGACCGGTACGGCCCGGACCTGGGGGACTCCAGGGACTACGCCTTCTTCGCAAGTGACGCCAGGGCGCTCTACAACGCCTTCCTCGCGATCGTACGCGGTTCGGCAAGCGGCGACTACACCACGAGCGCTCCCGTTTCGGGAGCGGCCATCGGCCTCGGAAACAAGGTCGTTCTGACCTCGGCGACGTATCCGCTCTGGCAGGGCCACATCAAGGCGATCGATGCGACTGATCCGACGGCCAACCCTCTCCCGACATTTTGGGACGCGGGAGATGTCCTGACGAACCCGTCAAAGCCGTGGCAGCCGAATCCCAACGGAACGGCCGGGCACCCGAAACGACAGCTCTACACGTGGAATCCGGCCGGCGGCGCCCTCATCGAGATCACCGCGATCAATGTCGACCTCATCAAGGGCCTTTGCGGCGTGACCTGCGCACCCCTGCCACCCATTACAATGAACTCGGTCATCGATTTCATGCGTGGGCTCGACACCCGGGCTTTCATTCTTGGACCGAAGGACGTGTTGATTCACAACCCCAACCTGGGTCTCCCTCGCGGCTGGTTGCTGGGTCCGTCCATCAACGTGACGCCCGCGATCGTGGGCCCCGCGCAGAAGTATCTCCAGAGCAACGTGGTGGATCACAAATCCTTCGAGGCTTTGTACGCGAAGCGGCGACCGCTCGCGTGGCTGGGCGCCGACGATGGATTCCTGCATGCGTTCGACCTCGACGACGGCGCCGAGGTGATCGGCCTCCTGCCTCCTAACCTGATCGCGAACCAGATCAAGCTCTACAACACCTTCATCGACCTGGACCCGGCGGTTTCGACCGACACCGGACAGGACGCCGGGTTCCTGTTCGACGATCACACTTGGGGAATCGCGAGCTCCCTGAGATTCGCGGACGTGTGGTTCGAGAGTCTGTCGAGCTACAAGACGGTCGGGTTCCTCACCGAGGGACCGGGAGGCGACGTCGTCGCCGCGATAGACATCACGCACCCCTATCCGGGCCGCTCGCTGAGCACCCCGACGGTGGACCACGACGAGAACTACGACAAAGACAAGCCCGTGGAGATTCTCTGGACAAGGAGGTCCTTCGCCACTACGAAGGATCCCTTGGATTACCCGGGGCTCTTCCTCTCCTGGAGCGTGCCCGCGGTCGCGGCCGACCTGAACAAAACGAGCAAAATGACGTTCGGCGCCGGCATCAACCCCTTCAGCAACCTTATCGACGGCCAGAAGGATGCGAGCATTTTCGTGGTCGATCCGGTCACGGGCACCCTCCTGTCGACGACGGTGATCGCGCCTCTCGCGTCGCCGAGTACGAGTACGGTTGTGGGCCACCAGACGTTCGCTGACTCGATTTTCTTCCAGACGAACGCCGCGGGCTTCCAGAACGACAACCTCGCGAATCTCTCGCTTCAGGGCGATGAGAACGGCCGCGTCAACGCTCTCTGGGGAAACCCGATCGGCAAGGACAAAGCGCCGTGGGCGAGCCCGACCTCGAAGGTTCTCATCGACCTCAACGCGGCGGCGGGAAACAAGCCTCAGCCGCTCTACTATTCGCCGGCGGCGAACGGGATCGGAACGCTCGGCTACCAAGTCTATGCTCTCGGAAGCGGTAGCTTCTACGAGGCGAGCCCGACCGTCTCGGGCTGGAACGTGAACCGGGACAAGCCCATCCCGACGGGCTTCTCCAGCACGCTTCCCGTCTTCGTCCCGACCCTCTTCATCGCGACGAACCCGTACAAGATCACCGATACCAACTTTGGCCAGACGCCGCTCGGGGCGAACGGTGTGGAGGATCTGAGGCCGCACGTCATCAGTGAAGTCGTCGCCGGAATTCCGCTCCAGACGGGCGCCTGCGACGTTAACGGCAAGGGCCCGACCTGCGACCCGACGTACACCGCGGGTGTCCACACGAGTCTCGGCATCCACACCCAGGTCACGTCCTCGCCGCTCCTCGTGGGGAACGCCGCGTCGCCGACGCAGGATGCCTTCTTCACTGTCTTTGATCCCGACTACGGCTGTAACGGCTACTCGTACGTCCTCAAGCTGGAGTTCGCGATTTCCGGGAAAGGCGTGCCGACTTGGGGTCCCGCGGGCTCCAAGCCGGATTTCACAGCGACGGACGCGACGACCGTCTACGCCGCCGGCGCGGGTGCCTCGTCCGGATTCGTCGTGACGGACAAGGGCGCCTTCGTCGGGCAGAGCGGCGTCGGAAAGAACATGGCGACGCTCGTCAAGGTCGATATTCCCAAGCCCTCGCTGCCTGGCCAGCCGAACTTCACCCCCGTGTGGTGGAAGGAGCAGAAGTAGTCCCGGACGTGATCGCGGGGCCGGGGTCGTACGTGCGGCCGAGGGGTTTCTCCCTGCGGGAGCTCGGCCTCACGCTCCTTCTGCTCGCCGTCGTCATCGTGGCGGCGGTGCGGCTCATCGACCTCAGGACGAAACTCCTCGTGGTCGAAAAGGACGATCCCGGCCTCGGCAGCGTGCTCGAGGCGGCCGCTCGCGCCCTCTCGCGGGACGTGAGGGAAGCGGGCCGGGGCGGCGTCCCGCCCGGCGAGGCCGTTCGCCAGGTCGCGAACAACACGAACGCGGAGGGAGGCGCGAGCTACGCGGACCTCTCGGGAAATCCGGTCGTCGTTCGAGCGGGCACCGATCAGCTCGCCCTCCGTGGAGTGTTGCGCACGCCCGTCCTCGCCGTGCGGCTGTCCCGCGGAGCGGGCGGGGGCGGAGAGAGCGCCCTTGACCGGATCCCTGCCGAAGCGTCCTCGCTCTGGCTCCGCGTAGGCCCGCTCTCCGGCACGGGAGGACCGGGTCGCGTGGACGAGCCGGACGCCGTCGCCGAAAGGCTGGGGGCGGCGACGCGGCGGGCGAAGCGGTTCTTCCTGGTCGCGGATCGGGAGGGCCGCTCGGCCGTCGCCCTCGTCCGCGAGTGGAATCGCCCCCTCGAGGCGGGCGCCGCTCTCGAGATCCGTCTCGACTTCACCGATCGGGAGGCGGCGCGCCTGAGCCCGCGCGGAGAAGAGGGTGCGGCCCGGGCGCTCGGGGATCCGGTGACGGGCGGCCTCCTCGACGACGTCGTCTGGTTCGTCGCGCGGGGGCCCGCGGGCCGGTTCCCCGACTACAACGCCATGAACGATCCGCCGTCCATGACGTTCCCGCATCCTTTCCTGGCCGTCGCCGAATTTGCCGGGAACGGCCGGTGGGAGATCGCGCACCTCGGCGAGGACGTCGAGGAATTCCAGGTGGCGTGGGGGCTCGGGGCCACGCGGACGCTGAAATTCGCGTTGACCGCGAAGGCCGAGCACCGATTCGCGCGGGGCGACGGCCCCCCGCCCCCGCTCGAATTCCCCCCGCTCCTCAACGCGCCCGCGCCCGGTGCCGTGCCCGGCGCGGGGCCGGTGGGGTGGGATCCGGACGAGACCCGCCGGATTCCGTTCGAGCGTGTGTCGAAGGAGTTCGTACTGACCTTGCCCGACGCGGAGTCGCGAGCGCCGCGCGGCGCGCCCCCACGTGTAAAATAGGACTGTTATCGACCTGGAAGGAGGTCCCATGCGACGGCTGATGTTGGCGGTGGCCGTCCTCGCGTGCCTCTCCGGCATCGCGGGGGCCGACGAAATCTGGCTCAAGGACGGTCGGCGGATCGTGACGAAAAAGCCCTTCGTCGCGAAGGGCAGCCTCGCGCTGCTCACGACGACCGACGGCGTGCTCCTGTCCCTTCCTCTCAGTGAGATCGACCTCGAGAAGACGGCCGCCGAGAAGGCGCGTGGCGCCGCGACGGAGCCGCTCCCGACGCCGAGCCCCCGGAAACCCCTCACGCCCGCGGAAGCGGCGAAGCAGAAGACCGGCCGCCGGGCGGCGGTCGTCCTGACGGACGACACGATCGCGCACGGGATCGGCGACGAGGTGGCGGGGAAAAAGGAAGGCGATGGCGAGGGACGGGTCGACATCGCGAACACGAGCGTGACGCGCTCGAAGGACGGCTACGCATTCACGGGCTCGGTGATCAACGGAGGCGGCGGCGAGGTGTCGGCCGTGGCCGTCACGGTGGAAATTGTCGGCAAGGACGGCAAGACGTTCTCGTCGGCGTTCGCGCAGCTCGCGAAAGACACGCTGGCGCCGGGAGAGAAGTCGACCTTCACGGCGAGCGCCCCGCTCGAAGGGGAGGCCGCGTCGTACCGCTACCTTCCTCATTGGCAGGTCCGCATTCCCGTCAAGTCGGCGGGCGACGCCGCCGCTGCCGCGCGCGCGCCGGGCGGCGCGGCTCCCAAACCGGAGGGCGAGGTCGAGGCGACACCCGTGCCCACACCTCCGCCGGCGCCGCCGTGGGTACCGGTCCCGAGGCCCGACGTCGCTCCCCCCCCGGCCAACGCGCCGACGGGGAATCCGGCGAACGGAACCTTCATTCCGGGTTCGGACGCTCCGAAGGCGACTCCAAAGCCGCAGGGCTCCTGACGAGGCCGGATCCCGACATTCCGATGTCCGCCGAGATCCTGCTCGTCGAGGACCGGGAGTCCCTACGCGCGATGCTCGCCGAGACGCTGACCGTGGGCGGCTACAGCGTCGAGGCCGTCGCGACCGGCGAGGAAGCGCTGCGCCGCCTGGCCGAGGGACGGCGCTACACGCTCGTTCTCACGGATTTCAAGATGCCGGGCGCCGACGGTCTCGCCGTGCTCAAGGCGGCCACGGCCTCGGACCCCGCGCTTCCCGTCGTCGTCCTCACCGGGTTCGGAACCGTCGAGACCGCGGTTGCCGCGATGAAGCTGGGCGCGGCCGACTTCCTGAGCAAGCCGGTGGACCCGGATCTTCTCCTCCTTCTCGTCGCGCGGCACGTGCGCGCGCGCCGGGCGGCCGTCGCCCACGGGCTCCTCGCCGCCGAGGCGGGCCTGGCGGGAATGCCGGAGATCGTCGGGACGTCGCGGGCGCTCGCCGAAGCCCTGGAGCGGATCCGCCTGGCCGCTGCCTCCGACGTGACGGTCCTCCTGACGGGTGAGTCGGGAACCGGCAAGGAGCTCTTCGCGCGGGCCGTGCATGCCCTCTCGCCGCGCGCGCCCGGGCCGTTCGTCGCCGTGAACGTCGCCGCCCTTCCCGAGGGCCTCGTCGAGAACGAGCTCTTCGGGCACGAGCGCGGCGCGTACACGGGCGCAAGCGAACGGCGGGCCGGGCGCTTCGAGCTGGCCGACGGCGGGACCCTGTTCCTCGACGAGATCGGCGAGCTTCCGCCGGCGGCGCAGGTGAAGTTCCTCCGGGCCGTCGAGGAGCGCACGTTTCTCCGCGTGGGCGGCACGGTTCCGATCGCCGTGGACGTGCGGATCGTGGCTGCGACGAACCGCGAGCTCGCGTCCCTCGTGAAGGCGGGCACGTTCCGCGAGGACCTCTTCTACCGGCTGGACGTCTTCCCCGTGAGGCTGCCGCCGCTCCGCGCGAGAAAGGAAGACATTCCGGCGCTCGTGAGCGGCTTCGCGGTCTCCGCGGCGCGCCAGGTGAAGAAGAAGGCGCCCGTCTTCTCGCCGGCCGCGCTCGAAAGGCTCGCGGCGCACGACTGGCCGGGCAACGTGCGCGAGCTCCGCAACGTCGTCGAACGCGCCGTCCTCCTCGCCACCGGGGACGTCGTCCGGCCGGCGGACATCGTCGTCGGCGTGGCGGGCGAGACGGAGCCGCGGCATCCCTCCCTGGACGGGACGCTCGAGGAGACCGCGGAGAGGTGGCGGCAGGCGGGGGAGGCGGCGCGCATCCGGCGCGCCCTCGACGCCACCGGCGGCGACAAGACGCGCGCGTCGGAGGAGCTCGGCGTGCCGCTGCGCAAGCTCGCGCAACGGATGAAGGAGCTCGGGATCTAGTTTCCGGAAGGGAGGAGAACTCCGAGGACCCCGAGGACGCGCACGAGCTCTTCGTCCTCGGATTCCGCGACGCTCCTGAGGTCGATGAGAACGAAGCCCTCTTCGATCCGCGCGATGACGGGCGGCTCGCTCCCGCGGAGCGCCGCCGCGAGGCCGTCCGCGGACCGGGCCGGATGCGCGAGCGAGACGGCCTTCGAGGGCAGCATCGACTCGGCGCCGGCGCCACCCCCGGCGACGGCCGTCGAATCCACGACAGATGCCTCGAAGCCAGCCTCGCGGGCGCGCGCCGCGAGCGTCTCCGCACGGTCTCGCAGGGAGACGAGAGAAGCTTCGAGCATCCGGAAGAAGGGGATCTCGAGGCGGCGGCCGGAGAGATGCAGGTCGAGCGTGGCGGCCAGCGCGCCGAGGACGAGCTTGTCCGGGCGCAAGGCGCGAGCGAGCGGATTCGCGGCGGCGCGCGCGACGAGCTCCTTCCTCCCGATCAGGATTCCCGCCTGCGGTCCGCCGAGGAGCTTGTCGCCCGAGAAGCAGACGAGGTCGGCTCCTGCGTCCAGGGAGTCGAGCGGCACGGGCTCGTGCGCGAGGCCGGGCTCGGCGAGGCGCGTGGGCGTGGCCGCCCCGGCGTCGAAGATCACGGGGACGCCCCGGGGACGCGCGAGGGCCGCGAGAGCGGGGAGCGCGACGTCTTCGGTGAATCCGACGATGCGGTAGTTCGAGGGCCGGACCTTGAGGATCGCCGCCGCGCCGGCGTCGAGCGCTTCTTCGTAGTCCCGGGCCGTCGTCCTGTTCGTCGTGCCGACCTCGTGCAGCGAGGCGCCGCTCTTCGCGAGAATCGCCGGCACGCGGAAGTCGCCGCCGATCGCGACGAGCTCCCCGCGGGACACCGCGACGGGCCTGCCGTTCGCGAGCGTGTCGAGGGCGAGGAGAAGCGCGGCGGCGGCATTCGTGACCGAGAGGCTGTCGAGGTCGTCGCGTCCCGGCGCGAAGAGCGCGAGGACGAGCGGCCGGACGTGCTCGCCGCGCCTTCCGCGTGTCCCTTCCGCAAGATCGTATTCGAGCGTCGAGAACCCGGCGGCGCGACCCGCGGCCGAGACGGCTTCTCGGGCGAGCGGGGCACGGCCGAGATTCGTGTGCAGGAGGACCCCCGTCGCGTTGACCACGCGGCGCGGCCCGGCCGGAAGACGGGTCTCGAGGGCGCGGGCGGCAGCGGCCAGGATCGACGGGGCCGCGTCGCCGTCAGGGGACTCCGACGCGCGCCCGGCCGCCGCCGACGCGCGCCAAGCCGCCGCCGACTCGCGCCCGGCCGCCGCCGACGCGCGCCAAGCCGCCGCCGACTCGCGCAGGGCCTCCTTCGCGCGGGCTCTTCCGTGGCGGGCGGCCAGCGCCTTCCCGGTCGCGGTCTCGAGGAGGCGGTCCATGGCGGGAGGCCGGGGCGGCTCGGGATTCATGCCGACGGAATGTAGACTACTTTTCGCCGATGGCCGTCTCGATCGCGCGTGATCTCGACCTTTTGGAAAAGAGCATCACGGCTCTCAAGCTGGATTACGAGCGCTTCTTCTCGGGCGACGTGAAGGTGCCTCCCCTTCCCGCTCGAAAGAGCGTGGAACAGGTGCTCCGCCGCATCGGCAACGCCCCCGTCGAAAAGGTCGCCGAGCGCTTCCGGCTTCAGGCGCTCCAGAGCCGCTTCACGGCCTTCTCCGATCTCTGGGAGAAGAGGCTCCTCGCGCGAGAGGAAGGGCGGGGACCGGTCCGGCTCGCGCCGCGCGCGCGGCTGGTCGAGCCGGGGGCGCCCCCTCCCGCCGGCGACGCTTCCGCTCCGGGGTCCGTAAAAGGCTCGGGACGGGTCGACCTCAGATCTCTTTTCGAGCGGTACTGCGCGGCGCGCGTGGCGGCCGGCGAGGACGTTTCCCGGCTCCGATATGACCGATTCGAGGAACTCGTGAAAAAGCAGGCCGCCGATATCCGGAAAGCCACGGGCGCCACGCGCCTCGCCTTCGACGTGCAGACGCGCGACGGGAAAGTGCGGCTCGTCGGCCGCTCTCTTGCCGCGCCGACGAAAGGACCATCATGAGCATCGATCGACGCGCGTGTCTCGGGGGCGCGCTCGCACTCTGCCTGGCCATGGCGGTCTTCGCCGGACCCCTCGCCGCCAAAGACGTGTACAAGGGCTTTCTGGACCCGAACCTCCCGCAGCACCGCGCGACGCTCGACCTCCTCGAGCGCCTCGAGAAGGCGCCGAACGACGCCGCGCTGCACAACGATCTCGCGTGCCTCATCGCGCGGGACGGCTTCTGGCGAGACGCCCTTCGGGAGTTCGGTCTCGCCGCGAAACTCGACAAGGCGGACGGCCGCCCGCTCTACAACGCCGGACTCGTCCACGCGACGCGCGGCGAATGGGGCAGCGCCGCCTCCTCGTTCCGCAAGACCGTATCGCGCGCGCCGGGGAACTGGGCGGCGTGGTGGATGCTCGGCTACGCCGAGGAACGGCGCGGCAACGATTCCGCCGCGATCGCGGCATACAAGACGTCCTTGCGCGTCGACACGTCGCTGTTCGATGTGCGCCGGAACCCCTTCGCCGCGTACACGCGTCTCAAGGGGCGCGTCCTCCTCGAGACCCTCGAGGGGCGCCTGAATCGCGCCGCTCTCCCGGTGGCCGAGCAGATGGCGGAGGCCGACCTCGTGGGCTCATTCCAGAAGGGCCACGTCGCGGTTTCGGCCGTGCCCGGAGGACTCGCGCCCGGAGCGCCCGCGCCGGCAGGCGGCCCGGTGCCGGACGACCGCGCCGTGAGGCCGGGGCCGGGCGGAGCAGTCGTGACATCCGTGCCTCCCATGAGCACGAGCCGTCCCGCACCGCCTCCGAACGCGTCGTCCGCCCCCCCCACGCCCGCTTACACCCGCGCGAACGAATTGATCCCGTCGGACATACCCGAACAATCTCCAGCGGGCCCCGCGAAGAAACGAGCTCCCACACCTGAGGCCGCCCCCGGGGCCCAGGAGGGCGCTCCCGCCGCGCCCGCTCCGGCGCCGCCGCGTCCGCCGGGGCCCGGGATCGGCTGAGCCGGGGGAAACGCCGTCAGGCCCCCTTCCATTTCGGAACGAAGAGGGTGGGCGCGCCCGCGCTCCCCGTGCCCGAAGGCACGAACCGGAGGTCGTCGCCGACGGCCGAAATGGACCGCAGAAACTCCGAGAGCCGGCCTTCGACGAGGGTCTCGGACACCGCCTCTGTCGCCCGGCCTTTCTCGATCCAGTAGCCCGCCGCATGCAGGCGAAAGCGGTCGCCCGGAAGGTCCACCTCCGGGCGCGAGAGGAGGACCGCGGCATAGAAGCCGCGCGCCAGGGCGCGCAGAAGGTCCAGCGGCGGGACTCCGGCCGACGGGTCCACGAACAGGTTCGTGATGCCGATCGCGGGCGGTTCGGTGTACGCACGGCGCACCGCATTGCCGGTGGGCGGCTGTTCGAGGCGCACGGCAGCGGCCGCGTCCGAAAGCCTGCCGGCGGCTATCCCGCGTGAGACGAGGACGGTGCGCGCATGCGGCGTTCCCTCTCCGTCATGCGTCGCTTTCACGGGCCCGCCGGGGACCGCCGCGTCGTCGACGAGCGAGAAGAGAGGTGCGGCGAACGCGTCGCGTCCGTCGCGCGTGCGCGACGCGAGGAGCGCGTCGCCGTCGTCGCCGAAGAACGCGGAGGCGAGACGGCCCACGACCGGGGCGGCGACGTTCGGATCGAGGAGGAGGTCGCCTCGGGCCGGTGCGAGCGGCCGGCCGCGGAGCGGAAGGAGCACCCGGTCCACGGCATGGTGCGCGAGACGGGCGAGCGGGAGCTCTCCGGGCCGCGCGGCCGACGCGAGAAATCGCGCCGATACGCTGCCGGCCCCCGTCCTGCCCGTGACGGTCGCGACGAGCGTCGTGGTCCCGCTGCCGAAAACGACGTCGCGCCCGGCGGTCGTCGCGACGCGTTCGGTGCGGGCTCCGGTCGTGAGAATCGCCTCGGTGAGCGACACGGCGCCCTCGCCCGCCGCGAGGAGGTCGCTCCGGAACGAGGCGAGGAGCTCTCGGGCCGATTTCTCGTCCGGGGCGGGAGGCGGCGCGAGCGTGCAAGCGCCCCCGCCCACGACCGGCCCCGCCGCGCGGACTCCGCGGCGCGTTCGTGACCGCCCGAGGAGGAGGCGCGCCGCGTCCGGAAGGCCGTCCACGGCTTCCGGCACCGACGCCGCGAACGCAGTGCGCCCCGAGCGGAAGAGTCGCAGCGCGAAACCGCGCTCGGTGACGACGGAGAGCCGCGAGCCCTCGGCGTCTTCGACGATTTCGATCGACGTTCCGCGCCGCTCGTAGGCCTCCGCGCTCTCGCCTGCCGCCGTGTCGCACCGCGCGCCCGCGAGGAGGCGCTCGAGGAGATCGTCCGTGCCGGCCCTCACGAGCGGCCCCGCACGGCGGTGAGGCCGCGAATGAGGATGGCGGGGGACGCTCCGCCCACGGCCACGCCCTCGCCGCCCTTGACGCAGAGTCCGAGACCGCTCGCGGGATGCGTCACGTCGCCGCTCTCGGCGTGAAGGTGGCGCAGCGCGGTGAGGACGTCGGACGTGAGGACGAACGGGCCGAGGGGCGCGCCGAGCGCGCCCCGCCGCACGAGGTCCGCGCTCTCGACGAAGAGCGTGAAGCGGCCCGACTCGGGGTCCGCGTGCCCGGCGGAGATCTCGCGCACGTAGAGCCCGTTGCCGCAAGCCTCGAGAAGCTCCTCTCGACTCGCGCGGCCCGGCGACACGACGAGGTTGGAGAGCCGCGGGCGCGGCGGGCGGCGGAAGTCGCCGCAGCGCGCGTGGCCGTTCGAGGCGCCCCCGGCCGCCCTTCGGTCCGTGACCAGGCCGTCCACGCAGCCGTCCGTCAGGAGGGCGACGGGGCGCGCGGGCGTGCCCTCGTCGTCCGCGAGATAGTGGCCCGGAAGGTCGCCGCGGGTCGGGTCCGCGGTCACGAAGACGCCCGGGGGCGCGACCGCGGCGCGCGGCACGCGCGTGAGGACGGAACCCCGCTCGCCCCATCCCGCTTCGAGCGGATGGCCGACCGCCTCGTGCCAGAACACGGACGCCGCGCCCGGGGAGAACACGACGTCCACCGGCCCTTCGGCGGCCCGGTGCGCGGGCACCGGCCGCGCCGCATCCGCAAGGGCGCGCGCGAGGGCGTCGAGCGCCGGTGCCCACGGGGCGGACGTCTGGAACGCGAAGGGCCGCGCCGTATGCGCCCGCCTGAGGAGGCCTGCCGCCTCGAGGCGCCGAACGGTTCCGCACGTCACGAGCTCGCGCGCCGTCACGACCGCGCGCGAGACGGTGACGCTGGCGACGCGGAGCATGAGCGAGATCCCACGCGGATCGGGGAGGGCCCGGTGAAGCGCCGCGCCCAGCTGAGCCGCGCGCTCTTGCTCGTCGCCTCTCGGCACCTCGGTCTCGGCGCGCGCTCTCTCGAGGCCGCGGGATTTGAGGAAGGGAGACCCGCCGCCGCGGCGGGAGGCCTCGCGCACGGCTTCCCGGAGCGCCTCGGGACCGTCTCCGTCGCGCGCGATGAGAAGGGAGTCGCGGCCCCGGCGAAGACGCACGGCGGTGCCGCGTTCCTCCGCGAAGGCGGGTGCCAGGAGGCCGGCCTCGGTCGCGGTCCACGAGACGCGGCGCCGCCTTTCCCGGAAAGCCTCGCCGCCCTCGCCCCGGCGCAGCAGTCCGGAGACGATCCGGACGGCGTCCTCGGCGTCCTGGCGGAAAGTCTCGACGACGTCGCTCAACGGGGCGATTGTAGGAGCGCGCCGGAATCCCGGAGCGCCTCGCGGGCGCCGGGGTGCGATATCCTCTAGGGTTCATGGCCCTTTCGGACGCTCGTCTCCTGGCGCAAGCCGCCTTCGTCGCGCGTCGCCTCGTCGCCGAACGCCTCGTGAAAGCCGCCTCCACCGCCGACGTGCGGCATGCTCTCGAGGCCGCGCTCGCCGAGGACCGGGATCGCGAGCGGGCCCTCGATGAAGAGGTCAAGCGGCTTCTCGAGAAGAACGCGGCGGCGATTCGCGGGGCGGACGTCGACTACGCCGAGATGTTCCGGAAGGCGAAACGGATGCTCGCCGAGAAGAAGAAAATCCCCCTGTAGAGACGAGAGAGAGCCCCATGACACATTCGATCGAAGATCGTCTGCACGCCCTCGGAGCCCTTCGGGCGAAGGCCCGCGCCGGCGGCGGAGCCGATCGGCGCGAGAAACAGCACAAGGCGGGCAAGCTCACGGCGCGCGAGCGCGTCGAGCTGCTCGGCGACCCGGGATCGTTCGACGAGATCGATCCCTTCATCGTTCACCGCACGCGCGAGTTCGGCATGGACGACGAGTCGAACGCCATCCCCGGCGACGGCGTCGTCGCGGGGGTCGTGCGCGTCGAGGGCCGTCCCGTCTTCGTGTTCGCACAGGACTTCACGGTGTTCGGCGGGTCCTTGTCCGAGACGAACGCCGCGAAGATCTGCAAGCTCATGGATCTCGCGATGAAGGTGGGCGCGCCCGTCGTCGGTCTCAACGACTCGGGCGGCGCCCGCATCCAGGAGGGCGTCGTCTCGCTGGGCGGCTACGCCGACATCTTCCTGCGCAACACGCTCGCCTCGGGTGTCGTCCCGCAGATCTCGGCGATCCTCGGTCCCTGCGCGGGAGGCGCCGTGTATTCGCCCGCGATCACGGACTTCATCCTCATGGTGCGCGGCACGAGCTCGATGTTCGTGACGGGACCGGACGTCATCAAGACGGTCACGCACGAGGATGTCACGAAGGAGGCGCTCGGCGGCGCGGATACGCACGCGGCCGTTTCGGGAGTCGCGCACATCGTGGCCGACTCCGACGCGGATTGTCTCCAGAGAATCCGCGCCCTCCTTTCGTTCTTCCCGTCGAACAACCGCGAGGATCCGCCGCGCCGCGAAAACGGCGATCCCGCCGACCGCGAGGACCCCGAGCTCGACCGGATCGTCCCGGTCTCGTCGAACCAGCCGTACGACATGACGGCGCTCATCCGCCGCGTCACGGACGACGGAGAGCTTTTCGAGATCCACGCGGACTTCGCGAAGAATCTCGTCGTCGGATTCGCGCGACTCGGCGGCAAGCCGGTCGGCATCGTGGCGAACCAGCCGGACCATCTCGCGGGCGTCCTCGACATCGACGCCTCCGTGAAGGGCGCACGCTTCGTCCGCTTCTGCGACGCTTTCAACATTCCTCTCGTGACGTTCGAGGACGTGCCGGGATTCCTGCCGGGCACGAAGCAGGAATTCGGCGGGATCATCAAGCACGGCGCGAAGCTGCTCTTCGCGTTCGCCGAGGCCACGGTTCCGAAGATCACCGTCATCACGCGCAAGGCCTATGGCGGCGCGTACTGCGTCATGTCGTCGAAACACATCCGGACGGACTTCAACTTCGCCTGGCCGACGGCGGAGATCGCGGTCATGGGCGCGGAAGGCGCGGTGAACATCCTCTATCGCCGGGAAATCGCGGCCGCGAAGGACCCGGCCGCGGCGCGCCGGGGGAAGATCGCCGAGTACGAGGAGGCCTTCGCGAACCCGTACGTCGCGGCGCGGCACGGCTACGTCGACGACGTCATCGCGCCGCGGACGACGCGCCCGAGGCTCATCCGCGCCCTCGACCTCCTGGGGAACAAGCGCGACGTCATGCCGCCGAAGAAGCATGGGAATATTCCCCTCTAACCGCGCTCCGCGCCTCCTCATCGCGAACCGCGGGGAGATCGCCGTGCGGATCATCCGGGCCTGCCGCGATCTCGGGATCTCGCCCGTCGCGGTGTATTCCGAGGCGGACCGCGGCGCGCTCCACGTGCGCCTCTCGGATTACGCCGTCGCGATCGGCCCCCCGCCCGCACGGGAAAGTTATCTCGTCCCGGACAGGCTTCTCGCGGCGGCGAAGACGACCGGCGCGACGCTGGTGCATCCGGGATTCGGGTTCCTGTCGGAGAACGCCGACTTCGCGCGGAAAGTCCAGGAGGCGGGCCTCACGTGGGTCGGCCCCGCGCCGGCCGCAATCGCGGCGATGGGCAGCAAGACGGAGTCGCGCCAGAGGATGATCGCGGCAGGGGTGCCCGTCGTCCCCGGCATGACGACGCCGGCGGCGACCGCGGATGAGATCGCCGCGTTCGGTCGCGCCAACGGGTTTCCGCTCCTCCTGAAGGCGGTCGCGGGCGGCGGCGGCAAGGGGATGCGCGTCGTGCGCGGCGAGGCCGAAGTAGCCGAGGCGTTCGCGCGAACACGCAGCGAGGCGAAATCCTACTTCGCCGACGAGAGCGTCTACGCCGAGCTCCTGGTCGAGGGCGCGCGGCACGTCGAGGTGCAGATTCTCGGCGACGCGACCGGGCGCGTGATCGCGCTCGGCGAGCGCGAATGCTCGCTCCAGCGCCGCCACCAGAAGGTGCTCGAGGAGTGTCCGTCCGCGGCGGTCTCGCCGGAGCTGCGCGCGAAGATGGAAGCGGTGGCCGTCGCGGCCGGGAAGGCCGTGGACTACGTCTCGGCCGGCACGGTGGAATTCCTGCTCGCGAAAGACGGGCGCTTTTTCTTCCTCGAGATGAACACGCGGATTCAGGTCGAGCATCCCGTGACCGAGATGGTCTATGGCGTCGACCTCGTCGTGGAGATGATCCGCATCGCGCGCGGCGAACCCATGTCGGTGCGCGAGAAGCCGGCGCCGCGCGGCCACGCCATCCAGTGCCGCATCTACGCGGAGGACCCCGCCCACGGTTTCGCCCCCTCTCCCGGGCGCATCCGGCGCCTCCGGAGGCCACAGGGGCCGGGGATCCGCGTCGACTCTGGCGTCGAGGACGGCGACGTCGTGCCGCTCGACTACGACCCGATGGTCGCGAAGTTCATCGTGTGGGGCCAGGATCGCGACGAGGCCTTCCGGCGGATGCGGCGCGCCCTCTCCGAAGCGCGCGTCGAGGGCATCGAAACGTCGATCCCGTTCTTCCTGTCGCTTCTCGAGGATCCCGACGTCATCGCGAACCGCGTGTCCACGCAATTTCTCGACGACTGGAAATACGAGCCGACGCGGCCGCCCGAGGACGTCGTGGCGGCTTCCGTGATCGCCGCCGCCCTCGGGTCGATGGAGGGAGCGAAGAAGCGCCGGCCGGGGGCGGCCCCGACGGGCGGCGAGGCGGGGTACTCCGCGTGGCGAAACGCGCGAGCATCCTTCGGGGTGCGCGAGTGAAATTCCAGGTGCGGATGCCCGGCCAGAGCGAGGGCCGCGCGGTCGTCGTGACGGCCGGCGCGCCCGAGTTCGAGGCCACGCTCGAGGACGCCGTTCTGACGGGAGACGCCCTTGAGGTGCGCGACGGCGTGTGGTCGCTGGTGGCCCGGGACGGCCGCCAGATCGAGGTCAGCGTCGCCTTCCAGAAGGACGGTTCGGTGCGCGCCTCGGCGGAGGGAACCCTCTTCGGGTTCGAGCTCCTGGACGAGCTCACGGCGCGCGCGCTGCTGGCGACGGGCGGGCGCGCCGTGAAGAAGGTCCGGCACGTCGCCGCGGCCATGCCGGGCCGCGTCCTGCGCGTCCTCGTCGCGACGGGCGACCGCGTGACCCATGGTCAGTCGATTCTCGTGCTCGAGGCGATGAAGATGGAGAACGAGGTCAAGTCTCCGCGGGACGGCGTGGTCGCGTCGGTCGAGTGCGCCCCCGGGAAGGCCGTCTCGGCGGGCGATGTTCTCGTGCGCTTCGAAGAGGAAGGCGAATGAGGTTAATCTTCGCCTCATGAAGACACGCGTCACGGCCCTCGTCGTCGTCCTCGTCGCCGCCGCCCTGGGATGCGAGGCGGCATCTCCCGCTTCTCCCGCCGCCGTGCAGACCGCGGCTCCTAAATCCGCCGCGGCAGCTCCTAATTCCGCCGCGGCTCCGGCGCCGGCCCGGTCCTCCTCGAACGAAGCCCTCCTCGAATGGGTCGAGGCGTTCTTCGCCTGGGGCGACGGGAAAGTCACGATCGACACGATCACGCAGGTCAAGCTCGGAAGCGGCACGCGGCTCGCCATCGCGAAGAAGACCTTCACGGCTGATGCGCGGATGAACGATCAGGCGTACCTCGTCCTCGATGACGGCGCGAAGTCCGTGCTCGTCGGGGACGTCATCTACGACGAGGATCGCGCGAAACGGCCGCTTCCGATCCGTACGGAGGCCGACCTCGACGGACTCCGCGCCCGGCTCAAGCAGTACCTCATCGGGGCCTTCTCCGTGGTTCTCGATCCGGCCGGCGATCGGAAAGGCTGGAAAGCCGTGACCGTGAAAGCCGACACGGGGTACGGAAACTACCCGATGGCCGGCTGGGTGAAAGCGGACGACGGGACGCTCCTCGTGCTCGGACGGTGGTGGGATCGGACGCGCGGTGTCGCCGAGCAGCGGAGGGAGTCCATCAAGCTCGCCGGGACGCCCGCCACGGGGCCCGCCAATGCGCGCGTGACCGTGGTCGAGTATTCCGACATGCAGTGCGGTTTTTGCAAGAAGCGCACGTCCGACTTCGAGAACCTCGTCGAAAAGCTCGGCAAGGAGCTCAAAATCCGCCGCTACATCAAGTCGTTTCCGCTCACGGGCGCGCACCCCTGGGCCTTCCGGGCCTCTTCGGCCGGGCGCTGCTTCTTCGAGAGCCCGGGCGGCACGGACCTCTTCTTCCGGTGGAAGTCGAACGTCTACGCGAAGCAGGACGAATTCTCGGTGCCGCAGGTCGACGCCTTCGCGATGGACTTCGCGGTCGCCAACGACATCGATGAGAAAGCGTTCCGGTCCTGCTACCTACAGGCGAAGGCGAGCGAGAAAATCCACGCCGACCTCGCCGAGGGCTGGGCTATGCGCGTGCGTTCGACGCCGACCTACTTCATCGACGGTGTCTACGTCTCGTGGTTCGCCGATAACATCATGGAGGAGTTCCTGAGGAAGACGTATCTCGGAGGCAAGGGCCTCCCGCTTCCGACGCCGGTCGCGAAAACGCCGGCCGCATCAGGCCACTAGCGAGGGCGATCCGAAGACCCTCTGAGGAGAAGATCCATGCGCCGAACGACTTCCTCCCTCGCGGCCGCCCTGATGCTGACTGCCGCTTCCGCCTTCGCCGCGGGGAAGGCGGCGCTGCCCGCCCCCGGTTCGGACGCGCCCGTCCCGAAGATCGCCTTCGAGAAATACACGCTGCCGAATGGCCTGCAGGTCATCTTGCACGTCGACCGGAAGCTGCCGATCGTCCACGTGAACGAGTGGTTCCACGTCGGCTCGAAGAACGAGAAGCCGGGCCGCACGGGCTTCGCACACCTGTTCGAGCACCTCATGTTCGAAGGCTCGAAGGGCTCGCCGGAGAAGTACCTGAGCGTCGCCGAGAAGCTGGGCGCCAACGTCCGCGAAGGGGGCGTGAACGGCACGACGAGCAACGATCGGACGAACTATTTCATCACCGTGCCGTCCGGGAGCCTCGAACGGGTCCTTTGGCTCGAGTCGGACCGCCTCCTGACGCTGATGGACTTCCTGACGAAGGAAAACCTCGACCACCAGCGCGACGTCGTGAAGAACGAGCGGCGGCAGGGGCTCGAGAACCAGCCATACGGACGGGCGTACAAACTGATCTTCGAGAACCTCTACCCGGCCCAGCACCCTTACTCCTGGCCCGTCATCGGGAGCCACGAGGACCTGTCGGCGGCCACGTTCGACGACGTGAAGGAGTTCTTCAAGGCTTACTACACGCCCAACAACCTTTCGCTCGCGATCACCGGCGACTTCGACCCGGCGGAGGCGAAGAAGCTCGTCGAGAGGTACTTCGCAAATATCCCGGCGGGCCCGGCGCTCGACCGCCCCGGCCGCTACCTCGCGGCGCTCGGCGGCGAGAAGGTCGTCGAGGTCAACGATCGGGTACCACAGGAGCGCGTCTACGTCGCCTGGCCCGCGCCCGAATTCTTCAGCGCCGACGAGGCGCCGCTGAACCTCACCACGCGCCTCCTGACCGGCGGACTCGCGTCGCGCCTGAACAAGGCACTCGTCTACGACAAGCCGCTCTGCACGGACGTCAACTCGTTCAACGACACGAACGAGATCGCCGGGGAGTTCATCGTCATCGCGACGGCGCGGCCCGGGGCCTCGCTCGCGGAGATCGAGAAGACGATCGGCGAGGAGATCGCGAAACTGGCCAGGGCGGGTCCGACGACAGAGGAGCTCTCCCGCGCGCAGGCGAAGCAGGAGTACGACTTCGTCACCGGCCTCGAAGGGATCGGCGGCTTCGGAGGGAAGGCCGATCTCCTGAATACGTACAACACGTTTCTCGGCGACCCGGGCAAGCTGGAGGCCGACGTCCTCCGCCACCGGCATGTCACCGCGGCGGACGTCCAGCGAGTCGCTGCGAAGTGGCTCGACAACCGCAACCGTCTCCTCGTGCGTTTCCATCCGGAGGCGTCGGGGCGCGTCGCCGAGGCGACGCTCGACCGGTCGAAGGCGCCCGCCATCGGTGCTGACAAGCCGTTTCACACTCCCGAGGTGAAGAAGTCGAGGCTCGCGAATGGTCTCGAGATCCTCGTCGTCGAGCGGCCGGAACTGCCGAAGGTGGCCGTGACGCTCGCGTCGAAGTGCGGATCGGCCGACGACCCGGCCGGCAAGGAGGGCGTTGCCTACCTCGCGACCAAGACAATGGACACCGGAACGAAGACGCGTAAGGACCTCGACATCGAGAACTCCCTTGGCAATCTCGGGACGGCCCTCGCCGGCGAGACCGGCCGCGAGTCGGCCCGAGTCAGCTTCGAGGTCCTCAAGCGCAACCTTGCCCCAGCCCTCGAAGTCTTCGCCGACGTCATCCAGAACCCGACCTACCCGGCCACCGAATTCGAGCGTCAGAAGAAGCGGCACCTCGACGCGCTCGCGCAGCGGGCGAAGGAGCCGAACGCCATCGCCGGCCGCGTGGGTCGCATCCTCGCGTTCGGCGCCAGGCACCCCTACGGCCGGCCCGCGCAGGGCACGCCGGGGACGGTCGGCGCGATCACCCGCGAGGACGTCGCGAAGTTCCATGACGAGAGGTGGAAGCCCGGCTCGAGCGTCCTCGTCTTCGTCGGCGACGTGACGGTCGTCGAGGCGGAGGCCCTCGCGAAGAAGGTCCTCGGCGGCTGGAGCGGCGGCGCCGCGCCGGCCGCGGCGATCCCCGCGCCGTCACCCGCCGCCGCCGGAAAGGTCTACCTCGTCGACCGGCAGGACGCCGCGCAGACCGCCGTCATTCAGATCCTCCCCGCGCCAAAGCGGAAGAGCGCCGAGTACGACGCCCTGCGACTCGCCGACGCGATCTGGGGAGGCGGCTTCTCGACGCGGCTCAACCTGAACCTGCGTGAGGACAAGGGCTACTCCTACGGCACGTTCTCGTTTCCCGAGCTCAACCACGAGGCGGGCGCGTGGTTCGCCGCCGGCGGCGTCCAGACGAACAAGACGAAGGAATCGGTCGTCGAGTTCGACAAGGAACTGAAGGGCCTCGCCGGCGCGCGGCCGATCACGGCGAAGGAGCTGGACGACGCGAAGCTGAACCTGCTTCGGGGCTACGCGCAGCAGTTCGAGACGCTTGGCCGCATCGCCGGCCAGGTCGCCGAGCTCTGGGGCGGCGACCTGCCGATGGAAGAGCTACAGCGCATCAGCGACGGCACGGCGAAGACGACGCTCGAGGAGACCCTCGCCACGGCGAAGAAGTGGGCCGACCCGTCGCACGCGAGCCTTCTCCTCGTCGGAGACCTCGGGAAGATCCGTCCGGGCGTCGAGCAGCTGAAGCTCGGTGAGATCGTGGTGCTCGACGTTGAGGGGAAGCCGGCTCCCTAGTTCTTGAATGGCATCTGCACGACGATCCAGGTCTTGACCCGGTGCCCGTCCTTCGTGGCGGGCTTCCAGCGCCACTGTTCGAGGGCGGCCTTGCTCGCGTCGCCGAGGCCGACCCTCGGCGACGTGTCGCGCAGGATCTCGACCTTGGCGGGCGCGCCATTCTCGTCCACGAGAACGCGGAGGAGAACGATCCCCGTCACGCGACGCTGAATGGCGATGCGTGTCGCCTGCGGGCTCACCTGTCTCACCGAGACGGGAGGCGTGTCGGCTAGGTCCACCTCCACGAGGTCGCCGTCCTTCACGGCCGCCGCCGCCGCCGCCGCCGCCGCCGCGGCTTCCACCTGCTGCGCTTCGGATTTGCGGCGCGCGATGGCTTCGCGCGCGAGGCGCGTCGCCTCTTCGCGGTCCGCTTTGTCGCGCGAGGCGCGGGCGGTTTCCTCGCTGTCCTTCGATTTGCCGGCCTCTTCGGACGACTTGTCGATCTCGGCCATGCGTTTCTTCGTCGCGGTTTCCTGTTCACGCGCGGACTTCACCTCGCGCTTCTTGACCTCTTCCTGGAGTTTCTTCTCGACGGCCGCCTGGAAGAGCGGATCTTCCTTTCCGACGACGACGGGCGCGGGGGTCGGCACGGGAGTGGGCGGCGCGGGCGTGGACCGGGGCGCGGGCGTGGGCAGCGGCGCGGGCGCCGGGGCGGCCTTACGGAGCGCGAAGAACGCGCCGCCCAAGAGGAGCAGGACGGCACCGCCAGCGACGGCCCACAGCGGCGCGCCAGAGAGCGCCTTCTTCGACATCTGCCCGGAGACTGACCGCACCGGGACCGGCTGCGGAGCCGAACGCGGCCGATTGGGAGGCCGGGCGGGCGGCGCGGGCAGCCGGCGCGAGCCGCTTCCCTCGGAGGTGGGACGACGGCCGCTGCCGGAGGCGGCGGGGGAGGGCGCGAATCCGGGAGGGATCGCCAGCGTCCGGGGGTCGATCTCCTCTTCCGCCGCCAGCTCGAGCTTCTCGCGCTGGATCGCCTTGTCGAAGCACTTCTGGAGGAAAAACGCGAGATTGAACGTCGAGGGCGCGTACGGCCCCCCATACAGGAGCGCCGAGAGGTCGCGCCGGAACGCCGGCACGTTCCGGTCCCTGACGCGCGGATCGGGGTGCAGGACCCGCCGCAGGAGGCGGCGGAGGTTCTCGGGCACCGGCGTCCCGTCGACGGCGAGGTTGGCGCTCTCGACGGACGCGAGTGCGACGCCCGGCGAAGGGGGGCGTCCCGTGAGGGCCTCGAAGAGGATGGCGCCGACGGAGTAGAGGTCTCCCGAGGTCGACGGTTTTCCCGCCGCGAGGACCTCCGGAGCGACGTACGGAGCGAAGGTCTGACGGGCGCGCGGGTGGCGCAGAGCTGGCAGCAGGCCCGCTCCGAGGCCGTGGCCGAAAACCTTCGCCTCCCCTTCGTTGGAAATGCACACGAAGGCCGGCACGAGGAATCCATGCGCCGCTCCCGTGAAGCGTTCCACCGGCGCCCCGGATTCGAGCGCCGCGAGCAGCCTCTCCGCGATGAGGAGGCCGTGCTCGACGGGCAGCGGCGTGCCGAGGAGGCGCACGGCGAGGAGGTGGTCGAGCGTGCGCCCCTCGACGTACGAGATGCCCACGAAAGGCGTGTCGTCGATGGCGCCCATCACGGTCCCCCGCGCGACGGCCGGGCCTTGGACGTCGTCCACGAGATGGACCGCCGTTTCCATCGCGGCGAGAAGCGCCGGCCGATCGATCGAAATGGCCGCGAAGGTGCGCACGAGGAGGAACGGTCTTAGCCGGGCAGCGCCCGCCGTGCCGGCGCGCCAGACCTCACCCAGAGCGTCCGAGCCAAGGGCACGGGTCAGTACGTAGGGCCCGAACGGCCGCGGGCTCGGTGCGGTTGCGCTCATGAGCTTTCCGGAAACGGGCGATTAAGTGTAGCAGGAGCGGACGCCGGTCAGGGCGCCTGAGCCCGCGCCGCCCGGCGTACCTCGTGGTAGCGCACCGCGTTGCGCTGCTGTCCGTCGTAGTCCGCGGAGAACCGGTGCGAGCCGTCGCCTGCCGCCACGAAATAGAGGAAGGGCACGTCTGCCGGGGTGATGGCCGCACGCAGCGACGCGATCCCCGGGTTACAGATCGGACCCGGCGGCAGGCCCGGCCTCACGTACGTGTTGTAGGGCTCGTCCACGGCCAGCTCGGAACGCGCGAGAGAGCCGCGCCAGATCCCGAGCCGCTTCAGCGCGTAGATCGTCGTCGGATCGCACTGAAGCAGCATTCCCTTGCGCAGGCGGTTCCGGTAGACGCCGGCCACGATCGGCCTCTCGTCGGGGACGGCCGTCTCCTTCTCGACGAGGGAGGCGAGGGTCGTCGCCTCGAGCACCGACAGGCCCTGCGCGCGGGCTTTCTGCTCGAAGCCTTCGGGCAACCGGCGGGTGAACTGGCGCGTCATGGCGCCGAGGATTTCCCGTGCGCCCATCGAACGCGTGATCGTGAACGTATCGGGAAACAGGAAGCCTTCGAGCGTGGGCGCATCCTTCGGGAGACCCTCGAGCTCGTCCGGTCTCTGAAACAGCGTCTGGTAGTCGCGCAGCGTGGAGAATCCCTGCGACGAGAAGAGCGTGAAGACTTCCTCGGCGGTGAAGCCCTCCGGGACGGTGATGCGGTAGGTCACGACGTCGCCCGCGACGAGCGAGAGGACGACCTGTTCGGGTGTCCGGGCGCCGGAAAATCGATATTCGCCCGCCTTGAGCGTCTTTCCCCGGTGAAAGATCTTGAGGGCGACCACGCCGAGGCGCGCGTCCCGGAGCACGCCCTTCGACTCGAGGAGCGTGAAGATCGTCATGGAAGGCGTGCGCGGCGCGATCGAGACGACGACGTCCTCGCCGGCATAGCCCTGATAGGGCGCGCGCACGAGAAAGAGCACGAGCGAGAGGCCGACGGCGAGGAGGAGCACGACGAGGGCGCTCACCCACGCGAGCAGGGGGTAGACGTGGCGCTTGCGGTTCGTGGGACCGCTGTGCACGGGTGACTCCGGCACGCGCCTAGCGCGCGCCGCGCGCCTCGTCGCGCTCGAAGAAATAGTCGCGCAGCAGAAGGGCCGCCGCCTCCGCGTCGCGCGCGGCGCCGCGACGCCTTCTCGCGAGGCCGGAGTCGATGAGGTTCCGCTCGGCGGCGGCGGTCGTCAAGCCCTCGCCATGGAGGTCCACGGGGAGCCCGGAAGCCTCCTCGAGGCGCCGCGCGAAGTTCCGGACGCGCCGCGCCCAGTCGCCCTCGGTGCCGTCCGCGTTCACGGGGTGGCCCACGACGAGGCGGACCACCTCGCGTTCCTTCGCCGCGGCCGCGACGGCCGCCGCGGCCTGCGCGTCGCTCGTACGCGAGACGACGCCCACGGGGACGACGACCCGGCCGGTCTCGTCCGAGACGGCGAGACCGATCCGTTTCTCGCCGAAATCGACTGCGAGGACGCGCACGACCCCGAATCGTAGGAGGCCCCCTCGGTGAAGTCCAATCCGGCTACAATCGCTCCCTTCGCCGGTCCGCACGCGGAACCTCGACTTTCGGGAGATACAGCCGCCATGAACGACGTCTTCATCCTCTCCGCCGCCCGCACGCCGGTTGGCACGTTTCTCGGCGCCCTCGCGCCCCTCTCGGCCTCGCGCCTCGGCGCCGTGGCCATCAAGGCCGCGCTCGATCGCGCGGAAGTCCCCGCTTCCACGGTCGGTCAGGTCTGGATGGGCAACGTCCTGCAGGCCGGCCAGGGCCAGGCGCCCGCGCGGCAGGCGGCCCTCGCCGCGGACATCCCCGTCTCGACGGGCTGCATCACGGTCCACAAGGTCTGCGGGTCAGGCATGCGGTCGGTGATGGACGCCGCGAACGCCCTTCGGGCGGGCGAGTTCGAGATTGCGGTCGCGGGGGGCATGGAGTCCATGTCCAACGCGCCCTACCTCCTTCTCAAGGGCCGCTCCGGCATGCGCATGGGCCACGGCCAGCTTCTCGACTCGATGATCTCGGACGGCCTCTGGGACCCATACAAGAACGTCCACATGGGCACCTGCGCGGAGCTCTGCGCGGCGAAGTACTCGTTCACGCGCGAGGCGCAGGACGCGTACGCGCTCGAGAGCTACCAGCGCGCGCGCCGCGCGAACGAGGCGGGAGATTTCAACGCCGAGTTCGCGCCCGTGACGATCGAAGGCAAGAAGGGCCCCGTCACGGTGGATCGCGACGAGGAGCCGTTCGCGACGCCGCTCGAGAAGCTCGAGAAGATGGGAACTCTCAAACCGGCCTTCCAGAAGGACGGCACCGTGACGGCCGCCAACGCGTCGAAGATCAACGACGGCGCGTCGGCGCTCGTCCTCGTCGGCGAGGGGAACGTCGGAAGCTACAAGCCGATCGCCCGGATCCTCGCCCAGGCGTCGCACGCGCAGGAGCCCGAGTGGTTCACGACGGCGCCCGTCGCGGCGGCGCGGAAGGCCGCCGAGAAGGCGGGGATTCCGCTTTCCCAGATCGACCTCTTCGAGGTGAACGAGGCGTTCGCCGTCGTGGCGATGGCGTTCATCGCGGACCTCGGGCTCGACCCGAACAAAGTGAACGTGAACGGCGGGGCCGTGGCCCTCGGCCATCCGATCGGTTCGTCGGGGTCGCGCATCGTGACGACGCTCGTGCACGCCCTTCGAGCCCGCAAGAAGAAGTACGGCCTCGCCGCGATCTGCATCGGGGGCGGCGAAGCCACGGCCCTCGTCGTCGAAGCGCTCTAGAATCGGGCCTATGATCGACAAGGTCGTCCGCGGAGCCTCACCCCGGGACGCGGCGGCGCAAGCCGTCCGGGACATTCCCTCGGGCGCGACGCTCCTCGTGGGCGGATTCGGTCTCTGCGGCATTCCCGAGAACCTCATCGGGGCGCTCGCCGAGCGCGAAGTCTCCTCTCTCACGTGCGTCTCGAACAACTGCGGCGTGGACGACTGGGGCCTCGGGATCCTCCTCGGCCGGAAGATGATCCGGAAGATGATCTCATCCTACGTTGGGGAGAACGCCGAGTTCGAGAGGCAGTACCTCGCGGGGGAGCTCGAGCTCGAGTTCTGTCCGCAGGGCACGCTCGCCGAGCGCATGCGCGCGGGCGGGGCGGGGATCGCCGGCTTCTACACGCCGACGGGCGCCGGCACGATCGTGGCGGAAGGAAAAGAAACCAGGGCTTTCGATGGCCGGGAGCACGTCCTCGAGCGCGCAATCACCGGCGACTTCGCGCTCGTCGCCGCATGGAAGGCCGACCGGCTCGGCAACCTCGTGTACCGCAAGACCGCGCGGAACTTCAACCCGATGGCCGCGACCGCGGGAAGGATCACGATCGCGGAAGTCGAGGAGCTCGTGGAGCCGGGCGGGCTCGATCCCGACGAAATCGATACGCCGGGCATCTTCGTGAAACGCGTCGTCGTCGCGCCGCGCGTCAAGCGCATCGAGCGGCGCACGGTGCGGAAGGGCTGAGGACGGAGAATGGCGAAGCTCGACCGGGACGGCATCATCCGGCGCGCGGCCGCCGAGCTGCGCGATGGGATGTACGTGAACCTCGGCATCGGCATGCCGACGCTCGTCTCGAACTTCATCCCGAAGGGCATGGAGGTCATCCTCCAGTCCGAGAACGGCATCCTCGGCATGGGGCCCTATCCCGACGAGAGCGAGGTCGACGCCGACCTCATCAACGCGGGCAAGGAAACCGTCACCGTCATTCCCGGCGCCGCGTTCTTCTCGTCGGCGGACTCCTTCGCGATGATCCGGGGCGGCCACATCGACCTCTGCATTCTGGGCGCGATGCAGGTCGACGCCGAGGGCTCGCTCGCGAACTGGATGATCCCGGGAAAGCTCGTCAAGGGGATGGGCGGCGCGATGGACCTCGTCGCAGCCGCGAAGCGCATCGTCGTCACGATGGAGCACGTCGCGAAGAACGGCGAGAAGAAGATCCTGAACCGCTGCACGCTTCCCCTCACCGGGAAAGGCTGCGTCCACCGGATCGTCACCGACCTGGCCGTCCTCGACGTGAAAAAGGGCGGAGGTCTCGTTCTCGTCGAGCGCGCGCCCGGCGTGTCCGTGGACGAGATCCGCGCCGCCACCGAGCCGCCGCTCGAGGTTTCGGGCGACGTGCCCGAGATGCGGCTCTGACGGGCATTCCCTTGCGCCGGCCGCTGCTCGCGTGCGCTGCCGTCGCCCTTTGCGCGGGAGCAAATCTTTCCCTCTCGCAATCCTCCTTCGACACCGATCCTTTTTCGTCGCGCTTCAAAGAGAAGGGCGGATTCGAGCCGAAATTCCGCCTGCCCGACAAGGGCGGGACGATCCGCATCGCCATCGACAAGGGAGAACCGGGCGGACCGCAGGGCAAGCAGACGATCGTGGAAGAGGATCTCTTCACCGCGGACGCGCCGCCCGGCAAGTTCGTCACGATCGAATATCAGGACGTGAAGCTCACGGCGCGGAGCGTGCATGGCAGCCTCAAGAAGAAGACCGTCGTCGCCGAAGGCGACGTCACGTTCGAGCAGGGCGCCTCGCGCATGCAGGGAGTGCGGCTCGAGCTGGATCTCGCCGAGAAGACCGGCGTCCTCACGGACGGGCGCATGGACCTCGAAGGGGGCCTTCACCTGGAGGGCGCGACGCTCGCGAAGGTCGGGCCGCGCACGTTCACGCTCACGGACGGAATGATGACGTCCTGCGAGGTCTGCGAGGGTCAGGATCCCTCCTGGAAATTCAAGGTAAAGAGCGCCCGGGTGACGCTCGAGGAATTCGCGCGCCTCAAGGGCGTGACGTTCTCGATGGGGGGCGTCCCGCTCCTCTGGACGCCCTACCTCATCTGGCCGGCGCTCCGGGACCGCGCCTCGGGTTTCCTGATTCCGGGCTTCGGGTACAACTCGAACCGCGGCGGCTATCTCGGGATGTCGTACTACTGGGCGATTTCGCGTTCGGCGGACGCGACGTTCTCGGGAGATTTCTACACGAAGAAATACTATGGCCTCGGCGCGGAGCTCCGGGCGCGGCCGTCCGAGGGAACGCGTTTCGAAGGCACGTACTACACGATTTACGACCCCACGGTTCAGCACTGGCAGTGGCAGACGATCGGGACGCTCGTTTCGAACGACCTCGGGCCGAAGCTGCGCGCCGTGGTCAAATGGCTCGACTTTTCGGACCCGACGTTCTTCCAGAGCTTCAACGCGAACTTCAACCTCTCCTCGGCGCGCACGATCGGAAGCGATGCCTTCGTCACATGGACCCCCGACCCGTTCGCCCTGAATCTCCGGATCACGCGCGACCAGGCGCTCGGGTACGGCACCGGCGACATCGTGACGGAGCGCCTGCCCGTGCTCGAGGCGAGCATGCGTCCCACGCCGTTCTTCGGGCAGTCGGTCTTCGTCGAGGCGTCGGGGCAGGCCGGCTTTCTGAGCACGGACCGGGGAAACGGCCTGCCGGCCGGCACATACGACCGACTCGATTTCTTCCCGAAGGTGAACGTACCGCTCTCGCTGTTCCCCTGGCTGTCGCTCGAGGGGACCGCGGGCGTGAGGATCACGAACTACGGCAAGTCACTCGCGCCGGACGGCATCACCCTGGTGGACAAGGCCTACAACCGCGAGGCGCTGTCGACGGAAGTCTCGCTGACGGGCCCCTCCTTTTCGCGCCTGTTCGAGGGAAAGCTCGGGCCGTTCACGAAGTTCAAGCACGTGATCGAGCCGCGCATCATCTGGGACTATCTCGCGGGACGCGACGACTTCGCGCCGACGCCGCTTTTCGACGAGATCGATTCCCTCATCCCCACGAACGTGATCCGCTACTCCCTGCTCCAGCATTTCCTCGCCAAAGGGGATCAGGGCGGCTCGCGCGAGATCGCCTCCTTCGAGATCGCGCGCAGCTATTACATGCGGCTCCCGGGCGAAAGTACGGCCTTTCCGCTCGACGCCAGCGTCCAGAAGAGCTCTCCTCTGGATTTCATTCTCCGCGTCAACGCGACGTCGGCCCTGAACCTGGACATGAGGACGACCTGGGACCCCCACGCGAATCAGGTCACGTCGGCGAGCGTCACGGCGATGATGTCGAAGGCCGAGCGCTCTCTCTCGCTCTCGCTCTTCGACAGCCACCCGGTCATCGTCCCGGCCGAGCTCGACCCGGGCGCCTCGGCCCAGCTCCGCTTCGCGGGCGGGATGCCGATCCTCCCGAAGCGGCTCCGGTTCGACGTGGAAGCGAACTACGACCTATCCAAGGGACGCATGCTCGAATCCCGCACGCTCCTGACCCTCCAGGCGGCGTGCTTCAAGATTCTCGCGGAATACCGGGATTTGCGCACCGGGAACGTGCCGTCCCGGGACTTCCGCGTGGCCCTGACGCTAAAAAACGTCGGCAGCTTTCTGGACTTCACCGGGAGCCTGCCGTGATCCCGGACCCGGGGAGAGAGATTTCGTCCGGTCCCGACACTTCCACCGTGAGGCATTTTCCGGCCCGTTTCGCCCTCTTGGCCCTCCTTTTCCCCGTTTCCGTGCTGCGGGGCGAGGCGGCGGCCCCCGGCGCGGCCTGCGCGGACGCGGTCGTCGTCGACGCGGCGGCCCTGCCATGGTCGTCGGCGGGCGTGGACACCCGGGCCCTCGTGGGCGACGGGGCCACCCCCGTCTTCCCGTGCTATGTGAAAGGGCAGCTCGCGACCGGCGGCCAGGCGCCGCCTTCGCGTCTCGCCTGGTTCTCATTCACGCCCGAGGTCTCGGCCACCTACCGCATCGATACGATCGGGACGACGCCGGCCTCCGACTACGACACGATTCTCGGCCTGTACACGGGGTCGTGCGGGTCGCTCAGCGCCGTCTCTGGAATCTGCCGTCAGAACGGCTTTTATCCCGACGACGCCCCCGGGTCGCTCCAATCCTCGGTCACGCTCAACCTGAACGCGGGCACGACCTACACGATCGCCGTCGGCGGCATCGGCCAGCCGAACTCGTTCACGGGCGCCTTCGAACCCTCGAAGGGAGGCACGCTCCGGCTCAACGTCGCTCGGGTGGCGGTCAACTATCCGTACACGTACGTGGTGCCGTCGGTCGCGCGGGCGGGCGGATTCGTGAGCGACCTTTCGGTCACGAACGTGGAGGCGTCGGAGGGCCAGTTCGTGCTCCAGTTTCTGGGGCACGGCACCGACGGCGACCAGAACCTCCCGGCCCTCCAGCCCACCTCCAGCCCGCAGCGCATCAGCGCGACCGGGTCTCGCGAGATTCCGGACGTCCTCGCCGCCCTTTTCTCCGTGTCTTCGGATTACGGCGCGGTCCTCGTGCAGTCCACGGGCCGGCTCCTCGTCGGCGCGCGCACGGCCACGACGACGACGTCCGGCGACGTGGGAACGTTCGGGCAGTACACCGAGGCCGTGGACGTCTCGTCGGGCGCGACGCCCTCGCTCGCGCTCGCGACCGGCGAGTTCGGGTGGTTCCCCGCGGTGCGCGAGGACGCGTCCGCGCGGACGAACCTCGTGTTCGTCAATCCCTCGTCGACGCCGTGCGTCCTTCTGTCGGCCCTGCGCGACGCGGGAGGGAACTTCCTCGGCGGCATCAAGACCTTCACGATTCCGCCGCGCACGATGATCCAGAAGAACCGCCTCAAGGACACGTACGGCGTCACGGCCGACATCCGCTCGGCAGCCGTCGAGGTGCTGAACACCACCGCGGGCTGCGCCGTCGCCGGAACCGCTTACGTGGTGGACGGGAACACGACGGCCGGCACGAACGACCCCTTCGCCGTGCCGCTGCGCAAGTAGCGGGCGCGCCCCGCCGTGTAGACTTCTCCATTC
>Ga0208716_1000100_pt1 | contig 31563 bp, 27 predicted proteins | sample NGESurdeep092012_8_FD_184482 | JGI IMG/M metagenome (GOLD analysis project Ga0208716, IMG submission 184482) | Arctic peat soil microbial communities from Barrow, Alaska - NGEE Surface sample 415-3 deep-092012 (SPAdes) | ecosystem: Environmental > Terrestrial > Soil > Wetlands > Peat ...
CCGGCGGGCCCGGCCGCCTGCCGATAGAAGCCACTCTCGCCATAGAGAGCCCGATGCCACGCCTGCTGCCACGGAGTCCACGTCACGGGCCGAACGCTACGTGTTCAGCGGACACGCTAGCGTTTCGGGCGTGAGTGATGTGCCCGCAACTACCCAGCGACCCGCCCGGCTCGACGTCGGCATCGTCGGTACCGGCAGGGTCGGTGCCGTCCTTGGTGCCGCCCTCCACCGGGCCGGTCACCGTCTGGTGGCGGTCTCGGCGGTGAGCGAGCAGTCGCGCGAGCGCGCCGAGGCCTTGCTGCCCGGCGTACCCATCACGCCCGTCGAGGAGGTCATCGCGAGGGCCGAGCTGGTTCTGCTGACGGTCCCGGACGACGCCCTGCCCCCGCTGATCTCCGGCCTGAGCGCCACGGGCTCTTGGCAGGCTGGACAGCTGGTGGTGCACACCTCCGGGCGTTACGGTACGGCGATCTTCGAGGCTGCAGCCGGTCATCACATCCTGGGGTTGGCTTTGCATCCGGCGATGACCTTCACAGGTACGTCGATGGATCTGCTGCGGCTTGCCGACTGCTGCTTCGGCATCACCGCTCCGGAGGCGTTGCGGGCCGTTGCTGAGGCGCTGGTGCTCGAGATGGGTGCCGAGCCGGTCTGGATCGAGGAGCAGGACCGGCCGATGTACCACGCAGGGCTCGCCCACGGCGCCAACCACCTGGTAACCCTGGTGGCTCAAGCCATGCAGGTCTTGGGCTCGGCCGGGGTGCAGGACCCGCAGCGGCTCATCGCGCCTCTCCTGCATGCTGCGCTCGACAACGCGCTTCGGCTCGGTGACGGTGCTCTCACCGGGCCGGTTGCCCGAGGTGATGCGGGTACGGTTGCGGCGCACCTGGCACAACTGAACCAGCAGACCCCAGACATCCGGCCGACCTATGTCGCGCTCGCCCGGGCGACCGCAGAGCGGGCGCTCGCCAGTGGACGGTTGACGGCGGCCGACGCCGAGCCCCTGCTCGATATCCTTGCCGCCCCGGAGGAACGCCCGTGACTGAGACCTTTGACAGCCCCCACAGCCCAGAAACCGCAGCGGGCGCAGACGCGACAGCCGACGCAGCCGGTATGCCGGGTGCCTCCGGTGAGGCCGGTGTGGAGCCGGTCGTCGTCCAGACCCGGGCTCAGCTGAGGGCCGCTTGCGCTGGGCTGGGTGATGGCGACGTCGGCGTCGTCATGACGATGGGCGCCCTTCACGAAGGGCACGCCACGCTGATCCGTCAGGCCAGGGCCAGAGCCCGGCACGTGATCGTGACGATCTTCCTCAACCCGCTTCAGTTCGGCCCGCGTGAGGACCTTGCGCGCTATCCCCGCACCAACGAGGCCGACCTGGAGATCTGCAGGCGTGAAGGGGTGGATCTTGTGTTCATGCCGACGCCGAGTGTCGTCTATCCCGATGGTGATCCGGGGGTTCGGGTCTCAGCCGGGCCGCTCGGTAACGTGCTCGAGGGTCAGGCCCGGCCTGGCCATTTCGACGGGGTGCTGACCGTGGTGGGCAAGCTGCTTCACCTGACCCGCGCTGACCACGCTTACTTCGGCCAGAAGGACGCCCAGCAGCTGCTCCTCATCCGCCGGATGGCCCGTGACCTGGACTTCCCGGTCGAGGTCGTCTCGGTGGCGACGGTCAGGGAGGCCGATGGCCTGGCTCTGAGCAGTCGCAACATGTACCTCGCGGAGTCGGACAGGGAGACGGCACTGTGCCTGTCCCGGGCGTTGCGAGCCGGCGCAGCCGCCGCTGTGGAAGGGCCCTCGGCCGTACGCCGCGCAGCGCGGGCAGTGCTGGTCAGGGAGCCTTTGGCGCTCATCGACTACCTCGTTCTGGTGGATCCTTCGACGTTGGAGGACGTGCCCGAGTGGTACCGCGGCGAGGCTTTGCTCGCGGTTGCGGGCAGGGTAGGGACCACAAGGCTGATCGACAACATCCCCGTCAATGTGGGACCAGGCGGCGGGGCGCTCGAGATCTTCTCCGAGGACGCCGGGCGCGGCAATGACCTACCCGACCTCACGAGCCCACCGAGCTGAAGGACATCCCTGTGAAACGCAATATGCTCCACGCCAAGCTCCACCGGGTCACAGTCACCCAGGCTGACCCGGACTACGTCGGCTCGGTGACGATCGACCGTACGTTGCTCGAGGCCGCCGGGCTGCTGCCCGGTGAGCGGGTGGACGTCGTCGATGTCACCAACGGCAACCGGTTGACCACGTATGTGATCGAGGGCGAGGCCGGGTCCGGGCAGATCTGCATCAACGGCGCTGCCGCACACCTGATCGATCCCGGCGACATCGCGATCATCATCGCGTACGCCCAGATGGACGAGGCCGAGGCACGGACGTTCGTGCCCCGCGTGATCTTCGTCGACGGCTCCAACTGCATCGTCGACATTGGCGGCGACCCGGCGCTCGTCCCCGCCGGGTTCGGGCTTCAGGCATCTGGCATGCCTCGAGGTCAGCAATGACCCTCCGCATCCCCGCTCGCCTGACGGCGCCGGAGCCGGGGTGGGTCATCTCGGCCGACGTCATCGTCGTCGGCTCGGGTGTGGCCGGCCTCACCGCGGCGCTGCGTCTGCGCCAACGGGTCGACCGCGTGCTGCTCGTGACCAAGACCTTGCTCCCCGAAGGGTCGACGCAGTGGGCCCAGGGTGGAATCGCTGCCGCTCTGGATCCTGCGGACTCGGTGGACGAGCATCTTGCGGACACCCTGGTCGCCGGCGCCGGTGTCTGCGACGAAGAGGCCGTGCGGATCCTCGTCTCCGAGGGGCCGGCTCGTGTTCGTGAGCTCGCGACTCTCGGAATGAAGTTCGACCGTGGGCCCGACGGCGAGATCTCGCTGACCCGGGAGGGCGGTCATGGCCGGTACCGGATCGCCCATGCCGGCGGCGACGCGACCGGCAAGGAGGTCTCACGAGCGCTTATCGCGGCGTTGGACCGCGCTCTGATTGCAGTCAAGGAAGATCCCGGCATCGAGGTGCTCGAGCACGCGCTGGTCGTGGATCTGTTGCAGGACAAAGATTCTCGCGTGTGCGGCGTGACACTGCACGTGATCGGCGAGGGTCAGATGGACGGCGTGGGCGCAGTTCGTGCCCGAGCCGTGGTCCTGGCCACCGGCGGGATCGGGCAGGTCTATTCGTCTACCACGAACCCGTCTGTGGCCACCGGGGACGGCGTTGCGGCGGCTTTGCGGGCAGGTGCCGTGATCGCCGACCTCGAGTTCGTCCAGTTCCACCCGACGGTGCTTTGGCTGGGTGAGGGGTCGAGCGGCCAGCAACCGCTTCTCTCCGAGGCCATGCGGGGCGAAGGCGCCTTCCTGGTGGATGGCGATGGCGTGCGGTTCATGGCGGGGATACACGATCTCGCTGATCTCGCTCCGCGCGACATCGTGGCCAAGGCCATCGTCGCCCGGATGGCCCAGACGGATGCTGATCACGTCTATCTGGACGCCCGCCATCTGGGCAAGGAGTTCCTCGAGAAGCGGTTCCCCTCCATCGTCGCTCGCTGTCGCGAGCTCGGCTTCGACCCGGTGACCGAGTTGCTGCCTGTCGCTCCGGCTCAGCACTTCGCCAGCGGGGGAGTGCGTACCGACGTTGTCGGCCGGGCCAGTTTGGCTGGGTTGTACGCCTGCGGTGAGGTCTCGTGCACCGGTGTCCACGGCGCCAACCGGCTCGCCTCCAACTCCTTGCTCGAGGGTCTGGTCTTCGCATATCGGATCGCCGACGACATCACCTCACGCCTGTCCGCGGGCGATCTGACTTCGACCGAACCTTTCGTGCGGAAGGAGGACACCGCACTCGTTGCCGGGCAGGACCGCACCGCGATTCAGCGGGCGATGACGCTCGGCACCGGCGCCGTGCGCTGCGCCCACTCGTTGGCCCAGGCAGCCAAGAGCCTCCAGGTCATCGCCGACTCGGCACCCGGGCTGTCTGCCGATCCTGAATCGTGGGAGACCTCGAACCTGCTGCACGTCGGACAGCTCCTGACCGCGGTGGCCGCGCTGCGCGAGGAGACCCGCGGAGGTCATGTCCGCTCGGATTTCACTGAACGCGACGACGCCCACTGGCTTGGGCACACCTATGCCGTTCGCGCGGCGGATGGGTCGATCAGGACGTCGTTCCACCCGATCACGCCCGAGTACGTCTCGTGAACGCATTCCCGGAGGCCCGCGCTCAGGCTGTTGTCGACGGCGCCCTCGACGAGGACCTCGGCGGCTTTCCCGGTCTCGACGTCACCAGCTCCTCCACGATCCCCGCGACCCAGCGCAGCACCGCGCACGTGGTGGCCAGGGCTGACGGTGTTCTAGCCGGGGTTCCGTTGATCTCGCTGGTCTTTCGCGCGGTGACCGAGCGCATCCGATCCAGCGAGGTGGACGTGGAGCTGCTTCGCCAGGACGGGGACGTGGTCCACCAGGGTGACGTCATCGCCATACTGCGGGGTTCGACCCGGGGGACCCTTGTGGGGGAGCGCACGATGCTGAACCTGATCAGCCGGCTCTCAGGAATCGCCACTCACACCAGGGCGTGGGCCAAGGTCCTCGAGGGCACCGGCACCATGGTTCTGGACACTCGCAAGACGACGCCAGGACTGCGCGCCCTCGAGAAGTACGCGGTTCGCTGCGGAGGTGGCACCAACAAGCGGATGGGCCTGCACGACGTGGCCATGATCAAGGACAACCACAAGCTTGCGGCTGGTTCGGTCTCAGCGGCCTTCGCGGCCGTTCATCTCGCCTATCCGGCCGTGGAAATCCAGGTCGAGGTCACTACCACGGCTGAGGCCCTCGAAGCCGTGGCTGCCGGGGCGCGGTTCCTGTTGTGCGACAACATGTCCGTCGATCTGCTGCGTCGCACCGTCGAGGCTGTGCGGAGCACTGGCGAGCGCGTCGAGATCGAGGCCACCGGGGGGCTGACCCTGGAGGGTGCGCGAGCGTATGCCGAGACGGGCGTCGACTTCCTCAGTGTCGGTGGGCTGACTCACTCCTCCCCGATCCTGGACATCGCGCTCGACCTCGTTGACGGCGAGACCTGAGAAAGGTACTGCATGCCGGAACCGATCAAGACCTTGACGAACTGTCACTTGTGCATGGGAGTCGACGCTGACCCCGACATGCTGCGGGTCCAGGTCTGGGAGGATGAGCTCTGGCGACTTACCACCAGCATCGGGCCGGGTGACTGCACGCCGGGGTTCTCGTACCTTGAGCCCAAACGACACATCGCGCACATCACCGATCTTGATGGTCCCGAGGCTGCGACCTTCGGACCGGTGATGGCCCGCTGTACACGCGCCCTGAAACAGGCCACCCGATGTGACCTCGTGTACCTCTACGTATTCGGCGGCGGCATCCCGCATCTGCATGTGCACCTGGCCCCGCACGTCGAGGGCGACGCGCTCAACGATGACCTCCTCCGCGGCGAGTTCGAGGCGCGACAGCTCCCATCGGGTGCCACGGCGATGATCAGCAAGGACTTCGAAGCGTTGCCGGATGAAGAACTGAGATCGGTCGCCGCCGAGGTCGCGAGCCTTTTGGCTCTCAAGAGCTGACGACGGCCAGCAGCGCCCCTGGCACTGAGCGGATCGAGGGGCCTGTCGAGAGCGATGAAGCGACAGGCGGCCGCAGGGGGAGCGGTCAGGTGGCTTCGGGGGCAGCTGTCAGGTGGTGGGCATGCGGTCAGGTGGTGGGCATGCGTTCTGGTGGCCTCGTAGGGGGCAATGTCAGGTGGCCTCATGGGGCAGCGTCAGGTGGCCATGTCGTGGTGGTTGATGGGGTGGGTGGCGTACTGGCGGCGGTGGGGGTCGGTCCAGGTGCATTTGCCGTCGCTGGTCATGGTCAGTGTCCAGCCGGCGTCGTGTTTGACCCGGTGGTGGTGTTTGCACAGGGCGACCAGGTTCCAGATCGCGGTGGGTCCCCCGCGGGAGAAGGGGATGATGTGGTCGGGCTCGCACCCTGTGGCGTTGCGCGGGCAGCCGGGGAAGCGGCAGGTGCCGTCGCGTTTCTGGACGAACCGGCGCATCGCCGGGTTGGGGAGGTATTGGTCGATGCCGGTCTCGATGACCACCCCGGTGCGTTCGTCGAGCAGGACCCGGGCGATGCGGGTGTCGAACTTGTCCAGGATCCCAGCCACAACGTCGCCTCCGATGACACCGATGCCGGGGATCTGGTAGCCCATCGCGCAGATCTGCTGCCAGGTCGGCTCGACCATCGGGTTCGGGTCAGGCGCGGGCTGGCCGAAGTCGTCCACCATGGCCAGGAAACTCGGCTGACGCGAGGGCCTCGGCTGCCCCGGCGCGGCGCCCGCAGGACCGCCGGGAGCTGAGCGGCCGCTGGCTGGGGTGCCCAGGGTGTGGGCGTCAGCGGCGTCCTGGGGTCCGGCGCGAACGAGCAGGTCGCGGGCCAGGAGGTCTCGTTCGAGACTGTCGTGGGGTTCGTGCACCGTCGCGGTCTGGACCGGGATCATCAAGGTGACCGTGGTGCTCACCTGCACGTTGGTCAGCATCAGGTCCACCAGTGCGTCGGCGCGGGCCTGCTGCAGGGTGCGGGTCGGGTCATCCCCGCGCATCCGGTGGGCCAGGTCATCGATCGCGGCCCAGCACGCGGCGGAGTCCGCGGCCGGCAGCGAGGCGACCCAGGTCGTCAGGCCGGGCACCCGGGAGGGGTAGGCCTGCACGAACCGGTCGAGGCGTTCTTTGGCGGCCTTGAGCCGCACCGCGTCGGCGTCGATACGGGCCAGCACCCGGCGGACCCGCTTGGTGACCGCCCCGGGAGCCTCGCCAAGCACCCCCGGGTGGATCAGCGCCTCGACAGCGGCGCAGGACTGCCAGCTGGCCTCGCCCAGCTCGGTGGCGATGATCGTGGCCCGCCAGACGTCCAGGTCCCCGGCGCTCATCGCCGCCAACGTGACCGGAAGCCGCGACGCCAACACCGCCGCGGCCTCGACCCGGCGCCCGGCCGCAACCGGGCCCATCGCCAGCATCGGCCCGAAACAGTCCGCCGCGAACTCCCCCACATGCCCCAGAGGGTGGTCGACCTCAACCCAGCGGCCGCAAGCATCCTGCTCGCTCACCCGCGCGGCATACTGCGCCACCCGCAGCGCCTGCACCGCCGACGCCGCGTTGATCACCTGCTGCGCACCATCAACCTCCGCGGCCAGATCCACACACGGCAAGGACCCCGACCCGGCCTGGGCGTCCTCGAAGGCCTCACGCATCAACGCGAGAGCCTGCGAGAACTTATCGAACATGTGTTCTACTATAGCCCCCATGACCGACAACCGGAAGTGCAGGCAATCTCACTGTGGCCAAGAAAGGTCGCCGTCGATGATGTCGTATTCTCGCTAGTCCAGACCGTCGGAACGAGGCATCCTGATGCACATGCACAAGGACGCGGAAGCTTGCGAGCGCGCCATACGGTCTAGGGACGCACGTTTTGACGGGTGGTTCTTCTGCGCCGTGGTGACCACCGGCATTTACTGTCGCCCGAGCTGCCCTGCCCGGCCACATCTCAAGAACCTGCGCTTCTACCCCAGTGCGGCCGCGGCACAACAGGCGGGTTTCCGGGCCTGCAAGCGCTGCCGCCCCGATGCGAGCCCCGGATCGCCCGAGTGGAACGTTCGCTCAGATCTGATTGCGCGCGCTATGCGGCTGATCGCGGACGGTGTCGTTGATCGTGAGGGAGTGACCGGGCTGGCCAGTCGGCTCGGTTACAGCGTGCGCCAGATCCAACGCGAGCTGAGTGCCGAGGTTGGCGCCGGCCCACTGGCTCTGGCGAGAGCCCAGAGGGCCCAGACCGCAAGAGTCCTCCTCGAAACCAGCGCCCTGCCCGTCAGCGATGTCGCCTTCGCTGCGGGGTTTGCCAGCATCCGCGCGTTCAACGACACCGTTCAAATCGTCTTCGCCCAGTCTCCGACCGACCTGCGCGCCGGAGCCACCCGCGGGGGAGGTCAGCAGGCCGGCAGGGGTATGCCGCAGTTCGCCTCCGCGACCGCGGGTACCGTGTCGCCCTCCCTGACCGCAGGTACCGTGTTGCCTCCTGCGACCGCGGGCACTGTGACGCCCTCCGTGGCTACAGGCACCCTGCTGCTTCGTCTGCCCTTCCGAAAGCCCTTCTGCCCGGACAACCTGTTCGGTCACCTGGCGGCGACTGCCGTTCCGGGGGTGGAGGAGTGGCGGGCGGGAGCCTACCGCCGGACGATCCGGCTGACCCACGGTCACGCCATCGTCGCGTTGCGACCAACCCCGGACCACGTGGCCTGTCAGATCTCGCTCACCGACCAGCGCGATCTCACCAGCGCGATCAGCCGGTGCCGGTGGATGCTCGACCTTGACGCCGATCCTGAGGCTGTCGACGCCGTCCTGTCCGAAGACCGGGGGTTGGCAGAGCTCATCGCGAACAACCCCGGTCGGCGGGTTCCGAGGACGGTGGACCCGGCCGAGTTCGCCGTCAGAGCCGTTCTGGGGCAACAGGTTTCGACGGCAGCCGCGCGCACTCATGGGGGGCGACTGGTCCGCGCATACGGCGACCTGGTCTCCGATCCGCGTGGTGGCCTGACGCACCTGTTCCCCACCCCGGATGTTCTGGCCGCGATGGATCCGTCCCATCTCGCCATGCCTCAGTCACGGCGGCGCACTCTGATGGGCCTGGTTGAGGCCCTGGCGAAGGGACAGCTCGACCTGGGCGTCGGTGCCGACTGGCGCGAGGCGAGGACCAGGCTGAACGCCCTGCACGGCTTCGGGCCATGGACGGTCGAGAGCATCGCGATGCGATCCCTGGGCGATCCCGACGCGTTCATTGCCGCTGACCTCGGGATCAAGCTTGCCGCCGCGAAGCTCGGGTTGCCGGTCACCCCGAGGGCGCTCACCGACCACTCACACCTCTGGCGCCCGTGGCGTTCGTATGCCGTGCAGTACCTCTGGGCGACCGGGGAACATCCGATCAATCACATGCCTGAGGAGGAGGCCGCCTGATGCGCAGCCACACCGTGATCGACAGCCCCGTTGGTGCGCTGACCCTGGTCGCGCAGGATGGCGCGATCGTCGGACTGTACATGGACCTGCAGCGGCATCGCCCCGCTGACGACGAGCTCGGCGAGCTCGACCGGCGTGGTCGGCGGGCTGAGCCGCTCAAGAGCGCAGCCGATCAGCTTGACGCCTACTTCGCCGGCACGCTCACGCGCTTCACCGTGCCCTTGGCGCCACGCGGAACCGGGTTCCAGCAACGGGTGTGGGCCGCCTTGCAGGAGATTCCCTACGGCGAGACCGAGTCGTACGGCCAGCTTGCCGAACGCATCGGGTCGCCAGGTGCCGCTCGTGCGGTGGGATTGGCGAACGGGAAGAACCCGATCGGCATCGTCATCCCGTGCCACCGCGTCGTTGGCTCGAACGGCAACCTCACCGGTTATGGCGGGGGCCTCGACCGCAAGAAGCAGCTGCTCGATCTCGAGCTGGAGGTCAGTGGCGCCGCTCTCTTCTAGGCAGCAATCTCGCCGGCCTCGGACTTGGCCGACCTCGCGACTGGCGACTCCTGGTTCGCCGGTACCGCGGCGCTGGGTAGCCTTGCCGGGTGAGTGACACCCGAGCGTCCGAGGTACCCGAGATCGACCTGCCCGAGCAGATGCGTGTCCGCCGGGACAAGCGGGCTCGCCTGCTTGCGGAGGGCAGGGAGCCGTATCCCGTTGGCGTGCCTCGCACGCATACCCTCACCGAGGTGCGCGAGGCCTACGGTCACCTGCAGACTGCCGAGGAGACCCAGGACGTGGTGGGCGTCGTGGGTCGGGTGGTCTTCATTCGCAACACCGGCAAACTGGCTTTCGCGACCCTCCAGGAGGGCGATGGGACGCGACTCCAGGCGATGCTCAGTCTGGCGGAGGTTGGTGAGCAGTCCCTTGCGGCATGGAAAGCCGATGTGGACCTCGGTGACTTCGTCTTCGTGCACGGCCGGGTGATCTCGAGCAGACGAGGTGAGCTTTCCGTGCTGGCCGATGAATGGGTCATGGCGAGTAAGGCGCTTCGGCCACTTCCGACCATGCACAGCGAACTGTCCGAGGAGTCGCGGGTGCGCCAGCGCTACGTGGACCTGATTGTGCGCCAGGAGGCGCGTGACATGGTCCGAGACCGCGCGGCCATTATCCGAGCCATTCGCGACAGTCTGCACGGCCGCGGGTTCATCGAGATCGAGACGCCTGTACTTCAGCTGGTTCATGGTGGTGCTACGGCCCGCCCCTTTCCGACCCACCTCAATGCCTTCGACATCAATATGTCGCTTCGGATTGCTCTTGAGCTGTATCTCAAACGGGCTGTTGTCGGCGGAGTGGACAAGGTGTTCGAGATGGGTCGGATCTTCCGTAACGAAGGTGTTGACTCCACGCACAGCCCGGAATTCACGATGCTCGAGGTCTATGAAGCGTTTGGCGACCAACACACGATGGCCGAGTTGACTCAGGGGCTTGTCCTGGCGGCTGCAGATGCTTTCGGTTCCCGGGTCATCGACACTCCCGCCGGGCAGATCCAGCTCGCCGGTGAATGGCGCTGGCTGCCTGTCTATCAGGGTCTTTCCGAGGCAGTGGGAGAGGAGGTCACGCCCGAAACAGATGTGCAGACCCTGCGGGCGATAGCTGCTCGCCACAATGTGCAGGTTCAGCCCGAATGGCAAGCCGAGAAGCTGGTGGTCGAGCTATTCGGTGAGATCGTCGAGCCGACACTGCTTCAACCGACCTTTGTCTGCGACTATCCGCCTTCGGCTCAGCCGCTCGCCCGGCCGCACCGGAAGGACCCGCATCTCATCGAGGCTTGGGACCTCATCATCGGTGGTACCGAACGCGGCACGGCTTTCTCGGAGCTGATCGACCCGGTGATCCAGCGGGATCGGCTGACAGCGCAGTCTCTCAGAGCTGCTGCAGGTGATGTCGAGGCGATGCAGCTGGATGAAGACTTCCTGCGTGCCCTGGAGTATGGCGCACCACCGATGGGTGGCCTCGGTCTGGGTATCGATCGCCTCGTTATGCTGTTCACAGGTGCCGGTATCCGTGAGACCATTCTGTTCCCCTTGCTGAAGCCGGAGTGAACATGAGCCTGCATTCCGTGTTGATCGCGCTCGGCGCACTGCTGCCGAGCGCGGGCGTCCTCTTCCTGTTCTATGTGATCATCAAGGCAATGCTCGAAGGCGACCGCAGTGAGCGGCTCGCGCATTCCAGGTGGGAAGCCGATCAAGAGTTTTCGGCTTCTCCGGAGGGGCAATCCAACAATATCGACGAGCGGGATTCCGTATTGTGAGGATCGTCGCGTATGGTGGAGCGATAAACAGCTGGTGAACACCGGTCATCAGCTCGCAAACGTTCCTCATTCGGGAGTCCTCATGGCACAACGCGTTCAGGTAATGCTGGTTGACGACATAGACGGCACGACGGCGGTCGAGACCGTATCCTTCTCGCTCGACGGTGTCTCTTATGAGATCGACCTCACCGCAGCCAACGCCAAGAAACTGCGCAGCGACCTCTCCACCTGGGTGGGCCATGCTCGTCGTTCCGGGGGTCGTAAGAGCTCGCGGAAGGCCGGGGGCGCTGCTGGTGCGCGTCGTGGGGACCTGGGTGCAGTCCGGGAGTGGGCGCGCAAGAACGGTCACCAGGTCAGCGACCGTGGCCGCATCTCCGCCGGCATCCTCGCTGCGTACGACAAGGCCCACGGCTGACGCACGGTCCTGTTCAGGGCACGGTTGTGGTTCTGTCATGACCTTGATCGGCTCGGAGTTCCTGGATTTGGCGGCTCAAACCGTGCCTGGTCTTAGGTTTGTCGGCTCAAACCGTGCCTGGTCTTAGGTTTGTCGGCTCAAACCGTGCATAGTCCCTAGGTTCGTTGGCCCGAAGCGTGCACAGTCTCTAGGTTTGCAGGGAAAGAGTGGTGGCGAAGACGTCGCTACCACTCGCCACCCGGGCCAGGACGTCGTCCATGTCCAGCTGCCGCAAGGTGTCTCGCTTGTCCGCGCCGCCTTCGACCTCTGCCCAGGTGCGCGGCGCGGCGACAAAGGGGGCTTCCTTACCGCGTAACGAGTAGGGGGCGATCGTCGTCTTCGCGGCGACGTTCTGGCTCCAGTCCAGCAAGACCTTGCCAGGGCGCAGGGACTTCGTCATCCTCCACACGACCAGCTCGGGTCGCACTCTGGTCAGATCCTGGGCGATCTCTCGCGCGATGTCGCGAATCGTGTCGGAGTCCTGCTCGCCTGGCAACGCGGCATACAGCTGCATGCCCTTGCCGCCGCTGGTGACCGGCGCCGCGGGCAGCCCGATGCCCGCAAGCCTTTCACGCACCAGCAGCGCCAGCTGCGCGCACTCGCGAAGCCCGGCTGGGGGTCCCGGATCGAGGTCGATCACCAACCTGTCGGGATGACGTGGCCGGTCGTCGGCGCCAAATCGCCACTGGGGGACGTGGAGCTCCAGCGAGGCGAGGTTCACCAGGTAGGTCAAGTCGGCCGTATCGCGCACGACGGGGTAGCGGATCGTGTCGTTGCCGCTCTGCGACCGCGATCCGCCGGTGGGTACCTCGACGGAATGCAGCCAGGATGGCGCACCTGAGGGCAGGTTCTTCTCGAAGAACGACGGTCCGTTCGTGCCGTGCGGCCAGCGAATCCGGGTGACCGGCCGGTCGACGAGGTGCGGGAGCAGGAACCGGGCCACCGTCGCGTAGTAGTTGAGCACCTCGCCCTTGGTGGTCTCGGTTGCCGGGTACATGACCTTGTCCAGGTTGTTCAGCTGAAGGCGACGGCCATCAACGATCACGGTAACCGGGTGAGTTGTCCTGTTGGGCAAGCCAGCTCACCCCTCGTCGTGCACGTCGTCGGGCGACAGGTCAGGTCGGAGGCCTCGGTATGTCGGCTGCCTGAGTCGTCCCTGGGCCGAGAGTCCCAGGGACTGAACCTCCATGACGACCTCCGGGCGAACCCAGCTTGTCCCCTGGGCATCCATGAGTGGAACCTCATCGGCAAAGGGCGAGGTGTCGACGCTGAGACCCCGAAGCGCCCTCAGAACGCGCTCCTGTTCACGGCCCGCCAGACCGCTTCCGACCCGCCCCAGATACATCAGTCCGTCAGGCGTCGGACGGCCGACCAGCACGGCGCCCAGCCTGCGGGCGCTGTCGGTCTCCGGTCGCCAGCCGCCGATCACCACAGACCTCGACGTGCGATGTGGGAACTTCAGCCAGTCGGGACTGCGCCGTCCGGGGCGGTATCTGGACGTGAGTCGCTTGCTGACGACACCTTCCAGACCCTGCTCCAGCGTTGCGGACTGTAGCGCGAGACCGTCGTCATAGGTCGGTGGCACCTGGGCGTGCGGGCTGGCAAGACCGATCCCCTCCAGGGTTGCCCGCCGTTGGGCCAGCGGTTGCCCGGTGAGATCGACGCCGTCCAGGCGAAGCAGGTCGAAGACCATGAAGGTGACCGGCCTGCTGACCGCCAGGCGGCGCGCCCTCCTGTCGCTGCTGACGTGGATGCGCTCGGAGAGGGCCGAGAACGAGGGGAGCCCGGTGTCCAGCGCCACGACCTCGCCGTCGAGGAGCATGTTGTCGGGCTTCCCCGGGCCGGCCAGGGTGCTCAGCTCAGGAAAGCTGGAGGTGACGTCGTTCTCGTTGCGCGACGACAGCCTCAGCCGGCCACCAGCCACATCGGCCAGCACGCGCATCCCGTCCCACTTGATCTCGTGGACCCATTCCGGACCGCGGGGGATCACCGTTCCCGCACTAGCCAGCATGGGCCGCATTGGTCCATCCTGACGGCGTCAGATCCGCGACACAATCACAATCCCGAAGACATGACAATCCCACCATGACATCACCAAGGGGCGGGGAGGATGATCTGAACATGCGTGCCATCTGGAAGGGCGCCGTGTCCTTCGGCCTGGTCAACGTGCCGGTGCGGCTCTATTCGGCCACCGAGAACCACGATGTGCAGTTCCGCCAGGTGCACCGCGAGGACGGCGGCCGGATCCGGTACCAGCGCGTCTGCAGCATTGACGGCGAGCAGGTGTCCTATGACGACATCGCCAAGGGTTACGAGACCGATGACGGTCGGATGGTGGTGCTGACTGATGAGGACCTGGCGGACCTGCCGACTCGCAGCAGCCGCGAGATCGCCGTGGACAAGTTCGTGCCAGCCGAGCAGATCGACCCGATGCTGCTCGACAAGACCTACTACCTCGAGCCGGACAAGACGGCCGGCAAGCCCTACGCCTTGCTGCGGGATGCGCTCAAGGCCGCCGACCGGATGGCCATCGTGACCGTCTCGCTCCGGGCCCGGGTGACCATGGCGGTGCTCCGCGTGCGGGACGACGTCATTGTCATGCAGACGATGCTGTGGCCGGACGAGATCCGCTCGCCCGACTTCGCCCTTCTCGACCAGGACACCGACGCCAAGCCGGCCGAGCTGGCGATGGCCAACATGCTGGTCGAGTCGCTGGCGGGGGACTACGTCCCGGACGACTACGAGGACGATTACCAGGCCGCGGTCGAGGCGTTGGTGAAAGCCAAGCTCGAGGGTGGCGAGGTGCGCGAGGTGCCAGCCCCTCAGGATACCGGGGGAGAGGTTGTCGACCTGCTGGCCGCACTCCAGCAAAGCGTCGAGCGGGCCAAGGCCGCGCGCGGCGAGGCCAGCTGAACCGTGCCTGAAGGTCACACGACTCACGCACTGGCGATACGGCTCAACCATGCGTTCGCCGGGTCGCCGCTCGAGGTCTCAAGTCCGCAGGGCAGGTTCGCCGGCGGCGCCGCGCTGCTGGATGGACTGACGTTGGGCGACGCCTCGGCGTGGGGCAAGCACCTGTTCGTTGAGTTTGAGGGAGAGCGCTGGCTGAACGTCCACCTTGGACTGATCGGCAAGTTCTCTGTCATGCCAAGACTCGCGGGCGATGGCGATCGCCAGGTCCCGGTTGAGGGGCAGGTCCGGCTCCGGCTGCTGAACAACGCGTGGGTGGGGGACCTGCGGGGTCCGACCGTGTGTGCCGTGGTCACCGCGGAGAAGGTCGACCAGATCCAGGCCCGACTCGGCCCCGACCCGCTGCGGCCCGACGCCGAACCGGACCTGGCGCTGCACCGGATCGCGCGCAGCGCCAGGCCGATCGCCGAGTTGTTGATGGACCAGGCCGTGCTGGCCGGGGTCGGCAATGTCTATCGGTGCGAGGTGCTGTTCCGCCATCGGGTCGACCCGTTACGGCCCGGTTGCGAGATCCGGCCCTCCACGTGGCGGGCCATCTGGGACGACCTGGTCGTGCTGATGCCGCTCGGTGTGGCTTTCGGCCAGATCCTCACCATGGACGACCAGGTCGCCGACGCCCTCTCCGAGGTCGCGGACGGCACCGCGGCCGCGCATACGGCTGCGGTCACCGGGGCGCGCCTCGGTGACCGCTTCGAGCGACGCTTCTACCTCTACAAGCGGACCGGCGAGCCGTGTCGCGTGTGCGGCTCCACGGTTCGCACCCGGCTCGTCGCCGGACGCAACCTGTTCTGGTGTGGCCGCTGCCAGCGCCGCCGGTGATGGCAGCGCAGCGACGGCCGGTCAGCCGGTCAGCCGGCAGCGGGTTGATGGCTGCTGATGCTGAACCCGGTGACGGAGACGGCCCTGGTGCACATGTCCTGGTCCTGCTCGCCGGTGCCTCCGCTGGCGCCGAGTGCGCCGAGAAGCGTGCCGCTGCGGTAGATCGGGACTGCGCCTGTCTGTGGGGTGAAGCGGCCGTGAGTCATCGCGCTGAGGGCAGTCGAGAAGTTCGGCATCGGCGACATCTTCTCCTTCTGCGCCGCGCTGGGCACGCCATACGCCGCCGAGGTCCACGCCTTGCCGAGCGCGACGTCGGCGCTCACCCAAGGAGCCCCGTCCATCCGGGCGAACGCGAGCAGGTGCCCGCCCGCATCCATGACCGCGAACGACATGGGTGGTGCCCCGATCTCGTTGGCCGCGTCTCGCGCGGCGGTGCACAGGCTCATGGCCTCGTCCAGTGTCAGCATGCCGTCACCCTTCGTGTGGTGATCGTCGATTGGTGTGATCGTGACCGGTGTACTTCCTGTAGCGACAGCTCCTAGCCAACCACGATTCTGTAGTGTGGATATCTCCTTCTGCATGTTGGAAGGTAGCGCAGTCTCCTGTGCTGACCGAAGGGACCCCAATGTCCGACACAGATACCCGTGAGAACGCCCCCCGCCGCGCTGGAGGCGTTCACTCGCTGGAACGGGCCTTCGGCATCCTCGAGGCGCTGGCTGACGCGGGCGGGACGCTGGGGCTCTCCCAGCTCGCGACACGGGTTCATCTGCCGTTACCCACGGCCCACCGCTTCGTGCGCACGCTGGTTGACCTCGGCTACCTGCGCCAGGAGCCGTCCCGCCAGTACTCTCTCGGCCCCAAGCTGATCTGGCTGGGCGAGTCCTCGGCGCACATGCTCGGCACCTGGGCACGGCCCTACCTGAGCGAGCTGGTCGACAGCCTCGGCGAGTCGGCGAACCTGGCCACCCTGGAAGGTGACCAGATCGTGTACGTCGGGCAAGTCCAGTCCCGGAAGTCCATGCGCATGTTCACCGAGGTGGGACGACGGGTCTCGCCGCACTGCACCGCCGTGGGCAAGGCGCTGTTGGCCCTGATCGAGCCGGCTGAAGTCAAGGCGCTGCTGAGCCGCACCGGCATGGAGGCCTCCACCGAGCACACCATCACCGACCCGGACGTGCTGGCTATTCAGCTGGAGCAGGTGCTGGCGCGTGGATTTGCCATGGACGAGGAAGAGCAGGAACTGGGAGTGCGCTGTGTCGCGGTTGCTGTGCCCCGGGCCCCGTCACGCATCGCCCTGTCCGTCTCGGGACCGGCCCCTCGGATGACTGACGACCTGGTGGCTCGGGCCGTCCCGCTGCTGGCCGACGCCGCTCGGCGGCTCTCGGACGACCTTGCTTCAGGTAAGCCCCAGCCAAGAGGGGCTTAGCCCTGGGGCATTGACCTCGCCGTCGAGTCTGTCTATTCTTCTGGAGTGCAATATATTGATTCCGCATCGTGGAATCAATAACACTCGGAAGCAAAGACGCGAGGAGCATCGATGACCACCCCCGAAGGCGTACAGATCACGGGCAACAACGGCCAGGGGTATGACGAGGTGCTCACCGGGCCGGCGTTGGCCTTCCTGGCTGATCTCCATCGGAGCTTTGATGCTCGTCGGCTCGAGCTGCTCCAGGTCCGTGCTGACCGTTACGAGAAGCTGGCAGCCGGAGGCACGCTCGGCTTCCTGCCCGAGACGCAGGAGATCCGCGACGGGGACTGGCAGGTCGCTCCGGCGGCGCCCGGCCTGGTCGATCGTCGCGTCGAGATCACTGGTCCGACTGACCGCAAGATGACGATCAACGCCCTCAACTCCGGGGCCAGGGTCTGGTTGGCCGACATGGAGGACGCGTCGACCCCGGCGTGGGCCAATGTCGTCGAGGGCCAGCTCAACCTGCGCGATGCTCTCGACCGCACTATCGACTTCACCTCGCCCGAGGGCAAGTCCTATGCGCTCGGAGAGGACCTCGCCACGATCGTGGTCCGGCCGCGTGGCTGGCATCTGCCCGAGAAGCACATCGTCGTGGACGGGCACCCGATGTCGGGCGCCCTGGTCGACTTCGGACTCTATTTCTTCCACTGCGCCCAGCGCCAGATCGACACGGGCAAGGGCCCGTACTTCTATCTCGCCAAGCTGGAGAGTCACCTCGAGGCGCGGCTCTGGAACGACGTGTTCGTCCGCGCCCAGGAGCTCCTCGACATCCCGGTGGGTACCATTCGCGCCACGGTCCTGATCGAGACCTATCCGGCCGCGTTCGAGATGGAGGAGATCCTTTACGAGCTGCGCGAGCACTCCTCGGGGCTCAACGCCGGTCGCTGGGACTACATCTTCAGCGTCATCAAGAAGTTCCGGACCCGTGGACGCGACTTCATGCTGCCCGACCGCGCGCAGGTCACCATGACGGTTCCCTTCATGAACAGCTACTCCGAGCTGCTCGTGCGGTCCTGCCACAAGCACGGCGCCCACGCCATCGGTGGCATGGCGGCCTTCATTCCCAGCAAGGACCCCGAGGTCAACGAGGCCGCCTTCGCCAAGGTCGAGGACGACAAGACCCGAGAGGCCGGTGCCGGGTTCGACGGATCCTGGGTCGCCCACCCCGGCATGGTCGAGTTGTGCAAGGCGGCGTTCACCGCAGTACTCGGAGACCGTCCCAACCAGCTCGACAAGCTTCGCGAGGACGTTCAGGTCACGGCCGAACAGCTGCTGGACGTAGCCGCGACACCCGGCGAGGTGACTGAGGCCGGGCTTCGCAACAACATCAGCGTCGGCATCCAGTACCTCGCGTCTTGGTTGCACGGATCGGGAGCGGTGGCGATCTTCAACCTGATGGAGGACACCGCTACCGCCGAGATCTCGCGCTCGCAGGTGTGGCAGTGGCTGCACAACGACATCGTGCTGGCCGACAGCTCCGAGACAGTGACCCGAGAGCTGGTCGAGCGCATCGTCGACGAGGAGATCGCCAAGCTGCCCGGGGAGCCGGGTGACTACGTGCAGGCGCGCGCCACCTTCGTGGATGTCGCCATCGCCGACGACTTCGCCGAGTTCCTCACCCTGCCGGCATACGCGCGGATGCCCTGAGGCATGGATGCGCGCGATCTGCTGGCCATACAAGACCAGCTGCGACCACTGCTGGGTGATGGCGCGATCATCTCGGACCACCAGCGCCTGCGCACGTATGAGTGCGATGGACTGGCGCAACACAAGGTGACGCCCGCGCTCGTGGTGCTGGTCGAGACGACGGCCCATGTTGTGGCCGTCGTCCGGGCGTGCGCGGCCGCCGGGGTGCCGTTCGTGGCGCGAGGTTCGGGCACCGGCCTCTCGGGCGGAGCGCTCCCGCACGCGGATGGCGTGCTGATCGTGATGTCCAGGATGCGTGAGATCCTTGAGATCGATCGGGCCAACCAGCGGGCCGTGGTCGAGCCTGGTGTGGTCAACCTCCAGCTGACCCGGGCTGCCCAGCCGCAGGGTTACTACTACGCACCTGATCCCTCGAGCCAGCAGATCTGCTCGATCGGTGGCAACGTCGCCGAGAACTCCGGTGGCGCCCATTGCCTGAAGTACGGCTTCACCACCAATCACGTCACCGGGCTGGAGCTGGTGACCCCCGGTGGTGAGGTCGTTCAGATAGGCGGCAAGGCGGTCGACGCACCGGGCTACGACCTGCTGGGCGCGCTCGTGGGGTCGGAGGGGACCCTGGGCATCGCCACCAAGGTGACCGTCCGGTTGACGCGCACGCCTGAGGCGGTGCGTACCCTGCTCGCGGCCTTCCCGCACACTGACCAGGCTGGGGCGGCCGTGTCCGCGATCATCGGGGCCGGGGTCATCCCGGCGGCGATCGAGATGATGGACGCGCTGGCGATCGAGGCCGCGGAGGCGGCGGTCCACTGCGGCTACCCGGGCGGTGCGGGCGCAGTGCTCATCGTCGAGCTCGACGGTCCGGACTCAGAGGTGGCCCACCAGTTCGACGAGGTGGTGGCGTTCTGTCGCGACAACGGTGCGTTTGAGATCCGTATCGCGGCCGATGACGCGGAGCGGGCGCTGTTCTGGAAGGGGCGCAAGTCCGCTTTCGCCGCGGTCGGGCGGATCAGTCCCGACTACATTGTCCAGGACGGCGTCATCCCGCGGACTGCGCTGCCGGAGGTGCTGCGGCGCATCGCCGCGATCTCGGACGAGGCGGGCGTGCGGGTGGCCAATGTCTTCCACGCCGGCGACGGCAACCTGCACCCGCTGGTGCTGTTCGACGCCGCGGTGCCGGGGGAGTCTGACCGGGCTGAGCAGGTCTCCGGCGCGATCGTGGATCTGTGCATCGAGTATGGCGGCTCGATCACTGGTGAGCACGGTGTCGGCTCCGACAAGGCCAAGTACATGCCGCGGATGTTCAGCGACGACGACCTCGACACGATGCAGCTGGTGCGCTGTGCGTTTGACCCCTCGTCGATCTCCAACCCGGGCAAGATCTTCCCCACTCCACGCTTGTGCGGTGAGGTCCCTGGCCGGCACAAGGGCGCCCATCCACTGGCCGACGCCGGCCTCGCGGAGGTCTTCTGATGGGAGATGTCATCCTCGAAGACCTCTGTTCCGCAACGGAAGGCCACGCGGCCACGGCTACCGAGTCGGATGCCGTGGACGGTATTCCGGCCTGCTGGGTCGCGTGGCCCGACAGCACCGAGCAGGCCGCCGCCGTGATGCGGGTTGCCGCGGCCAACGACCTCGCGGTCGTGGTGCGTGGTTCGGGGACCAAGCTCACCTGGGGGGCCAGGCCCGAGCGCGTCGATCTGGTGCTCGACATGACGCGCATGGACGCCCTCGTCGAGCATGCGGCCGGCGACCTGATCGTCGTGGTGGGCGCCGGCCGGCGGCTCGACGACCTTCAGGCCGACCTTGCCGGATCCGGTCAGTGGCTGGGCGTGGATCCTGCTCGAGGTGGCACCGTCGGCGGCCTGATCGCCACCGCTGCGACCGGCCCGACCCGGCTTCTGCACGGCCCGGTCCGTGACCTGCTCATCGGGGTGACCTTCGTCCGGGCCGACGGTGTGGTCGCCCACGCCGGCGGCAAGGTCGTGAAGAACGTCGCGGGCTACGACGTGGGCAAGCTGCTCACCGGGTCCTTCGGCACGCTGGGCGTGATCACCCAGGCCGCTTTCCGGCTGCATCCGCTGCCTCAGGCGCGCAGGTGGGTGAGCGTCCCGGTCGCCCATCTGGACGGCAGCGGCCTGCCCCGGGACATCCCGGCGCTGGTGCAGCAGCTAGTGCACTCCCAGCTGGTCCCCACCGCCATCGAGCTGGACCGGCCCGCGTCCGGCGGTGCCACGCTCTGTCTTCTGCTGGAAGGGATTCCGCCTGGCGTCGGGAGCCGCACCGCCGAGGCGCTTGACCTCATGGGTGCCGGCGCGACCGCTGATGACGACGCGCCGGGCTGGTGGGGCGCTGAGCCTGTGGTCGACGGCGGGGTGCTGGTCAAGCTCACCCACCAGATCGCCGGGCTTGCCCACCTGCTCACGGCGTTGGACGACGTCTGCGCTGCGACCGGGCTCACCGCGCACCTGCGCGGAAGCGTGGGCGTGGGCGCGGTGAGCGTCGGGCTCGCCGGTGTGGCTGACGCCCGGGCGTTGGCCCGGTGGGTGGCAGGAATGCGTGAACGTGCGCCGTCTTTCGGCGGCACTGTCGTCGTTCTTGAGGCTCCCGGCGACCTCAAGGCCGACCTCGACGTGTGGGGCCCGGTCGGCGGACTGCCGCTCATGCGCGCGGTCAAGGGTCAGTTCGACCCTGAGAACCGTCTCGCCCCAGGTCGCTTCGTCGGAGGAATCTAGATGGCTCACCCAGACCACGCCGGTGTAATGGCTCACCCAGACCACGCCGGTGTACCGGCGTCATCCCTGACCGGAACGCTGGGCAGCGACGCACCGCTGTCCCTGGTGCCCACACCGCCGGTCGAGCCTGCGTTCGACGACCACCGGCCGCCGTCGGCCGCCCTGGTTGCCGACTGCGTTCACTGCGGGTTCTGCCTGCCGGCCTGTCCCACCTACGCGCTCTGGGGTGAGGAGATGGACTCGCCCCGAGGCCGCATCTACCTCATGGGCGAGGGCCTCGAGGGTGAGCCGATGACCCCCGCGATGGTGGAGCACTTTGACGCCTGCCTCGGGTGCATGGCCTGTGTCACGGCCTGTCCCTCCGGTGTGCAGTACGACAAGCTGATCGAGGCGACCCGGGCCCAGGTGGAGCGCAGGTTCGCGCGGCCCAGGGCTGACCGGGCGCTGCGCGGTGCGATCTTCGCGCTCTTCCCCCATCCGCGACGGCTGCGTCTGATGCGCGGACCGCTGCGGCTTCACCAAGGCAGCGGACTCTCCCGACGTCTGCGCAAATCCGGTGTGCTGCAACGGATCTCACCGACCCTGGCGGCCATGGAGGCATTGGCTCCGACGCTCGGTCGTGCGGAACGCGTGCCCGAGCGCACTCCCGCCCACGGTGAGCGGCGCGGGACGGTGGGCATGCTGCTCGGCTGTGTCCAGCGCGAGTTCTTCCCGGGCGTCAACGCAGCCACGGCCCGGGTCCTGGCCGCTGAGGGGTTCGACGTGATCGCGCCAGCGGCCCAGGGTTGTTGTGGTGCGCTCTCTGCACACAACGGGCGCGAGACCGAGGCCCAGGGGTTTGCCCGCGCGCTGATCGATGAGTTCGAGCGGGCCGGGGTCGACGCGGTCGTGGTCAACGCGGCCGGCTGCGGGTCGTCGATGAAGGAGTACGCCGACCTGCTGGCCGGCGATCCGGCCTATGCCGAACGAGCCCAGAGGTTCGCCGAAGGCGTCCGTGACATCTCCGAGTTCCTCCACGAGAGAGGGACCGTGGCGCCCCGGCACCCGCTTCCGATGACGATCGCCTACCACGATGCCTGTCACCTCGGGCACGCCCAGGGCGTCCGCGCCCAGCCGCGTGAGCTGCTGACCGGCATACCCGGTCTGCAGCTGCGCGAGATCGCCGACGCGGACCTGTGCTGCGGGTCTGCGGGAATCTACAACATTCTCAACCCTGTCGCCGCACGCGAGCTCGGTGACCGCAAGGCGGCGAACGTCCTGCAGACCAAGGCCCAGATGCTCGTCACGGCCAATCCCGGCTGCCTCATGCAGGTGGCCTCATCGGTCGAGCGCAGCGGCGGCCGGATCGGGCTCGCCCACACCATCGAGGTGATCGACGCCTCGATCCGCGGTCTCTCCGTCGAGACCCTCGGTGCGGCTCCCACGGCAGTCCCCCCACCCGCTCCAGTTGATTCCGCGAAATAGCCGTAACCACACTCCTACCAAAGACGAGGTGACCCATGTATCGCCCAGTTATCGATGCCGTGTCCGGATCGCTTGCGCTCACCGCGCTCGTGGCGATGCTTCCCCTGCTCACATTGTTCGTCCTGCTCGGCGTCCTGCGGATGGCTGCCTGGAAGGCGGCGCTGGTGTCGCTGGGGGTCTCCCTTGTCGTGGCGATCGTCGCGTACTCGATGCCTGTCGGCCAGGCTTCCATGGCCGGCATCGAGGGTGCCGTCTTCGGGTTCTTCCCGATCCTGTGGATCGTCATCAACGCGATCTGGGTCTACAACATGACCGTGGTGACGGGGCACTTCGACGTCCTTCGGCGGTCATTCGCCAAGGTCAGTGACGACCAACGGATCCAGGCGGTCATCATCGCCTTCTGTTTCGGCGCCCTGATGGAGGCGCTTGCTGGCTTCGGCACCCCCGTCGCCATTACCAGCGTCATGCTGATTGCCTTGGGATTCAAGCCGATCAAGGCCGCGGTGGTCGCCCTGGTCGCGAACACGGCACCGGTGGCCTTCGGTGCCCTCGCGGTGCCGATCACCACGCTCGCCACGGTGACCGGGCTGCCCGAGCACCACCTGTCGCAGATCGTGGGTCGGCAGACTCCACTGCTTGCGGTCTTCGTCCCGATCGCCCTCGTCTTCATCATCGACGGGTGGCGCGGCGTCCGGGCGACTCTCCCGGCGACACTGACCTGTGGTTTCACGTTCGCCATCGCCCAGTTCGCGTGCTCCAACTTCGTGTCCACCCAGCTCACCGACATCGTTGCCTCGCTCGTGGCGGCGGCGTCAGTGATGCTGTTGCTGCGCGTATGGCGACCGGCTGACTCCTACGTGGAGGCGCCCGAGGTCGGCGCCGACGCGACTGCGGTGGGCGCGTCGCACGGCTCGCGCGGTCGTATCTCAAAGCCGGGCAGCTCTCTCGCCGAGGTTGACGAGGACGTCCGCGAATCGGGGTACCCGATCGGAGTGGTCACCGCCGCCACATCCGCCGAGCTGGCCGAGCGGGACAGACAGCATCATGACAGCGGCAGTGACGTCTTCAGGGCCTACGCGCCGTACCTGATCATCATCGTGGTGTTCAGCCTCGCCCAGATCCCGGTCATCAAGGATGCCCTCGCGGCCCCCACGAGGTCGTTCAAGTGGCCGGGTCTGGATCTGCAGACCGCGTCTGGCAAGGTGTCGACCCTTCCGACGTTCAAGCTCAACTGGCTCGCGGCGGCGGGCACCCTCATGGTGGTTGCCGGGCTGATCACGATCCCGGTCATCCGCATCTCCCCGGTCAAGGCGTTCCGGGCCCTTCTCGACACCTATCGACAGCTCTTCGCCGCGATCGTCACGGTCATGGCGGTCCTCGGCCTGGCGTACGTCATGAACTCTTCGGGTCAGACGGCAACGCTGGGCGCCTGGGTGGCCGGCGCCGGGGCCGCATTCGCGATCCTGTCCCCGATCCTGGGCTGGCTGGGCGTGGCCGTCACCGGCTCGGACACCTCGTCCAACTCGCTCTTCGGTGCCTTGCAGGTGTCTGCGGCCACCAAGACCGGCATCAGTCCGGCACTGATGGCGGCAGCCAACTCCTCCGGTGGGGTCCTGGGCAAGATGATCTCGCCCCAGAACCTGGCGATCGCCGCTGCTGCCGTCGGTATGTCCGGCAAGGAGGGCGACATCTTCCGCAAGATCATCGGATGGAGTCTGGGCTTCCTGGTGCTCATGTGCGCGATCGTCTACCTGCAGTCGACACCCGTCCTGTCCTGGATGCTGCCCTGACAGGGTGCGGCTCTGGCCGCCGCGATCCATGGCTCAGCCGGAGAAGGTCCCGACCTCGAGGGTGATCGGCGTGGCAGCCAGCGCCTGGCTCACCGGGCAGCCGCCCTTGGCGCCTTCGGCGGCCTCGGCGAACTCCTCGGCGGTCATCCCGGGGACCGTGCCGCTCACCCTCAGGACGATCCCGGTGATGCCTGTGCCCGGCTGGAAGGTGACGTCGGCGGAGGTGTCGATCGCGGTCGGCGGCGTGCCTGACTTGGCCAGGGCATTCGACAGGGCCATCGAGAAGCAGGTCGCATGTGCCGCACCGAGCAGCTCTTCCGGACTGGTCTTGCCGTTCGCCTCATTCGCACGCGAAGGCCAGCTCACGTCGAATGTGCCGACGCCTGAGGACTCGAGCGCGACCTGGCCGGCGCCCTCCAGGAGGGAGCCTTCCCAGTGGGCTCGGGACGTCCGTGTTGTGGCCATGTTGGTCTCCTCGATTGGTTAATGGGTTGTCTGGATCGGTGGTGCAGACCTCGTAGGTCGGGTCAGGCGCAGTGCCGCCGGCTGTTGACTATGCCACCGGTGACCCGTCGCCACCATAGGTTGTTCAGTACGCCGAGGGCGAACACGAGCCACGGTGATCCACGCCACGGAACAGACCGGCATACGACATCGTTGTTCCGATCACGCACAGGTCTACGACTTACGTATGTCTTCAGGGGCGAGCACAGATAGCATCGAGGTATCTCGATAGCAAGGAGCGATGAGCGATGTTTGAACGGTTTACCGACCGAGCCCGCCGGGTGGTTGTGCTTGCGCAGGAGGAAGCGCGCATGCTCAACCACAACTACATCGGGACTGAGCACATCCTGCTCGGTCTGATCCACGAGGGCGAAGGCGTCGCGGCGAAGTCGCTGGAGAACCTCGGCATCTCGCTGGATGCTGTCCGGGAACAGGTTCAGGAGATCATCGGCCAGGGTCAGCAGGCCCCCTCCGGTCACATCCCGTTCACTCCGCGCGCCAAGAAGGTCCTCGAGCTGAGCCTGCGCGAGGCGCTGCAGCTCGGCCACAACTACATCGGGACCGAGCACATCCTGCTCGGCCTGATCCGCGAGGGCGAGGGTGTCGCCGCCCAGGTCCTGGTCAAGCTCGGCGCCGACCTCAACCGGGTCCGTCAGCAGGTCATCCAGCTTCTGAGCGGGTACCAGGGCAAGGAGCACCAGGGCGCCGGGGTAGGTCCGGCCGAGGGTACCCCTGCCGGGTCGCTGGTCCTTGACCAGTTCGGGCGAAACCTGACCGAGGCCGCCCGAGAGGGCAAACTTGACCCGGTCATCGGCCGGGGCAAGGAGATCGAGCGGGTCATGCAGGTGCTGTCCCGAAGAACCAAGAACAACCCCATCCTGATAGGTGAGCCAGGCGTCGGCAAGACAGCTGTCGTCGAAGGCCTTGCCCAGGACATCGTCAGGGGCGAGGTGCCCGAGACGCTCAAGGACAAGCAGATCTACACGCTCGACCTGGGTGCCCTGGTTGCCGGTTCGCGCTACCGCGGCGACTTCGAAGAGCGCCTGAAGAAGGTTCTCAAGGAGATCAGGACCCGCGGCGACATCATCTTGTTCATCGACGAGATCCACACCCTCGTCGGGGCCGGCGCGGCCGAGGGTGCGATTGACGCCGCGTCCATCCTCAAGCCGATGCTGGCCCGGGGCGAGCTCCAGACGATCGGTGCGACCACTCTGGACGAGTTCCGCAAGCACATCGAGAAGGACCCCGCCCTGGAGCGGCGCTTCCAGCCGATCCAGGTCGCCGAGCCGACGCTGTCGCACACCATCGAGATCCTCAAGGGCTTGCGCGACCGCTACGAGGCTCACCACCGGGTGTCCATCACCGATGCCGCACTGGTCTCGGCGGCCAACCTGGCCGACCGGTACATCAACGACAGGTTCCTGCCCGACAAGGCCATCGACCTCATCGACGAGGCGGGCGCGCGGCTTCGCATCCGCCGGATGACTGCGCCGCCGGACCTGCGCGAGTTCGACGAGCGGATCGCGCATGTCCGCCGTGAGAAGGAGTCCGCGATCGACGCTCAGGACTTCGAGAAGGCCGCGTCACTGCGCGATGACGAGAAGACGCTGCTGAACCAGAAGGCCGAGCGCGAGCGGCAGTGGAAGTCCGGCGACATGGATGTCGTGGCCGAGGTCGACGAGGAGCTCATCGCTGAGGTCCTGGCCGCTTCGACCGGCATCCCCGTGTTCAAGCTGACCGAGGAGGAGTCCTCGCGTCTGCTTCACATGGAGGTCGAGCTCCACAAGCGAGTTGTCGGCATGGACGAGGCGATCAAGGCGATCGCCCAGGCGATCAGGCGCACTCGCGCCGGCCTGAAGGACCCGCGTCGTCCCGGCGGGTCGTTCATCTTCGCCGGTCCTACCGGTGTCGGCAAGACCGAGCTGGCCAAGACGCTGGCGGAGTTCCTGTTCGGCGACGAGGACTCGCTGATCCAGCTCGACATGTCCGAGTACAGCGAGAAGCACACGGTCTCCAGGCTGTTTGGTTCGCCTCCTGGCTATGTGGGCTACGAGGAGGGCGGCCAGCTGACCGAGAAGGTCCGCCGCAAGCCGTTCTCCGTGGTGCTCTTCGACGAGGTCGAGAAGGCCCACGCCGACATCTTCAACTCGCTGTTGCAGATTCTCGAGGACGGCCGCCTGACCGATGCCCATGGCAGGAGCGTCGACTTCAAGAACACCGTGATCATCATGACCACGAACCTTGGCACCCGGGACATCTCCAAGGGTCAGTCGCTCGGGTTCGCAGCCGGTGGCGACACCAGGACCGGCTACGAGCGGATGAAGAACAAGGTCACCGACGAGCTCAAGCAGCACTTCCGGCCTGAGTTCCTCAACCGGGTGGACGACATCATCGTGTTCCCGCAGCTGACCGAGCCCGAGATCGTCCAGATCGTCGACCTGATGATCGCCAAGCTCGATATCAGGATGAAGGACAAGGACATGGGCATCGAGCTCACGCTCGCGGCCAAGGCGCTGCTCGCCAAGAAGGGCTACGACCGGGTGCTCGGCGCGCGTCCGCTGCGTCGTACGATCCAGCGCGATATCGAGGACGTCCTGTCCGAGAAGATTCTCTACGGTGAGATCAAGGCCGGGCAGATCGTCCTGGTTGACACTGACGGCGCGGAGAAGGACGAGAAGTTCACGTTCAAGGGTGAGACGCACTCTGAGCTGGATGTTCCGCCGCTGAGCGACATCCAGGACAGCGACATCCAGCACAGTGACGTCCAGGACACGGTCACGACTCCGGTTGCTCCCGACGAGAAGTGACGACGGGGTCGGCTCTGCGCGACGGGTGAGGCGTCTGCCTGGGCTCCTGCGCGGCCACAAAGTGGGTACGACGTGTGGCCGCGCATTGGGCAGGACGTACCGTGGAGGGATGCCCCCGGTCTTGCTTTCTTCGTTGCGCCCTGTTTTCTCCGTCGGGCTGTCGGCCCTTCTTGTTGGCGCTTTGGCGTTGAGCGGATGCTCGTCGCCGCAGCCCAAGGTGGTCAAGAAAGCGGCGGTGCCGCCGACCACGGTGGCGGTCGTGAAGCCGGCCCCGTTCACGGCTACAGGAGTCCCGGCAGATCTTGCCGCGGTCATCCAGCCGTTGTACTTCGGGGGCAATGTGTCGTGCTCGGCGTCTGCTTCCAAGGTTCTGCTCAAGCGCAAGCCCGTGAACGCGGCGGGTCCGGTCGTCGTCACCGGCCGTGTCGGGTCGTGGAAGGGCGTGCCGATTGCCGTGGTGACTCGTGGCAAGGACGTGACCCTGGCCGTGAAGGCGCCGGCGTGGAGGGTTGTCGGAGGCTGGTGGCCGTCGATCGGAGTGTCCGCGCCGTCGCTGATGGGCGTCGCGCGCCGGGTTCTTCTGGTGGGTTCGGACGCCCGTCCGGGGCAGCCGCTCGAACGTTCCCGAGGCGACAGCCTGCACATCGTGGCCTTCGACGGTTATGGCGGCGGCGGGGTCCTGGGGATCCCGCGAGACTCCTACGTGCCGCTGGCCAGCGGGGGCCAGGGCAAGATCAACTCGGCGTTGACGCTGGGTGGCCCCTTGGCGCTGCAGCGGACAGTGGGCGCGTTGACCGGAGTTCCGCTCGAGGGCTACATCCTCACTGGTTTCGACGGGTTCCAGCAGCTCATCGACGGCATCGGGGGGTTGCCGTTGACGGCCCCTGTTGCGGTCAAGGACAGGATGTCTGGCGCGGACGTCAAGGCCGGCGCAAACAAGCTCACCGGCGGCCAGGCCCTGGCATACGGCCGGGCACGTTATGAGGTCCCCGGTGGTGATTTCGGTCGTTCGGCCAACCAGGGTCTGCTCATCCTCGCTGCGGCCGGCTTTGCCAAACTGGTTGGCCCGGCAAGGCTGCCCGGCATCTTGCAGATGGGGGCTCCCAAGATCAAGACCAACCTGAGCGCCGAGCAGATGCTGACTTTCGCGGCCGGCGCCTACATCACGCGACCGAACAAGGTTCACAACCGGGTTGCGACCGGCGGGTTCGGATGGACGCCGGACCGGCAGTCGATCGTTCTTCTTGACGCCAATGCCAGGGGTCTGTTCGCTGACATGAGGGATGGCAACCTGTCGTGATCCTCGTGGTGATGGTGGCTGTGCAGAGGTTCAACTCATGATCCAGGTCGATTCATGATCCAGGTTCGCTGGGCGCGGGGCAGTGACGTGAGCTCCATCCGTGAGCTCGTCCGCCCGCTCGCAGGGAACACGCTAACCCCCAAGGACCCCGTTGCGTACTACGAGGCACTGCAGCAGTTCCGGGTGGCCCAGGATCCTGATCTGCCAGGGCGGATCATCGGATGTGGTGCGCTGCACGTGATGTGGGATGACCTCGCCGAGGTCCGCACGCTGGCGGTGCACCCGGACTTTGCCCGGCGTGGCCTGGGCGGCCGGCTCCTGGAGACCCTGCTCGATGATGCGCGGGCGCTGGGCCTGTCCCGTATCTTCTGCCTCACCTTTGAGGTGAACTTCTTCACGCGGCACGGTTTCTCGCCCATCGTGGGCCAGGCTGCCGAGCCCGACGTCTACGCAGAGCTGCTCCGTTCGTACGACGAAGGTGTTGCCGAGTTCCTTGACCTCGAGCGGGTCAAGCCGAACACGCTGGGCAACACTCGGATGCTGCGCCTGCTCTGATCAGCCCGAGGTCGGATCAGCGCTTGGTGGAGCCCGAGGTCGGATCAGCACACCGCGGAGCCCGGATCAGCGCAGGGTGGATCCCGCCTCGGTCTCGAGCAGGGACAGCTCTTCGCGCGATGGCAGACCCTCCCAGTCGCCAACGCCCGCGACGGCGAACGCGCCGGTGACGGTGCCGCGATAAAGCGCCGCCGCCGGCGAAAGCCCGTCGAGCACACCGGAGAGGTAGCCGGCCGTGAAGGCATCGCCCGCGCCAATCGTGTCAAGCACGGTGACAGGTACAGCGGTGGCGTGGTGCGCCTGTCCCTGTTGCCAGACGCTGGCGCCGCGGGCGCCCCGCTTGATGACAAGGTGGCTGACACCGGATGCCGCGAGCTCTTCAGCCGCGGCCGACTCATGACGGGCGTCGGTCACGACAAGCCCCAGCTCGTCTTCGGAGGCGATCACGATGTCCGCGCCGCGGACGAGCTCGGAGAGTACGAGTCGTGCATCCTCGGGCGCCCACAGACTCGATCGGTAGTTGACGTCGACGCTCACGAGCGCTCCCGCGTGACGAGCCAGCTCGACGGCTGTGGCGACGGCGTCGGCGGCGGATCCGGAGAGTGCAGGGGTAATGCCCGTGACGTGCAGGATGCGGGGGGTATCGGCGAGGCATGCGACGGCATCGGCCGGCGCCAGGGCCGACCCGGCCGATCCTGCGCGGTAGTAGCTCACCCGGGAGATGTCTGCCACGCGACGCTCAGCCAGCATGAGGCCGGTGGGTCGCCTGGCGTCGACCAAGACGGTGTCGACCGCCACCGACTCGGCCCGCATGGTGCGCAAGATGAAGGCGCCGACCTCGTCGGCGCCAACTCGTCCCCCCCAGCGCACCGTGTGACCCAGGCGCGCGAGGCCGATCGCCACGTTCGACTCGGCGCCGGCCACGGTCATCGTCATCGTTCCACCGAGGCGCAGCGGCGTGCCCGTCCGGAGGCTGACCATGGTCTCGCCCAGCGTTACGACGTCGAGCTGCGTCATCGAGGAGCTCTGGCGGCCTCGGCCACAGCAAGGAACTTCGCGGCGCGCGCACGCAGGGCGTCCAGGTCACCGCCGCGGACGGCGTCTCCCACCAGAGGACTGCCGATTCCGACAGCCGCTGCACCTGCCGCGAAGTATTCCGCGGCGAGCGCGGTGTTCACTCCGCCCACCGGCACGAACGGCACGCGAGGCAGCGGATCGCGCAACGCGCGCAGGTAGGCGGGACCGCCGGTCGCTGAGGGGAAGAGCTTGACCGCGGTTGCCCCCATACCCATCGCCGTGACGACCTCGGTCGGGGTGAGTGCCCCGGCGAGCACGGGGATACCGCGTGACACAGACTCGGCCACGCTCTCCGTCACCGCCGGGGTCACCATGAACCGGGCGCCTGCCTCCTGGGCGCGAGCCACGTCTTCGCGAGTGAGCACCGTGCCTGCCCCGATCTGACAACCCTCAGGGGCCTGGCCGGCGACCTCGGCGATGACACGTAGCGCGTCTGTCGTGACGAGCGACACCTCGAGGAACCGGATGCCCGACTCGATCAGGACAAGCGCGGCCTGGACTGCAGCCGATGGATCGGTGCCTCGGATGATGGCGAGCAGGCGCTGCCGCACAAGCTCATCAAGGAACTCTGCTGACTGCGGGTCCACCACTGCGTTGTTCACGACCCGGTCGTCTACCGCGGCGTTGTTCACGACCCGGTCGTCTACCGCTCCGTTGTTCCCGACCCGGTCGTCTAACGCC
>Ga0208716_1000101_pt1 | contig 31549 bp, 30 predicted proteins | sample NGESurdeep092012_8_FD_184482 | JGI IMG/M metagenome (GOLD analysis project Ga0208716, IMG submission 184482) | Arctic peat soil microbial communities from Barrow, Alaska - NGEE Surface sample 415-3 deep-092012 (SPAdes) | ecosystem: Environmental > Terrestrial > Soil > Wetlands > Peat ...
CTGGGCGGACATCGTGAACAGAGCTAACCTGGGAATGGAAGTAATGCACGAGCGTAATGCGCACAACTTCCCTCTTGACTTGGCTTCTGGTCAAGCTAAAGAGATCGCTGGTTAATTAACTGGCATAATTTAGGGTGGGGATCGTTCTCCACCCTGCCTCATCCCTCTCCAAGGGATTTTCTGTAAACTCTCATGACCTATGGAGACTGTCCAAATATGACTATTGCCGTAGGAAGATCTGAGCAACGTCAAGGCTTGTTTGATGCTGTTGACGACTGGCTCAAAAAAGATCGGTTTGTCTTTGTCGGTTGGTCCGGTATTCTCTTCTTCCCCACAGCTTTCCTGTCCGTGGGTGGGTGGTTGACCGGTGTTACATTTGTTTCCTCTTGGTACACCCATGGTCTAGCAAGTTCCTTCCTTGAAGGGGGTAACTTCCTAACCGTTGCGGTCAGCTCCCCCGCTGATGCTATGGGTCACTCGCTACTACTGCTCTGGGGTCCAGAAGCTGGTGGTAACTTCGCTCGTTGGTGCCAGTTAGGCGGCCTCTGGACATTCATTTCTTTCCATGGTGCTTTGGCTCTCATCGGCTTTATGCTCCGACAGTTTGAAATTGCTCGTCTGGTTGGTATTCGTCCCTATAATGCGATTGCTTTTTCTGCGCCTATTGCAGTTTTTGTATCTGTCTTTTTGATGTATCCCTTAGGCCAGCACTCTTGGTTCTTTGGTCCTTCTTATGGGGTTAATGGAATCTTCCGTTTCTTGCTTTTCTTCCAAGGTTTTCACAACTGGACACTCAACCCCTTCCACATGATGGGTGTTGCTGGAGTTCTCGGTGGAGCTCTACTCTGTGCTATCCATGGCGCCACGGTTGAAAATACGCTTTATAAAGACGCTGAAACCTACAACACCTTTAAGCCTTTCCGCGCTGATCAAGAAGAAGAAACCTATTCCATGGTTCTGGCTAACCGATTCTGGAGCCAAATCTTTGGGGTTGCTTTCTCCAACAAGCGTTGGTTGCACTTCTTTATGCTCTTTGTCCCTGTAACAGGTCTGTGGATGGCCTCTATCGGGATCGTTGGGGTGGCAGTAAACCTGCGGGCTTATGAGTTTGTTTCTCAGGAGGTCCGCGCAGCACAAGACCCTGAATTCGAGACCTTATACACTGCGAATATCTTGATTAACGAAGGTATTCGTGCTTGGATGGGTCCCTATGATCAACCCCACGAACAGCTAGAGTTCCCCGAGGAGGTATTGCCCCGTGGTAACGCGCTTTGATACAACGTTTGATTCTCAGCAGGCTCGCTCCCTACAGGATGATTATGCCTGGTGGGCGGGTAATGCCCGGCTAATCAATCTTTCCGGTAAATTATTGGGTGCTCACGTTGCCCATGCTGGATTGATTGTTTTCTGGGCAGGAGCCATGACCCTGTTTGAAGTGGCTCACTTTGAGACTGCCAAGCCTATGTATGAGCAAGGCTTGATCCTTCTTCCTCACCTTGCTGCGCAAGGCTGGGGAGTGGGAGATGGAGGAGTAATCACGGATACTTATCCCTACTTTGTAGTTGGGGTGCTGCACCTAATCTCTTCCCTGGTCCTTGGATTGGGTGGTATCTACCATGCGATCTGGGGTCCTGATGTCCTGAGTGGCTTCTTCGGCTACGACTGGAAAGACAAGAACAAGATGACCACCATCATTGGCATTCACTTGATTCTTCTGGGATTTGGAGCTTTCTTGCTAGTAGCTAAGGCTGCTTGGTTCGGAGGTCTCTATGACCCTTGGTGTAAGGTCGTCTCCAATGATGGGGGCGCTACAGTTCAGAGACTGATGCAGACTGTCGCAACTCCGGCTGGGTTTACCCAAATTAATGCTGGCTGCGTTCGCTCTGTAACGGTTCCAACCTTAGACCCTACGGTTATCTTCGGTTATTTAGTTAAGTCTCCATTCGGAGGCGAAGGCTGGATTATTTCTGTAGACAACCTTGAAGACATTGTTGGTGGACATATTTGGATTGGCTTCGTCTGCATTGCTGGCGGGATCTGGCATATTTTGTCCAAGCCTTTCGGTTGGGCACAGCGCAACCTGATCTGGTCTGGTGAAGCTTATCTGAGCTATTCCTTAGGTGCTCTCTCTTTGATGGGCTTTATCGCTACCTTCTATGTGTGGTTCAACAACACCGCCTATCCTTCTGAGTTCTATGGACCAACCAACTCTGAAGCGGCTCAAGGACAAGATTTCACGTTCATGCAGCGTGACCTCCGCCTTGGGGTAGATATCGGTGCAGCTCAAGGTCCTACGGGACTTGGGAAATACCTGATGCGCTCTCCTGCTGGAACCATCATCTTTGGTGGTGAGTCCATGCGCTTCTGGTCCACGAGAACCCCTCACCTAGAGCCTTTCAAGTCCACTGGTCCCAACGGGCTTCCTGATGGTACGGGTTACTCTATGGAAAAGCTATCTACCCAGGCTCAGCCTTGGCAGATCCGTCGTGCTGCTGAGTTCATGACCCACGCACCTTTGGGTTCTATCAACTCAGTAGGGGGTGTGGCTACAGAGATCAATACGATCAACTATGTAAGCCCCCGTGCTTGGTTAGCTGCATCTCACTTCATCCTTGGTTTCTTCCTGTTAATTGGTCACCTCTGGCATGCTGGTCGTGCTCGGGCTGCCAGCGGTGGATTTGAGCTAGGGATCGATCGTTCTCGCGAAGGTGTCTAAAGACTTTAGACCCAATTAGAGTGTAAAAAACCCCCCAATATTGGGGGGTTTTTTATGTCGGTTAAGAACTCACTTTCCCAAACCGTCTATTTCGGGATTGGTATTCCAACAGAGCTTGATGGAATACCTCTCTATTAAAGTCTGGCCACAGAACATCGGTCACATAGATTTCTGTGTACGCACACTGCCAAAGTAGATAATTACTTAAACGCAGTTCCCCACTGGTCCGGATGAGCAGGTCTGGATCTATCAGGTTATGGGTGTATAGCTGAAGGGCAAAAAGTTCTTCTGTAATATCTTTAGGGTCGAGGTGACCCGCTTGCACTTGAAGGGCGAGTTTTTGACAAGCTTGAACAATCTCTTGTCTGCCTCCATAGTTGGTGGCCACATTAAAGAGGATGGCTTCATTTCCACTGGTTGCATCGGTTGCTCGCTGGATCTCTGCCCTCAGGATCTCTGGTAGAGCCTGCAGGTCCCCCACAAAACGGATTTTTACTCCCTCTGCTACCATTTCTTTGAGTTCTCGACGGAGTACGGTCTGGAATAAAGTCATCAAGAACTGTACTTCTTCTAGCGGTCTCCCCCAGTTCTCTGTAGAAAAAGCATAGACCGTCAAAGCTTCAATGCCCCAGTCTTTGCAGCAGCGGAGGATCTCTTTCAAGGTAGCTACTCCTTGGCGGTGCCCCATAATTCGGGGGAGCCCACGACTCTTTGCCCATCGGCCATTGCCATCCATAATCACCGCAACATGGCGGGGCAGATGCGTTTGTAATAAGTCCGATGGTAGCGTGCGAATAGAAACCGGAAGGGCAGTCATTCACCAGTTCTCGAATTACTAGAAGGAGATAGGAAGCGCTTGGTCAACAGAGAGATGTTAGGCATCATGGTAGAGGTCTGTCTTTCCCGTTCAGGGGAATAACGCTGGTTGAGTAAGTCTTTTAGCTGTTCCACAGTGAGCGGTCTGTAGATTTGCCCACCTTCGGCAAAGGAAATTGAACCTGTTTCCTCGGAAACAATAATACAGCGCGAATCAGTCTGTTCCGTCACTCCGATGCCTGCTCGGTGGCGGGTCCCCAACTTACGGGAGGTGACTTGGTCGGTCATTGGCAGAATAACTCCTGCTGTTTCAATACGCCAATCTCGCAAAACTACTGCACCGTCATGAAGGGGCGTTTTGGGGTGAAATAAAGACAAAAGGAGTTCGTGCTTGAGTTGAGCATCTAAACGCACACCGCCGTCTGTAAGTAAATTTTCTTGGATGGGCGTACCTTCCAAGACTATCAAAGCACCGATGCGTTGTTGAGAAAGTTCTTTGACCGCGACAAGAAGTTCTTCTACGGAAGGATTATTCATAGTGGAGGGACGATCTGGGAGCAAAGCAGTAATAAAATCGCCGCGCCCCAGTTTTTCTAGAAATTTCCGCAATTCTGGTTGAAAAACAATGATGATAGCTACGAAAAGCCCGACAGATACCTTATCTAAAATGAATGTGAGAAGCTTCAGGTCAGCCAGATAACTGAGAACATAAATAGCTCCTAGAATCAATGCTCCCCTGGTCAGCCATACTGCACGGGTTTTACGGATGAGCTGATAGACAAAATAAAGGAGCAGGACAACGGACGCCCAATCCACAAAATCGATGGGGCGCACATTCTGTACAAACTGCTCAAAATTAAATCCCACAGCTAAATCCTTCACTCCTCATAAGCGTAGTCATTTTTTGGTTAGAACGTATACGCTCCAAACAACAAAGTAGTAGTTCGTTGAAACACCAACCTTTCACTTAAGTGAATGAAGAGAGTTCCAAGGTGGACTTCTCTATTCTCCCCTAATCTCAGGACCTCTAGAAGAGTTTATTAGTTCCAAATGTATATGATGAACACCATAAAGTAGTAAATTGTTCATCAAATTTTTTGTATGGCTCTCTATAGAAAATTTTTACAAAGTTTTTCTTTATTCGGGCAATCTGCGTAAATCTAGGTAAATCCAGAATTAATAGGAAGGAATATGAAGCAGTGCACGCTGATTGGTCTTGGGCCTGGGTCGCCAGACCACCTTACATTTCGCGCAAAAATTGCTTGCGAACAGGCAAAACCCCTTTATGTCAAAGATAAGGGCCATCCTGTAGTTATTGATCTGCAGCAAAGGGGCTATCCGATTCAGGAGATTACCGTAGAAGAAGTACAAAACTTACTTCAACAGGACCAACCTTTTTCATATGCGGTACCTGGCCATCCGCTGGAAGATGAAATGTCCCAGGCGTTAGGGCCCTATTGCGGAGAATTGATTCCTGGAGTGTCCATACGTCGTTTCCCTCAGGACCTAGAACGTTTGGAGCAATTCATGGCGATAGTCGCTAGGGTCCGCAGCGAATGTCCCTGGGATGCCGCTCAAACCCCGGAAAGTTTATGCCCCTATGTCTTGGAAGAAGCCTATGAAACTGTAGATGCTATCGAATCTGGGGATATTCAACATATTCAAGAAGAACTAGGGGATTTATTGCTCCAAATTGCCCTTCAAGCTCAAATCTTCAGCGAACGGGGATTGTTTGGTTGGGCAGAGATTGCTCAGGGAATCACCGACAAACTGATTCGTCGTCATCCTCATGTATTTGCAGAGGCAGATTTAAGGACTCCTGAGGAAGTGTCCATTACCTGGGAGCAAATCAAAAGTCAGGAGGCACAAGCCAAGGGTGTTACTCAGACACTCAGTACTAAATTGGCCAAGATCCCTCGTTCTATGAATAGCTTGGGGGCTTGCCTCAAGATTTCTCAGAAAGTAGCGGCTCTTGGTTTTGAATGGCCAGACTTGGAGTCCGTTTGGGCCAAGTTCGACGAGGAATTGGAAGAACTGAAACAGGCTATTGGTCATGAGTCCGCCAAACGTCAAGGGGAAGAACTTGGGGATGTGTTGTTTACGCTGGTAAACCTGGCCCGTTGGTTAGAAGTCAATCCAGAGATCGCTCTGCAAGAAACTAATCAACGTTTTTTAGCTCGGATAGAGCAAGTGGAATCCCTGGCCGGTCGTCCTTTGTCCGATCATTCTCTAGAGGAATTAGAAAGCCTATGGCAACAGGCTAAACAAAAATTAGCAAGTCAATAAATGCCCCTAAAATAGGTAAATAGGTTTTCTTGAACTACCTTTGGGCATAGTATTGATAATCTATTCTTTTGTTTGAGTACTCCGAAGTCTGCCTTAGCTATGACATCTTTGCCTGCAACTTCTTACTCTGGATATTTTGAACGTGGAGGGAACGGACTAGACCCTCTACGGAAATTGGTAATTCGATCAGCTACGGCCTGGGAGTCTGAACCCTTAGCCAGTCTGTTGCTCTGTTGTTTCCACGGCAGCGGTGGTTTCAATGACCTCTTGGCTCATTGGCTGAAAAGCAACTTGATGAGAGAACTGACTACTCGTTTTAATAGGCCTGCTACGGATTATCTTTGTTTGGTAGCCCATTTGGATGGAAAACTAGTGGCGACCGTGGAGATGGTGCTAAAGCCAGTTCCTGTTGCCTATCAGCGGGGGCGTAAAGCAGACATGCGGCATTATCTTTACGTTTCTAATTTGGCAGTCCACCCAAAGTATCGGCGTCTAGGCATCGCCCAGCGTTTGCTCAGCCGAGTGGAAGAAGTGGCTGTAAGCTGGCGTCAACCGTCTGTTCGTCTGCATGTCTTAAGCCATAATCGTAGTGCTCTTAAGCTCTATCAGTCCCGTGGGTATCGATTGGAACGAGAAGAACTTGACTGGTCTAACCTCCTGTGGCCCAGGTTTGGGGGCAAGTGGTTGATGAAAAAACGTCTTCCTGAACCGATCAGGACCTATAGGCTCCCATGAGTGAACAGACCTCTCTTGACTTTGGTGATATTCAGCTAGAAGATACAACACCGATGATGCGGCAATATTTGGAAATTAAATCCAAATATGCCCATTGCCTCCTCCTCTACCGAATGGGTGATTTCTACGAGGCTTTCCTGGAGGATGCCAAGACGCTTTCTCGTGAATTGGAACTCGTGCTTACGGGGCGTCATGCCGGGGAAAAATTAGGTCGGATTCCTATGGCTGGGATTCCTTACCACGCCTTAGAACGCTATGCGGCTCAACTGGTGGAAAAAGGCTATGCCTTGGCCATTTGTGACCAAATGGAAGCGGCAGACCAAGCCAAAGGATTGGTGCGGCGGGAAGTAACGCGGGTGATTACTCCAGGAACACTTCTGGAAGAAGGATTGTTAGCGGCTCGTCAAAACAACTATTTGATTGCCCTCGTTCAAGCAGGAGAGCATTGGGGATTGGCCTATGCCGACATTTCTACGGGGGAATTTCGGGTGATGCAGGTGGAAGGATTAGAACCTCTGGTCCAGGAAGTTTATCGCCTTAATCCCTCAGAGATTTTACTCCCTACCGATACGCCAAACCCCCTCAAACTCCTACGTCCCGGGGAACGTTCTGAACACCTCCCCGAATATTTACCCGGACAGTTCTGCTATACCCTGCGTTCCCAACGCGGTTTTCAGCTAGATGAAGCGAAAGAACGAGTTTTTCGGACCTTTAAAGTGCGGTCTCTAGAAGGATTTGGTTGTACTCAACTCCCCTTAGCGATCCGGGCGGCAGGGGGCCTCTTGGAATATCTGGAAGATGTCGGTATGGCGGTCCCTCTGCAGGGGATACAGACCTACACGCTCAGTCAGTATCTGCTTTTGGATTCCCAAACTCGGCGCAACTTGGAACTCACCCAGACGGTACGGGATGGTAGCTATAACGGGTCCTTATTGTGGGCCCTAGACCGTACTAAAACGAGTATGGGTGGGCGGGCACTGCGTAGTTGGTTGATGCAGCCCTTGCTCTCGGTCCAAGCGATTGAAGAACGCTTAGCTTCTGTTGAAGAATTGGTCCAAGATGGTTTCCTCCGGCAACAGGTCCAACGGACCTTAGAAGGGGTCTATGATCTGGAACGGCTGTCCAGTCGTGCCGGATCCGGTACGGCTAATGCCAGAGACCTCGTAGCCTTGGGGGAGTCTTTAGCGAAGTTGCCAGATATTGCCGTTGTGGTGGCTGACGCAAAGTCTTCCTATCTGACCCCCTTACAAGAAGTCTCTCCTGAACTTCAAGCTTTGGCTGAAAAAATTTTGCGGACGCTGGTAGAGTCCCCGCCGCTCACGCTGACCGAAGGGGGCTTGATCCGCTCTGGAATGCATGAACCTCTAGACCAACTCAATCAACAGGTGGAAGCGGACCGTCAGTGGATTGCCAACCTGGAGACGACAGAACGCCAACGTACGGGTGTTTCCACGCTCAAAGTGAGCTTCAATAAAACCTTCGGCTACTACCTTTCTGTTAGCCGGACTAAGTCGAGTCAAGTCCCCCAGGACTATATCCGTAAACAAACCCTTGTTAATGAAGAGCGCTACATTACACCAGAACTTAAAGAAAAAGAATCCCGCATTCTGAATGCTAGAGAGCAACGGGAACGTTTAGAGTATGAGCTATTTCTGGAGTTGCGCAAATTGGTCGCTCATCATGTGGCGGCTATTCGTCAAATCGCACTACATTTATCGCGTTTGGATGCTTTGGCTAGTTTGGCAGAAGTCGCTGTTTACCGAAAATATACCCGACCGAATATGGCGACAGACCGAAGAATAGAAATTGAACAAGGTCGCCATCCAGTGATTGAGCAGCGTTTGCCTGAGGGATTTTTTGTTCCGAATGATGCGCACTTGAGTAGCACGGACTTTGACCCAGATTTGATTGTGCTTACAGGACCAAATATGTCTGGAAAGTCTTCTTATTTGCGGCAGGTGGGCTTGATTCAACTGATGGCGCAAATGGGTAGTTTTGTGCCTGCAGATGCAGCCTATCTTAGTATTGCGGACCGTATTTTCACGCGCGTAGGAGCGGTGGATGACTTAGCCATGGGGCAGTCTACTTTCATGGTAGAAATGACGGAAACAGCCAATATTCTGAATCATGCAACCCCTAAATCATTAGTGCTCCTTGATGAAATTGGTCGAGGCACGGCTACTTTTGATGGGCTTTCTATCGCTTGGGCTGTAGCAGAATATCTGGCAGCACAGATTGGGTCTCGGACTATTTTTGCTACTCACTACCATGAGCTGAATGAACTAGCACATACCTTAGAAAATGTCGCAAATTACCATGTTATGGTGCAAGAATTGGAAGAGGAGGTCGTCTTTCTGCATCGGGTAGAAGCAGGGGGGGCAGATCGTTCCTATGGGATCGAAGTAGGGCGGTTGGCAGGGTTGCCGCCTGCAGTTATTCAACGGGCCAAGGAAGTCATGCATCAGGTGGAACAGCACTCTCAGATTGCGGTTGGATTGCGTCGTCCGCAAGAGAAGAAGTGAATTTTTGATACTTAACTAATGTGAGTTCGGTTGAATTTCTGAGATCCACGATAAGCCTTTCATGGGTTTAGATCCACCAGTATCAACAAAAAATCATGTGGCATGAACCGATGCATGAGAAGTAGACTCATGGACCCTTCTCCTGTCGCGAAAGTCGGCCTGCTAAGCTGTAGTTTGCCAAGCCCATATATTCTCTAAAGACAAGAACTGCTTCTTTTGGAGCAGTGTATTCGAGGGGTAGTGGGCTTAAGTAAGGTATGACCGTAAACCCCATCCTTTGAAAAGTAAGTAGGGCCCGGAGCATATGGGCTGGATCGGTGATGAGTAAAATCCGCTGGATCCCTTTTGGTTGTATTAAGATCGCTGTAAAACGGGCATTTTCTTCAGTCGTCTGGGAGCAATTCTCGCTGTTTAGATATTGCTGCGGAATGCCCTCGGCTGTAAGAAGTTTCATAATCACCGGAGAATCTTCTCTCCCACTCACAAAAATCTTAGGGGCTCGGCCCGTTTTCCAGAGCTTGGCGGCAACTTCGGCACGAGACTTTCGAAGATCCTTTCCCCGACCTAAAACCACAATGGCGTCTGCGGATGCACCAGAATCTGGGGGCAGTTGGCCCACCAAGATGCGATTGCCTAGAGCAACAGTCGGTGGTGCAAGCAGGATACAGTACAACAGCAATAAGATAGACGCTACCCATCGAATCGGGCGTTTCCAGGGCAGAACCGGTATCAGCCAAGTCAACCCTATGCATATCAGCAAAGGCAGTACAACCAGCACAGGGGTTGTCAGCCAATCAAAAAATACCCAATTGAACCAGGTCCAAGAGGTAACCGGGCGGACACATAAGGCGGCATCAAGCATAAAAATTTTCTCAATCGCTCACTAAAGTCACTTATATAGAGGCAGCACTGGAAGCGAAGAACTAGATGATAAAAAAGCAGCATCATGGATTATCCACAACACTGCCTTTTAGGTCTTCGGCAAGATTTAGCTACTCATTTAGTTCTCTAAGGGAACACTTTCCGCTACTGCTTTTGTTTTGTAGGAGGGATCGTAGACCTTCGATAAAATACCCAGTGGATTTTGAGCGGTTTGAATTCGCTTCACTGTTGCCTGGGTAAGAGCCGTCGTAGTCTTGTCGAAGATATCGGTAGTAAGTTTGGGATAAACCCCAATTCCGATGATTGGAACCAATAGACAGGCAATGATAAAGACCTCACGGGGCTCGGCATCAACCAATTCATCTTCATGAATGACTTCGTGATTGAGCTTCCCGTAGAAGATCTCTCGGAGCATGCTCAACAGATAAATCGGTGTGAGAATAACACCAATCGCTGCCAATACGACCACTAATGCTTTGAATTCAAAGGTATAGGCTGAGCTGGTGGACATGCCCACGAAGACCATTAGTTCTGCCACAAAACCACTCATTCCCGGCAAAGCCAGGGAAGCCATGGAACAGGTGGTGAACATGGCGAAGATCTTGGGCATCCGGGTCGCAATGCCTCCCATCTCTGGAAGTTGGAGGGTATGGGTGCGGTCATAGGTCGCTCCTACTAAAAAGAATAGAGAAGCACCAATCAAACCGTGGGAGATCATCTGGAGCATTGCCCCATTCATACCTATTTCCGTGAGCGAACCAATCCCAATCAGGACAAAACCCATATGGGAGATGGAAGAATAGGCGATTTTCCGCTTCAGATTGCGCTGGGCAAAGCTGGTTAGGGCTGCGTAGATGATGTTGACAACCCCAAGCCCAATCAGAATCGGGGCAAACCATTCCGTCGCTTCAGGGAAGAAGCCCACATTCATCCGCATTAGAGCATAGCCGCCCATTTTCAGCAAAATTCCGGCCAAAAGCATGTGGACTGGTGCTGTAGCCTCTCCGTGCGCATCAGGTAACCAGGTGTGCATCGGGAAAATCGGTAGCTTCACGGCATAGGCAATCAGGAGCCCGCCAAAGCACAATAACTGGAAGTTAAAGCTGAACTTGCCACTGGCTGCCGCAATTTCCACCATATTCAGAGAGCCAGCCTGGAGATAGAGCGCTACGCCCACTACCAGGATGAAAATTGAGCCAATCGCCGTGTAGAGAATGAATTTGGTCGCAGCGTACATCCGCCCATAGCCGCCCCAAATAGCCAAGAGCAAATAGACCGGAATTAACTCCAATTCCCAGAACAGGAAAAACAACAACATATCCTGGACTGCAAAGACTCCAATCATCCCCCCGTACATCACCAGCAGCAGGAAGAAAAAGAAACGGGGACGCAGGGTTACGGGCCAGGATGCGGCAATGGCTAAGGTGGTAATAAAGCCTGTCAAGAGTACCAAAGGCATTGACAAGCCATCTACGCCTACAGACCACTCTAGACCGATGGGAGGGAACCAGGGATAACGCTCAACCAGCTGCATGGAGCTAGAGGTGTAGTCATAGCTGGTGACAAAGGCTGCCACAATCAGGATGAAATCGATAATCCCGACGACTAGAGAAAACCACTTAATGGTTTTGCCCCCGTCCTTCTCCGACAGAAAAGGAACCACTAAGGCAGCCAAGATGGGCACGAGAATAATGACGCTTAACCAGGGAAACATAGTGCACGCCTCTTTTTAGGCATAGATACTCACAAAAGACCAAACAAAAGAACCAAGGGAATAATCGCCCCGAAGAAGACCAATACATAGAACTGGGTTCGACCCGATTCAAAGTATTTCAGTCCTTCTCCTGCGAGGATGGCGCCAAATCCCGACAGATTGACCGCTCCATCAATAACCTTCTTATCCGTGGTCAGAGCGGTTTGAGCCAGTGCTCGCGAACCCCGTACAAAGATCCACTCATAGAGGTCATCCATATACCACTTCTGCTTGGAAAATTGATAGAGCGGTTTGATGGACTGAGCAATTTGGCCAGGCAGTTCCGGTCTGAGGATGTAGAGGTAGTAGGCGAGGGCAATTCCAGCAAGAGAAACCACCGTCGACGAACCAGCCACTATTGCTAATTCAGAGAGAATAAACTTATGGGCTTCTTCGTGACCGGGAGCGTGGATAGCTGCTCCAAACCAATTCATCCAGGGCAAGCCGATCAAGCCAGCAAAAATAGATGGAACCGCCAAGATCGCTAAGGGCATGGTCATCGACCATGGAGATTCATGAGGTTCATGGTGATGGTCATGATGTTGATGACCTTGCTCAAGTTCTGTGACTTCCATCGCCCCAGGACCATAAGCAGGTTCTGCATGAGCAGTCACCTCTTCCTGGTCATCCTGAGCGCTCGAGAGCTCGGCTTTCACCATGGAAAAGACTTCGGGGTTATTCCCTCTGAACTCTCCTTCGAAGGTCAGGAAGTACATGCGGAACATATAAAAAGCCGTCATCCCTGCGGTGATCACACCAATCAGCCAGAGAGCGGCTGCACTCGGCTCAAACCCTTCTAGAATGCCTTTGGTAAAGGCCTCGCCCAGGATGGCATCTTTTGACCAGAACCCGCTTAAGGGGAAGATCCCAGAAATAGCCAGACATCCGATCAGGAAGGTCTTACTGGTAACAGGCATGTAATGCTTGAGACCACCCATCAAGCGCATATCCTGAGATTCTTTGGCATTCTCATGACCTAAGACGCCTTCCATGGAGTGGATCACAGACCCAGAGCCCAAGAAGAGCATGGCTTTGAAGAATGCGTGGGTCATCAGGTGGAATATGGCTGCTGTATAGGCACCTAAACCCATGGCCATCATCATGTAGCCCAATTGAGAAATAGTAGAGTAGGCCAAGCCTTTCTTGATGTCCATTTGGGTGAGGGCGATGGTTGCTCCTACTACCCCGGTAATGCTACCCGTCCAGGCGATGCAGGTCATCACCGTAGGCAGGGCTTCAAAAATTGAGAACATCCGGGCAACAAGGAAAACTCCTGCTGCGACCATGGTTGCCGCGTGGATCAAGGCTGAGATGGGGGTAGGGCCTTCCATAGCGTCGGGCAGCCAGACATGCAGAGGGAATTGAGCGGATTTGGCCATCGGGCCCATAAAGGCCAACAGACAGACAACCGTGGCTAAGCCAAGGGCAAGCTGGGGGTTAGCCTGAACAAACTTCACCACATCCGCGGCTAGACCCATTCCTTCCGGAGAAGCTCCTTTCGCCACTTCGTATAGCTGCTCTAAACGTTCGGCGATGACGGAGAAATCAAAACTTTGCGTGACTAAAAATAGTCCCAAAATACCTAAAAGCAGACCAAAGTCTCCGACTCGGTTGACCACAAATGCCTTCTGAGCAGCATCGGCTGCTGCTTTTTTAGAAAACCAGAAACCAATCAGGAGGTAGGAGCACATCCCCACCAACTCCCAAAAGATATAGACCTGGATCAAATTAGGGGAGAGCACCAAGCCCAACATTGAAGAGCTAAACAGGCTCAGATAAGCAAAAAACCGTACATAGCCTGGATCATGCTCCATATAACCATGGGAGTAGACCATGACTAGAAAGGCCACTGCGGTAACCACAAAGAGCATCAAGGCTCCCAAGTTATCTACGGTGTAACCAACATCTATCGTGAAATTTCCTGCCTGCGCCCAGGTGAAAAGCTTGGTGAAGGGCTCACGCTTGCTCCAAAAAGAAGTGAAAAATATTAAGGTTGACAGGGCAAAAGCAAGAGCAATCGTTCCAATACTTAGACCAGCTGCCCAAAGGCGATGTTGAGCCGTCCACCCTTTAAAACAAAGAATTCCCAAACCAATAATCAGTGCTGCCATCAAGGGAAGCACTGGAATCAGCCATGCAGCTTGGTATGCGAGTTCCATACCGATATTCCTTTACGTAGGCCAAAAGACTTTTTTACAGTCCTGTTCGTGATTTTAAGAACCATCCCCGAGAAATTTCTGAGAATGCATAAATTCTTTTAGATTTAGTTGCATAAATACACATAGGAAGCGGCCAAATGCCTACTTTTAACCTATCTCTGACAAAAGTAAGCTCTGGAATCATTGACTAGTGGTTATTCTGCGCTTTCATGAATTATATTGCAAGATTTTACGTTCTCCAATGAGAATAATTGGCGTCTTGCTTCAGTCCTTAGTAGCGTAGATCTAGGATACCCATCGGTTTATTCGTGTCTGCTGCAAAAAGTCTTTTGGTGGTTGCTACTTCTTCCCATGCCGGAAAATCCCTGATCTGTACGGCCCTCTGTCGCATTTTCAAGCGTCGTGGTTATCGAGTAACGCCTTTTAAAGGACAGAACATGGCCCTCAATGCTTATGTCGGTATGGATGGGGGAGAAATTGGTTATGCGCAGGCGGTCCAGGCTTGGGCTGCTGGCGTAGAGCCTTCGGTATGGATTAACCCAATTCTCCTCAAACCCCAGGGGAATATGACCTCCCAAGTGGTGATGAAGGGCCAAGTGGTCGCCACGGTAAGTGCTCAGGATTACTACAAAAAATACTTTGATCCCGGTTGGCAGGCAGTTGTCGAGGCGCTGGATTATCTTCAGAGCCAATATGACGTCATTGTGATGGAAGGAGCTGGTTCTCCCGCTGAGGTCAATCTAAAACATCGGGATCTCACCAATATGCGCCTTGCCAAGCACCTGAACTGTCCAGCGATTCTGGTGGCCGATATTGACCGAGGAGGAGCCTTGGCTCATGTGGTGGGGACCCTGCAACTCTTGGACCCTGATGAGCGGGCTTTGGTGAAAGGCTTAGTCATCAATAAATTCAGGGGCAGTTTGGAACTTTTACAGCCCGGTCTTGACTGGTTGGAAGATTATACAGAGATCCCTGTGGTGGGAGTGATCCCCTGGTTTGAATCGGCGCTTCCTGCGGAAGATTCGGTTAGTTTATTGGATACGCGTGCCTCTAAACAGCAAGCTGAACTCGAGATTGCGGTTATTCGTTATCCCAGGATTAGCAATTTCACGGACTTCGATGCTGTAGAGGCCGAATCTTCGGTACGGGTTCGCTATGTGCCGATACAAGGAGCTCTGGGTTCTCCCGATGCGGTGATACTGCCAGGGTCTAAAGCTACTATCAGTGACTTGGAGGCCTTGAAGACCAGTGGTTTGGCTCGACAGCTCCAGGATTTTGCCAGGGCGGGGGGGACGGTTTTGGGTATCTGTGGCGGTTGGCAAATGTTAGGCCAAAAGATTCAGGATATAGAAGGTCTGGAAGGAATACCCGGTATCTTTGAGGGGCTCAATCTAATCCCGATGAATACGGTATTTGCAGAACAAAAAATTACCCGTCAGGTGCAGACAGAGACGCTAGAGGGCGATCCGATCGAAGGCTATGAAATTCATCAAGGTCGTTCTTCTTTACAGGCTTCGGCGGAATCTCTATTTGTAGACCCGGCGCTGGGGGCCAAGGTGGGCAACATTACAGGAACCTATCTGCACGGGCTTTTGGACAATCATGCTTGGCGTAGAGCTTGGCTCAATCGTATGCGCAGCAAGAAAAATCTTGTGCCCCTCCTCCCCCTATCGGGACACTACCGTACAGAAAGAGATGCTCTGTTCGATGACCTAGCGGTTTTGGTGGAAACCCATCTTGATATCCCCCAGTTGGAATCCTGGTGGATATAGTCTGGACGCTGAATGTTTGGGCAAGGAGAACGCTGTGGACTTCAACTTATTACTTTTGGAAGTCACCCGATTTTGGAAAGCTTTGCTGATAGGACCCGGTTGTGCTTTGATTTTTCTGGTGCTGGGCTGGGGAGCGGCTCGTTATGGCCTTAAATCTTGGCAAAAAAGGTTTTGGACCGCAGCGTTGGTCTATCCCTTAATCTGTACGATGCCTCCCTTACGGGAAGTCCTTTCCTGGGCTTTAGTGCAGGCCACTCCTCAAGCGCAACCTGTCAAGGCTGGAGCGATTGTAGTCCTTGGCAGTGGGGTAAGTCCTGAAGGGGTTCCGACTACGGGGTCTGCCGAAAGAGCGCAGAAAGCGGCGCAACTCTGGAATGCAGGCTATGCTCCTCTGGTTCTGCTAAGTGGGGGGTATACCGTTACTGGGCCGCGTACGGAAGCGGAAAGTATGGCCATTATCCTGACGGGGCTGGGCGTCTCTCCAAAAGTAGTCATCTTGGAAAGTAATTCGCTCAATACCTTTGACAATGCGGTAGAAAGCCGCAAGCTTCTGGCCAAACGTAATATTCAGCAAGTTCTTCTCGTCACTTCACGCATCCATTTACTGCGCTCCACCTTGACCTTCCGCAAACAAGGGATCCGGGTAACTCCGATAGCGGCGGAGCAGCAGCCCTTTCACCTGGACTGGAATTTGGGGCCTACTTGGGAGCGGGCTCAAGGTCTCCAAGGAACCCTCAACGAATACTTTGGTCTTCTTGGCTATTGGGTGCAAGGCAAACTCTAATCCCTACTCCGTAAAAACTTTCTTGCTAAAGCACCCTAAGCCTAGGTATCCTAAATAACGCGCATTCCGTGGGTCGGTGCCCGAGTGGTTAATGGGGGCGGACTGTAAATCCGCTGCGCAAGCTACGCTGGTTCAAATCCAGCCCGGCCCACCAGAGAGGCTTGAGAGCCTCTAGACTTTTCCAGGAGCTAAATACAGTATTTTAGCTATCTATTATGAAGATGAGTTTGCTGTTAGCCGGATTCAATGTATAGATTCAGACAATCGATAGACCATCCTGAGAGCGCCTGCAAAACACCACAGACAAATTATGGGCAGGCATAGGAATCACTTGTTGAAGATGAAGATCATGCTCTTGAGCAATATCGACCACTGCTTCCAGGTCACGCACTCCCCAACGAGGATCTTGGGCACGGAGAGAACGGTCGAAAGCTTCATTGCTGGGAGCGATGTGCTTCCCTTGCTGTTTGAAGGGTCCGTAGAGATAAAGCAATCCCCCTTCTGACAGGATCGATGGAGTACCTCGAAAAAGTCCAAGACAAGCTTCCCACGGAGCAATGTGGATCATATTGATACAGAGGATTACCTCCACAAAGTGCATACCCCAAGCATCATTCGTAACGTCTATTTGAAGCGGGGGGAGAATATTGGCAGCAGGAAGCTGTTCCATCCAACCTTCAATACTCGCTAAGTGCATCAGGTCTGGGTCACTGGGCTGCCAGGTGAGTGCAGGGAAATGGGGTGCAAAAAAAGTGAGGTGCTGTCCCGTCCCGCTCGCTATTTCGAGTACCTGACCTTTAGTCGGCAAAACCGTTTTGAGAACAGACAAAATCGGTTCTCGGTTACGTCCTGTGGCTGGTGCATCCAAGCGTGTATCGGGCGTGCCAATCTTCCAAGACATATTAATTTACTCTACTGGTTGTGCCTGATTCAACACCAAGACTGCCTGTTCTTCGTCCATCATGTCCCTCCCCGCTTAATTATCAATGTGGCACAGAGGATGGCTGCGAGGCGATGAAGAAATGAAAGAAAAATAGATGTATCGCTCTGTTGCAGAACTTAAAGGCTGCACACTGGATAGAGTCAAAATAGGGACGTACCATTAAAAGACCTCCCTCCTCAACAAACGTTCGCTTCGTTAAGGTTTTATTCTGTGGGTCGAAAAATCGGCATTATTTTCAATGACACCAAGCCAAGTGCCACCAAAGCAGTCCATGTTACTGCTGAATGGCTGTCGTCAAAGGGATGTGGAATCTACACCGCTACAGGCTGGGGAGGAATCCTAGGCTTTGCTAAACGGGATAGCCCCATATGCCACACGCCTATTCATGGTCTGGCCTCAGAAGGGTTTGATGAGGATATGGAATTTGCCGTTGTCCTGGGTGGGGATGGCACGGTCCTCTCCGCTATTCGGCAAATAGCGCCTGCGGGGATTCCTCTGCTCACCGTGAATACAGGGCATATGGGTTTTTTGACCGAAACCTACCTCACCCATCTCCAAGAAGCAATTGAAGCGGTGATGGAAGGGGCCTACGACGTAGAAGAACGGACCATGCTGGAGGTACGAGTCTACCGGGACGAACGGGTGCTTTGGGAAGCCTTAGCGGTCAATGAAGCGGTCGTTCACAAAGAACCCTTTACCGCCATGTGTCATTTCGAAGTGACGATTGGCCGACATAATCCAGTGGATATTGCTGCAGATGGATTGATCATTGCCACCCCTACCGGTTCAACTGCCTATGCCCTCTCCGCTGGAGGACCTGTAATTACGCCCGATGTGCAGGTTATGCAGGTAATTCCAATCTGTCCGCACTCCCTGGCCGCCCGTGCCCTCGTCTTTGCAGATCATCAACCCTTGGTGGTTTATCCTCCGCTCAACCATGAACACTTAATTCTGAACGTAGATGGCAGCTCTGGCTGCTACATTCTGCCGGGAGACCGAATCGTCATGGAACGTTCTTCTCATCGGGCCCGACTGATTCGTCTCAAACCTACAGAATTTTTTGAGCTCCTTCGGGAAAAACTAGGTTGGGGTCTGCCCCATATAGCTAAACCGTTTTCTGTGGAACTGCCCTGATGTCTACGCACAAACCCCTCATGGCAGAGACCTATCCCGCTCAAATTCTTTTATTTAGTGACCTAGAACCCCATGGACAAGCACTGCAGGCAGCCCTTTCTCAAAAAGGTTATGAAGTGCGCCTGGTAGAACATAGTGAACAAGGCATGGTTCTGCTCCGACAAACCCCGCCAGACCTGGTGATTCTGGAAAGTTATTTTGGCAATTGGACTGGAGTAGAGGTTTGTCGCCAGATCCGCAGGAGTGGTCATAAACTGCTACCCGTGGTGCTCATGCACACAGAAGGCTCTGTCGAAAAACGAGCAGAGGGTATTGACGCAGGAGCCAGCGACTATATTGTCAAACCTTTCTCAACCGATGATCTCTTGATGTGTATCACCTCACAGCTCCGTCGCTACAGAGCCCAGAACAAAGTTGATACAGTTTTGCAGTGCAACGACCTATCGCTCAATCCTAAAACCCATGAAGTGGAGCGCAACAAGCGACCGATTGAGCTAACCGGAAAAGAGTATGAGCTACTGAAGTTTTTAATGCTCCATCCCCGGACAGTAATCAGTCGCGAACAAATCCTTAAAGAGGTATGGGGAGAAGACTTTGCCGGAGAGTCCAATATTATTGAGGTGTATATCCGCTATCTACGGATCAAACTGGATCGGGAAGGCGAAAAAAAGTTAATCCAAACCGTTCGGGGTGTCGGTTACATTTTAAGAGATTAAGAGCATGCATCTTCTCATAGCCTGTGCTGGCTCTGGTAAGCGCATGGGAGCCACGGTCAACAAACTTTTTCTAGAAGTATTCAATAAGCCCATCCTTGCTTGGACGCTCTTAGCGGCGGAGCAGGCAGTTTCTGTGGAATGGATAGGCTTGGTTATCCAACCGGAAGAAAAAGAAAATATTGCAACCATACTGCAGGAATATCCACTGCGTAAACCTATGGTTTTGATTGCAGGAGGAGCAACTCGTCAAGAGTCAGTATATCGAGGTTTATTAGCTTTGCCGACTGGAGCTGAGAAAGTTTTAATCCATGATGGAGCGCGTTGCTTGGTGACAGCTACGTTGCTCGACCGTTGCAGCCAGGCCCTGGAAAACGCTTCTGGGCTGGTCACTGCTATCCCCGTTAAAGACACGATTAAAGTTATAGAAACAGCTACCAGGAAGATAGAACAAACCCCCCAGCGCGAAAAACTTTGGGCCGCTCAGACTCCTCAAGGCTTTGATGTAGCCCTACTCAAAATGGCGCACGAACATGCTATTCAAAAAGGCTGGGAAGTCACCGATGACAGCATGCTACTAGAACAAATGGGGCATGATGTAGTGGTGGTTTGTGGAGAAGAGTCCAATATCAAAATCACGACGCCGCTAGACCTAATGATTGCGGAGATGATCTTAAAAGAACGAGGCTGAAAAGTGGATTACAGGTCTGTCCAGTGGCAAAATTCCCCTGCTTGTCCTAATGCCCAAACATTCTGCAGGAAAATGTGGAGCTATTCTTACCTTCCTTAACAGAAAAGATAAGTCTTAAGCCCAAGCAGAAAATACAATGGAACCATCTGCTCAAAAGATCTAGCCAGCAGAACAAAGGTCCTCTGTGCCCAAGCCTATTATGTCTATTAAGTCTGTGGCCCCCGCACCCATTGCCAACGTCTATCCTTTGGTGCCCCTCCGAGACACGGTAGTTTTTCCTCATCTGGTTTGTCCGCTCCTGATCGGACGTCCTCGTTCTCTCGCAGCCTTGGAAGAAGCGGTCACAGCGTACGAAGAAAAATTGGTCCTCGTCGCCCAGATGAATAGTGAAGTGGAGGACCCTAAGGCTCAAGACCTGTACCGAGTTGGGACCTTAGTTCAGGTCCATCAAATGATGCGTCTTCCCGATGGGTCCGTCAAAGTGTTAGTAGAAGGCATTGAGCGAGTCAAAATTGACAAAATCCGCCGTCGCAACCCTTCCTATCAGGTCTCTGTTAGTCCTTTACTGGAAGAAGACACCCCAGGCATTGATGAATGGATGACCCTCAAGAAAGTAGTGCTCGAAGACTTCAGTCGCTATGTACAAGGGCACCCCAAGTTACCAGAATCGGCTTTTGAATCGGTAAAGAGCATTGAAGATCCAGAGCATCTCACAGACCTCTTGGCTTCGTTCTTACAAATTGATGTAGCCCAAAAGCAAGAACTTCTTTCGACCACCAGTGTCTATGGTCGTTTGACAAGAGTAGGACAGTTCTTGCATCGCCAGTTGGAACTCCTCAATCTGGAATTCAATATCCATGAGAAAGTACGCGGTCAGATAGAGCAAGCCCAGAAAGAATACTACCTGCGCGAGCAGATGAAGATTATTCAAGAAGAATTGGGGGAAGGGCTCGATGAGAATGCCGAGCTGAGAATTCGCTTAGACCAAGTAGGGTTGTCAGAAGCTTCTAGAACCAAGGTAGAGCGCGAATTAAAACGCCTGGAAAAATTGCCTGCGATTAGTCCTGAGTCTGGCGTATTGCGCAACTACCTGGAGTGGATTGCTAGTTTGCCCTGGCAAAAGCGGGGAGAAGGTACGTTTGATTTGGATGAAGCAGAACGCATCCTCGAAAGTGACCATTACGGCCTCAAGAAAGTCAAAGAACGGATCACGGAGTTTTTAGCGGTCCGGATGTTGCTTCAGCAAAATGCCCAAGCCCAAACATTAACCGAAACCGATTCCCCAACTACCACCCCGCAACCTACAGACAAAGACCTAACCAGCGCCAGAGTCTCCCCGACCATTCTTTGCCTGGTTGGTCCACCGGGGGTAGGGAAGACTTCACTGGCCCAATCCATCGCTAGAGGCTTAAACCGTAAGTTTGTACGGGTAAGCCTGGGCGGCGTCCGAGACGAAGCAGAGATTCGGGGGCACCGTCGCACCTATATTGGAGCGCTACCAGGACGCATCATCCAAGCCTTGAAAGACGTGGGAGAAAAGAATCCCGTAATGTTGCTCGATGAGGTCGATAAAATCTCTCACTCCATGCAGGGAGACCCCGCCGCCGCACTTTTGGAAGTGCTGGACCCAGAGCAGAACAGTACCTTCAGCGATCATTTTGTTGAAATCCCGTTTGACCTCAGTGAAGTCTTCTTTATCTGCACGGCCAATACCGTAGACACGATTCCCAGCCCATTGCTAGACCGGATGGAAGTAGTAACCCTCTCCAGCTATACGGAATTGGAGAAAGAAGCGATTGCCCGTCGTCACCTGATTCCCAAGCAAATTAGTCGTCATGGTCTCACAGAAGATCGATTCACTATCCAAAAACCGGCCTTGATGCGCGTGGTGCGGGAATATACCCGCGAAGCAGGCGTACGCACCCTAGAGCGAACCATCGGGGCTCTATGTCGTAAAGCCGCCAGACAGATCCTCAAAGCACCCACGCAAAAAGTGCTCGTCACGGAACAAAATCTGGAGAAATACCTGGGTCAGCCTATGTTTATCCAGGATGAAATCATGGCGAAAGACCAAGTAGGGGTCTGTACTGGCTTGGCCTGGACTCCCTTTGGCGGTTGTACCCTTCAAATCGAAGTCAACGTCATGCCCGGAAAAGGCAAGCTCCAACTAACGGGACAGCTTGGGGATGTGATGAAAGAATCAGCCCAGGCTGCTTTTAGCTATATCCATGCCCATCGCGATGCCCTTGGGGTGCCAACCCAATTCCCCAGTGAAATGGATGTCCATATTCACATTCCGGAAGGAGCTACCCCGAAGGATGGACCATCGGCAGGGTTGGCGATGGCGACCGCGTTGATCTCCGCCCTGACCGGACATCCAGTCCGTCGAGATATTGCCATGACCGGGGAAATCACCTTGCGCGGTAGAGCCCTGATGATCGGGGGGCTAAAGGAAAAAACGCTAGCAGCAGCCCGCACCGGGATTAAGAAAGTCCTCTTTCCCATAGGCAACCTTCGGGATTTAGAAGAGCTCCCGAAAGAAGTGAAGGCAAAATTGGAACTAGTCCCGGTGGAATTCCTGGCCGATGTCTTGCCCCACGCCCTAGAAATGACCATTCAACCCTCGGTGGTCGGCTTTCCGATGGCATGGCTCATGAAAACAAATCAGGATGTATCAGTCCAGCCTTCTTAATGAACCTATGCTCCAAACTCCCACGACCCTAGATGCTGTTTTTCGCTTACTGAGATGGGATAAGCCTGCTGGGCGATTTATTTTGATGATCCCAGCCCTATGGGGCGTATTTCTCGCAGCCAGGGGGAATCCTTCCCCTTTTTTGGTCGGCATTATGGTCTTGGGGAGTTTCGCCACCTCTGCGGCAGGTTGTGTCGTCAATGACCTTTGGGACAAAGATATTGACCCTTTGGTAGAACGTACCCGCAAAAGACCTCTGGCTTCTCGCGAGTTAACGGTAAAAGTGGCGATTGTCACAGGACTCATGGCAATGGCCTGTGCCGCCGGTTTTGCCTTTTTCTTGAATCCCTTCACCTTTGCCCTCTGTATTGCTGCCGTCCCCGTGATTGCGCTCTATCCTGGAGCGAAACGGGTGTTCCCTATTCCTCAATTGGTCCTATCCATCGCCTGGGGCTTTGCCGCACTGATTAGCTGGTCTGCGGTGACAGGAGGTTTGGAACCTGCGGCTTGGCTACTGTGGGGAGCAACCGTTTTTTGGACCTTGGGATTTGATACGATTTACGCGCTCTCTGACCGGGAAGATGACCTCAAAATTGGTATCAACTCCAGTGCTATTTTCTTTGGTAAAGCAGCGCCCCAAGCGATTGGCATTTTCTTCCTGCTAACAGTAATATTGCTTGGATTTTTAGGTTGGCAGCTGAGTTTGAGTTGGCCTTTTTATCTGGCACTAATAGCTGCTTTTGGACTTTGGGCTAAAGAGTATAGGCAACTGATAGGACCTAACAGTTCCGCTTTGTTCCCCAAAGGGTTGAGTGAAAATGTCCAGATTGGTTTTCTACTCCTAGCCGGAATGATTTTTAGTTATTGGTTGTAGAGACCTCACCCCTTTATCAAAATTTCAGTTAGCGGATCAGGGATTAGGGAATTCTAGAAATGACGGGTAGAGTACAGGTCGAATGGTTAAATCTAACGAAGACCCTATCAAGAAAGTAGGCTTTTTCAAGAGAGTACATAAAATAAAGAGAGTATTGAAATATCTCTTGCCACCGAAAGACGCTCAGACAAGCCTCAGCCAAAATGCTTCTGTTCCTACATTTCAACCAGCGGTATCAGAGAAAGAACTCCCGAACTCTGTTTTTTGGAAGGGCTCTATTTCAGGTGAATTTCGAAAGGATACGCAAGAGCTGATTATCTATTTCTATGTTTCACGTTCTGCAAGCCGTGCCCAGTCTTTCAAGCAGGAAATTTCTGCCCAAGGGGGGTCTGCCAAAGTATTACGCCTAGTATCGTGGGACTACACAAATCCCTGTGTATCCCTGGAAGTGAGGGCAATAGGGCCGGAGACCTGGGAGTGTAAGCAGATAAAGACAGCAGGCATTCGTGAGCCTTTTGGTTACGTTGTGCTTTCTTCTTCCTATGTCAAAGGCTTGGTCAATTCCCTCACCATCGTCCGCAGAGAACTACACCAACATCCCATTCGATTTCAGGTGGATGAAAATTCTAACTGTATTCGTTTGCCCAATGGAGATGCCTATCTAGCCCCTTAACGAGAATTTCTGGGAAGCAGTCGCAAATTCTTGCGTTGTATCGTATTCTGCCCAGGGAATGAAGTCCTGGTTGCGCTCTAAACAGGTCGAAGGACAAAATCCCAGATCCGATGAGCTAGTTCTAGCTTAGAAACCAACGGAACGATCCGTCCGGCTCCATTACGTCGGAGGAGAATGGCTTGATTATCTTCTTGACCGAATCCCCCAGTCGGCTGGTCCACTGGATTGGCTACCAAAAAATCTAAATCTTTGCGCTCTAGCTTTGCGGTGGCGGCTTCTTGAATATCCCCTGTCTGGGCTGCAAAACCGATGAAGCATTGGCCGGGGGTGCGTTTTTGGGCGAGGTCTTGCAGAATATCAGGGACAGATTCTAGCTCTAGATGTCTTGGGAGTTCTTTTTTAGGAATTTTCGCTGGGCTATAGCTCCGAGGGCGCACATCGGCGACGGCGGCATTCATGACGACGAAATCAGCTTCAGGTGCTCGTTTTCGCATCAGTTCATGCATCTGGTGTGCGTTTGTAACCGCCAGATTTTCCATGCCTAACGGCAACGTTTCTTGGGTAGGGCCATGCACCAATACTACCTGCGCTCCCCGATGGTAAGCACTGCGGGCTAAGGCAAAACCCATTTTCCCCGTGGACGGATTGCCTATAAACCGGACAGGGTCAAGAAATTCTCGGGTACCTCCCGCACTAACCAAGACGCGCTTCCCCTGAAGATCTCGTGTTCCTTTGGTCCAAAGTAAAGACCCTACATGGGGAAGTAATTCTTCCACTTCCGCCATACGGCCTACCCCAGTGGTATCACAGGCCATCAGTCCCTGATCAGGACCGCTCCAATGGAATCTAGCTGTTTGGGACAAAAGGTGTACATTCCGCTGCACCGTCTCCTGTTCCCACATCACCGTATTCATGGCTGGGGCTAGCAGGACTGGACTGTCAGAGGCCAAAACTACATTGGACAGAAGATTATCCGCCAAGCCGAAGGCCAATTTTGCCAAAGTATTCGCGCTCAGCGGAGCAAGTACGAGCACTTCAGCCCACTGCCCTAATTCAATATGTAAAGGCTTTGCTGTTTCTGCATGGGCTACCCAGAAATCCTCATCTACGTAGGCCCGATGGCGAGCCAAGGTTGCCAAGGAAAGAGGCTGGATAAAACGATGGGCAGCACTCGTAAGTACCACCCGTACTTCAGCTCCTGATTGGATCAGGTCAGAAACTAGTTGACAAACTTTGTAGGCGGCAATGCCGCCACTCACGCCAACCAGTACCCGATGATCGGCGAACATTTAAGCTCCGATGACCTCCGGCTCGTTAAGCTCATCCGACATTTCTAAGATGGTCCGAATCACAGGTTTGATCGAAATCTCTTGATCGCCATCGAGTTCTTCGTAGCGTCTGCGCTTAGCCCGATTAGCAATCTGTACCACGATGCGATAGCGGTTGGAAGAAGCTTCCACAAGAGTCTCCATCCGTTCCATCACTTCATCTGGATCAATGGGCTTGTCGGTATAGGAACGAATAAGGGGGTTAGAAACTAAAGGATACTGCTGCATGACATGGTTCCATTTCGAAAGGGCCGCACATAGAGTCAGCTTAACGCATAAGCGGAAAGAGAATAGCCTCTATTGCTTGCAGAGCCTGTTCCAACTCACCATTCACGACTCGATAGGTAAATTCTGGAGCATATCGGATTTCTTGTTTCGCTCGGGTCAATCTGCGCTCTATGGCTTCTGCAGTATCTGTTCCACGACCAACCAGACGATTTTTCAGTTCCTCTTCCGAAGGAGGCAAAAGAAAAATACGGAGGGCTTCAGGAAAAGTATGCGCCACCTGTCGGGCACCTTCTACCTCTATTTCCAATAGAACATCTACACCCTGCTCCATTTTTTCTAAAACGGCTGCACGGGGGGTTCCATAGTAATTGCCCACATACTGGGCATATTCCAAGAGTTCCTTTTGCTGGATAAGCGCCTCAAACTGTTCCAGCGTCATGAAGTAGTAGTGTTCACCTTCTACTTCTCCAGGGCGTGGCGAACGGGTAGTCGCCGACACCGATAGAAATAGCTCTGGATGCCGCTCTCTTAGCGCACGCACCAAAGTTCCTTTGCCAACGCCACTAGGCCCTGTCAGCACGATCAAGCGTCCTTTGGGCGGGGGGCGATCGCTTAGGTTGGGAGAACTAGTCGAACTAGTCGAGAGATTCTTTAGAGACGACGAATCGGTTAGCAACGGTTTCCGGTTGAATGGCAGAGAGGACTACGTGGGATGAATCTGTGATAATCACAGCCCGTGTTCTACGACCATAGGTAGCGTCTATCAGTCGACCGGATTCTCTCGCATCACTGATGATACGCTTGATAGGAGCAGATTCCGGACTAACAATAGCCACTACGCGGTTAGCAGAGACGATATTCCCAAAGCCGATGTTGATAAGTTTAATATCCATTAGAACCTACACATGAAGTGACGATAGTGAATACGACCGCATCCCTACTTTGGACCAACCGTCAGACGAAGCTGTGCCAAAGTAGTTTTGGGAGCGCATTTGTTGCACCCTCTGGGGAATTCTTCTAAATTGAGCATGTTTTCCATCATACACACCCCCTATGGGGTCATCATAACCAATCGCGCGAGAAAGCGCGAATATACGTTTTCTGTGTTCTACTACCTTTATGCAGCCTGTAGACGTCACAACTTTGAGTGCTGTCCGTGAAGAACTGCGCAGTAACTGGCTCCCGGCACGGGTAGAACAGCTGCGACAAGAGGATAGTTTCACCGTCGAAATTTTACTGAGGACGCTCCATCAAAGTGCCTGGCTGGTATGTTCTCACCATCCGCAGAGTGCGCGTATTCATATACGGCAGTTTCGGGAGCGGGGACCTGCTCAGAAATCACCCAATCCCCAAGCTTTTATCAGCCAACTCCAGGATTGTTTGCAAGGGAAAGTCTTGGTGCAGATCGAACAACCCGCTTGGGAAAGGGTCTTGATTCTGCATTTTTCTTCTAGGCCTGATGAACCGGTAACCCATCGGCTCTATGTGGAAATTATGGGCAAATATAGCAACTTGGTCCTCACCGACGCCGACGCCCCAAACATCATCCTCAACTGTGCCCACGTAGTCACCGATAGCCAATCTCGCCTCAGGCCGATGGGACCGGGCGACCGATACACCCCCCCGCCCCCGCTCACTAGTCCAGAGCCCAGTCTTGCCACACCCTTTACGGTATGGCAAGCTCGCGTTAGTCTCTTGCCTAAGTCCCTAGACCAGATGCTAATCCAGAGCTACCGAGGAATCAGTAAAAGCCTCACCCATCAAATGCTGGCTCAAGCCCAAATCCCGAGCACAGCTAAGACTCAGGATCTCAGCGAAGCTCAATGGCAGGCTCTTTTTGTGGCCTGGACAGACTGGCTAACTACGATGCACTCCGGCCACTTTAAACCTTGCTTACACGCTACTGGGTACAGTGTGTTGGGCTGGGGATGTGCTTTGACCTCCGTGCAAACGGCCAGTGCCGTCCTAGATCAGTACTATTCCCAGACTATCTATACCGAAGCCTTCAAGAACCAGCGAAGTCGTATGATGCAAGTCATCCAAGGAGCTTTGATCAAACTAGCTAAAAAAGAAGCTGAATTTAAGGAAAGACTCCTCCAGGCTCAAGATTGTGCGTTATTCCGGCAAAAAGGAGACCTCCTCAAAGCTAATCTCCACAAAATTCAACCAGGTCAGAAGGTTGCTCGCCTCACGGACCCCAACACAGGGGAACGGTTCCCTATCGCCATAGACCCGGCTAAAGATGCCATGACCAATGCCCAGCATTACTACAAGCGCCACCGAAAGGCAAAACGTGCCCTAGAGATCATCGTTCCGCTGTTGGAAAGCGTCTACCGAGAACAACATTATCTAGCGACCGTTCAGACGGCCTTAGAGCAGATGGAACAAGATTTGGAGAGCGTACAAGAAGTTCAGAGCGAACTTGAAGAAGCGCAGTACCTCAAAGTCAACCCCAAAAATCGTCCCTTCCGCAAGACGAAAACAGTGTTTCATGGTTACCTGACCCCCTCCGGACTCAAAATCTGGGTAGGGCGCAACAACCGACAGAATGAAGACCTGAGCTTCAAAGTTGCCGCCCCCAACGACCTCTGGTTTCATGCCCAAGAAATCCCTGGCTCTCATGTAGTCCTCCAAATTCCTCCAGGAACTATTCCCCAAGAAGAAGATTTAGCGGCAGCAGCAGCAGCGGCAGCCTATCACTCTCGCAGCCGTCAGGAGAGCAAAGTCCCCGTAGCCTATACCGAGTGTCACCACCTCAGGAAACTGAAAGGTCCCTTACCAGGCTTGGTCACCTATGAGACGTTCCAAGTAATGTGGGGCGTGCCTGATAGGGTGAAAGACCTCTCCCCTAGCCCCACTTCGTAAACCTATTCTGACAACGTATCTTTCAGCACGGTACGAGCGGCTAAATGCTTCAGGGTTGTCTGGAGAATGTCAATTTCTCGCTCCAGCCTTTTTTTCGTATCCCGCATTTCTAAAAGCGCTTGCTGCTCATCGCTCGCCCCATAGAAACTTCCCCCAATCCAGTGAGAAAGTTCCCGTGGATTATCAGGCAAGGTGGGGAGATCGATCGAACGGTCCATGAGTTTGGCCGACAAGCGTACAACTTCTTTGAGCAGTTGCTTGGCTTCCAGAACCACCGCATCCAAATCTTCTACAGGCGGCTCATCATCAATCCACTCAATCAAACCGACCCGATAAGGCTTGGTACGGATGTAATCTAAAACCTGAAAACGCTGCTGCCCCACCGCCAAAATATTAATCCGGTCGTCAGACAGCCGCTCCACTTCCATGATTTCTGCGCAAGCGCCCACTCTTGAGGGTTGATTCGTTTGAGCATCCCAGAGCAAGACCCCAAAGCGACGATCCCGGTCCAGTACCGTATTGATCATCATGCGATAGCGGGGCTCAAAAATATGCAGGGGCAAGGGTCGCCCAGGAAAAAGCACTACCTCGGGTAGTGGAAAAATCGGTAGCTCCTGAACAGCCAAGGAGGAAGACAAACTCATGGGGCTCCTTAATCAACATTCCCTTCTTCTATCTTGCCCCATGTCTCTACTTTGTCTGCGCTTTTTTGTCTGCGCTTTATTGTCCAAATTCCACACGCGCCTGCTCTACCACTTCTGGGGTGACTTCTTCCAGGTCCTCACTACGGGCCAAGGCTTCGATCCGATTACGAGCCTGAGCGCGGACGAAGAATGGGATATTGAGCAGTTTGGCTTCAGCTTCTGGAGTCCAAACCAACATATCAGGGTATATAGGTTCCATTATCTTGGCAAGTACTACCGTTGTCCTTCGATGATAGACCAACATCACCCTCCGAAAATACGCACTCCTTCGCCGGTGCACACCGCCTTCAAAGGAATATCCCACGCAGGATCGAACGGCAGAATGTCCACGCCAAAAGCTTGATGGGCAATACCTACAGTTTCCAGGGGATAGGCCGCCAAAAAACGGTCATAGAAACCACCGCCATAGCCCAGGCGGTAACCTCTTCGATCCCAGGCCAAGAGCGGCACTAGACAGAGATCTGCCCCAGTGGGATCAAAGAGAGGACTGTCGGCAAGAGGTTCAGGAATGCCGTATGGGTTATTGCTGACCGGCGAGGGATAAACATGCCAGACAAGCTCTTGCCCCACACAGCGGGGAACAGCCCATTGCTTATCTGGGTAGGCCCCCATCAAGGCTGTCAGGTCCGGCTCATTCCGGAAAGCAAGAAACGATAGAATACGCTGCGCCTCTTGAAATCTAGACCAATGACTCAGGCAGTCTCCAATAGCCCGTTCTTCTACCCATACACTTTCAGGGGGAAGAGCTAGCCGCTTGGTCAAAAACTTCTGCCGGAGCGCTGATTTTAGGTTTTTGATGGAGTCCGGGTCTGACAATCCGTGCATCATCTCAGTTTCAAGCTTTTACTGATGAAATGTGCTCGTCTTTATGTAAAGATATATAAACAACTCTAGGAATAACCATGACTTCCTCGCGACGCAGGGATATTGAAGAGGGCAAGGTCGGATTTGTCCCCTATGCAGAAAAGCTGAATGGACGCCTAGCCATGGTTGGATTTGCAGCCCTCATCATCATCGAAATTGTTTATAGCAAGGGTCTACTCACCCTGATTGGTTTGAAAGGATAGAAAAGGGCAAGCCCCAGTTCCAAGAGATTGTGCCATTCTGGAGAGAGACCGAATTTCCAGAAGAACATGGGCAAGCGCACCTTTACGAGCCTCACGGCAGAAAATTTTCGTCATCCCTTGGACAAGCAGGCGACCCAAAGTCTCCAGCAAATTCCAGGGCTTGATTTCTTGCTACGCGCGACTTTATTTCCCGTAGCCTCACAATTTTTTCATTTAGACAATCTCGCCTCTGCCATTCAGGTCGGCCCGAAGCAACTTTCCAAGCTCTACAGCCTGCACAAAGAAGCCTGCTCTGTATTGGACATCGAAGTTCCTCAGCTCTATGTACGCCAGAATCCCGTGCCCAATGCCTACACGTTTGCGGTCAACAATCGGCAATCTTTTGTAGTTATTCACACCTCTCTTTTAGAACTTTTGACAGAAGAAGAAACCCAGGCCGTCATTGCCCACGAATTGGGTCACCTTAAATGTGAGCATAGTGTCTACTTAACGATTGCCAATCTGCTGATTATGGCAGCAGGCCAACTTCCACGTATCGGGGTTGTCTTAGAGCGTCCCCTCAGAATGCAGATGTTGGAATGGGTACGTTGTGCTGAGTTTACCTGTGACCGTGCAGCACTTCTCGTAGCGCAAGACCCACGAGTCGTCATGTCCCTACTGATGAAACTTTCTGGCGGCTCTCCTTCTCTGATGGCTGAACTAGATTTGGATAGTTTTATTGACCAGGCCCGTCACTATGAAGAATCTTCAAAAGACCCCTTGGGCAAAGCCATTCGCCTGGCTCAAACTATAGAGCGGACCCATCCAGTTCCTGTCTTGCGGGCCAAGGAAATCGACCGCTGGTTTCAGAGTCCAGGCTATAAAAAGATCTATGAAGGGGACTATTTAGCTCGCCCAGCCGTCTAGACGAAAAATACTGGACACTTAATCATCCAGCAGTTGAAAACCTTTCTCTCCTAACAATTTTTTATCAACTGAGAAAGCAAACCTGATCATCGGCCTGAATCACTTCTACCGCTTGCTGATACTGCCCTGGATCATCCTGAGTAAAGTATCTCACCAAAACATTGGTATCAATCCCAATCACGTGCACCCAGCAATTCTCATTATGAAACATTTGTACTCAAATCATAGCTGGCAGAGAGTTTTATGACTGAATCGCTGAACGATGGAATGAGGGTTCCAGCCAGTTGAATTGCTCAAAACAGGATC
>Ga0208716_1000102_pt1 | contig 31522 bp, 33 predicted proteins | sample NGESurdeep092012_8_FD_184482 | JGI IMG/M metagenome (GOLD analysis project Ga0208716, IMG submission 184482) | Arctic peat soil microbial communities from Barrow, Alaska - NGEE Surface sample 415-3 deep-092012 (SPAdes) | ecosystem: Environmental > Terrestrial > Soil > Wetlands > Peat ...
GGCCGCCACCCGCCGTTTCACCGGCGACGCCTTGATGCGGTTCGTCTTCACCATCCAGTCGAACGCATCCACCACCGCCACGCACGCGCCGGTGATCGCCGCCGTGCGCGTGCCGCCGTCGGCCTGCAGCACGTCGCAGTCCACCTTGAGCGTGAACTCGCCCCACTTGAAATCGTCGATCATCGCGCGAACGCTGCGCCCGATGAGCCGCTGGATCTCCTGCGTGCGGCCACCCACCTGCTGGCGCTCGCGAGGCGTTCGCGTGTGCGTCGCGCGCGGCAGCATCGAGTACTCGGCGGTGAGCCAGCCTTCGCCCCTGCCCTTCTTCCAGCCGGGGACGCCGTCCTCCACGCTGGCGGTGCACAGCACGCGCGTGTTGCCGAAGGCAATCAGGCACGACCCCTCGGCGTATGGCGCCGCACCGCGCTGCATGGTCACCGCGCGCATCTCATTCGGCGCGCGCGAAGCGCGCGCGCCGGCGCCAGCTCTCACTGAATCAGCCACGAAGTTTCTCTATCGTCGAAGTTGTCGAATGACCCGGTGTGACCGGAATGATCACGACGCGGCCGCCCCGGGCCATCACGTCGGCCGCGCCGACCACGTTTGCGGGCGTGTAGTCTCCGCCCTTCACGATCACGTCGGGCTCGAGCCGGCGCACGAGTTCGAGCGGCGTGTCCTGGTCGAACAGCACGACGGCATCGACCATCTCGAGCGCGGCGAGCACGAGCGCACGATCCGCCTCGGATCGCACGGGACGCTCCGGCCCTTTTCCGAGCCGGCGAACGGACGCGTCGCTGTTGAGTCCGACGACGAGGTGGCTGCCCTCCGCTCGCGCTCCGAGGAGCACGTCGACGTGTCCGGGGTGCAGCAAGTCGAAGACGCCGTTCGTGAACACCACGGGGCCGCGCATCCTGTGCCGCCACTCACGCGCCGCTTCCCACGACATGATCTTCCGCCGCGGATCGAGGCTCGCGGCCGCTCGGTCGAGGCTCAGAACGTCCCCGTGGCCGAGGGATTGAAGTGGAACTCCCTCACCTGGCCGGGCAGTTCGATGTGCACGATGTAGTTCGCGTAAATGAAGATTTCGTGCTGGCCGCGCCGAACGACGACCTTGTCCGCCGGTTCGGGAAGGCCGAGCGAGTCCGCGAACGCCGCGATGCGCATCTTCATCGCCGCATCGGTGCTGTGTTCGGCGAAGCGCGCCTCGCTCTTCATCCGGTCCTGATACCGGTAGAAGTTGAAGTACGCCTCACCGATGTTGATGCCGAAGTAGCCGATCGCGGTGACGATGAGCAACATGACGAGACACCCGATTCGGCCTGCGCCACGGCGAGTTCTCACCATTGCGACTGCGCTCCCTGGATGACGTCGCTGACGATCTTCTCGACGGCCTGCTTCCGTCCGGCGGCCTCGCCGCCTTCGGGATAGTCACCGAGCGCGACGAGGTCACCTGTCCACAGCGTCTTGTTATGGATCTGGTCGAATATCTCGACGTGAACGCTCACCTTCAGTTGCCGCCGCGACGAGGTCGCCTGCGCGGGATTCGCGCTGAACGCCGTCGCCACGTCCAGATCATAAGTGACGATCTTCCCCCGCACGACGGCACTGGCCTTGTCCTCGCCCGCCTCCTTGAGCCCCAGCTTGGAGGCGAAGCTGTTCCGCAGGGCCTGGTTGAGCTCGTGCTGCAACTCGGGCGAGGCCGTCTCGTTGTCGAACGGGATGATCGCGACGCTCTTGATATCGCTCGGCAGCCCGCCACCGGTGAGGTGGTAGCGGCATCCCGCGGAGAGGAGCACTGCGCACGCCATGGCGACGGACAGGAGGGCACGCATCAGCCGCGGACCGCTTCGAGCCGCGCCCGGACGTCGGCGGGCATGGCGACGGGACGGCCGTTGCGCGAGATGGAGACGAGCGAGGTGCGGGCGGTGGCGAGCCGCTCGCTCGTGTTCGCATTGGTCAACAGGTACTCGAACGTCACCTGGCGCGACCGCACATCGGTGAGCGTCGTGGCGATGCGCACGAGGTCGTCGTAACGGGCGCTGGCGTGCAGGCGGACGCTGTATTCGGAGACCGTGAGTCCGATGCCATCCTTCTCCATTTCCGAGTAGCTCATGCCATGCTGGCGCATGAAGTCCGTGCGGCCGACCTCACACCAGATGAGGTAGTTGGAGTGATACACGACCTGCATCTGGTCGGTTTCAGCGTAGCGAACGCGGACTTCAGTGGTGGTTGTGGGCACCAGAGCAAGTAATTCCAGAGAGACGGCTTTGTAAAGGATCGTGCGGGCTGATAGGTTCTCCCGATGCTTCACGGCCCGTGCTTCGTGCTCTCGGATGCGCACCTCGGCCCCGCCCCCGCGGAGGCCGAGACGACCCTGCTGGCACTGCTGGAGCGCGCGAAGACCGAAGCGAAAACCGTCGTGCTGAACGGCGACATGTTCGACTTCTGGTTCGAGTGGAAACACGTGATGCCGCGCGTGGGATTCCGCACGCTCGCGGCCATCGCGGCGCTGCGCGAGGCCGGAGTGGCGGTGCTCTGGATCGCCGGAAATCACGACTGCTGGGGCGGCGAGATTCTCACACGTGACGTGGGTGTGACGTACCACGTGGGACCGTGGCGCGGTTCGATCGCCGGATGGAACGTGCTGATCGAGCACGGTGACGGGCTCCGCGACAAGGAAGACGCGCCGTATCGCCGCCTGCGCGCGGTGTTGCGCAACCCGCTCGCGATCCGCCTCTTTCGGTGGATTCATCCGGACATCGCGACGTGGATCGCGCTGCGCACGTCGCACACGAGCCGCAACATGCGGCCGCGCGACCGTGGCGAAGGGCTCGCGCGAGTGGCGCTCGACAAGCTCGTGGCCGAGCCGTCGTTGCAGCTCTACTTGTACGGACACTCGCACGAGCCCGTGATCGGGAAATCCGCGCGCGGCGCCGTGATGGCGAATCCCGGGGCGTGGATGGACGGGCCAACGTTCCTGCGCATCAGCACCGATCACCTCGAGCTCGCGCGCCTCGACGGCGACGCCGTCCGCGTGCTGCAGCAGGTCGAGCGGCCCGCTAGCGGAAGGTGAGCGTGAACGTCATCGCCGCGCCGCCGCCGCGGAGCGGAGCCGCGCGGACGCCCAGGTGCTGCGGGAGATCCCAGAGGTTCGCCGCGACGTAGGCGTCGGCGCCCGAGAACAGGTGGTTGAACAGGATCACCGCGACCCAGTCCTCGACGTGCAGGGCGCGGGCGCGCACGAGATCCTGCGTGTAGCGCGTCTGCGCCCACGTGGCGACGACCGGATTGCCGTGGCCGTCGCGCAGCGCAAGGCCGGTGCCTGGATCGATCGTGTACGACTGCGGCACGGAATCGCCGACGAACGCTTTTGCGATCCGCTCGTCGTCCGCCGAACGGCGGAGGAGCGCCCATGACATCGTCTCGATGAGAAAGAACACGGCCCCGGTGTACTTCCGGTCGAGCGCGGCCTGGCCCATGCCGGGAATCAGCGCGGAATACACGAACGCGCGGCGCGGCGAGATCGGCGGCGCGACGAACGGCTTGCGCACGCGCGTCGACGCCTGCGGCACCGTGTCGGTGCTCGAGGCCTTGAGCCCGACGCTGTCGGGCTTCTGCGCAAACGCGGTGGCGGCCACGCAGAGCACCAGGACCGCCACCCGCAGCGCGAGGCCGGCTGGCGGGAGCGTATGGGAATCGAACCCACCCAACCCGACGTCGTCAGGTCGCATCAGTTTTGAAGACTGAGCCATTCACCAGAATGAGAACGCTCCCGCACTTCGCCGATCTGCACGGCACCGTCGACACGGCCGAGATACCCGGCCAGCTTCTCCAACGGGACAGCAACCAACAGTCCACCCGAGGTCTGGGGATCCACGAGGAAGGCGCGTTCTTCACTCGTGATACGCCCCCAGTCCACGAGCGGTTCCAGATAGCGATCGTTTCTCGCGGCACCGCCCGTGAGCGCGCCGGCGGCCAGCGCCGCGCGCGTGCCCGGCAGGAGGGGCACGCGCGCCGTATCGATGCGCAGGGTGACCTTGCTCGCCCGCGCGACGTGCGAGGCGTGGCCGAGGAGGCCGAAGCCGGTGACGTCGGTCGCGCAGTGCAGGCCCATCGCGACGGCGGCGCGGCTCGCGACGGCGTTCAGCGTGGTCATCGACTTCACGAGCGCAGCTCGTTCCCCTTCGCCAAGTGCGCCGCGCTTGGCGGCAGTCGAGAGAATGCCGGTGCCGATCGCCTTCGTGAGCACGAGCGCATCGCCCGGTTTCGCGGCGGCGTTCGTGAGCATGCGCGTCGGATGAATCGTGCCCGTGACCGAGAGGCCGTACTTGAGTTCTTCGTCGGTGATGGTGTGGCCGCCGACGATGAACGCGCCGGCTTCGTGCACGGCGTCCTGTCCGCCGCGCAGCATATCGGTGAGCACGGTGAGCGGAAGCTGACCGACGGGAAAGCCGACGATGTTCATCGCGGTGATCGGCTCGCCGCCCATCGCGAAGACATCGGAGAGCGCGTTCGTGGCGGCGACGCGCCCGAAGTCGTACGGATCGTCGACGATCGGCGCGAAGAAGTCGAGCGTCTGCACCAGCGCCAGTTCGGGCGAGAGCTGGAAGACGCCGGCGTCGTCGAACGTCTCGCGGCCCACGAGGATCCGCGGGTCGGTGCGGCGCTCGAGCGGTGCGAGCGCGGCGGCCAGGTCACCGGGGCCCATCTTGGCCGCACAGCCCGCGCAGCGCGCGAACTGCGTGAGGCGAATCACGTCCTCTTTCGTCGCGGTGGCCACGTGGGTCTCCAGCCGCTCAGCCGACTTTGGCCACGCACTCGATCTCCACGCGCACGCCGCGCGGAAGACCGGCGACCGCCACGGTGGAGCGCGCCGGACGCGATCCGCCGATGTGCTTCGCGTACACCTCGTTCACCTGCGCGAAGTCGGCCATGTCCACGAGGAAGATCGTCGTCTTGGTCACCTCGGCCCAGCTGCAGCCGGCGTTCGCGAGCACGGCGGTGAGGTTCTTCATGACCTGTTGGGTCTGTGCGGCGGCGTCACCCTCGACGACCTGCGCGGTCTTCGGATCGAGCGCGATCTGGCCGGCGGTGAACAGGAATCCGCCTGCGACGGTGGCCTGCGAGTACGGGCCGATGGCCTCGGGTGCGTCTGCGGTTTGCAGGTAGCGTACGCTCATGGTGTGACCCCTTTCATGCTGGATGAAGACCGAAGAAACGTGTGGCATTCGAGACGGCGAGTTCCCCGACGGCCTCAGGCGTTGACCCGCGTGCCGCGGCGACGCGCTCGACCGTGCGGGCGACCCACGCCGGCTCGTTGCGCTTTCCGCGATCCGGAACTGGCGCGAGATATGGCGAGTCGGATTCCACCAGCAGACGGTCGTCGGGAACGAGTCGCAGCAGGTCGTCGTCGACCCACTTCTTGAACGTGACGATGCCGCTGAACGAAATGTACCATCCCGATTCGAGGGCCGCGTGGGCGAGGGCATGCGAGCCCGTAAAGCAGTGCAGAACGCCGCCGATGCCCGCAGCGCCGGCCTCGCGTATCATCGCTGCGGTATCGTCCTCGGCCTCGCGCGTGTGCACGACGACCGGGCGAGCGGTCTCCCCCGCGAGCGCGAGCTGCGCGGCGAACGCGCGGCGCTGGAGCGGGCGCGGCGAATGGTCGTAGTGGTAGTCGAGCCCGCACTCGCCGATGGCGACGGCTCCCCGCTCCACCTCCGTGCGAATCGCGGCGGGATCGTGCACGGGGTCGAACGACGCCGCATCGTGCGGATGCACGCCGGCCGTGAAGTAGACGAACCCCGCATGCGCGGCCGCGACATCACGCGAGCGGGCGGCGGCGGCCAGCGACTCGCCGATGGCGACGATCGCAGCGGCACCGGCGGCGCGGGCGCGCGCGATCACGTCATCGCGATCGGCGTCGAACGCGGGATCGGCGAGGTGAGCGTGCGAGTCGAGAAAACGCATTCGCCGGTCCCGTAGAAACCACGTGGTGCGGCGAGGTTACGCCGTCTTGGCCCTCACCGACTTCGCCGACTTCGCCGTGTTCTCGCGCGGATACTTCGTCTCGATCCAGAGCAGGATCGGCGACGCGACGTAGACCGAGCTGAACGTGCCGGTGAAGATCCCGAAGGCCATGACCCACGCGAACGGCCGGATCACTTCGCCCGCGAAGAAGAGCAGCGCCAGCGTGGCGGCGAGCGCCGTGGCGTGCGTCAGGACGGAACGCGGCAGCGTCTCGTTCACCGAGCGATTGAGCGTGCTGTAGAGCGGCTCGCGCCGGTTCTTGCGCAGGTTCTCGCGCACCCGGTCGAAGATGATGATCGTGTCGTTCAGCGAATATCCGATCACGGTCAGCAGCGCGGCGATGACCGTGAGCGAGACCTCGAGGTGCAGGATCTTCATGAACGCGACGGTCGTCAGGATGTCGTGCATCGTCGCGATGGTCGCCGCGACGCCGAAGCGCCAGTCGAAGCGGATGGCGAGGTATACGAGCGTGACGAAGAACGACACGAGGATCGCGGTGATCGCGCCGCGCTTGAGCTCGGTGCCGACCTTCGGGCCGACGGCCTCCGTGCGCACGACCTTGAACGCGTCGCGGCCGAAGCCGTTCACGAGCAGCGTCTCAATCTTGCGCGACGACGAGTCGGCGCCGCCGGCTTCCACGTCCGAACGCGCGCGAACCGTGAAGTCACTCGGGGTGCCGAATGTCGCGATTTCGGCGTCCTTGATGCCGCCGGCATCGAGCGCGGCGCGGATCTTTCCCGCATCGGGCGCCGTCGTGAAGTGGAGCTGCATCAGCGTGCCGCCGGTGAATTCGACGCTGTAGTCGAATCCGCCCTTGATGGCGAGCGAGCCGAGCCCGATGAGGATGAACCCGATCGTGAGCCCTGCGGCCCAGCGCCACCAGCGGATGAAATCGATTTTCGTATCGTGCAGGATTCGCAGCATCAGATACTCAGCGTCTCGGCGGTTCGGTTACGGTTCAGCCAGACCAGGAAGAAGGTCTTCACCACGAAGATCGACGAGATCATCGATGCCGCGATGCCGGCGATGAGTGTCACGGCGAAGCCCTTCACGGGCCCCGTGCCGTACTGGTAGAGGACCGCGGCGGTCAGCGCCGTGGAAACGTTCGAGTCGATGATGGCGCTCATCGCGTGCTTGAAGCCCTCGTCGATGGCGGTGCGGATGGCCTTGCCGTGCACCATCTCCTCGCGAATGCGCTCGAAGATCAGCACGTTCGCGTCGACGGCGATGCCGATCGAGAGCACGAATCCCGCGAGTCCGGGGAGCGTGAGCACGGCGCTGAATCCCGCGAGCGCGGCGAGCGTGAAGAGCATGTAGAGCGTCAGGCCGAACACGGCCAGCAAGCCCGCGAAACGATAGTAGCCGAGCATGATGACGACGACGAGCATGACGGCGATGACGCCGGCCCGGATGGCCTTGGAAACCGAGTCGGCGCCGAGGCTCGCGCCGATCGCGCGCACTTCCTCGACCTTGAGCGGCACCGGCAGTGCGCCGGCCCGCAGCACGATCGCGAGATCCTGCGCGGCGGCGAGATCCTTGCCGCCCATCGTGATCTGGCCGTGCGTGCCGATGGCGCTCTGGATGACCGGTGCGCTCATCACGCGATCGTCGAGGACGATCGCCATGTAGTCCTTCACATGCTTGCCGGTCTCGGTCTTGAACTTGCGGCCGCCTTCATTGCTCAGCGTGAAGATGACGACCGTGCCCTCGATCGGCTCCATGGTCGGCTGCGCGTCGGTGAGCGCGTCGCCCGTGATGATCGGGCGCGCATCGAGCACGTAGAGCGGAATTAGCGCGCGGCCGTTCACGACCATCGAATCGGCGCCCCAGCGGAGCACCTTGCCCGGCGGGAGTGCCGCCTGGATGTCCACGTTCTGCAGGTACGAGTCGATCTCGGCCTGGTCGGACGCTGCGACGAAGAACAGGCCGGGCACCGGGCTGCTGAGCGCCTGCCCGGAGATGACGAGCTTCGAGAACGGACCGGTCGTCGACGTGGAGTCGGCGGCCGCATTCTTCGGGGTGGTATCGGCCTTCGGGGTGAAGAGCGACTTGATGGCGGGCGACTTGGCCGTGTCGCCGCGCACATCCGGTGCGGCCCCGCTCAGCTTCTTTTCCTTCACGATGCCGTCGAGGCGGGGAACCACGCGCTCGAACGCACCCGTTTTATCCGTGATCTGAAACTGGAGGAAGGCGGCCTTCTGCACGACGTCGGTGGCGCGCCGCTCGTCGTCGATGCCCGGGAGCTCGACGATGATGCGATCGGTGCCCGCCTTCTGGACGACGGGCTCGGACACGCCGAACTGGTCGATGCGGGTGCGCACGACCTTGAGCGCGCGATCAAGCGCCTCGCCCTTGTTCTGGATGACGCCCTTCGACTCGTCGACCGTGAGCGTCAGGTGCATGCCGCCCTGCAGGTCGAGCCCCTTCTTGAGAGGAACTCTCTTGACCGTGTCGGTCACGAACACGCCATTGCGGCGGTTGCGCTCGATGACGGTTCGCGGGAAGAGTGCCCAGATCGACGCGAGGATCAGCGCGACGATTGCGGCCCCACGATACTGCAGGTTGGACATTCCGAAGCCGATGAAGAAGAGGTTGTCGGGGCGGTTTTACAGAAGCCTCGAAGAATAGCCAGCGGGTATCGACTGGTCAAGCGATCTATCGACGTGGCAAGGAGTTGGGTCCGCTTTCAGAAACCCTTCAATAACCGGCCCGAGCACGGCCAATCATCACCCTCGCCATCTGCTCGTCGCGCCCGAGCTGCTTCACGAGTTCGTCGGGGCCGGAGAACTTCTTCGTGTCGCGCAGACGGGCGATGAAATCCACTCGAACACGCGATCCGTACCAGTCGCCCTCGGCGCCGAACAGGTGCGCTTCGAGCGCGACGGCCGACTCGCCGAACGTCGGACGTGGCCCGAGGTTCATCATGCCCTCGAACGAGCCGTTCGTCGTCTCGGCACGAATGGCGTACACGCCCTCGGGCGGGAGCAGTTTCCGCGGAGACGGCGCACCGATGTTGATCGTGCGGTACCCGAGCAGCCGTCCCCGGCCGGCGCCGCGCACGACGAATCCGCTCACGGAATACGGGCGTCCGAGGCCGTCCGCGGCGTGCGCGAGGTCGCCACCGGCGATGCTGCGGCGGATGGACGTGCTCGAGATCGGCCGGCCGTCGCGCCCCTGCACCGGCGGCACCACATCGACGCCAAAGCCGCGCACGGTGCCGAGCGCCTTGAGCACCTCGACGTCGCCCGCGCGTCCGCGGCCGAAGCCGTGGTCGTGGCCGACGAGCAGCTCGCGCATGCCGAGACGGCGGAGCAGCACTTCGTCGACGAATTGTTCCGCGTTGTAGGCGGCGAGCGACGGTGTGAACGGGAGCACGACGGCGTAGTCGATCCTGCTCTCGACGAGTACCTCGGTCTTCTCCTCGCCCGCGGTGAGAAGGAGCGGTGCGGCGGCGGGATTCACGATTTCGAGCGGATGCGGCGAGAAGGTCACGAGCACGCTCGCGAGCCCGGTCTCGCTCGAGCGGGCGGCCAGGCGCGCGAGCACGAGGCGATGTCCGCGATGCACCCCGTCGAACGTGCCGACGGTGAGGACGGTGCCGCCAAGTCCGGGCGGCAATCCCATGTCGTCCGGTGCGTCGCGGCCTGCGCCCTTGGCGCCCTTGGCGCCCTTGGTGCCCTCAGGCATCGCGCATCACCACGCGCGGCTGCCAGCGGTCGCCGGCCGCCGCGGTCACGCGTTCCGCGAACGCGACGAGCACCCGCGACGAATCGGCGGCGAGCGGATCGACGAGCGCGACGTGGGCACCCTGCGCGCCGTCGGCGCGCGCCGCAATGTCGAGCCCCCTCGTCACCTTCGCGATTTCTTCCGCGGTGAGTTCGACGGTCGGGTATCCGTCGAGCGCGGCGAGCGGCGGCTCGACCGTCACGTCGCCGGACTGCACGGCCGCGAGCGAATGCGCGCGCGCGACCGTGAAGGCGCCCGCACTGACCCGGCGCAACGCCGTGAGGTGCGCGGCGCTCTCGACGGCGCGCGCGAGATCCCTCGCGAGCGAGCGGACGTACGTTCCGCCGGCGCAGGAGACGCGCATGCGGCAGCGGGCGACGCCGCCGCCGGTCTCCTCGAACGTGTCGAGCGTGCACGCATGCACCGTCACCGTCACCGGGGCGAGCGCAACGGCGCGTCCCGACCGCGCGAGGTCGTACGAGCGCTCGCCGTCGACGTGCTTGGCGGAGTACGCGGGCGGCGACTGTTCAAAGGTCCCGATGAATTTGCGCGCAGCGTCGGCGAGCGCGCTTCTCGACGGCAACGCGGCTTCGCGCACGATGGCGCCGTCGGGATCCTCGGTGTCGGTCTCCGCACCGAATGCGATGACGGCTTCATAGAGCTTCGGCTCATCATGCACGTAGCGCATGAGCCGCGTGGCGCGGCCGAGGAGCAGAATCAGGAGACCGGTCGCGAACGGATCGAGCGTCCCCGCGTGCCCGATTCGCTTTTCGCGGAGGGCGCGCCGCGTCACGGCGACGACGTCGTGCGAGGAGACGCCGGCCGGCTTGTCGACGAGCAGCAGACCTTCAGCGGCCGTCGTCGGATCCTTCGGGCGTGCTGCCCTTCTGGTCCTTCTGGTCAGCGGCATCGAGCACGGGCGCCGGCTTGAGACCGGCGAGCAGCGTCTCGATGCGCGAGGCGCGCGCGATGCTGTCGTCCTGCCGGAAGGTGATGTGCGGTGCGATCCGGAGGCGCAGCGCGCGTCCCACGCGCCCGCGCAGGCCCGTCGCGACACTTTCGAGTCCCTCCATGGTGGTCGCCCGATCTTCGTCGCTGCCGTAGATGCTGACGAAGACGTTCGCCTGCGCGAGGTCGCGCGACATTTCGACGGCGGTGACGGTCACGAGACCGACGACGCGCGGATCCTTGACGCCTCCCGCGAGGAACGCCGCGATCTCCTCACGGACGGCCTCACCGACGCGGTCGGGACGGCGGGTGTCGCGCGCCATTTATCCCGCCGTGGCCGGCGCGAGGGTGCGGGCGACGGTCTCCTTGCGGTAGCACTCGAGAATGTCGCCGACCTTGATGTCGTTGAAGTTCTCGACGCCGATGCCGCACTCGAACCCGTCCTTCACTTCCTTCACGTCGTCCTTGAAGCGGCGCAGCGAGCCGATCACGCCGTCGTACGCCTCGACGCCGTCGCGAATAACGCGCACACGGCCCTGACGGTTGATCACGCCGCTGCGCACGTGGCAGCCGGCGATGGTGCCGATCTTCGACACCTTGAAGATTTCGCGCACTTCCGCCTCGCCGAACACGATTTCCCTTTCGTCGGGGCGCAGCATGCCTTCGAGCGCGGCGCGCACGTCGGCGACCGCCTCGTAGATGATCTTGTAGAGCTTGATCTCGACGCCTTCGCGCTCGGCGGCCGAGCGCGCCTTGTTGTCCGGGCGCACGTGGAAGCCGATGATGATCGCGCCTGCCGCCTTGGCGAGCAGGATGTCGCCCTCGGTGATGGCGCCGACCGCGCGCTGGATGACCTCGACCTGCACTTCCGCGTTCGAGAGCTGCGAGAGCGCGTCGGCGAGTGCTTCCGCCGGACCGCCCTGGTCCGCCTTGATGAGCAGCTTGAGCGTGCGCTTCTCGCCTTCCGCCGCGTGGGCGATGAAATCCTCGAGCGACACCGCGCCCTTGCTCGTGCGGCGGCTCTTCGCCTCGCGGTCGAGGCGCTCGCGGCGCTGCGCGATCTCCCGTGCCTCGCCGGAATCCTCGACGACGAGGAACTGGTCGCCGGCCATCGGCACACCGACCATGCCGAGCACCTGCACCGGAATCGCGGGCCCGGCTTCCTTCACCGGCTTGCCGCGCTCGTCGAACATCGCGCGCACGCGGCCCGAGAACAGGCCGCAGATGAAGTCGTCGCCGACGCGCAGCGTGCCGTTCTGCACGAGCACCGTCGCAACGGGACCCTTGCCCGCGTCGAGCTGGGCTTCGACCACGGAACCCGTCGCGTGGCGGCTCGGGTTCGCCTTGAGGTCCAGGATTTCCGACTGCAGCAGGATCTGGTCGATCAGCGCCTGCACGTTCGTTCCCTTCTTTGCGGAGATCTCGGAATGGAGCACCTGGCCGCCGAACTCCTCGAGCACGACGCCGTGGGCGAGCAGCTCCTGCTTGACCTTCATCACGTTCGCCGTGGGAAGGTCGATCTTGTTGATCGCGATGATGATCGGCACGCCCGCGTTCTTCGCGTGCGAGATCGCCTCGATCGTCTGGGGCATCACCGAGTCATCGGCGGCGACGACGATCACGACGATGTCCGTGACCTGAGCGCCGCGCGCGCGCATGGCGGTGAAGGCCTCATGGCCCGGCGTGTCGAGGAACGTGACCTGCTTGCCGTTCGGCGTCGTGACGTGATACGCGCCGATGTGCTGCGTGATGCCGCCGGCCTCGCCCGCGACGACGTTGGCCTTGCGGATGAAGTCGAGCAGCGACGTCTTGCCATGGTCGACGTGGCCCATGATCGTGACCACGGGCGGGCGGAAACGCAGCGTTTCCGGCGCATCCGCGACGGTCTCCACCGCGGACGCGGCGTATTCCTCTTCCTTCTGGGCGTTGAAGCCGAACTCGCTCGCGATGAGCTCGATCTGGTCGAAGTCGAGACGCTGATTGATGGTGACCATCAGGCCGAGATTCTTGAATGCGAACGACACGATCTGCGTGGCCGGCACCTTCAGGATCTCGGCCAGCTCGCTCACGGTGATGAACTCGTTGACGCGGACGAGCTTCTTCTCGACCTCGGCCGCGGCGACGCGCATCGCCTCCATTTCTTCGCGCGAACCGTCGTCGCGCGAGCCGCGACGCTTCGGTCCCGGGCCGCCCATCTGGCGCATGGTGCGCGAGATGTTCGCCGACACCGCCTCCTGGTCCACCTGGCCGCGCTTGCCCTTCTTGCGTCGACCGGCGGACGGCGCGGGCGCACCCATGCCGCTCGAGCCCGACTGGCCACCGCCACCAGGACGGCGGTCGTCGCGACGCGAGACGCCGCCTCCGCTGCCGGTGCCGGGCGTGGCGGACGCGACGGGACGCGGCGGGAACGGCAGTCCGCTCGTGACGGGACGCGGGCGCGGTGCGCCGGGCACGACCGAGCGCGGACGCGGACGGTCGGGCGTGGAGTACGGCCCCTGCGGAGCGGGATGCGGCGTGCTCGGCGTGGCTTGCGCCGCTGGCGGCGCGACCGGTACGACCGGTACGACCGGTGCGGCCGATGCGGCCGATGCGGCCGGTACGGCCGGTACGACCGGTACGGCCGGTACGGCCGGTACGGCCGGTACGACCGGCTCGCTTCCGGCGGCGGCGGACGGCGGCGCAACGGGCACAGGCTTCTCGACGGGCGCAGCGGCGGCCGGTACCAATGGCTTCTCGACGGCGACTTCCCTTGCCGGCGGTTCCGGTGCGACGATCTCCTCGACGGGCGCGGCGGCCTCGGCGACTTCCTCGGCCGTCGGCTGCGGCGCGGCGCGGCGACGGCGCGTACCGGGCTTCGCTGCGGGCTCAGCCTCGGGCTCGGGAACGGGCGCAGCCTTGGCCTTGCCCTTGGCGGCCGTCTTGGCCTTGGGCTTGGCGGGCGCCGTCTCGTCTGCCGTCGCTGGTGCGGCGGCGGCGGACGCGGCGCTCGTGCGGCGACGGCGTGCGGGCGCGGCGGACGACGTCGCGGCTTTCGCGGCGCGTGCCCGCTTCTCGCGCTCCCAACGGGCGCGAGCGCGCGCCACCTGATCGTCGGTGAGCTGCGTCAGGTGACTGCGGACGACGACCTCGAGCGACCGAAGCATCGTGATGACTTCGTCGCTTGGAATGCCGAACTCTGCCGCCAGATCATGAACCCGAAGCTTGTTCAAACAATCCTCCCTGATACACTCACGCGAGCGCGGAATCGACGATTCCGCGAATCCCTTTCGCCAGCTGCGCGTCGACGATGCCGATCACCGCCGTTGCGTCCCTGCCCACTGCCGCGCCGAGCGAGGCCGCGCTGATTCCATCGACGATCCGAACTCTTTTCGCTTCCAGCAGCGGCACGACTTTGTCGAGGCTGTTCTTCGACGCGTCGCGCGCGACGATCGCCAGCTTCAACGTGCCCTTCGCCGCTGCCTCCCTCACCCGCTCCACTCCGATCACCGCGAGCCGTCCCCGAACGCCGAGCCCGGCCAGTCCGAGCACCTTCTTCCACGCGGCGCTGTTTGCCGCTAGCACGGACGCTCCATCAGACCGTCGCGCCGCCCTCGGGCGCAGCGGCATCGGCCGCGTCATTCTCTTCGCCGCCGCCTTCCGCGGTGACCTCGTTGATGAACGCCATCAAGCGATCGGCCTCTTCCGGCGCGATGCCGGCGAGCTTGAGGAAGTCCTCGCGCTCGAGGTCGATGATGTCGTTCAGCGTCTTGTAGCCGCCCGCCTCGAGCACCGCGACGGTTGCCGGCGGAAGCCCCTCGATGTCCGAGAGTTTGACGTCCGCTGCTTCTTCACGCTCTTCTTCAGGCAACGGCGCGAAGAGCGGAACGTCCCCGCCGCGCTCGAGCCACTCGCGGCTCGAATAGAGATCGATCTTCCACTCGGTGAGCTCGGAGGCGAGACGGACGTTCTGTCCGTTGCGCCCGATCGCGAGTGAGAGCTGGTCCTCGTCCACGACGGCCTGAATCGTCTTGGTTGCCGCGTCGCTGAACACGCGCGCGACCTTCGCCGGCGCGAGCGCGAGCTTCGCGAAGCGCTCGGGATCGGACGACCACGGCACGATGTCGATGCGCTCGCCGCCAAGTTCCTGCACGACGGCCTGCACGCGGGAGCCCTTGAGGCCCACGCACGCGCCCACTGGATCGATCGAATCATCCTTCGAGAACACGGCGATCTTCGTGCGGCTCCCGACTTCGCGCGACGACGCGCGGATCTCGACGATGCCCTGCTGGATCTCGGGTACTTCGAGCTTGAAGAGCGCCTTCACGAACATCGCGTCGCCGCGCGAGAGCACGAGGCGCGGACCCTTGGGCGTTTCTTCGATCTTTTTCAGCACGGCGCGAATCGGCTCGCCCTGCTTGTAGTCCTCGCGATGGTTCTGCTCGCGATACGGAATGATCGCCTCGGCCTCGCGGAACTTGTTCAGCATGACGACGATCTTGCCGCGCTCGATCTGCTGGATCTCGCCGGAGAGCAGGTCGCCGACGCGGTCGTTGAACTCGTCGCGAATCTTCGTGCGCTCGCCTTCGCGAACGCGCTGGATGATGCGCTGCTTCGCCGCCTGCACCGCCGAGCGTCCGAACTCGGCGAAGTCGACGGGGATTTCCATGAGATCGCCGACCTGGTACTCGGGATCCTCGAAGCGCGCCTCCTCGAGCGTGATCTCGCGCGCAGGGTCGGCGACGGTCTCGACGACGGTCTTCAGGAGGACGATACGGATGTCGCCCTTGTCGTCGTCGATGTCCACTTCGGCCTGCACGGTGGGACCGTGCTTCTTCGCCAGGGCTGCGTGAATGCCGTCCTGGAGCAGCTCGTGCAATTCGGAACGCTCGATCTGCTTCAGATGCGAGAGCTCGCGAATCGCGGTAAGTATTTCCGTCGAACCGGCCATCCGGGACTCCTACGGTTTCCAGTGGAACGCGAGGCGGGCTTCCTGCACGTCCGCCGGCGCCAACGTGTGCTCATTTCCCTTGAGGTCGCGCACGAGATACTGCTCACGCCCTTCCTCGCCCTGCACCGCAACGATCTCCACTTCCGAGTATCCACCGATCGCGGCGAACCGCGCACTCTTCACGTTCACATTGCGTCCGGTGAAGCGGCGCCAATCGGCGACGGTCTTCAACGGCCGCTCCATTCCAGGCGACGACACTTCCAGCACGTACCGGCTCGCAATCGCATCCGGCATGGCGTCGAGCCGTGCCTCGATCGCCCGCGATGCCTTCTCGCAATCGCCGACCGTCACCTTCTGGAGATCGCGCCGATCTATACGAACGTCCAGAATCGGACGTCCTTTGCTGCCGCCAACCCGGAGTTCGACAAGGTCAAATCCGAGCGAGTCAAGTTCAGCAACCACAATGCTTTCCGGTGCTTGCTTCACGTTGATTCCGTGTTACTTGCGAGGACAAAAAAATGTGGGGAGAACTTCCCCCACATTCCGCTGGCGACCAAAAGAAACAATCCATCATCGTTCAGCTTCAGGATAATAGTTGGCGGCGGCGGCCCAGTCAAGGCGAGCCGGAGAGTCCCACGGCGGAGACGATCACGGCCACCTGCCTGCCGGCGTCACCGGCCCGATGCGAAAAAAATCGGTCGTTGTCGCAGCGTGTGCAGTGCGGGCTCGCGGAAAGCTGGCGAACGCCGCTCTCCTTGGCCTGCTCGGCGAGCAGCGCGCGCAGGTCCACGTTTCGATTGCGGATCGTCTGCCACCCCGTGAGCTGCTCGAACACGTCGGGACCCACCTGATAGCAGCGGCCGCAGATCGCGGGACCCAGGTGAACCCTCAAATCCGCCGCGTCGAAACCCAGGTCGACCAGACGACCGATCCCCTTCTCCACGATCCGCGCCGCAGTGCCGCGCCAGCCGGCATGAAGCAGCGCGACGGCGCCCGACGGATGCGCAATGAAGACGGGCACACAGTCGGCGACGGTCACGGCGCACGCGACACCGCGGGCGACGGTCAGGTGCCCGTCGGCGCCGGCATGGCGCGTCCAGCCGTCCGAGCCTTCGCCGTGCTCGAGGACCTTCGCGCCGTGAATCTGTCGCGCACTCGCGAGCCGCGGTGCCATTTCCGCGAGCTCGGCCTGCAGCGCACGCCAGCGTGCGAGGGTCTCCGCGGGCGGCTCGCCGTCACCGAGTCCGTAGTCGCCGGCGGTACGCGTGGTCGTGAACGCCTCCACGCCGATCGACGCGAACGCCTCGACCTTCTCTCGAAGCGGAATCGGCTCGGGAGACGACGCCGCGGTCACGTGCGGCCGACCTCCACTCGCCGGATCTTCGCGCCGAGCGCCCCGAGCCGCTCGTCGATGCGCTCGTACCCGCGCTCGATCTGTTCCACGTTGTTGATCGTGCTGGTGCCTTTCGCGCAGAGCGCGGCGATCAGCATCGCCATCCCCGCGCGGATGTCCGGCGACTCGACCGTCGCGCCGCGCAGCACGCCCGGGCCGGCGACGAGCGCGCGATGCGGATCGCACAGCACGATGCGCGCGCCCATCCCCACGAGCTTGTCCACGAAGAACAGGCGCGACTCGAACATCTTCTCGTGCATCAGCACGAGGCCGGAGCACTGCGTCGCGGTGACGATGGCGATCGACATGACGTCGGCGGGAAACGCGGGCCACGGCTGATCTTCGAGTTTCGGCACGTGGCCGCCGAGGTCGCTCCGGATCGCCATCGACTGTTCGGCGGGAACGATCAAGTCATCGCCCTCGACCGTCGTGACGACGCCGAGCCGCTCGAAGCCGAGACGGATGGACCGCAGGTGCTCGACGCCGGCGCGCTCGATCCGGAGCGCCGATCGCGTGACGGCCGCGAGGCCGATGAACGAGCCGACCTCGATATGGTCGGGACCGATCGCGTACGTCGCGCCCCGGAGCACGGCGCCGCCGTGGATGCGCAGGAGGTTCGTGCCGATTCCCTCGATCCCGGCGCCGAGCGCGACGAGGAAGTTGCAGAGATCCTGCACGTGCGGCTCGCACGCGGCGTTGCGCAGGACGGTCTCGCCCGTCGCGGCGACGGCGGCCATCACGGCGTTCTCGGTGCCGGTGACGCTCGGCTCGTCGAGGAACACGTCCGCGCCGCGGAGGCCCGTGGTCGTGAACGCGATGCGATCGTCGAACGCGTGCGTGGCGCCGAGCCGTTCGAGCGCGAGGAAGTGCGTGTCGAGGCGGCGGCGGCCGATCACGTCGCCACCCGGCGGCGAGAGTTCCACGTGCCCGCAGCGCGCGAGCAGCGGAGCCGCGAGCAGAATCGACGCGCGGATGCGGGCGCAGAGCGCGGGATCCAGCGACGAGGCGTTCACCGCCTTCGCGTGAATGCGCAGCGTGTTGCGGTCCGTCCACTCGGCGTGTGCTCCGGTGGATTTCACGAGCTCGACCAGCGTCTCGAGATCGCGGATGCGCGGGACGTTCTCGAGCGTGACCGGCTGGTCCGTCAACAACGCGGCCGCGACGATCGGCAGTGCGGCGTTCTTGTTGCCGCTCGGCCGGATCGTGCCGGAGAGCCGGTTCCCGCCTTCGACGATGAATTGCACTGCGGCCATGTTTTTGTGATCAGGGGAGTGGTGAAACGTACGCGATTCGTCGGGGAGTTGCCGACCGCCGGACACATGTTGCTTGCCCTGAGCCCGGCACCGGCCTAGGATGCACATATGACGATTTTCGCGAGTTCGGCGGCACGGTTCCTCCTTCAGGCGGTCGCGGCGCACGACACCGTGATCATGCGGCAGGTGCCGCCGGTGCGAAGCTGGTTCGAGCAAGTCGTGTTCATCGCGTCGGGCATTTCCACGCTGCTGGTGCTGGTGCTGATCGCCGGGCTCGTCGCGGCGATGTTCGCCGTACGGCGGAGCGTGCAGCGCGCGCACGAGGCGCTGGATCGGCGGATCGCGGATTTCGGGAAGCGGGTGGACGACTTCAACGACCTGCTGGGCAAGGTGCATCGCCGCGCGGAAACCGTGGTGGAAGTGGGCGGCATGGCGATGGACGGCATCGCATGGGGCGCCAAGAAGATCGGTGAGCGGCGCCGGCGGCGCCGCAAGTCGCGGGCAGACAAGGCCGCGGCGGCCGGCGGCACGACGGGCGCGGCGCAGGTCGAGGCGCCGCTCGACGATCGCCGCGACGACGACGGCAACAACGACGAACGTGATTCCCCCTACGACGATTCGCGCGACAAGAGGAAGTAGGCTCGTCGGGCGTCTGCTGCTGCTCGCGGTCGGCGCGGTCGCGCTGATCGCGCTCGTGCCGACGGTCGCGTGGGCGTGGACGCCCGGCACGCACATCCTGCTCGGCGAGGCCGTGCTGCGGAGCGCCGCGCTGCTCCCTCCTGCCCTCGCCGCACTGCTCCGCGCGCATCCGCACGACTTTCTCTACGGCTCGATCGCAGCCGACACGAGCATCGCGAAGAAGTACGCGAAGTTCGGCCGGCACTGCCACTCGTGGGCGGTGGGGCTCGAGATCCTCGACGAGGCGCGCGACGAGCGGGTGCGCGCGTTCGGCTACGGATATCTCGCGCATCTCGCGGCCGACGCCGTGGCGCACAACTATTTCGTGCCGCACCAGCTCGCGGTGACGTCGAGCACGAGCGCCCTCGGGCACAGCTACTGGGAGAGCCGGTTCGAGACGCACATCGGCGACACGTTTCCCCGGCGCGCGCACGAAATCATCCTGCTCGATCATGCGCGCAGCGATGAGCATCTGGATCGCATCCTCAGCCCGACGATCTTCAGCACGCCCACCAACCGGCGCATTTTCCGCGGCATGGTGTACGTCACCGACACGGAGAGCTGGCAGCGGATCTTCACGCTGATGGCCGTGAACAGCCGCTGGGATCTCGCGGAGCGCGAGGTGGGCCGTTACCTCACGCGCTCCTTCGATTTCGTGATGGACTTTCTCGTCCGCGACGCGTCGTCGGAGCCGTACCAGCTCGACCCGTCGGGTGATCGCGCCCTGCGCGCGGCGAAGCTCGTCCGGCGCTCCGCGATGAAGCGCGGCGGCGACGATGCGGTGCACACCGAAGCCGCGCGCGAGTTCGGCCTGCCCGACACCGACCTCGCGTTCACGCGTGCGATCGCGGGACCGCTCTACGTTCCGGCTCTCGCGCCGAGAAGCTGATTGACCTTCTTGGGGTCCGCGCGGCCCTTCGATTTCTTCATCACGAACCCGACCAGCACGCCCTGCAGTTTCCGCTCGCCGCCCGCGAATCGCGCGGACTCGTCCGGATGCTCGGCCCAGACTTCGTCGATCCATGCGATGAGCGCGGAGTCGTCGCCGATCTGCAGGCGGCCGTCGCGTGCCGCGATCGTCGCGGCCGTCCCGCCTTCCCGCAGCATGGTCGCCAACACGGTCTTCGCCGCCGTGTTGCTCAGCGAGCCGTTCCTGATGAGGGCGATGAGCTCGCCGAGCGACTCGGCCTTCACGGGGAACTCACCGATGTCGCCGCCGGATTCGTTGAGCGAGGCGAGCACTTCTCCCATCACCCAGTTGGCCGCGGCTTTCGGATCGCCGGCCGCGGACGCGACCTTCTCGAAGTAGTCTCCCACGGCGCGACTGGCCGTGAGCACTTCGGCGTCGGCGACGCCGAGGGAGTAGCTCGCGGCGTAACGCGCGCGGCGCGCCGCGGGAAACTCGGGCAGGCCGTATCGCACGCCCTGGATCCACGCGGAGGCGAGCACGAGCGGAGGAAGGTCCGGCTCGGGGAAATAGCGGTAATCGTGGCTCCCCTCCTTCGACCGCGCGCCGCGCACCTCGTTCTTGTGCGCGTCGAAGAGCATCGTCTGCTGCACGATCGAGCCGCCGGCCTCGTGCACGGCGCAGTGGCGCGCGTACTCGATCTCGAGCGCGCGCTCGACGTTCGAGAACGAGTTGAGGTTCTTGATCTCCGTGCGCGTGCGATACGACGGCTCGCCGACCGGTCGCGCGCTCACGTTCGCATCCACGCGAAGGCTTCCCTCCTCCATGGAACAGTCGGAGACCTCGGCATAGAGCAGGATCTCCTTGAGCGCGCGCAGATACGCGCCGGCCTCCGCGCTGCTGCGAATCTCGGGCTCACTCACGATCTCGATGAGCGGAACGCCGGCGCGATTGAGGTCGATCGCCGTGAAGCCGGCGAAGCGATCGTGCACCGACTTGCCCGCGTCCTCTTCCATGTGGATGCGGGTGATGCCGATCGAGCGGCCGCCGCCGATGGCGAGCGTGCCGCGCTCCGCGAGCGGACGATCGAACTGCGAGATCTGGTATCCCTTCGGAAGATCCGGATAGAAATAGTTCTTTCGCGCGAACACGGAGCGCTCGTGCACCTCGAGCCCGAGCGCGAGCGCCGCGCGCGCCGCGAGCTCGACCGCGCGCGCGTTCAGCACGGGGAGCGCGCCCGGCAGCGCCAGGCAGACCGGGCAGGTGTTCGTGTTCGGGTGATCGCCGAACGAGGTGGAGCAGCGGCAGAACGCCTTAGTCCGGGTCTTGAGCTGCACGTGCACCTCGAGTCCCACGATCATCTCGTACGTGATGCTCATGCGTGCGCCGCCCCGCCGAGTTCCGACTCGAGCGCGTAGGAAATCCTGAACATCACCTGCTCGCCGAAACGCGGCGCGATGACCTGTCCTCCCACAGGGAGCCCACCGACCCTTCCAATGGGTATCGACATCGCCGGCACCTCCGCGAGGTTCGCCGAGACGGTGAACAGGTCGCAGAGATACATCTCGTACGGGTCGGAGATCGCACCGATCGTGAAGGCCGGCGCGGCGGTGGTGGGCGTGAACAGCGCGTGCACGCCCGATGCCCACACGTCGGTGAAGTCACGCGCGATGAGCGCGCGCACGTCCATCGCCTTGCGATAGTACGCGTCGTAGTAGCCGGCCGAGAGCACGTAGGTGCCGAGCAGGATGCGGCGGGTGACTTCGGCGCCGAAGCCGCGGGAACGCGTGGCCTCGTACATGCCGCGCAGTCCCTCGCCTTCCAGTCGCAGCCCGTAACGCACGCCGTCGAAGCGGGCCAGGTTCGCCGAGCACTCCGCCGGCGCGATGATGTAATAGACGGGGAGCGCGAGATCGGTGTGCGGCAGCGAGACGTCGCGAATCTCGGCGCCGCGCGCGCGCAGGGCGTCGAGGGCGCGGTCGCAGTGCGCCTGCATCGCGGCGGGAAGCGACGCCGGGAAATATTCCTTCGGCCTGCCGATCACGACGCCCGTGAGGTCGCGCGAGTCGGTGCGCAGCCCGGGCGCGTCGAGCGGCGCCGAGGTCGCGTCGTTGGCCGTGTCATCGCCCGACACGACTTCCATCGCGCGTGCCGCGTCGTCGACGGTGCGGCCGAATACGCCGATGTTGTCGAGCGACGACGCGAACGCGACGAGCCCGAACCGGCTGATGCGGCCGTACGTCGGCTTCACGCCGACGATGCCGCAGAACGCCGCGGGCTGGCGCACCGACCCGCCGGTCTCGGAGCCGAGCGCGATCGGCACGATTCCCGCGGCGACGGACGCCGCCGAGCCGCCGGAGGAGCCCCCCGGCACGCGTGACCTGTCGATTGGATTGCGAGCAGGTCCGTAGGCCGAGAACTCCGTGGATGATCCCATCGCGAACTCGTCCATGTTGCCCTTGCCGACGAGGATCGCGCCGGCCTCGCGCAACTTTCTCGCGACGGTCGACTCGTACGGGCTCACGTAGCCCTCGAGGATCTTCGAGCCGCACGACGTGGAGAGCATCGTCGTCGCGATGTTGTCCTTGAGCACGACGGGCACGCCCGCGAGCGCGCCGCCCACCGGCGCGCTGTCGACCAACTGGAGCGACCCGTTCATGTCCGAGGAGAGAATGCAGTTGAGGCCGGACGGTCCGGCGTCGACCTCGGCGGCGCGCGCGAAACTCGCCTCGACCACGGTGCGCGAGCGCACCTTCCCCTCGCGGACCGCCGCGGCGATCGCGCCCGCGCCGCTCTGCAGCAGCGCTTCGGGCGTCGCGGTCACGATTCGTCTCCGGCGTCTTCGTGCGTCGCGAGGCGGGGCACGAGGAAGAACCCGTCGATCACGGCCGGCATCGGCGCCCCATCGGGGGAGCGCGTCGCCGGCGCGATCGCCGAGATCGGGCGCACGAGCTTCACGCTCGGGCCTTCGTCGAGGCGGAGCGGCATTCCCGTGCGCAGTGCGTCGGCCTCGGCGGCCGCGCCCGCGCTCTGCACTTTCTGCAGGACTTCCATATGCGCGAGAATGCCGTTGAGCTCACTCACGAGCGTGTCGAGCTTGTCATCGGGCACGCCGAGCCGCGCGAGGCCGGCAATGTGACGCACGTCGTCCCGGGATATAGCCGCCGCCATCAGTCGAACCCCCGCTCGAGTCCGGCGAATGCGACCACGAGCCGCTTTCGCCCCACGTTTTCGTCGTCGAAATCCACGGTCACCTTCGCGTCGCGCCCGGCTCCGGCCATCGCGGAGATCGTGCCCGAGCCGAACGTCTTGTGCTTCACGCGTTCGCCCTGCACGAAGGCCGGCACGTCCTGCGACATCTCGTCCATGTGCACGGCGCGCTCGCGCGACGCGTCGCGCCGCCACGTGCGCGGCGCGTCGTCGTCCCAGTCGCGCGGCGGCGACTCCGCGCGAATCCCCACGCCCCCCGAGCGTCCGCTCGCGCGCAGCCGGATCGTCGCCTGAGGCTCGACGAGCTTTTCCGCCGCGGGCGTCATGAACGTCGAGATCGCCGACGAAATCAACTCGCCGTTGCGGCGCCGGCTGCGCGCCCACGTGAGGTACAGCTTCCGCTCGGCGCGCGTGATGCCGACGTAAAACAGGCGGCGTTCCTCCTCGAGCAGCGCGGGATCGTCGAAGCTCCGGCTGAGCGGGAACAGCCCGTTCTCGAGACCGGCGATGAACACGACGGGAAACTCGAGCCCCTTCGCGGTGTGCAGCGTCATCATCGTGACGGCGTCGGCATCGGGACCGAGCAGGTCGAGCCCGGCGACGAGCGTCGCACGCTGCAGGAAATGATCGAGCGGCCGGAGCCCGACCTCCCCGCCCTCGTCGATCACGAGTTCCGCGGCTCCGCGCGCGAGCTCGGCCACGTTGTCGAGCCGCTCGAGTCCTTCAGGACCCTCGGCGCGCAGCGCGTTCGCGTAGCCGATCTCGTCGACGAGCGACAGGATGAGCCGGTCCACGCTGGAGTCCGCCGCCTTCACGCGGAAGCGCCCGACGACCGCCGCGAAATCCGCGAGCGCATTGCGCGTGGCGATGCGCGCGCCGGTGGTGAGGTCCTCGCGGCGCGCGGCTTCGAGCAAGGGGACGCCGGCGTCCGCCGCCGCGACGGCGAGCATCTCCACGGTGGTCTCCCCGATGCCGCGGCGCGGCGCGGTGATCGCGCGCCGGAACGCCTCGTCGTCCGCGGGATTCGCGATGAGGCGAAGCCACGCGAGCAGGTCCTTGATCTCGCGCCGGTCGTAGAAACGCACCGCGCCCACGAGCCGGTATGGAATCGCGCGGCGGCGCAGCGACTCTTCGAGCACGCGGCTCTGCGCGTTCGTGCGATAGAGGATCGCGTTCGCTCCGAGCGGCTCGCCGTTCCTGCTGCGGCGCTGCTCGATCTCCGCGGCGATGTAGTCCGCTTCATCGCGATCGTCGAGCGCGGCGACGAGCACGACCGGATCCCCGCTCGGGCGCGTGGCCCGGAGCACCTTGCCGCGGCGTTCCTCGTTCTCGCTGATGACGGCGTTCGCGAGGGCGAGGACCTGCGGCGTCGAGCGATAGTTCTCTTCGAGCCGCACGACTTTCGCCGACGGGTAGTCGCGCTCGAAGTCGAGGATGTTGCGCACGTCCGCGCCGCGCCAGCCGTAGATCGACTGGTCGTCGTCGCCGACGACGACCACGTCGCCGTGCCGCGCGCCGAGGAGCCGGACGAACTCGTACTGCGCGCGGTTCGTGTCCTGATACTCGTCCACGAGAATCACGCGGAACCGCTTCTCATACCGTTCGCGCACGTCCTCGTGCTCGGTCAACAGCTGCACCGGAAGACCGAGCAGGTCGTCGAAGCCGACGGCGTTCGCGGCGCGGAACGCGCCCTCGAGATCGTTGTAGACCGGCACGACGGCCTTCGCGAACGGCGTCTGCGCCAGTCTCGCGTATTCCGCCGGCGTGACGAGCGCGTTGCGCGCGTCGGAGATCGCCGAGGAAATCGCGCGCGGCGTCCATGTCTTGGGCGACACGCGGTGGCGATCCATCAATCGCTTGATGACCGAGAGCGTGTCGTCTTCGTCGTAGATCGTGAAGGCGCTCGTGCGGCCGACGAGCGCGGCGTTCGCACGCAGCATGCGCGCACCGATCGCGTGGAACGTGCCGACCCACATCCCGGCCGGATCGCTGCCGAGGAGGCGGCCGATGCGCTCGCGCATCTCGCCGGCGGCCTTGTTCGTGAAGGTCACGGCGAGGACTTGATCGGGCCGAACAATGCCGTCGCCGATCAGCCGGGCAATTCGTGCGGTCAGCACGCGGGTCTTTCCGGAACCCGCGCCGGCGAGCACGAGCAGGGGCCCCGAGCCGTGCTCCACCGCTTCTCGCTGGGCGTCGTTCAGGGAGGGTCCCGCTGTCGCGAGCTTTTCACCGGGTGGAGACGCAATCATGATTGAAATCTAGCACCCGGGTTCGCTTTTGCAGAGGCGCGATCACGGTCGTTGTGGATAGATTGGAGGATCGTTCCTCTTCCACGCGGCGGGCGGCCACAGCGCATGGCGAATATCCGGATCATTGGCGTGCCGATGGACCTCGGTGCGAGCCGCCGTGGCGTCGACATGGGTCCGTTCGCGGTTCGATATACGGACCTGCGCGAGCGGCTCGAACGAATCGGACACACGGTCGAGGACGCCGGAAACGTGGCGGTTCCCTTCCGCGAGGACGCGGAGCGCGGAGCCCAGCGCGGCGCGCGTTTCCTCGGGGCGATCACGGATGTCTGCATGCGCGTCGCAGATGAGACGGCGGCCGCACTCGGCGCCGGCCGCTTCCCGCTGCTGCTCGGCGGCGACCACTCGCTCGCAGGCGGATCCATCGCCGGAGCCGCGCGGCACCACGCGGCGCAGGGCGCGCGCATCGGCGTGATCTGGATCGACGCGCACGGCGATCTCAACACGCCGGGGTCATCCCGCTCGGGCAACGTCCATGGAATGCCGCTCGCGCATCTCCTCGGTCACGGCGACCACGCATTCGCGCACGTCGCCGGCGACGAAGCGGCGGTGCAAGCGGAGCACGTCGCCCTCGTCGGCGTGCGCGACCTCGACACGCCCGAGCGCGCACACGCCCTCGAGTGGAAGCTGCGGGTGCTGACGATGCGCGCGATCGACGAGCGCGGCGTGCGCAGTGTGATGCAGGAAGCGATCACCGCCGCCTCCACGGGCACCGCCGGGATATGGGCGTCGTTCGACATCGACTGCCTGAATCCGGAAGATGCACCCGGCGTCGGCACCGCGGTGCCGGGCGGCATGACGTCTCGCGAGGCGCATCTCGCGATGGAGATGCTCGCGGATACGGGGAAGCTCATCGGCATGGATCTCGTCGAGGTGAATCCGGTGCTCGACGAGCGGAACCGCACGGCCGAACTTGCGACGGAACTGATCCTGAGCGCGCTCGGCAAACGGATCCTCTGAGCGACCCATGAACGGTGCCTCCGCGCTGCGCTATGTATCGCCCGACTTCACGGTCGCCCGGCTCGCGAGCGCGCCGGGGGCACGCACCGTTGCCGCGGAATCCGACGGTGTGCTCCCCGATGGCTTCTTTGCGACCACGAACCTCCCGACCTATGTGAAGGGTGCGGATGGACGCTGGTCGCTGCCGCGCGAGCCACGCATGGACGGGTGCATCGTCGGCGATTCGGACGGCCGGTGGTGGGTTCGCGAGGGACGGCGCGTGATGCGGGGCGATCGCGTCGTCGTCGGGCGCGCGGAGGATGGCACCGAGGGCGTGCTCGTGCACGCGCACGGATTCCAGGTGCCGCCCGGCGCGCAGGGTGACTTCCACTTCATGAGCAGCCAGGTCTCGCGCGAGAAACCGATCGACTACCGCCTCATCGCGCGCATGCTGGTCGACGAGCGCTCACGCGGCGGACGCGTCATCTGGGTGACCGGCCCCGCCCTGGTGCACTCCCGCGCCCGCGACAACCTCGTGTGGTTCATCCGCAACGGTTTCGTGCAGGCGCTGCTCGCGGGCAACGCGGTCGGCGCGCACGACATCGAGGCGGCGGTCGTCGGGACGACGCTCGGCATGACCGACGCCGGCGAGCCCACGGAGGGCGGGCACGCCGCGCACATGCGCGCGATCAACGCCGTCCGCCGCGCGGGTTCCATCGCGAACGCCGTGCGCGACGGGATCCTCCGGGACGGCATCATGCACGCATGCGTCGTGGAGGGCGTGCCCTTCCTCCTCTGCGGGTCGATTCGCGACGACGGGCCGCTCCCCGGCGTCATCACCGACGCCGTCGCGGCGCAGGACGCCATGCGCGCGCACACGATTCGCGCGACGATGGCGGTGATGATCGCGACCGCCCTGCATTCCATCGCCGTGGGCAACATGCTCCCCGCGTACTACGAGGACCCGGCGCGCGGAATCGTCGAGCTCCCGACCATCTGCGTCGACGTGAGCGAATTCCTCGTGAGCAAGCTCAAGGATCGCGGTACCCACCAGGCCGTGGGCGTCGTGACGAACGCACAGGACTTCATGAGCATCCTGCGGGCCGCGGTCGAGCAGGAGATCCTCGAGCGGAGCTGAGGGCTCCGCCCATCGTCAATCCGGCGTCACCCCGGAAGCACGATGTCGAACACGGCGCCCTTGTCGGAGGGCACGAGCAGGAGCCGGCCGCCGTGTCCTTCCTCGACGATGCGCCGGGTGAGCGCGAGGCCGATGCCCCACCCCGATTCCTTCGTCGAAAATCCCGCCGAGAAGATCTTCCGGCGCAGGTCGCGCGGCACGCCGGGTCCGTCGTCCGCCACGCGCACGCGGACGCCGCCGCCCGGAACCGGTTCGACGCCGACCACGATGCTGCCGCCCCGCCCCGCGAGCGCGTCGATTGCGTTCTTCACGAGCGATTCGATCGCCCATTCGAGCAGCACGCGGTCTCCCACGATCGGTGAATCCCAGCCCGCTGTGTCGAGTCGAATCGAGACCGGATGGGCGAGCGTGGGCACGCGCGCCGAGAAGTACGACACCACCTGCCGCGTGACCTCGACGACATCCACCGCATCGCGGCGCGGAGGGCGGCCGATGCGCTCGAAGCGATGCGCCACGCGCTCCAGCCGCTCGATGTCGCTTTCCATGTGCGGCAGCGCCTGCGCGATCATCGGATCGTCGCGCTCGCGCAGCAGCTCGATCCAGCCGTGCATGCTCGAGAGCGGCGTGCCCAGCTGGTGTGCGGACTCGCGCGCCATGCCGGCGAAGATGCGTTCACGGTCGGCGTGGCTCTCGGAGCGGAGCATCACCATGCCGGAAAGGATCAGCACGCCGAGCACCGCGACCATCAGGAGCGGGATCACGCGCATGCCCCTGATGAGCGGCGTGTTGCCGATGTGAATCGTGACGAAGCCGCTCGTCACCGGCGCGTTCTCGGCGTCGAGCGTGTCGGCGTACGCCCGCACGTGCGCGCTGCTGAGCGTGTCGGCGAACGGCAGGTTGGCCGAGACCTGCACGACGCCGTGCGCGTCCGTGAGGATCACCGGCACGCGCAACCGCTTCAGCGATTCGATGAGATCGACGAGCGTCGTTGTGTGCGCGCCCGGATCGCTCGACGTGTCCGAGATCGCGCCGTACACCTTCGCATAAATGCTCGCCGTCTGCTTCGCCTCGGAGCGAAGCTTGCCCAGCACATCCTGCGAATACCAGAGGAACGCCACCAGCAGCGTCAGCAGGCCGACCGCGACGATGACGACCGGCGCGTTGCGTCGCATCCGCTACCGGATCACGTCGGCGCCGAAATACGGTCGCAGCATCTCGGGCACGGTCACGCTGCCGTCGGCGTTCTGGTAGTGCTCGAGGATGGCCGCCAACGTGCGCGGAAATCCGAGCCCCGATCCGTTCAGCGTGTGGACGTGCCGCGGCTTTTCGCCCGGAGCCGGCCGATAGCGAATGTTCGCGCGCCGCGCCTGGAACTCGCCGAAGTTCGAGCACGACGACACCTCGAGCCACTGCCCCACGCCGGGCGCGAACGCCTCGAGATCGTACGTCTTCGCGCTGGAGAATCCCGTGTCGCCCGCGGCGAGCAGCACTCGGCGATGCGGCAGGCCGAGGCGCTGCAGCACCTGCTCGGCGTGCGTCGTCAGCAGCTCGTGCTGCGCGGGTGAATCCTCGGGCGCCGTGAAGCGCACGAGCTCGACTTTGTCGAACTGGTGCACGCGGAGCAGGCCGCGCGTGTCCTTGCCGGCCGAGCCCGCCTCGCGCCGGAAGCAGGCGCTGAACGCCGTGAGGGCGAGCGGCAGTTTCGCGCCGTCGAGAATTTCCTCGCGAAACAGGTTCGTGACCGGAACCTCCGCGGTCGGAATCGCGAAGAGCGCGTCGTCGCGCAGCGCGTACATGTCTTCCTCGAACTTCGGCAGCTGGCCGGTGCCGGTCATCGCGTCGCGATTGACGAAGAGCGGCACCTGCGTCTCCTCGTAGCCGAACTCGCGCGTGTGCAGGTCGACGCAGAAGTTCATCAGCGCACGCTGCAACCGCGCGCCGCGCCCGCGATACACGATGAAGCCCGAGCCCGAGATCTTCGCGCCGCGCGGCAGGTCGAGCAGCCCGAGCGTCTCCGCGACCTCCCAGTGCGGCTTCACGCTGCCCGCGGCCCTCGGCTCACCCCACGTGCTCACGACGACGTTGGCCGTCGCATCGCCCTCGGGCACCTCGGGAAGCGTGACGTTGGGGAGCTCGTACAGGATCGCGTCGAACTCGCCCTGGGATGCCGCAAGTTCGGCCTCGAGCCGCGCGATCTCGCCGCCGAGTGCGCGTGCGCTCGCGACGAGATCGTCGGCGTTCTCGCCCGCCTTCTTCCTGCGCGCGACTTCCTGACTTGCTGCGTTTCGCGCGGCCTTGCGCTCCTCGACGGCCTGGATGGTGAGCCGGCGGTCGCGGTCGAGCCGCTCCGCGCGCTCGATGAGGGGACCGTGCTTGTCGAGCGAACCCCGCCGCCGGACGCCCTCGCGCAGCGTGCCTGCCTGCTCGCGGACCATCCGGCCGTCGATCACGGGTCGATCACGGTCAGAAGGTCGGGAAGCCCTGAACCAGCTGGCGAAATCCGCAGTCGCCGCCGATCATCGCGCGCCCGTATATGCCGCGACCGATGCGATCGACGGAATCGATAACGATCTTGGCGTACAGATAGGGCGCCGTCGGATTCGACGTGGCGCACACCGATTCCTGCGCCTGCACCGCGACCGCCTGCCCCCGCGCAACGACCGTCGCCGAATCGACGGTGTAACCGGTGAGGGGCGCTTCGAGGATCGCGTCGTACGACCCGATGCCCGTGATGATGCCCACGAGCCGGTTGCCGGCGGGATTCTGCCCCACGAGTTCGGGCGTCAGCAGAATAACGTTGCCCGACGCGTCGATGTCGAACGCGACGTCGAAGTTGAACGTGCCGTCCACGCGCGTGACCGACCGCGCCGGAAACGCGATCGCGGTGGCCGTCGCCAGCGCCGATCCCGACAGCGCGTGCACGAAGAACGGCTGCGTCCCGTTTTGAGTCAGGCCCGCGAGCGTCGTCGGACCCGTGCACGCGCCGACGACGGCGGCGCACACGAGCAACACGCCGGGGAGCAGCCGGCGGGAAATTCCAGCGCGAAAGTGCAGAGTGTTTGAGATCATCTTCGAGAGGCGTAGTGTATCCAGAAGGAGGGGCAACTTCAAGCGAATCCGGCGCTTGACTTCACTCGGTGAGGGGGTATGCTTCGACAACCTTTTGCGGAGCGGCCATGCCAACCATTCGCGACCTCGTTGCGGCCCTCCGGCAGCGCGAAGGCGTCGAGGCTGCGGTCGTCCTCGGCCGCGACGGCCTGCTGATCGACAGTCAGGCCATAGCCAGTCTCGATTCCGAGCACGTCGCCGCGCACGTGCCGTCGATCATCCAATTCGCCGATGAATTCGGCGCGGCCGCCGCGCGCGGCGCGCTGCAGACCGCCGTCCTGGAGCACGAGCATGGACTTGCCGTGATTTCCTGCCTCTCTCCCGATGCCGTGCTCCTCGTCCTCGTGCAGCCCACGGCGAACCTCGGCCAGCTGCTCTACGAGCTGCGCCGCAACCGCGCGAACATCGCCGCGCTCGTCTGACGGCAGCTCTCTGACGGCACTACTTCCGCCGGACCCGGTGCCGCCCAAGCGGCACGTATTGGTGGCCGACGACGAACCACATATCGGCCGCATCATTCAAACGAAGCTCGAGCTCGGCCCGTTTCGAGTCACGCTGGTGTACGACGGAGCCGAAGCGTTGCGAGCCCTCGAACAGTACCCCGATGTGGCGCTGGTGCTCCTCGACCTCATGATGCCGATCCGGTCCGGGCTCGAGGTGCTCGCGGAGATGCGGGGCGACGCGAGGTGGAAGGCCCTCCCCTGCATCATCCTGACGGCGGCAGGACAGGACCAGCGATATGATGAGGCCATGCGACTCGGCGCCACGGCGTTCATCACGAAACCGTTCAGCCCGAAGAGGTTGTATGCGCGCGTGATGGAACTGACGGGAGTGGAAGCGTGAACGTCGTCGAGCTCAAGGAGTGGAGCGGCGAGGCGGTGGGAGCCGCCTGGATCGTAGTGCTCGCCGGCGGCATCGGCTCGCGCTTCTGGCCGATCAGCACGCCGGAACGGCCGAAA